>Ga0265297_10001451_pt1 | contig 55530 bp, 71 predicted proteins | sample Munlanlwell13791_FD_192502 | JGI IMG/M metagenome (GOLD analysis project Ga0265297, IMG submission 192502) | Leachate microbial communities from a municipal landfill in Southern Ontario, Canada - Leachate well 137-91 | ecosystem: Engineered > Solid waste > Landfill > Unclassified | place...
GGGTATTTTGCGTGGATTGTCCGCCAACTTGGCGAAGATTCTGATACATCAGGTCTTCAAAGACAGCCCGGCCTCTCTTAAACCCTGTGGTATTGACGTTTGCCAAGTTATTGGAAATAACCGCCATTCTTGTTTGCTGGGCATCCAGACCGGATTTAGCCACCCATAATGCACGTTCTGTCATGATAATCTCCTCAGTGCCAATTTATTGTCTTGCTTAAACTAAAGCATGATCCATGCCAGATTTAATTGAACCTCAGATACCCTCTCAATTTCCAAAAAAAAAGCCGAGCTAGGCTCGGCTTTGTTAGCAATCTTGCGGCAATTGCTATCACATCTGCATCAGCTTGGCTCCTGCCGCAGAGTTTTCATCGACGCTCTTCATCACCTTGGTTTGCATTTCGAAATTCCTTGCCAGCTCAATCATGTCCACCATGGCGCTGATCGCATTGACGTTGCTGCCTTCCAATACGCCCTGCGCCAGTCTGACATCTGCATTGACCGCCACCGGCTGGCCATTTTTAGCGCGCAGCAAGCCATCAGTGGATTTTTCCAGATCCTCTGAGGCCGATTTAACCAGCTTAATCCGACCGACCTCCACCTGGGTTGTCGCATTACCGGAACCCAGCGGGATAATGCTGATAGTGCCGTCACTGCCTATGGTGACTTTTTCCGCCGGTTGAATGGTGATCGGACCATCCTGCCCCAGCACCGGCAAACCAGCGCCGGTCTGCAAAAAGCCTTCCGGAGTAATGTGCAAATCACCGGCACGCGTATAAGCTTCCTTGCCATCCGCGCCCTGTACGGCAAGATAACCTTCGCCGTTAATCGCCACATCCAGGTCTCCGCCCGTTGTCTGCATCGCGCCGGTGGAAAAATCTACTCCCGGCTTGTCGTTCATGGCATAAACCCGGGTAGGAAAACCCGCACCGTAAACAGGTCTACTGCGGAATTGCTCTAAGTCTGATTTAAATCCGGTGGTCTGGGTATTCGCCAAATTATTGGCGTTTGCCGTTTGCGCCAACAACGTTTGCTTGGCGCCGCTCATTGCGATATATAAACTACGATCCATAACAGCTCCCCTTAAACCAGAACTTTAAAACAAAATTAAAGCAAACATCATTCCAACAGCTTCAAGCTATCAAACTATGCATTCAGGATAGTTTGTATCAGGGTTTTTTCGGTAGTAATGGTTTGGGAATTAGCCTGATACGCCTGCTGGGCAATAATCAATTTAACCAACTGTTCGGATAAATCCACGTTGGAGCCTTCCAGAGCTGATGACTGAATGCCGCCAAAATTATTATCGCCGGCCGCACCATAAATAGGCGCCCCTGAAGTGGAAGTCTTCGCCCAGGAAGTATCGCCTAATTTGGCCAAGGATTGATTGCTTTGAAACCGCGCCAGCGCCACCTGCCCTAAAGCCTTGGAACCGCCGTTACTGTACCTGGCAAACACCACCCCTGTGTCATCGACATCGATGCCGGTCAAATTTCCGGCAGGCAAACCATCCTGGTCCAGACCATTGACGCTAAAAGGCGTAGCGAACTGGGTACTGCCAAAAAAGTCTATATCGAACGCCATCGGATCAACACTGATATTAGGATCAATGGACGCTAAGTTAATAGACCCAAAATCCACCTTGGTTGTTTGCGAAGAGCCGGCGGCGGCAGCCGCAACTGCCGCATTATAATTATTGGCCGCAGTCTGGGCGGCAGTTGCCGCTGCTGCCGCAGCAGCGGCAAGAGTGGCAGCACTGTCAGCCGTGGCACCATCAACAACAAGCGCCGCTGCAGTGGCATAGGCTGACGCCGCAGCAGCGGCAGCCGCCGCAGTCGTTTTAGCGGTAGTAGCCAGCCCAGCGGCGGCGCCAGAAGTACTATTAATAGTTGCAGCTGCCGCTGCCGAAGCTGTAGCAGATGCCGATGCCACCAAGGCTTTGGAAAGAGCTGCTGCAGCAAGCGGCGCGGTATATGCTCCGCCATTCGCTGGCGATACAGCGTTAGCTGATACTGTTGCAGCCGCCGTATCGGTAACCGTCGTATTCGCCGTCGTTACAATCGCCGCAGACTTAACAGCGGCAGCACGAGCCCCCACTTCATCAAGCAATCCGGATTCGGTAAAAGACATCGGTATGGGTAAGCCGGGAGTATTAACTGTTGCTGACACTGTCGATGCCGGCGCTGTTGCGGGCGGCACAGCCTGCCCACCCGTCGTAATGCCAAAACCATCGAGAAACAGATAGGCATCCCATACGTTAGCCACCGGTGTTTTCACATAATAAGTCGATGCGATATGCGCATTACCCTGAGTATCATAGGTAGTGACTGATGTTGTATTGTTATAGGACAAAGGATTGGTAGGATCAAATATTGTCGTTGACGGCTGATTGGCAGCTCCGTTGATATTCAATTTCATATTGATATTTTCGGTGGCGTTAGGCAAGCCTTGAGCAGTATCGATCGTCAATGGCCTGAAAACGCCGACGCTGAAGCCCTCCGCGGCGGTCGTGCCGTTTGGCGCAAAAGCCAATAAATACTGGCCCTTGTCATTAACCACATTACCTGAGCTGTTTAACTGAAACGCACCGTTGCGGGTATAGGCGCTGGGAACCGAAGGATCTACCGGTGCGGTTGGGTTGGCAGGATCGGGAAGATTCACGTCGTCGGCCAATACAAAAAAACCATTGCCGCTGACGGCAAGATCGAGGCTGTTCTGGGTAGACTCGATATTGCCTTGATTAAATTGTTGAGCCACTTCGGTGACTTTCACGCCGGAGCCCGGTTGAGTCTTGCTAACGCCACCAATACTGGTGGCATACACGTCCGCGAATTCCGCCCGCGACTCTTTAAAACCGGTGGTTTGCGAGTTGGCAATATTATTACCGGTTACCTGTAAATTTGTTGAGGCAGCTTTTAAGCCGCTTAATGCTGTTGCAAAACCCATGTTACACCCCCAATTCTAAAGAATTTGTTTAATCTCATTAAAATTGACACTGCCCAATCCGGTCAGATCAACCTTTATACCACTTGCGCCACTACCCATGGTTACACCTTCAACGCGCGAGAAAACTTCTGTTTCCAACGCGGTATTTTTTCCATCAATAGCTGTTGTGGCTTGAATTTTGTATACACCTGGGCTAACCATGACCTCATTTGAATTCAGGCCATCCCAAACAAAAGGCAATTTGCCCGCGGCATGAGCCCCCATATCCTTAGTTAAAACAACTGCACCTGTAGCCGCATCGGTTATCGTGACCTTAACGTTGGCTGCGCTGCTCGATAAATTAATATTGCCTGCTATATTGCCTCCGACTTCTAAGTTTCCCTGAGAGCTCGGCACAGATACATGTCGCCCTACTAAACTCGTTGCCTGCAATGCCTGACTAGAGTTGATTGAACTGGCAAAATCACCAAATGATTTTTGCAAATCCTGAATACCGGATACCGTCCCGAACTGCGCCATTTGTGTTATAAACTCACCATTTTGCATGGGTTGCGAAGGGTCTTGATGGGTCATCTGGGCAGTCATTAATTTTAAAAACTGCTCCTGTCCTAATGACGTTTTTTTAGGTGTTCCCGCCGTATCCGATTTGGGTGTGACGGTTAAGCTGCTGTAATCATTTGTTGCGCCTTGGATAGCCATTTTTATCTCCTTACTGCCCCATTTTTAATGTCTGAAGCATCATCTGCTTTGCCGTATTCAACACTTCAATATTATTTTGATAGGAACGCGATGCTGACATCATATTGGCCATCTCTTCGACGGTATTAACGTTCGATTTAAAAATGTAACCGTCGCTATTGGCCATCGGATGGTGCGGGGCATATTCCATCACAGGAGCGTCCTGGCTCTCGACCACGCCCAGCACGTTCACCTTACTGGTAGCGTTCTGCGTATTCATGGCCTTATCTAATTCAGCGGCAAACACCGGCTGTCTGGATTTATAAACCTCCGCCGCGCTACTGGCGACACTGTTCGCATTGGATATGTTGCTTGCGACCAGATTAAGCCTTAAGTTCTGTGCATTCATGCCGCTGCCGGCAATATCAAATATACTTAAACCCGCCATGACTATTGCCCCTTCAGCGCGGTCATCAGACCGGAAAACTTGTTATTGATGAACTGCAAACTGGCCTGGTACTGCACCGCATTTTCAGCGTACTTGGCTTGCTCGACATGCGCTTCGACGGTATTACCGTCCAATGAAACCTGATTGGGGTTCCGATACATGACATTTGCGCCAAATACTGGTTGCTGCTGTGGCGCAATATGTCCCGCATGGGTCCGCTCTATGCTCACGCCAGGAGCCATGCTTTGTTTTAGCACCGACTTAAAGTCCATATCTCGCGCTTTAAAGTTCGGTGTATCGGCGTTTGCCAAGTTAGCGGCCAGTATCTCGCCCCGCTTTTCCCGAAAAGCCAGAGCTTTAGGCTCAATGCCAAGTGCTGCGTCAAAGTTAATAGCCATGATGTACCTCCTGATTATTTATGCAAATACCAAAGCATGTGATATGCCAAATATATATATTCCATAAAGAATCAATAAGATATATTTTTTACAATTATTTATCTCTCCTCCACAGCTGATTATGCTTAAAATACTTTTGAATAATCCGGCAAAAAATAGCCGCTAATAAATAATCGATAAACAGACCGGCAAAAATACAAAGCAGCATGTCAATAAATTGACTGGCACCTAAAAATAACAGCGCATCAATCATGTGTCGCAATATATAAGCCATACAAAGGTCTTAACGATGATAAAAAACATCCTACTCATTTTGGTATTGACCTTTATTTTTTTTACCAAGGCTCATGCGGAACAAGGTTGGCAATCACACGAATCCATTGCTGAGGCCGTTAAAGCTTATATTGCGCAAAATATAAACCTGCTGGGTGAATATGAAGTAAATCTAACTCCGTTGGACAGTCGATTAAATTTGCCTCAATGCGCCGAACCGGTGGAGGTGTTTACAACAACCGGCTTAATTAAGGCGGGCAGAACGACTATCGGCGTGCGGTGTAATACAGAAAAAAAGTGGTCGATTTTTACTTCAGCCATCATCAAGACTTACCAAATGGTCGTGGTCTTATCTCAACCGATACAGCGAGGAGAAACCTTTACCCGACAACATCTTGCAATCGAAAAAAGAGAGGTGTCTAATCTCAGGGAAGATTTTGTCACTCAGCCAGAACAAATCGAAAATAAACAGGCCACACGCCAACTCAATACCGGAGCCATTCTCAGCCTAAAAAATCTTGTCATACCAAGACTTGTCAAAAGAGGAGATAAGGTCGTTATCAGCACGACAAAACCGGATTTTTCTATCAGAATGAGTGGGGTAGCGATGATGGATGGCGCCAAGGGGGAGCTTATCACGGTTAAAAACCAGAACTCGGGACGCGTCATTAATGCAACCGTTATAGAGCCTGGATTGGTCTCTGTTGATTATTGAACTCTCCAACTAACCTATTAAATAAAAGCTAAAGTTTCTTGCCGCACTGCCGATAAAGATTGCAAATGAAGAACACATTGAGGAATCTAACATGGCCATCGAAATAACCGGCAGAACGAACAGCCCAACGCCCATCAAAACGCCCCCAAAAGCTAGCGTTGAGGGTGAAAAAAAAGTAGCTGTTACAACCACCCCTGAAAAAGACGACGTTGTTGCTCTTACGACAACAACTCAGGAAATAAAAAAGGCCTTTGGCTCATCCCCTGCATCGCTCGTGGATATTGACAGGGTCAACTCCATTAAAAAAGCGCTTGCTGATGGAAGTTACCAAGTCGATGCCGAAAAAGTTGCCAAGAAATTAATTGATTTTGAGAAATTAATGCCATAAGTGCATAGCCATGATAAAACAGACCTATCCCATTACAGAGCAACTCATCCTCAATGCGCTACAACTGGCGCAGCAGCTTTACCAGGAGCTCAATCGGGAGGCTGATGCCTTAAAAAACCTGCACCAGGCTGAACTGATCAGCAGTATCGCCGCGAATAAAAAGCAACTGGTTGTGCAACTGGAGCAGTTCAACACGCAAATCGCCCAAGTTTTGGCAACGGAGAAATTGCCTAACGATCAGGACAGTATCAAGGAATATTTTAACCGGGCTGAAACAGCCGGTCTGTCAACCGCCGAATCAGCCGGCAACTGGACTCAACTCATGCTCGTCTGCGCGGAATGCAGAAACCTGAATGAGCAAAACGGTGCGGGCATTGATCTTTTATCTCGTCACACCAAGCGCTCACTGGACATTTTGAAAGGCAAGCCGGAGTTTGCAAATACTTACGGCTCTGACGGTTCAGCCCAAAGCGACCGGTATAGTCGTACCCTGATTTCGGTATAACCACTTCTTCGTGCTCGGCACATTATTAGAATAAATCCTACCGATTTTGACTGAAACAGCCATCCTTGCGCCCAGTCGGCGCACATTAATTTAAGTAACTGTTTAATAACCTCATTATTTAACGACACATCCCGACTGATGTGTTTTCTGGCAATAAAACATCTTCTTTCAACTCATCGATGCACTTCGAAGAGAACAAATGAATTAAATACCCATCTATGGTACAATCTTCTCTGTTTTTGCCCCGATAGCTCAGCTGGATAGAGCGGTCCCCTCCTAAGGGACAGGCCGGTGGTTCAAATCCGCCTCGGGGCACCATTAATATCAACAACTTAAAAACACTCCAGCTTACACCTACCCGCGACAAGAGACCGCACCTAACGCCATACTTAATAAAACGCCAATATTCCAGCAATTAACTAACCCTGTTTTTTGCCGCGTTTTTATTTAATTTTCAACACCCTTTTCACAATGCTGTAAGACGCTTGTCATCAGCAACCTTTTATTGAGACTCTAACTAATATGCCATTTACCACCCTCGGTTTATCTGACCCACTGCTGCGCGCCATTGCCGACGCCGGTTATACCACGCCATCCCCGATCCAGTCGCAAGCTATTCCCGCCGTTTTAAAAGGCCATGATGTCCTGGCTGCGGCACAAACTGGGACAGGGAAGACAGCGGGATTCACCCTACCGATCCTGCACCGCTTATCACAAAAGTCTTATAACAATAACCGGCCGGTCAGGGTATTAATCCTGACCCCAACCAGAGAACTTGCTGCGCAAATAGGCGAATCGGTCAGTAAGTATGGGGCGCATTTGCATCCCCGTTTAAAATCCGAAGTCGTGTTTGGCGGGGTAAAAATCAACCCGCAGATGATGAGATTAAGAGGCGGCGTCGATATACTGGTCGCCACGCCAGGTCGACTTTTAGATTTGGTCAACCAAAATGCGGTCAAGCTCGATCAGGTAGAAACACTGATACTTGATGAAGCCGACCGCATGCTGGACATGGGCTTCATCCGGGACATCCGTAAAATTATCGCCTTACTGCCGAAAAAGCGCCAAAACCTGTTGTTTTCGGCGACCTTTTCAGAAGACATTCGTAAACTCACCACAGGGCTTCTGGTTAATCCGATAAAAATCGAAGTTGCTCCGCGCAACACCGCCGCGGAACTGGTCGAGCAAATCGCTTATCTGGTTAATAAAGCCAACAAAACCGAGCTGCTCTGTCACTTGATAAAACAAAATAACTGGCAGCAGGTTTTGGTATTCACTACCACTAAGCACGGCGCAAACCGGCTCACCGAAAAACTCAACAAAATCGATATCAAGGCCGCCGCAATACACGGCAATAAAAGCCAGGGCGCCAGAACCAGTGCATTGGCTGGCTTTAAGGCCGGTGAAATCAGAGTGTTGGTAGCAACCGATGTGGCGGCTCGCGGCATTGATATTAACCTGTTGCCTCATGTGGTCAATTTTGAATTGCCCCGCGCTGCGGAAGATTACGTGCATAGAATCGGCCGCACCGGACGCGCAGGCGAGGAAGGCCAAGCCATCTCATTGGTATCGCATGATGAATACAGTAGTTTGAGATTGGTTGAAAAACTGATCGGCAAGGAAATTAAACGCGAACAAATTACCGGTTTTGAGGCGTCCGCAATTGCACCGCCGATGCCTCCGGAACCGCCACGAGGCCCGCGTCCTGCCAGAAACTCAAGCCAGCGCCGCAAACCCGCCGGCAACCAAGCCAGTCAAAAGCCTAGAGCAAAAAGCGCTTAGCTTCTTGCTCAAGTCGGGTTACGTTGTGCTAACCCGACAACCTCATCCCCATTGGGATTTGCGAACGTTAAAATTGCGTCCCTTTATTTTGCCGTTCCTTAAGCAAGCCAAGGCCTTGTCGACGCTATCACGTTTGATAGCCACGTAGGCATGGGCATCAAAAATATCAATTTTGCCCACTTCACTGCCTTCGATTCCCGCTTCGCCGGTTAACGCGCCCAATATATCTCCCGGACGTACTTTATTCTTGCGCCCGCCGTCTATCCATAAGGTCACCATCGGCGCTTCGAAGCGCAGCTCTAAGCTCATCTGGAACGGCGCAACTTCATCCCATTTAGCGGGAGTATTTTGATACTCTTCAATCGTCTTAACCCGGTTTAATTCCTTTTCCGTGCATAAGCTTAACGCCAAACCTTTTTTACCGGCGCGGCCGGTGCGCCCGACTCGATGTACGTAAATTTCAGGATCCCAAGGCAATTCATAATTAATCACCGCCTGCATATCCTTAATATCAAGGCCCCGCGCAGCAACGTCTGTCGCCACCAGCACCGAGCAGCTCTTGTTGGCAAAACGCACCAACACCTGATCCCGATGCTTTTGCTCTAAATCGCCATGCAGCGCCTGGACCGAGAAGCCGCTGTTTTCAAGCGCACTCGCCACGTCTTGGCAATCTCTTTTGGTATTGCAAAAGACCACGGTTGATTCAGGGCGGTAATAGGATAAAAGATAGCCCAGCGCGTTTGTCCTTTTCGACTTTTCTACCTGATAAAAACGCTGCTCGATATCGCTGTCGTGATGGCTGGTTTCGATGCTGACGGAAACCGGCTTAAACTGGAATTTTTGACTCATCTCCCGAATAGGATCGGCGTAAGTCGCCGAGAACAGCAAGGTTTGCCGATGTGTCGGTGCGTATGAGATCACGTCGGTAATGGCCTCTTCAAAGCCCATATCCAGCATTCGGTCCGCCTCATCCAGCACCAATACTTTGAGATTACTCAAGCGTAAACTGCGTTTGCGCAGATGTTCCTGTAACCGTCCAGGGGTACCAACAACAACATGGACACCATGCTCCAACGAACCCAGTTGTGGCCCGAAAGGCACGCCGCCACATAAGGTCAGTACCTTAATGTTTTGCGTAAATCGGGCCAATCTACGAATCTCCTTGCAAACCTGATCGGCAAGCTCCCGGGTCGGGCAAACCACCATCGCCTGAACCCTGAAACTGTTCAAGTCCAGCTTGGACAACAGTCCAATGCCAAAAGCGGCGGTTTTGCCGCTGCCGGTTTTGGCTTGCGCTATCACATCCCGGCCCTCAAGAATATGCGGCAGGCTTTCCGCCTGGATAGGCGTTAAATGGGTGTATCCCAGGGATTCGATGTTTTCAAGCAGGGCGGGTTTTAAAGCTAGGGAGGAAAATTTGGCAGTGTTCACAAAGACTCTTTATGTTGACGCAAATGGCGGCGAACTGCCGTCATTCAATCGCTTATGATACCAGATACGGGACATTTAAGCCGGACAAGGTTGATTTTTCAGTATAAATTCAATCTGGGGGATGCAGAGACGGCATTCCCATGCCGAAGAGATTGTGAAAGTATTATCCAAATCAGGCTGAAAGGGTTATTTACCACAGAGAACACGAACGACTGCACGGACGCAGGAGGTAGAGCAACGCATGGAGCAGTTGCCGAGGACACAGAGAAAATAATCTCATTAATTGAATATATTAAAAACTCCGTGTTCTCGGCAATTGCTCCTGCATTGCCTACACGGATGTAGGTACTTAGCGTGAGCACGACTGCACGGATGCAGGAGGTAGAGCAACGCAGGAGCAGTTGCCGAGGAGCGAAAGCTGCGCCTAGAGCGCCTACTGTTGGTGCTCTCGATTGCTGTTCCCGACGCAATTCTACCTCCCCCATCCTTGGGGTCGTACCTCCTGCATAACCCACAGGGATGTGGGGAATGCAGAGAAATGACAGGATCATTTCCTGTCCGTGCAGTCGTCTGTGCCCTCCGTGGTTAGTCTCTTTAATCGAATACTTTCACAGCCTCCGAAACATGGGAATAAAACACAACAATTATTCTAATGATAGCTGGCTAACCCGACACATCGACAAAGCCATGCAAGCCGCGTTTGGACTTAACCGCCAGCCAGTCCTTCAATTGCTTTAACTCTTCGGTTTCTTCCAGACCATCCAGGCTTTGTTTGTTTTTCAACAACCGGAATGCCGACGACAGCACTTTATAGCGCTCACCGGTAATGCCTGCTCGCCTTAGCCCGACGGTATTTAACTTGTAATGCCGGGCGGGGCGTCCGCCAATCAGCATAAAGGGAATGACGTCCATATTCAGGCCGGTTGTACCTTGCACTATCGCATACGAACCGATCCGACAAAACTGGTGTGCGACCACAGCCCCGCCGATGAAAACATTATTGCCGACCTCGACGAAGCCGCCGATCGCGACATTATTGGCAAATATCGTGTTATTCCCAACTATGCAGTCATGCGCGACATGGCTGTTGTTCATAAAAAAACAGCCTGAGCCGATACGCGTCTCGGCATGTTCTTTGGAGGCTCGGTGAGCGGTAAAACCTTCCCTGAAAACATTATTGTCGCCGCAGATAAGCCAGGAAACCGTTTCCGGCTTAAAGCTGGTATCTTGCGGCAATCCGCCCAATACGGCATGCGGATGTAAAATATTGCCGTCACCCATTTTCACATGACTGTGCACTACGGCATGAGCGCCTACTTGACAATTAGCACCCAGCTGCGCACCTGTTTCAATAACGGCAAAAGGCCCTACCGTAATATTGTCCCCCAGTAATGCATCCGGTGCTATATATGCGGTCGGGTGAATATTTTGAGCCATCTTTTATCCTCTTGGATGATATTTTGAATGTAGTTCTTTTAGTCTTTCGCGGGCAATATGGGTATAGATTTGTGTGGTCGATAAATCCGAATGTCCCAACAATAGCTGTACTACGCGCAAGTCGGCACCATGGTTTAACAAATGCGTGGCAAAAGCATGCCTTAAGGTATGCGGCGACAACTCTTTGTTGATCCCGGCTTTTTTCGCATGACGTTTGATAATATGCCAGAAAGCCTGCCTTGTCATACTGTCGGCCCGGTTGGTGACGAACAAATAGTCGCATTGATGTTCGCCTAGAATGGTCTTTCTAGCCTGGCTCATATAACTCTCCAGCCAGCTCATGGCTTCCTCGCCGACCGGCACTAACCGTTCCTTGTTGCCCTTGCCGATGATTCTGACCACGCCTTGCCGGAAGCTGATCTGTTCAAACTTTAAATTGACCAGTTCCGATACTCTAAGCCCTGTAGCATAAAGCATTTCCAACATGGTTCTATCCCTGAAGCCCAGCGCATTGGTAATCTCAGGTGCATCCAGCAATAATTCAACATCCTGTTCAGATAGCGATGTCGGCAATGGTTGACCGATGTGGGGCGATTCTATCAATGCGGTTGGATCGATTTTGATGTTGTTTTCGCGGATGTAATAGCCATAAAATCGCCGCAAGCTGGACAAAATACGCGCTGAAGACCTATTGCCTATGCCTTCTTTATAACGACTGGCAAGAAAGCTTGATAATTCTGCGCCATCAACTTCCAGCATGGATTTTCCGGCCAACCATTTGGCAAAAATCCTTAAATCACTACCGTAGGCCGAGAGCGTATTCTCACTCAAACCCTGCTCTACCCAGACTGCGTCTAGAAACTGGTCTATCAAAACGGTTGCGTTCATTTCTTATGGCTTGCTTCAAATTCCAGTAATTTGCATTTTATTGCCATCAAATCGCCTTCGGTTTTTCCGCAATAGCCGCCCATACCTGAAGCGGAAACCACTCGGTGACAAGGAATGATGAGCGCAAATGGATTGTCTCTACATGCATTACCGACTGCCCGAGCTGATGAGCCTATTTTTTTTGCCAATTCAGAATAAGTTACAGTCTCACCCAAAGGTATTTGGCAAAGCGCAGCCCAAACCCGGTTTCTGTAGTTACTACCTTGCTTTAACAGTTTAACGTTAATGGGTTTATCGACATCCCGCCAATACTGATTTAATTCATGCTCATCGGATTGATTCGAATAATCATCCAGCACCCAGTCCGTTTTGGTAATTACACCTTGCTGGCTATATAACACAAGCTGTCCTGCCGGCGTCTGAAGCCTTGCAATCTCTTCAACTCCCGAGCATTTTTCTACCCATTGAATTACAAATGACATCGAGCGAATCCTGAATGAGTTTAAGCATTCGGTAAGTATAAAATAAATCTGTAATTTTAAGCTTAAGCAATCAAACTATAAACCGCCAGCCATAAAAAAAGGCAGCTTAAGCTGCCTTTTTTATTTCATGTAAATCAGCTTGATTAAAGTTTTTCTTTAATACGAGCCGCTTTACCAGTCAAATCACGCAAGTAATATAGCTTGGCACGACGAACATCGCCGCGGCGCTTAACATTAATCTCGCTAATCATTGGACTGTGCGTTTGAAATACACGCTCAACACCGGTACCGTGAGAAATTTTTCTTACTGTGAAAGCTGAGTTTAATCCGCGATTACGTTTTGCAATTACGATTCCTTCAAAAGCCTGAATTCTTTCACGCTCGCCTTCTTTTACCTTAACTTGCACGACAACTGTGTCACCTGGACCAAAGTCAGGAATCTGTTTCAGTTGTTCCGCTTCCAATTCATCAATAATATTGCTCATACCACACCTTAATTTAAACCAACTCCACAATAAATTCTTTAAGCAAATTTTCCTGCTCTGCGCTCAAATTCTTTTCTTTCAATAAATCCGGCCGTCTCTGCCAAGTTCGCCCCAAAGCCTGCTTCATTCGCCAGCGGTCTATATCAGCGTGGTTGCCACCTAATAAAACCTCCGGCACCGAATGACTATCAACCTGTTCCGGCCGGGTATAGTGCGGGCAATCCAGCAAACCATCGCTGTGCGAATCCTGCTGGGCTGAATCCTCATCACCAAGTACGCCTGGCAGTAACCGCGTCACCGCATCAATCACTATCAACGCTGCAAGTTCACCACCGCTGATTACATAGTCGCCGATAGACCATTCCTCGTCGCAATCCAGCTCAACAAAGCGCTCATCAATGCCTTCGTATCGGCCCGCAACTAAAATTATCTGCGATACTTTACAAGCTTCGGCTAACAATGCCTGCGTAATCGGCTTGCCTTGTGGACTCAAATAAACCACTTTAGTGGTCTCAGAGTCTGCCTGTTTTGCATCACTAACCGCATCGTGCAACGGTTGATACTTCATGACCATGCCTGGACCGCCGCCATAGGGACGATCATCAACAGTTCTGTGTCTGTCATGGGTATAATCCCGAGGGTTCCATACCGACAAACTGACTATCCCGCGTTCAATTGCTCTTCCAGTTACACCGTAACCCGCAGCCGCTGTCACCATTTCCGGAAATAATGTTACAACGTCAAAACGCATGCTGTTAATTAAAACTCAGGATCCCAATCGACAATAATTTTACCGACATTCAGATCAACGTTAATTATCGTTTGTCCCTGTAAAAACGGAATGACCCGCTCTCGCTCTCCCTGGACAATGATCACATCATTAGCGCCTGTTTCCAGAAGGCTATCAACCACACCCAACTGAACGCCATCAATGGTTTCAACATTCAAACCAATCAAATCGGACCAGTAATATTCGCCTTTAGCAGCTTTGGGCAACTGGTCTTGGGAGATAAAAATGTCCCAGCCCGTCAGGCTTGCAGCTTGATCCCTATCATTAACACCAGCCAGTTGAGCGACTATCGTCTTGCCCTGCAGCTGTCCGTCAACAACATTAATTGTTTTCGTCTCGTCGTCTTTTTTCAACAACCAAGGAGAATAGGTTAAAATATTTTCCCTAGGATCAGTGAAGGAAAATACCTTAACCCATCCTTTTACACCAAAAACGCCGGAAATCTTTCCAACGCTTACATGCTGTTGCTTTGACAACGTAGTTTATGCTGCCGCTTTACGTGCGTCTTTAATTAATTTTGCAACGCGTTCAGAAGCCTGTGCGCCATTGGCCTTCCAATAATCAACGCGGTCGCTATCTAAACGCAATTTTTCTTCATTGCCACGCGCCAACGGATTAAAAAAACCAAGACGTTCAATATAACGACCGTCACGACCGCTTCTGCTATCGGTTACTACAACATGGTAGAAAGGACGATTTTTCGCGCCACCTCTAGAAAGACGAATGGTTACCATCTAAGTTCCTCAAAAAACATTTAGTCAAAATTTAATCGGCCTATTTTACTCGATTTTCTCTATAAGTAAAGAACAACACACATCCCATTGAATAAGCCGCCATTAACGCAACAATAATTATCTTCTCATGCCCATGCCGCGCACATTATTTTTTATGCCCCGCATCATATTTGCCATATTACCCGCTTTGAAGCGCTTCATCATTTTCTGCATCATCATAAACTGCTTCAAAATACGATTGACATCCGATAACTGCTGTCCGCAACCATCGGCAATACGCTTTTTCCGATTCCCTTTAATCAAATCAGGATAACGCCTTTCTTTCATAGTCATGGAGTTAATCACCGCGATCTGACGCGATAATTCCTTGTCATTAACCTTATCTTTCATTTCTTGGGGGATGCTACTCATGCCAGGCAATTTATCCAACATAGAGCCGACCCCGCCCATATTTTGCATTTGCAGCAATTGTTCCCGAAAATCTTCCAGATCGAATGACTTGCCTTTTTGCAGTTTTTTGACCAGCTTCTCAGCCTTAACCTTATCAACCTTCTGCTCGATCTCTTCAATCAAACCCAGTACGTCACCCATACCCAAAATACGGGAGGCAATACGGTCGGGATAGAAGGGCTCCAAAGCATCGGTTTTCTCGCCCATACCGATGAACTTGATCGGCTTGCCGGTAATGTGACGTATAGACAACGCCGCACCGCCTCGCGCATCGCCATCTGCCTTGGTCAGGATAATCCCGGTCAACGGCAAGGCATCATTAAAGGCTTTTGCAGTAATCGCGGCATCCTGCCCGGTCATGCTGTCAACAACAAACAAGGTTTCGACAGGATTGATTGCCGCATGCAACTCTTTAATCTCGCCCATCATCTCCTCATCAATATGAAGACGACCTGCGGTATCAATAATAATTACATCAAGAAATTTTTTCTTAGCGGCTTCAATCGCATTTTTAGCGATATCAACCGGTTTTTGGGAAATATCACTTTCAAAAAACTCTAACGAAAGATCATTTGCCAACATCTGCAACTGCTTAATAGCCGCAGGACGATAAACGTCAGCACTGACTACGCCGACTTTTTTCTTTTGGTTTTCTTTTAACCATCGACCTAATTTTGCCACCGTCGTGGTTTTACCAGCACCTTGCAAACCTGCCATTAAAATAATCGCAGGCGGGACAGCATTAAGGTTCAGCTTTTCGTTTGCCTCGCCCATCACGGAAACCAGCTCAGCTTGAACGAGTTTAATCAATGATTGGCCGGGTGAAAGACTCGACTGAACCTCTTGCCCTACCGCGCCTGCTTTGATACGTTCAATGAAGTCCGTAACCACCGGCAAAGCGACATCAGCTTCAAGCAGAGCCATGCGCACTTCGCGCAGGGTGTCCTTGATATTGTCTTCAGTCAAGCGCCCCTGACCTTTAATTTTTTTAAGCGTGCTACTTAATCGATCGGCTAAATTATCAAACATATCAGTGTCTTTATTAAATCTGAAGGAAACTATTCGCTAACACAAATGCGCTAGGACTATTTAACGGGTTATATTAACATAGCCTTCAAGGCCTTTGCATTAAACTCAAGGGAATTTAGGCGCACTGAGGAAGCGGATCATCGCCTTATATGAGAACAAATACTGCTTACTTACGCCCTACAGACAATAAATGCACACCTGACAGCGGTGTTATATATTGATCACAAACCAATAAAAGCGATCCTAATGAACACCCTATTCGCCACTCTTTCAATTTGTACTTATCTGGCAAGCGCACTGTCTATCGCCAGAGATACTCACCAGAACCAAAGACAACGCAGATCGCTTTACTTGGCTTGGGTAGCCGTATGTGCACACCTTTTATATACCACTATCGCTTTCGAACAAAATAATAGCTTCAATTTTAGCTTTATCAGCACCGCGTCCTTGATTTCACTAATTGTCGCCTTGCTGCTGCTCATGGCGACACTTAACAAACCTGTCGAAAAACTGGGGCTTGTAATATTTCCCATTGCCGCCATCATGCTGACATTGGAACTTAGCCTGCCTGAAAGACCGCATCCACTACATACCCACAATTGGCAGATGAGCGTTCATATATTAACCTCGATTATCGCGTTCAGCCTGCTAAACATTGCCGCCTTGCAAGCCGTTTTGCTCGCCATCCAAGACCAACAACTTAAAAGCCATCCGCCCAAGCGCTTCATCCAGTCGCTGCCTTCACTGCAAACCATGGAATCGCTGTTATTTCAAATGCTCGGCACAGGGCTTTTTTTCCTGACCATTTCATTGGTCAGCGGCTTCATTTTTATTGAAGATTTATTTGCCCAGCATTTAGCGCACAAGACCGTTTTATCCATTATCGCCTGGATTATTTTTTCCAGTTTATTGATAGGCCGGTTGCGCTACGGGTGGCGAGGAAGAACCGCAGTCCGCTGGACGTTAACAGGTTTTATTTTACTGCTGCTGGCTTACTTCGGCAGCAAACTGGTGCTGGAATTAATTCTAAATAAGACGTGATCTTCGGTATTTAACTTTGCCGATCTCAAAAGATTGACGCAGCTGAACCGATAAACGATGCACATCTATTGAATCTACCAAATGCGTGCTGCTTATCCTGTCTACCAACCACGTATCAATCATAAACTGAACCGCTACAAAAGAGCCTGACAAAAAAGAGCGACTTTTACGCCGCTCTTTTTCTTTATCTACATATCCAAGTTTTTCTTTTCAAGCCTGCCTAGTTAAGCATGCACATCAATATGCCCTGACCCCGTCACACCAGACGCAGAGTCTATAAGTTTTAAGGCCGATTCCCCTTTTGCCTTTTCAATATCCTGAGCTTTCTTAACCAGAGAAACTTCCACATCCTGCACCGCCGTTTTCTCTTTCATAAGAGCCGTTGCCAATCCTGCCGCACCTGCGCCACCTACTGAACCTACCATAAGAACCTCCTCAATTTAAATTTCAAAACTTTATCGACCTATTTGAGCAATACTTTAATGCTATCTACTAATCTCCCAAGCATCACTCTCAGCTTTAATATAAACGCCTTATTGTCACCGGTTAGATTTAGTGGCAAAAAACTGCCACTCATTCGAAAAAACCTACCGAACCCTCCGTCAAAAAACCGACCCCAGCCATTAAATATAAAATTATTTAATTTAATTTCAACAACTTAATTTTATTCATCTAGTGTTGGCACAAAAATAGCTTATTAAATTCCGACAAATATATTTTTTCTTCCAGGAGATAACTATGAGCATGATAATTAACACAAATATTGCCGCACTCAACAGTCAACGCAAGTTAAACCAAACCAACGATAGTCTATCGACTTCCATGGAACGTTTATCATCCGGTATGCGGGTTAACTCCGCCAAAGACGATGCGGCCGGGTTGGCGATCAGTAACAAGATGACCTCACAGATCCGCGGCATGACCGTGGCGGTCCGCAATGCCAACGACGGCATTTCCTTGGCGCAAACCGCCGAATCGGCGATGGGCACCATGACCGAAACCATGCAGCGGATGCGCGACCTGGCCGTGCAATCGGCTAACGATGCCGCAGTAACAACCTCAGACAGAGAAAAGATCCAGACCGAATTCAAGCAGCTGAATGACGAACTGGCCCGGATTATTGCCAACACCGAATTCAACGGCAAGAAAATCATCAATGGCTCGTTGTCCGGCGGCGCAGTTGTTCATGTAGGCGCCAATACCGATGCGGATAACCATATCTCGATCGATATTGCCAATTTATCAACTACTATCTCTAACGTTACCGTAGCCAGTATCGGCAGTAACGCCGGTCCGGCAGGTGCTTCAGCGGCGATCGATGCTATCGATACGGCTATTAAAGCCATTGATACCGCCAGAGCGAGTTTGGGCGCGATCCAAAACCGGTTTACCACCACCATCAGCAATTTGCAGTCTTCGATAGAGAACCAGTCAGCGGCCCGCTCACGGATCACCGATGCTGACTTTGCGGCGGAAACAGCCAGCTTGAGCCGTGCGCAGATCTTGCAGCAAGCCGGTACCGCGATGTTGGCGCAAGCCAATCAATCCACTCAGTCTGTTTTGAAATTACTGCAATAACGTCTACACTGTATGACAACACAGACACTGCCTGGCGGATACGTGGTCTAGGCAGTGTGTTCTCTTAGCAACCCCGACACAAAACCCCCATGACCACAGCTAATTTCACTCAAGCATCCGCTGCAGGCGCCTTAAAAACCAATGCCTTCGGTGACAGATACCTGTATAACATTAGTCGCGGTAGTTTTGACAGGGTTAGTGCGCAAGCAATATTCGATGCTGAATTCAGCATATCGCTGTTCAAGGAAGACGTCCTTAACATTATCATCGGAACAGATTCCGGTCTGTTGCCTAAATATGTTCAACAGCGGGGCATTCCTATTGGCTCACGCTTCCTTTTTATTGAGCCCGATCCAATTCTGGAACAATTACATCAAAACCAGTTACTTGACGACCTCCCGCCGGAAATTGTTTGCACCACGGCCTCGCAGTGGGAAGAGCATGCCAACGCATTCAAAATAAAAGAATACTCTTATATTGGCGGCATTAAGTCATTCAACGCCATTTGTGCGCAGCAGGTCGTTCTTGACGACTATGCCGAGCTAAACTGGCAACTGAGAGAATCCATAAATATCTTGAACTTTCGTTACTTTACAGCCATCGGCTGCGAAAGTTTTATTGTTCGCCAACTGGAGAATATTGCCGAAAATATTTTGCCGGTCACATTGCTAGCCGATGCGTATCAAGGCAAAGCCGTCATCATCCTTGCCGGAGGTCCCTCATTAACAACAGTGTTCCCGTGGCTACTGGAAAATCGGCACAAACTGGTAGTTTTTTCGGTCTCACGTATATCCCGGCAACTTATTGCCGCCGGGATTGAGCCGGATTTTGTATTTTCAGTCGACCCACAAGAAGAAAACATAGATGTAAGCAGAGAGATGTTTTTATTTAGCGACAAAACCATTTTTATAAATGGCTATCATGTTCAAGCGACCTTGCTTAACCAATGGCACGGCCGAAGCCTATATATGGGACCAAGATTGCCGTGGCAATCGGACCTCAATATTCACAATATGGGCGGCGTCGGCCCAACGGTAACCAACGCCGCATTGTCAATAGCGCACTATTTCGGTTTTAGCAAAATATTATTGGCCGGCTTTGATGTGTGCTATACCAAAGACGGCATTACTCATGCCAAAGGTAGCGACGAACAATTGGCAGGCCCAAAATACGACTTGATTCCTTTACAGGTTGAAACCTATAGCGGCGAATTCAGACCCACAAGCCATGGCTTTGCCATGCTTCTGTCAACGTTAGAGCAACAGGCAAAAATGATTACCGCCGATCATTGCGAAATCATCAATCTTGCTCCTTATGCCGCCAAAGTCGCACATATCGCCCATATTCCACCTGCAGAAATTACTCTCTCTGATATTCAAGAAGACGACATAACCGGCATAATACAGCGCATACCTCAGTTAACCAATGCTGCATTGAACAAGCATTATCAGGCAGTGATTGATGAACTGGAAAAAGCTGACTTTCAAATGAAAGCCATTACCAAATTAGCAAAAAAAGCGTTGGACATAAATCAACGCATGTATAACTCCGAAGGCAGGATTGAAAATTACAAGGAAAAACGAGAGTTAGACGACATTGAAAAACTGCTCAAAAGAAAACATCGACACTACAGCAAATTGGTAAAAAAGATTGGTGTACGGCATTTTATAAAAATGACCTCACCGCATGACTCCGATGATTGCAATGCGGAAAAAGCAAAAAAGCTGGGCAACATCTATTACCAGGCCTACCAATCGGGTGCGACAACCCTATCGAACCTGATCAATGCTGCGATAACCCGCACTAAAACCAGGCAGCAAGAGCTGAAAGAAACGCCCGACGTTGATTTTCTTCTTGAGCAGTGGAAGCAAGACAAAAGCTATCGAAGAGCTGCAATATGGTTAAAAAAGCATCCCTCCACCCATTATTCGGAACAAACTGTCATGGCATTACAAGCCATGCAAGATCAGTTCAACCAAGTGCTGATCAATCAGGAGACAGCTTTCAAGGCCAACACGGCCAAACACTCCACGCTGCCAATTTTAAAAAGCAAAATAAGCTTATTATTTAAGCACAAAAAAATCGATGATTTGAAAGACCTGAAAACCGGTTTTATCAACGATCCCAATCACGAAAACAAAGAACCTTATCTATTGCTGATAGATGCCTATCTTGCTGAACTGGAAAATGACGTAGAAACCGCCCTGGCCCATTACGACAGCATCATCAACCTGGATCAATCACCGCTACTTGAAGAAGCGCTGCTCAGGATTACCTCGATCAGCCTTGAACAGCATAACCAGAAAAATGCCCTCTTGGCGATGGATTGCCTTAGCCAGATATCGCCTACTTACCTACCCTATAAGGCAGAATTGGCTAGAATTCTCGGCGATTTCATACTGGCCATTGACAGCTATAATGCCTACATCAATTTTTTCCCGGAAGATATCTTAAATAAACTAAAATTGACTGCCCTCTATATCGACATCAAGGTTTATGAAGCGGCAGAGTTGATGCTGGAGCATCTTTTACAAGTCGCTCCAGACCTGGAATCGGCAATCGGCTTAAAAAATAGGCTTGCACAGATAAAACAGCAGCAGCTAAATCAGTCCGTTACAAATTAATAGGCACATCAACCTCAGAATCATCTACTTCATAAGCGGCTTGAAGCCATTATTTAGCTAATTTTAGTGATAGAACATGGATGAATTGATTGGATGAGTTTAAACGGATTTTCAAAGCCAGAAAAAACAGTCCGTTGGCCTTCTTAATAGAGAATAGAACTTCTTAATCTGTTAACAGCAATATCTCGATGAAAGACTATGAAACTGTTATGCGGAAGTGCTTACATCTGAAGCTCAACATGCACTAACAAAACTGGCGATTAATATAGTCTTATTAAAATTCCTCTATCTGTGCCAATCAATCAGTCAATTCAATGCCATTGGCGTGTTATTTCCCAATCGCTGAAGAGTTACATTTTTTGGCGAGACATCCGCAAGCATGCGCCACATTATTCAATTAAATACCCAAGGATTGTAGTCAATGAATAATCATCAATCGAATCACGCAAAACCCAGAATCCTGCTGGTTCGGGTACCCGAGGTGGAACTTAACTCCAGCGACGACATGCGTGCCACTGCCGTTTCAGGATTAGCAGTACCGCTTGGCCCGGCCTATATCGCATCAACCATTCGCCATCACGGGCAATATGATGTGCAAATATTGGATCTATATCTCGATCTCTTCGAAATATATGCGCATTCGCTTGATCACGACAAATCCCACGTGTTGGAAATTACCCGTAAAACCCTTCTGGATTCGATTGAAGATTACAATCCTTTGATTGTCGGCTTTTCTGCCCTGTTTTCGTTTCAGCACAATTTTGTTCAAGAACTTGCTGATTCGGTCAAAACACATTACCCGGAAATAAGAATCTATCTGGGAGGCTATGCGACCATTTTTCCGCAAATGGTCATGGAACAAATACAGAGCTTGGATGTATTGTTTATCGGAGAAGCAGAATCGACAGTACTAAAGGTTTTGGAAGAGGAAAACAACTTAAGAGACTTCGCCCAAATTTCCGGCATAGCCTACCGCGATCGTGACAAAATCGTCATCAATAACACGCTTTCCCGGGTTATGGATTTGGAAGAGATTCCCTTGCCTGCCTTTGACTTACTGAACACTGCCAAATACCGTCAAATATTAGGGCGTAGCGAATTCCCCATTCTGACCAGCAGAAGCTGTCCCTTTTCGTGCAATTACTGCTCATCCAAATTGTATTCAGGAAGAGGACTTCGGCTACGAAACACGGACTCCATTCTGAATGAAATTTCCTATTTAAAAAAAGAATATCAACTGGATTTGCTATATATCCGGGACGAATTATTCAATGGCAACAGAAAGCACGCAAAAACTTTGCTCCGAGGCATGATCGATCGGCAACTGAACATATCATGGTTTGATACCAACGCTTTCCATGTAAACAGCCTTGATGAAGAGTTCCTTGATTTATGCAAGGCCAGTGGCTGCATCGAAGCGATCTTTGCCATAGAATCCGGCTCCCCTCGAGTTTTAAAGGAGATCATGAACAAGCGCGTCGACCTTGATCATGCAAAAAAAATGGCGGAACACTGTCGCAAGATCGATTTGCCGATTCAATGCTATTTTGTGATTGGCAACCCCGGTGAGACGAAAGAAGAAATCCATATGACCATTGATTTTGCCGCTTCACTTTCTGCTGAAGGATGCGTTTTTTCAATTGCCACGCCATTTCCCGGGACGCAGTATTACGAGCTTGCGCTCGAAAAAGGTTTCCTGGTTCATGCTCCGGAAGACATTCTGCGCATGAAGTACATGGACGTGAATATGGAAACCGATAATTTCACTGCGCAGTGGCTGAAAGATACACAATATGATGCGAATATCCGAGTCAATTTTCTGGAAAATACATGCCTTTCAAGCAACAGAGAGGGGCTTGAAAAAGCACGCATTAAGTATGGAAGAATATTCCAGCAATATGATTTCCATGTAATTGCAGCCATCATGATGGGATATATTGACATCAAACTTGGCGATGTGGAAAAAGGGTACACAATATTCGCAAAAGCAGAAACCCTCTTACAAAATGAACATGTAAAGAAAGCTTTCTACAAATACCTATCGTGGAATACTTTGCCTACCGATACATTTAATAAATGGATGCAGTCCAAGATTTCTGGTGACGTTTTTTGATCTGCTTAATGCGTTGTTTCGAAAGCTGGAACACTGGTGAGGAATCAGTCAGATTGACTTCCTCCTTCAATAGCGGATTACTCGGTTTGATACGCCTGAATGGCTTTTCTGTCATGTGCAAGCGAAGCAGCTTGCTTCTGTAGTAGTTCTTTTTGGCTTTGCACCAATGCCACGAACTGACTGTCTGTGGCCTGCATCGAAGCAATCATATCTCCAATTGCTTGGCGTTCGAGCGGTGACGGAGATGACGCACGCAGCCGCTCCAGTACCTCCTGCCGATTAGCCAGCAGCTCATTCAAGTCTTCCCAATCCTTAGATTCAACAGCGGAAGCAATGAGCTCAACAAAGCCCTCAAGCTGTTGCACTAATTCAGGGACAGCGTTCATTAATATTAACCGCTACTGATACATTTCAGGCATGGAATCCCAAGCTTGCTTAATTTCCTTCATCAAAGCCTGAACTTCATCAAGTATTTCAATGCTATTTTCGGCGCTGGCTTTAAACAGCTGGGTGTTGATGTACTCATACAAGCTCATTAAGTTAGCTGCAATATCGCCGCCTTTTTCAATATCCACACCATCTATTAAGCCACCGACAATAGCAGCAGCCTTGGAAATCTGCACACTCTTATCTTGAAAATCGCCTCGCTCAATACCGCCTTTTGCAGCATTGACTCGCATCAAAAAGCCGCTCATCAGCATCTGTATCAACTTATGCGGCGATGCACCATCTATCACAGACTCGGCATGTACGGCCGCATATTTATTCGCATTATTTCTATACGCTGCAGATATCATCTTTTACCTCACCCGTTTAATTGTGCTACATAGCTGCTCAAAAAAGAGCCCGTTGATTGAAACCGGCCCACTGCCGTATCCATCGCGATAAACTGCTTCAGCAAACTTTTTTGCACGTTATCTAAATGTAGTTGAACAGTACTGCGTTTGTCGCTGAGCGCTTTTAACTGCTTACTCAGCGAAGTTTGTCGGGAATCCAGAGCCCCTCCGGTTTGCAAGTATTGCGTCACCTTCGCTTTTAACCGGGTAGCCACCCCATCAGTTGATGAAAACACATCGCTTACCGATGACAGATTGGCCGCTAAGGCTTTATCAAGCTTGGCGCTATCCAACGTCATTACGCCGTCTTTATCTATATCGATGCCAATGGTTTTCAGGGTATTATAACTATTGCTTGCTGAAGTGACTGGGCTGCTGGCCAGTTGCCGTAAGTCATTCCTAATGGTTCGCAGAGTCGAATCACCTAATAATGCGCCGTTGCTGCCGCCCGACGTACCTGCAAACTTGCCAAGGCTAGCGGTCGTGCTATTCAAGGTGTTATACGCCGTCACAAAACCTGAAATAGTTTCTTTGATTGCCGCATTGTCTAATTGAATGTCCACATTTACATCCGTGTTTAACGCTGCTGTCGATTGCAAATTCAGCGTCACGCCCTGCAACACATCAGTAATAATATTGCTACTGCGTGTGGCGGCCTGCCCATCTATTAAAATTTTAGCATCCGCTGCTGCCACACCGGTAAAGTTTGCCGGCACCGACGTATCCAATCGGCTTAAACCTGCGTCACCAGTAACCGCCACAGAAAACCCATTGGCCAGGCCGGTATCTTTGGACGTCAATACCAGTTTTGATATGGTGCCGGTATTGGTTGCATTATTAACGTTGATAATACTCGCAGTCACACCATTATTATCTGCCGCACTATTGATGGTGTCTCGGATACCTGCCAGAGTGTTGTTGCTTGCATCAATTGTTACCGAAAATGGTGTTTTAGCCCCCACTGAAAATGTCATTGTACCCGAGCCGACCACCTCGGTAGCTCCAGCAAATTCAGTCGCAGCAATGGAGCTCTGCGCCTTGGCTAATTGAGTTACTTGCATCACATGCGAGCCTGCTATCGAACCCGAACCAGTTGTGACTTTTACAACGGATTCATTGCCGGATACCGCCTTGGTAGTTTTGAACAGATTTATGTCATTAAGTTTTTGCACGGCTGTCTGAAAAGTTGATAATGCACTTTTTAGACTACCCAGACCACTCACTATGGCTTTTGTGGCGGTTTCCTGCCGGGCAATAGCATTAAATTGAGGCTGACCTTCCGCGGCAACCAACTGGCTAACAATGCCATTGATATCCATACCACTGCCAATGCCTAACGCCGATGAAATAGCCATAACTCTCTCCTACCTTTAGTTATTCAAACCGCTAAACCCTGTCCTGAAGCAGGGTACCCTGATCACCGTCCATCTCCTGCATTCTTTTAATGAATGCCAGCATTTCCTCGGTAGGTATTTGCCGCACTACATCGCCGCTTTTGCTATCGACAATCTTGACCACAACCTTTTGAGTCGAATCATCAACCTGAAACTCCAAGTTACGATTGATCTCCTGCAGTATTGAGTTGCCCTTTGTCGCAGCCGTTTTCACTAACTCCAGAGAAGTTTCTTGAGCATCGGCTTTTGATGCGGCAGCCTGCGTTTTTATTCCTTCATCAGACACGGCTACGGCGGCACTCTTCACATTAGCATTGTCTGAAACAACTTCCCGGTCATTTTGCTTATTTCTCAGGGCTGTCACAGGAACAAGCTTAGATACATTAGTAATTTCACTGTTCATGACACCAACCTAATTTCTATGTGTTCAAAAAGGGAGGCCAAAGCCTCCCCGATTATTACCATGAAGCCTACCTGAGCAAACTAAGCACTGATTGTCCTGACTGATTGGCTTGCGCCAACATCGCGGTACCGGCTTGCTGCAAGATCTGGTTGCGGCTCAAGCTGGCTGTTTCCGCCGCAAAGTCAGTATCGGTGATCCGTGAGCGGGCTGCCGCTTGGTTCTCGATAGAAGACTGCAAGTTGCTGATGGTGGTGGTAAACCGGTTTTGGATCGCGCCCAAACTCGCTCTGGCGGTATCAATGGCTTTAATAGCCGTATCTAAGGCATCAATCGCTGCCGAAGCACCGGTCGCAGTCGCGTTGCTTCCTATGCTCGCTCCAGTAACGCCGGATATGGTCACGGACAGATTGGCAATATCGATCGAGATATGGTTATCCGCATCGGTATTGGCGCCTACCTGAATAGCCGCGCCGCCGGACAACGAGCCATTGATGATTTTCTTGCCGTTGAATTCGGTGTTGGAAATAATCCGGGTCAACTCATCATTCAACTGTTTGAATTCGGTCTGGATTTTTTCCCTATCTGCTGACGTTATTGCGGCATCGTTAGCCGATTGCACGGCCAGGTCGCGCATCCGCTGCATGGTTTCGGTCATGGTGCCCATCGCCGATTCGGCGGTTTGCGCCATGGAAATGCCGTCGTTGGCATTGCGGACCGCCACGGTCATGCCGCGGATCTGTGAGGTCATCTTGTTACTGATCGCCAACCCGGCCGCATCGTCTTTGGCGGAGTTAACCCGCAAACCGGATGATAAACGCTCCATGGACGTAGTCAGGTTATTACTAGTCGAGGTCAACTGACGCTGACTATTAATGGACCCTATATTTGTGTTAATTACCAATGCCATGATCTTATCCTCTTAAAATACCCAATAAATGCAGTTTGTTAAAACTGCTTTTTTAAACTCGTAATAGTTATCGGCGTATTAATAAATTCCTTTAATTATTTTTTGCGAAATTTCCTGATCATTTTAAGCATTGTTCATCGGCAAGCATTATCGCCATTTATCCACTATGCACTCGCAAAAGAAGTTATGAAATAATTTTTTAATTCAGCGTTAAGACTGATTTTGTAATCACCACGGCTAGGCGAATTTACCCCCACAAAATCGATCTCCTTCATTCCCTGCTCAAACGCACCTTTTATCATCTGTAACAGCAAAAAACTGCCTGCACCAGTGTTCCTGTAAACAGGATCATTCGCACCAAACAAATAATAAGCGGTTCTATCGTCGTAGAGGAATAAAACGGCGGATACCGGCCTCTCATCCAGCAACGCGACGCTCATTTTTCCATAACTACCTGCAATGGCATGCTTACAAATGGACCTAACCAACACTGAATCCTGATTGCCTCTTTCTATACTTTGACGTTCAAAAGTCATGGCATGAAGAGAATCAAGCATGCCTTCATCGCTACTAAAGTCAAGCTTCAGCATCTGAGATGCTTTTTTAAACTCCTGTCTTCTGCACGATCTTATCGATGACAGATAAGCATCAAAATTATCGTATTTCTCTAAATCCAGAACACCCGTATAGCGCAAATCTAATTTAAATAGCCCTTTATCCGGCTCGTGATAATTATGCCACAGAAACGGGCGGAGATCGCTTAATCGCCATGTCTGACACAGGCAGCATTTCTTGTAATGTTCGGTTAACTGGCTTATGAAATATTCGACAACCTTAAACTCATGGGTAATTTGAGAGTGCGCCGACTGGCCTGCGCTACCAGTCAGCAAAACTCCCTGGAATTGGGTAAAGGGATAGGGCCTAGCTATGGGTTCGCCAGCCTCTGAATATATCAGCACCGCACCCGCAACAATTTGGCCTTTCTCGTAACAAGTCACTAAGTCATAATCGGCATTCAGAGAATCCAGAAACTTAGTGTAAACGAATATACTCCGTTGCGGAGATGTCAATACAAAAGCATCCCATGCTTGCTTACTCTCTTTAAAATTAATTTCCCAAACACTCATTTATGAAACAGTCTCCCTGATGGAATCCCATAATTCATCCTTGAAAACAGCAACGGTATAGTTATAGGGTAAATTATGATGAACCAAGGTCGTACGCCTGGAGAGATTTTCTATGCAAAATGACAGCATCTCGGCGGGGTTCATGTAAAACATGTGATCATCTCGATAGCTGACATGAGTTGAAATCATGTTAAAAACCATGACTTCGCCAGACAATGCATACATCTTTTTTAAAAATGCATGCACCCAATCCTGAGTCTGGCCGACATTGACGTTAAAGAGGCCGCTCAGAACCACGTAATCAAAACGTTGATCAAAGTCTTCACCCATAATGTCTACATTTTCGACGCTAATATTCCGGAATCGCTTTCGCGCCTGGGCAAGCAGCATCTCATTGATGTCATAGCCGGTATAGCTCCCTCTGAATCCAAGAAAATTTAAGAACTTGTAAAACTCTCCATTGCCGCAGCCCAGATCGAGCAGCGCTTTCTTGCTACTATTCAAATCCAGATGTTTGGCAATTTCATAAAACCTGAGATATTGCGTCTGAGGATCGTCCCATAGAACCGATTTGCTGCTAATACCATGCTTTCCTGCGGCAGCGTTATATTTCTCAATTTGCCGTGCGTTTATATTATCGTTTTCTGTCATAAATAATGGCCTGAAGCAGTTACTTCTTCACAAGCTCTCTGAGGTGCAGAATATCCGTTTGCGGAAGCCGACAAATTGGCCCACTGGGCGGGATACAGCTAATCACCTTCTTGTGCGCCAATATCCCATTGACTAAAGCCATACTTTCGCAACCAACAACCACATCAGACTCTACAATTTCCTCGATCAACGGCTTGCCGCCGCTCAATTTAACAATGCCGGCGTATTCATCCAAAATCCAATCATACTTACCCGAAATATCGGAAGGATGCGGGCGGATCACGACTCTATCAACAAGATCGCCGAGCACTTGTATATTTTTCAAAAAGTATTCGATTGCATCAAATTCGGTGTACCCCCAATAACGCTCATCGCCATACCGCAGACGGGCGTGATCTGAAATATTGTCGCAAACAAACAAAACTTTTTTTCCTCCTCCCTTTTGCGAACCTTTGCTTGCCTCAAGATCAGCAATTTTTTGCTTGAGTTCAAGAAAATACGGATTAGGAACAAGCTGAATGGGAATACCCGGAAAATGTTCTCGAGCCAGCCTTTCCGCATCACCATCGCCCACCCATAGCTCGCTAGGAAGATGTTGAACTCCATTACGCTCAAAACGCTGCCGATAATTGACCCAGTGATCCAAAAAGGCGACGACATGCTTTTGCGCATTATGCGCTTGTTCTATCGCGCGCCACTCTAAATCCGATTGCCAACCAGTTCCACATAGGCACCAATCGCAAGCTGATATAGCCTCTTCCAGCGTACATATCTCAACAGTCTCAAACCCGCGCTTGAAAACATTGACTGCCGGCCCCTCTAGCACCAATTTACAACAAATATTGTTCTGCGCGACATAGCTGGCGAGTATTTCCGCCCCACCCGCATCATGCGAAACGATGGCGACGATTCCGGAATGACTCATAAACTTTCCTACTTTAATAGCTCGAGGCTTTTCCACACCTTCTGGAAAGCCGTGACAATCAAATCGACGTCATCCTCGGTGAGATCAAATACGCACATGCCGAAACCCAGATAAGTTGAATCGTTGAGCTGTTCCGCCACCGGGCAGATGCCCTTGCTGTAATCGACCTCCCGTCGGCAAAGGCTCGATGTCCACGGAAACCCCATGGAACCGTAGGCTATTTTGCGCTGATATAGCGGTAATAGGTGAATATTCTGGTAGTGTTGACTCACTGCAACGCCTTCGGCCTGCAGGGCGGCATGAATGCGCTCCCGGCTAACGCCCAATTTCTCAATATCCAACACCATCGGGTAGACGTAATAAACATGAGTGCAGCCCGGTTTCACCACCGGTGTACGAAGACCTCGCAATTCAGCCAATCCTTCCGTCAGCCGATTAGCCAATACTTGCCGGGACTGGACAAACCGGTTGAGCTTTTTGAGCTGCTCAATCCCGATCGCACATTCAATCTCTCCCAGCCGGAAGTTATGGCCGATCATATTTGAAAGGTTGGTCACGCCTTTGTCACCCACGACGACTTCTGCATGGTTGCGAATCAGCTGCAATCTCTCGGCGATCTCGTCATTATCGGTGACCAGTATCCCGCCCTCGCCGGTGTGGATATGCTTATGATAATTAAGACTGTACCCGCCCACATCGGCGAGAGTGCCGGCGTATTTGCCCTTGTAAAGAGCGCCGGGCGCTTGCGCGGTATCGGAGATGACCTTGAGCCCGTGTTTGGCCGCGATTGCCATCAACGCATCCATATCGGCCGATTGACCGAATATGTCGGCCACGATAATTGCCTTGGTGTAAAGCGTGATGTTTGCCTCGACTGACTTGGGGTCCAGATTAAAAGTCTCGGGATCAATATCTGCAAACACCGGGATTGCATTCCAGTGCAATATGGCTGTTGCAGTTGCACTCATGGTCCAAGGCGTCACAATGACTTCGTCGCCCGGTTCTATACCAATCGCGCCTACCGCAGCGATAAGGCCCGAGGTCCAGGAATTTACCGTGACAGCGTGCTTTACTCCAAAATACTCGGCGCACTGACGTTCAAATTCCCTTACCTTGGGACCGCCGTAAAAATCCTCATGCCATGCGCCCATAAATTGGGAGAGCACGCCGCTTTCAATCACCTGTTTAGCGGCTTCAACTTCCTCTGAACCGATGGGGTTGTAGCGTTTAAAAGTCGATTGGATGGTTTTGGGGCCACCCAACAGCGCGAGTTTCGGATTGCTCATATTGATCGTTGTTATTTGTTATAGTTCTTGTGCATCTTGCCTGGCGTCCTGCTTAATTTGCTCGCAAACACATTGCGCGGCAAGCGCCGATTCCCCTGTGCTCGCCAGCGGATCGCCATCTGTGATAGCACGGTAAATATTATCGACAGCATTGAGCATAGCACCTGAATATTGCCCCGCTCGGCGAACGCCCGCGTCAAGCGTGCGATAACCTTTGAAGGTTTCGCTATCCTGGGCGCGGCGCTCGCGCCAGAACAGTCCGCCCTCTTCAATCGTCAATGTGCCTTGCGAAAAAACCAATTGCAGCTCAAAGATGGCATAGTCCTCGGCATGGCCGCAAGCAAGCAGCACCGGTATGCCTTGAGGTCCCTCCAGCCAGACCGGTAGCGTCGGGTCATCGGCAAAAAAATCATTGATGGGCTTGCCAGCCTTGACAATATCCATAGGACCGATAAGCAAGTGCAGAAGATCCAGCATATGGGAGCCGTTGTTCGCTATGCCCTTATTATAATAGCCAACGACTGAGCGCAACGCTCCCCATCGGCCTGACTGCATATCGGCTTGAAGTTTTATAACCTCAGCATCCCAACGGCGCGTGTAGTTTACCGCCAGCGGAATATTCAATTGCGCGCATTCTGCGACCAGCCTTTTAGTTTCTGCGACCGATGCTGTCAGCGGTTTTTCGCAGAAAATCAGCTTGGGACTCAATCGCGAAGCAATTTCCAGATCATGGGCATGACAATCCGTTGGCGAGCAGATGCTAATCACATCAAATTGATTGCAGGCTCCCAAGGCCTCTTGAATGGAGCGGAAACCGACGGGCACGCCCCAAGCGGCCATGAATTCGCTACGCCGATTGTCGTCCGGCTCGACACAGGCCGCCAACCTGAATCGCTCATCACGGCTATATGCGCCTGCATGGGTATATGGCAAATATCCCGCTTGGCGGCCCTGATCAAAACCGCCGGCAATGTTGCCACAACCCACAATCAGAACCTGCAAAGGCGCTAAATCAGTGCTTGCCGCGTTCATTTGATCAGCTCCCATCCCAATGCCGTTCCCTTCTTTACATCGTGCTTCAAGGACTTGCCCAGCAGCTGTTCCTGATATTTTGTCGGTAATCCCAAACCCGGCCGGATTGCGCGCACATTGTCGCGCGTCAACACATCGCCGGCCTTCAGGTCTTGCACAATATAAAGTGAGCGGCGGAACTGGAGAGACTTCTGTTCGGCCTCAGTCGGGCCGTAGCTCACATGCCCCAACGCCTGCCGGGCACGTTCGGTTTCAATCACTAGCTGCGCCATTTCATCGGGTTCCATTGAAAAAGTACTGTCCACGCCACCCTCGGCACGATTGAGAGTAAAGTGCTTTTCAATGACAGTCGCCCCCAACGCCACACTGACCACCGATACGCCTATTCCCATCGTGTGATCGGAAAGCCCCACTTCGCAGCCGAACAGCTCACGCATATGGGGGATGGTCAGAATATTGGTGTTTTCGGGCGTGGCCGGGTAAGTGCTGGTGCATTTGAGCAGGACCAAGTCCTTGCAACCTGCGCCTCGTGCCGCGCGCACGGTTTCATCGAGCTCGGCGACCGTCGCCATGCCGGTTGAAATGATCAGCGGCTTTCCGGTAGCCGCCACGCGGCGGATTAACGGCAAATCGGTATTTTCGAAAGACGCAATTTTGTAGCAAGGCGCACCCAGGCTTTCGAGAAAATCCACTGCCGTGCCGTCGAACGGCGTGCTGAAAGCGATAATGCCCCGCTCACGCGCCCTATCGAAAATGGGTTTGTGCCATTCCCATGGTGTGTAGGCTTCTCCGTAAAGCTGGTATAAAGACGCTCCCGCCCACAGACTCTTAGGGTCGCTAATATGGAACTCGCGCTCGTTCAGATCCAGCGTCATCGTATCCGGGGTGTAAGTCTGAATTTTCAGTGCATGCGCACCGGTTCTGGCGGCGGAGTCCACGATCTCAAGGGCGCGCTCAAGCGACTGGTTATGGTTGCCCGACATCTCGGCGATGATAAAGGGAGCATGGCCTCGTCCGATTGATCTCCCGGCAATCTTGAATACATTATTCATATTATTTAAGTTTCTTAAAATACGAAGTGGACTCAACCTCATATCCAGCGGATAGAAACAGTTGATGTGAACGCTCGTTAGCCCCAAGCACATCGGCATGGAGTATGTTTATTTCTTGGCGATTTTGGGCGAACCACATTTCCGCACTGTGCAATAGGTCACGTCCGCAACCTGTAATGCCGGGTACGAGATAAATGGAGACTTCCGCCTGATGATGCTGAATATCAAAGCGCACAACGCCAATCGGAACGCCGTCTCGCTGACCGATGAGCAGCGCTTTATTCGGATCGGTCAACAACGAAGCAAACCAGCGGCGGTGCTCTTCCCAATTGATGGGATCGGAATTTCGTGAAACCGTCCTGATCGCCGGATGATTGCGCCAAGAAAACAAGCTCTCTGAATCGTCCGCTTTTGCAGTCCGGATCACAATCCCGCTGCAACCCATCCTACTAACGACACGTAATGCCCCCCGAGTATCCACGGTCCGCATAGCATTGCGGGAAATCAGTTGCCTCAGGCAATTATTTTCAATCAAGGCGTTAATATGCCGCCCGATTACCCGATCAAACTGATGCTTTAGATCGGGGGCATACACTAATCCATCTGATGCGGCATCAACAATCTGCTTGCGCTGATTTTCGGCCGTACAGATGGCTATTGTCGGCAAGCCGAGGCAGCAACGCTCCCAGGTTGCGCCACCTCCTGCGCCAATCGATAAGTCAGCTGCCGCCATCAACTCCGCCATCCGGTTCGTTTGCACATGACACGCAAAATGATGGCTAAGACAAGCAACCTCAATTGCCTCGCGACAAGGGTGCTGCGCGCCAATTACCACGTCCACCTGCATATCCGCAACGCCAATATCAGTCAGCACCTGGATGGCTCGGCCGGTATAGTTATCGGCATCCATACCGCCGAAGAAGATTAGGATGCGTTGAACCGCACCTTTACGGGGGCCGACCTGTTCATGGAGTTGCCGGAACTCTTCGCGCAGCAATGCATAGCGTAGGCCAAGCAGTAGCAGGCAATGATCAGGAACTTTACCGACATATCGAGTGCTCATGTCCGCATAATTGTTTTGGTCGAGCAGTATGTCACAGTCATGCCGGCGATCGGCAATGTCGTCAATCGCCAGAATTCTCCGGGCGGCTTGCCTAAGCTTGGATTCCCAGCGTGAATCCAAGGCATAGTGATCAACGATGAGCCAATCCCAGGCCCTATCTGACAAGGCTTTAACCGAATCCCTCGCATCCTCTACTTGACTGCAACCGAGCCAATGCGCATGAGCCAGCTCATCTAAGTCAGCATCATTTTCAGCGCTATCGAGCATTGCCAACTCATAGCCCCTTGCTTCAACAATGCTTCCCAGGTATTCCGGCAGGTGACGGCTGACGAAACGAATCAGCGCTCCGCGATGCGCCAATTCATCCGCCAAAGTCAGGCAACGCATGAAGTGACCTGTACCGATGTGAATAGAAGCATCGACACGGAAGGCAATCTTCATGTTTATCTAAGCTTTTTGCAGCAAAAACCAAGTGCCATCGTCCCCAGGAAAAGCCGGATCGCGTTGATAACAAAAACCGTAATCCACGAGCTTCAAGTCGGGGTATTTATCCAGCATTTCACCGGCAAAGTCCCTTTTGAACAAACGATCCGCGTGCCCCCGATACGGAATAGCCACGGGTGTCGGATTGTAATACTCGGATATTAAAATCAGCCGGTTGGATGCCTGATATAGTTTTTCGTAAACACTATCCAGCCCGTCTGGATTGATATGGATCAGCACGCCTTTGATCAATGCGAGATCTGCTTTCCCGGCTACAGGATAGTCGAAGATGGAACCTTCAAATACGTTACTCTCGCCAATCAAGCTTTTAACTTGCGTTGCGGCATCGTGGTTGATTTCCACGGCTTGCAGATGAATATCCGGATAAAGCAGTTGCAGCGCCTTCAGGTTCATCCCGATGTTCGCGCCAAATTCAAGACAGGATGTCACTGGCCCCGCCTGTTTAAGCGCCGCCGAGAAAAAACTCAGTTTGGAGGCCAAGAGGTGGGAACTATTGTTTCGGTCAATGTAATCGGCACCAAACTCGCCCGCCCAGAATTCCTCCTGCGGTGTTTTAAATCTTTCAACCATCTTTATCTCCGGCAATCAGTTTCGTATAAGGTCTTCAGGTAGAGCGATTCACACCATTAAACGCCGCAACCATCAATTCGGCCCGCTGCCAATCCTCTTCGTTATCAATGTCCGCCACGCGCCAATTGGGAATCACCAAACCTATACCGTGCTGATGAATATTTTTCCCCTCCAGCCAAGTCTGCGCACGCCCCCAATAAAACTGTCCGGCATCGTAATAAGCCGGCTCAAGGTCTTGGGTCCGAGTCGAGGCATATTGGCTATCAAACGGTTCCATCAGACCACTCGGCAATTGCCGAAGCGCGCGCTGAATCGCAGAAGGATAGGCGGCAACAGGAAAAACATAATCCGCATTTTTCTCCTCTAGCATCTGCAATGCGGCAACCAGATCGCCACATTGCATAAATGGCACTGCGGGATAAATACAGCAGACTTGATCGACTTGCCAACCCAGCGCTTGGCACGCGCCAATGGCATGCGCAACGACGGGAACGGTGGGGGTGTAATCGTCCGCCAGTTCTGCCGGACGGACAAAGGGAACCTCCGCCCCCCACACCTTTGCCAGCTTTGAAATTTCGGCATCATCGGTGGTTACGACAATATGGTCGAACAATCCCGCCGCCTTCGCAACCTCAATGGCCCCGGCGATCATAGGCTTTCCACAGAAATCCTTGATATTCTTGCGGGGGATGCGTTTGCTGCCGCCTCTGGCAGGAATAATGGCAATATTCATACGCTAATCGCCCTCCTCAAAGCGTTAACGACCTGATCTTGTTCATCCGCTGTCAACGCGGGAAACATCGGCAAGCTGATAATTTCCGCATAATATTGCTCGGCTTCCGGACAGTAGCCCGGTTTGAAGCCCAGCTGTTGATAATAGGGCTGCAGATAGACCGGTATGTAATGCAAATTAACACCTATGCCTTGCGCTCTGAGCGCTTCGAAAACATCCCGGTGGGTTTTGCCGATGTGTTCGAGTTTTAAGCGAATGATATATAGGTGGAAGGAGGAATAATTGTCTGGATGTTGCCACGGAATCACTATCGGCAAATCGCTCAATATTTCATCATATCGCAGAGCAAGCGCATGGCGTAGGGTGACGAATTCATCGAGCCGTTGCATTTGGCTAAGCCCCAATGCGGCATGTATGTCAGTCATGCGATAGTTAAAACCAAGATCAATCTGCTGGTAGTACCAAAGTTGTTCAGGTGGGCGGAGGACCATATCTGCCGCATCACTGCTGATGCCATGGCTGCGCAGCAATTTCATACGTTTGGCCAACTGTGCATCGTTAGTCAGCGCCATGCCGCCTTCGCCAGCGGTGATGATTTTTACCGGATGAAAACTGAACACTGTTATATCGCTATAACGGCCATTGCCGATGATTTCGCCACGGTATTTTCCACCGATGGCGTGCGAGGCATCCTCAATAATTTTGAAACCGTATTGCTTACTTAGCCGATGAATGGCTTCCATATCGCAGGATTGACCACATAAATGCACCGGGATCACAACTTTGGGCAGGCAGCCATTTTTTTCCGCCTGAGCCAATTTATCGGCCAAACATTCCACGCTCATGTTGTAAGTATGCGGATCAATGTCCACAAAATCGACACTGGCACCACAATACAGCGCACAATTGGCGCTGGCTACAAAGGTAATAGGAGTGGTCCAGACACTGTCGCCCTTGCCTACGCCCAACGCTAAGCAGGCGATATGCAAAGCCGAAGTGGCGCTATTCACGGCAAACGCATATTGCGCGCCGCAATAATTCATCACTGAGTTTTCAAAACCAGGAACCGCCGGGCCTTGCGTCAAAAAATCCGAACGCAACACATCCGCTACGGCCTGAATGTCGGCCTCGCTAATTGTTTGACGACCATAAGGAATCATAAGCTGCTCGTTTGGCTCAGCTGAGCCTGCGCCGCTATATCTACATTTGCAAGAATCCTGCGTAAAATGTCTTGATCACGAACATCATCAATAGAATAGGGCATGCAGGAAACTTGGACTTTTTGGCTCATTCCAAATTGCTTAAGTTCGTCACGTAAATAAATAATCAGTTTTTTGAGCTTATCGTTTTCAAGAATTGTTTTAGTCCACTGTTTACCAAAAGAGCCCGTTCTACCCGTGATCAAAATAGACTTGTTATCAAACATTATTCTTCCTTAACTCGAATATATATTCCAACAACTTGAATATGAGTGCATTTTTTATCAGACTGCTTAAATAGCAGTTTCGTTTTCCTTAAACAGTTTAGCACCTAAAATCAACTACGCTTGTCATCCAGGCCCATTTCTTAGCACTCCCCAAGCTTTTTCGCCATCTCACGCTGTCAGGCGCTAGTTATCAGTCCAGATTGATTTTAGTTTTCAATAATTTGCACACGCTGGGTAATGCCGCATACTAGAGCATAAGGTATGGTCTCCGCCCCTAGTGCAATTTCTTCTACCGGCAAGCCTTCGCCCCACAAGGTTACTTTATCGCCGGGCTTTGCGTCGGGTTGAGTCGCCAAATCGACCGTAATCATGTCCATTGAAACCCTGCCGATAAGCGGTACACGCTTGCCGTTAACCAGCACCGGCGTTCCGGTATTGGCGTAACGGGGATAACCATCACCATAACCTATCGCAACGACGCCCAGTGCTGTGCTTTTATCGCACATCCATCGGCCGCCATAGCCGACTGTCTCACCTGCTTCGATTTGCTTGACTGCAATCAGCCGTGAATGCAGACTCATGACCGGCTTAAGCCCTAATTCTTGGCCCGTGCTGTCTGGAAATGGAGAAATGCCGTATAGCATGACGCCAGGCCGCACCCAGTCAGTCAATGATTGCGGCCAGCCCAATATACCGGCCGAGTTGGCGATGCTGCGCTGGCCTGGATAGGCCGCCACGGTTTGATTGAACTGAAGGATCTGCTTCAGCGTCATATCGTCATTTTTATCGTCGGCGTTAGCCAAATGCGTCATCAGATTGACTGGTTGTCTGACAATGGCACAACGTTTCAAACGCTCATAAACGGCGCTAAAATCCTTGGCTTTAAAACCCAACCGATTCATGCCTGTGTCAATTTTCAGCCAAACCGTAAGCGCTTCCTGCTCTTTCCGAGCTTCTAGGATTTCAAGCTGGGAGAAAGAATGCAGTACAGGCTCCAGCTGATACTCCAACAGATCATTCACTTCTGCGGCACAGATAAATCCCTCTAAAACGGCAATCCTGTTTTTTAACCCCGCTTTGCGCAATCGGATACCTTCATCAGCCCTGGCCACTGCAAAGGCATCAGTATTATGTAACGCTTCGGCAATACGCAGCATGCCATGTCCATAGCCATTGGCTTTGACGAGCGCCATCACTTTCGCGCCCGGCGCACAACTTCGTACTTTGGCTAAATTATGCTGAACAGCATCCAGATCGAGCACCGCATACGCAGCCGGGCTCATTCATAATCCCCGCCGGTATAGGTTCCCGCAAAATTTTCAAAGCGGGTATATTGTCCCAAAAAGGTGAGCCGAACTGTTCCCAGCGGGCCATTACGCTGCTTGCCGATAATAACTTCTGCGATACCTTTATCAGGGCTGTCTTCGTTATACACTTCGTCCCGGTACACGAACACGATCAAATCGGCATCCTGCTCGATAGCACCCGACTCGCGCAAATCCGACATCATCGGACGTTTATTGGGGCGCTGTTCAAGATTACGGTTAAGCTGGGACAAGGCAACTACAGGGACATTCAATTCTTTGGCTAGCGCTTTTAAGCCTCTGGAAATATCGGAAATTTGCTGCACCCGATTATCGCCGCTGGAAGGCGATTGCATCAACTGTAAATAATCCAATACTATTAAACCCAGCGGCCCATGTTCACGCACTAAACGCCTGGCTCTTGAACGCACTTCAGTCGGCGTTAATGCCGGCGTATCGTCAATGAATAATTTGGTTTCAGCCAACAAATTGATGGCCGACGTCAAACGCGGCCACTCATCATCCTCCAGCTTTCCGGTTCGAATTTTATGTTGATCGATACGCCCTAATGAGGACATCATCCTCATCGCTAACGCATCTCCCGGCATTTCCATACTGAATACCGCAACCGGTTTATCGCCTTTAATCGCAATATTTTCCGCCATGTTCATGGCGATAGTAGTTTTACCCATGGAAGGTCGACCAGCCACAATAATTAAATCGGCCGGCTGCAAGCCTGAGGTCAGCTCATCAAAATCAGTAAATCCTGTGGCTGCCCCCGTGATAGAGCCTTCCTGTTCGAACAGCGTTTCAATTTTATCGACAGCGCGGGCCAAAAGGGATTTAATCGAAGTAAATCCTCCCTGCCCCCGTTGTCTTTGTTCGGCTATTTTAAATACCTGTCGTTCGGCGTTTTCAAGTAAATCGGCAGTCTCACGGCCCTCGGTATTGAACGCGGAATCCGAAATCTCTGTGCCGACATGAATCAACTGACGCAGCACCGACCGGTCTCTGACGATATTGGCATAGGTCACGATATTCGCTGCACTGGGCGTGTCTTTTGCCAGCATGCCTAAGTAAGGCAATCCTCCGGTGTTTTCAAGCTCACCTATAGATTCCAGGGCTTCCGATATGGTGATCACGTCAAATGGAATCTGTTTTTCGGCGAGCTGTTCAATCGTCTTGAAAATCAGTCGGTGATCTCTCCGATAAAAATCGCCTTCCGAAACTTTGTCCGACACGGAATCCCAAGTTTGATTATCCAGCATTAATCCGCCCAAAACCGATTGTTCGGCCTGAATGGAGTTGGGAGGAATTTTTAGAGAATCCAGCGAATAATCACGATCAAACGAAAAATTTTCAGACATAGCTCACAGCAATAGAAACGGTAGTTACAAAACACGACATAAATTTTTTAAAAGCCTAGAAAGATTAACGAAGAAGATGTAACACTGGAAATAATGTGAAGAGAAAAATGTTAGCATTCACTAATACAATTCTAGCGCGGTTGCTTAACAAATATACAGCATTGTTAGCATTATAATTAACTTGTATTCGCTAATTCCGACAAAAATATTCAAATGATTCCGAATAAATCTAAGTACTTGTAGGTGTTTATGATTGATACTTGCAGAGTGCCCGGTTGGTCTCTCACCCATAAGGCAATTTATGCTACTTGAATAAAATCCTGGCAATTAAGTGCTCAGGATTAACCGTAAAGTACTCAAGTATAGCCTCGAAAGGCGGTATGCGTCCAAGAGCAGGCAATTTGAGGTTGAAGTTAAGTTTAGGATATACACATATAAATGCGCCTCCACGCCGTCATGCGGTTTCCGTCCGCTTGCTGTCGTGCAATTTTACACAGACATGGCGTGTGGCTCGATCAATGGCGACAAAGATGTACCCTTTGTCCTTGCCCAAGTTGATTGACGCGGTGTCAATGTATAGATAGCCAAGGCATAGACTATGATGTGGTTACACTAATCCGGACACACATTTTAAAATACCCTGAAAAGAGTGTGGTCCCAAATGAACCGAGAAAAACCCCAAACTTATACAGCCGAATTTAGAGCCTCAGCGGTTAAGCTGGCGAATCAATCCGATAAGCCCATCACCCAAGTCGCCAAAGACCTTGGGATTAATGTGAATACCCTGCATACTTGGATAGCAAAATATAGCCGCCCCAAAGAGAGCGATAAAACGGTTCGGACTGACGACCATCTTTATGAAGAATTAAAGCGCCTAAAGAAAGAAAATGCCCGACTGACAGAGGAGCGCGATCTGTTAAAAAAGGCGGCAGCGTACTTTACCAAGGAGCACCGGTGACTGCATGGATGCAGGAGGTAGAGTACCAACAGTAGGCGCTTTAGGCGACGCAGGAGCAGTTACCGAGAAGTACGCCTGGATCAAACAGCATATGACCGAGTTTCCAACTGATTTGATGTGTCGCTTTATGCAGGTTTCCCGAAGTGCTTATTATGCGTGGTTGCATCGCGCCCAAACAGCGATTGAAACGGATGATATTGAATTGACGACTATTATCCAAGCCTTGTTCAAGAAGAGCCGCGCTACCTATGGAACTCGGCGACTCCAAAAAATCGTTATTAAACCGAAATCGGGCAGCCAGTCGGTGACGGATAGGCTGGTTGATGCGGGAAGCCGATTTAGTTTGTAAAACGAAACGTAAATTCAAGGCCACGACGAACTCCAAGCATGACCAGCCGATTGCACCTAATCATCTGGTCGTCAATTCACAATGAACCAGCCCCATCAGGCTTATGTCGGCGACATCACTTATATCTCTACCCAGGAAGGCTGGTTGTATTTAGCGGTCGTGATTGATCTGTATTCCCGGCAAGTGGTCGGCTGGTCCAATGGCGGAGCATATGCGGACTAAGTTGGTGAACGATGCGCTACTGATGGCCATTTGGAAACGAAATCACGGGAAAGACTTGTTGTGGCATAGTGGCCGAGGTAGTCAATATGCGTCGGAAAGCCACCGAGCGCTATTAGCCCAGTATGGCATCCGGCAGAGCATGAGCCGTAAAAGGCAAATGTTGGGATAACGCGGTACCAGAAAGCTTCTTCCACATCCTGAAAACCGAGCTGATACATCATCAAACCTATCAAACCCGTGCCGACGCAAGACAGGCGGTGTTTGAGTATATTGAGGTCTTTTACAACCGCGAACGCCTACATTCTGCAAATGGCTATTTATCACCGCTTGACTATGAATTGCAGCTTAAAGCTGCTTAGCCGTATGCCCGGAAAAGTGTTGACACATCATAGTTCCAGTGTCCGTGAAATTAGGGCAAGATCAATTTGCTGATTTAAAGAAACAAACCTGAAATATCAGCTACTTTAAATACCAGATGGGATTGGAGTGAAATGATAAAGTACCTAGGACTTTTCATAATTCAGTCCTTAAAGCGATACTAAGATTTATAAAGCTCTAAGGACTGAGGGTATATCCTGCAAATAGTTTTTTACAGGCTTTAAACTTGAATTAATCTTCTATATTAGCGATAGGTCTATCGACTAACTCCACATAAGCCATCGGCGCATCATCGCCAGGTCTAAATCCGCATTTCATAATACGCAAATAGCCACCAGCTCTATTTTTATAACGTGGACCAAGTTCGTTAAAAAGCTTAGTTACCGTATCACGATCACGTAACCGAGAGAAAGCAATACGTCTTTTAGCTACGCTATCTTCTTTAGATAGTGTAATTAAAGGTTCAGCGTAGCTTCTTAATTCTTTCGCTTTTGGTAAAGTTGTTTTTATTAATTCATGCTTAAATAATGAACTAACCATATTACTAAATAAAGCCTTACGGTGGCTACTATTTATATTGAATTTTCTACCGGATTTACGATGTCTCATTGTAAGAAGACCTAATGTTAATGTGTTATTGCGTGAGTTTGATCTGCAAGGTTTTCAGGAGGCCAGTTTTCTAACCGCATTCCTAAAGATAAACCTTTTAAAGCAAGAATGTCTTTTATTTCTGTTAAAGATTTTTTGCCAAGATTAGGAGTTTTCAATAACTCAACTTCAGTACGTTGAATTAAATCTCCAATATAAAAAATATTCTCAGCTTTTAAGCAATTAGCAGAACGCACTGTTAACTCGAGATCATCTACAGGACGAAGAAGAACAGGATCAAATATCTCCTCAACTTCAACTTCTTCCTCTGTTTGTTGGTCATTTACTTTTTCAAAGTCAACAAAAACAGACAACTGATCATGAAGTATAGTTGCAGCTAACTTGATGGTTTCTTCCGGATCAACAGTTCCATTTGTTTCCAGTTCGATTATTAATTTGTCTAAATTAGTTCGTTGCTCAACACGTGTACTTTCAACATGATAAGCAACTTTGATAACCGGACTATAAGAAGCATCAAGTTGAAGCGCCCCAACAATTAGACCATGTTCAGAGTTTGACTTACGAACACTTACTGGTTCATAACCTCTTCCTCGACGAACTCTGATCTTCATATTTAAAGCGCCGACTTGCGTCAAATTAGCTATTACCAAATCAGAATTAATAATCTCCACGTCATGTGGGACTATAATATCAGCAGCAGTAACACAGCCAGCTCCATGCTTTGAAAGCGTAAGCTCAACCTCATCTTTAGAATGAAGCACAACCGCTAACTTTTTAAGATTAAGCAAAATATCAATCACATCTTCTTGAACACCCTCAATAGTGGTATATTCATGAAGAACGCCTTCAATTTCAACATCTGTAACTGCACAACCAGGAATTGTAGACAGCAGCACCCGGCGCAATGCATTACCAATAGAGTGCCCAAACCCTCTTTCAAGAGGTTCAATAACAATCCTAGAATGATTAGGTGTTTTACTTACGACCTCAACTAAGCGAGGCTTCAGCAAGCCAGAAATAGAATTCTGCATTTATATCCCTCAAAACTACGATTATTTAGAGTAGAGCTCAACTACCAACTGCTCATTTATATCACTACCCAAATCTACACGATCTGGCAGCGAGCTAAAAGTACCTGACATTTCTTTAGAATTAACATCAACCCAAGAAGGGAAACCGTACTGTTCAGTTACACTCAAAGCATCAACAATTCTTTGTTGCTTTTTCGCTTTCTCTCTAACAGAAAGAACATCGCCTGGCGAAACCTGATAAGATGGGACATTAATTAAAACATTGTTAACTTGAATAGATTTATGACTAACCAACTGACGCGCTTCGGCACGAGTAGAAGCAAAGCCCATACGATAAACAACGTTATCTAATCTTGACTCTAAAAGGTTCAACAAGTTTTGACCTGTTGCTCCTTTTTTAGAATCTGCTGATTTATAGTAATTTCTAAATTGTTTTTCTAAGATGCCGTATATTCTGCGTAGGCGTTGCTTAGCTCTCAACTGAGTAGCATAATCAGAACTTCTTGTGCGCTTGGTACCATGCTGCCCAGGGCGCTGATCTAACTTACACTTGTTTTCTAAAGACTTTCCTCTGCTTTTCAAAAACAGATCTGTGCCTTCTCTTCGACTTAATTTACATGTAGGCCCAAGATATCTTGCCATAACAAACTACTCCAGATTTTTATACGCGGCGTTTTTTTGGCGGACGACATCCATTATGCGGAATTGGCGTCACATCAACAATATTGTTTATTTTGAATCCCAAATTATTCAGAGAACGCACTGCAGACTCGCGACCCGGACCAGGACCCTTAATCATGACATCAAGATTTTTCATGCCGAACTCTAAAGCAACTGTTCCTGCTTTTTCAGCCGCAACCTGAGCAGCAAAAGGCGTGCTTTTTCTGGATCCACGAAAACCAGACCCGCCTGACGTTGCCCAAGAAAGAGCATTACCTTTTCTATCTGTGATAGTTATGATTGTGTTATTGAAAGAAGCATGTACGTGCACAATGCCGTCTGCAACTTCTTTTTTTATACGTTTTCTAGAACGATTTTGACTCGCCATTTACTTCAACCTCTTAAAGGAATATCTTATTTTCTAATTGCCTTACGCGGGCCTTTTCGAGTACGAGCATTCGTTCTCGTTCTCTGCCCTCTTAAAGGCAATCCTCTACGATGTCTTATTCCGCGATAGCAACCCAGATCCATCAAACGCTTGATATTCATAGAAACCTCACGACGCAGATCACCTTCTACTGTCATCTTCGAAACCACATTACGAATGGTTTCCAACTGCTCTTCAGTCAGCTCTTTTATTTTAATCGAAGGTGCTATACCCACTTCAACGCAAATTTCACTTGCAGTTTGACGACCAATACCATATATAGCAGTCAATGCGATCACTGCATGTTTATGATCTGGTATATTTATCCCGGCAATACGTGCCATCTAGATACTCCCACTTAATAGTGCTCTAAAGTTAAGCGCCAAATTATAGCATTACACAAATAATGGCGCAACAATTATTATCCTTGTCGTTGCTTATGTTTTCCGTCTTCACAGATAACCCTGACAACACCATTTCTTTTTACAACTTTACATTTTCTACAAATTTTTTTTACAGAGGCACGAACTTTCACAATTAACTCCTAGACTGCTCTTGTGCAATAATTTATTTTTTTAGATTAGCTTTTTTCATTAAGCCATCATACTGTTGGGACATAACATGAGTTTGCATCTGTGAAATGAAATCCATTACAACCACTACAATAATCAATAAGGAGGTTCCACCAAAATAAAAGGGGACATTCCAGTAGACAATCAAAAACTCAGGCAATAAACATACAAGTGTTATATAAAAGGCTCCGATTAAAGTTAAGCGAGTCATCACTTTATCAATATAAGAACTTGTTTGAAGACCTGGTCTTATTCCAGGTAAAAATGCACCCGATTTTTTTAAGTTTTCAGCAGTTTCTTTTGAGTTGAATACTAAAGCCGTATAAAAAAAGCAAAAGAAAATAATAGCTGTTGCATAAAAAATAACATAAACCGGCTGACCGGGAGATAACATCGTAGCAACGTCCTGTAGCCAAGAAAAGCCATCACTATTTCCAAACCAGCCAGCTATTGTCGCAGGGAACAGAATGATACTCGATGCAAAAATAGGCGGTATTACACCCGCCATATTAAGCTTTAATGGCAAAAAACTACTTTGCCCCGCATACATCTTACGGCCTTGCTGTCTTTTTGGATAATTGATAAGAATTCTTCTCTGCCCTCTCTCAACAAAAACAACTAATGCAGTGACAGAAATAGATAATAAAAACAATAAAATTATAAATGCCCCGTTCATTTCACCGGTTCTTGCCAGCTCCAAAGTCCCACCGATTGCTTTAGGCAAACCAGAAACTATACCAGCAAATATAATCAGCGAAATACCATTACCAATTCCCCGCTCAGTAACCTGTTCGCCAAGCCACATCAAGAAAATAGTACCAGTAACCAGAGTAACTGTCGTAATGACAATAAAACTTATACCTGGATTCAAAACAACGGAAAGACCACCAGCAGTCTGATTTTGCAATGCCAAAGAAATTCCAATAGCTTGAAAAGTCGCTAAAACGACGGTACCAAACCGTGTGTACTGAGATATTTTACGACGACCGGATTCACCTTCTTTCTTTAGCTGCTCCATTGCAGGAATAACTACTGTCATCAATTGCATGATAATTGACGCTGAAATATAAGGCATTATACCCAAAGCAAATAGACTTAAACGCATCAAAGCGCCACCCGAGAACATGTTAAACATATCCAAGATTGAACCGCTTTGCTGTTCAAACATAACTGCAAGTGCTTTAGGATCTATCCCGGGCACAGGAATATGAGCACCGACTCTATATACGAAAAAAGCCCCTAAAACAAAAAGCAATCTTGCTTTAAGCTCTGAAAAACCGCCGACCTTCCCAGACACCTGCGCTCTTGATGTACTCACTTAGACCTCTACTTTGCCGCCAGCAGCTTCAATAGATTCTTTGGCTCCACCAGTTACTTTAATACCTTTGACCGTAACAGCTTTACTTAATACGCCAGACTTAATTACTTTAGCTTTTTTGGTAAACATTGGAACGATATTCGCATCAATTAAAGCTTTAAGATCAATTACATCAACGTTTAATCCATCGAGTTCATTTAGCCTAACCTCGGCTGAATATTTACTGATTAATGAGGTAAATCCAACCTTTGGTAAACGACGCTGTAAGGGCATCTGACCGCCCTCAAAACCAACTTTATGAAAGCCACCACTACGAGCTTTTTGCCCCTTATGCCCTCTTCCACAAGTCTTGCCAAGAGTACATCCAATACCTCGCCCCACTCTTTTAGACTTCTTTCTGGACCCTTCACTTGAACGGATTGTATTTAAAAACATTACACTTCCTCAAATTTTAGCATGTATGATATTTTGTTTATCATTCCACGGTTTTCAGGTGTATTGACCACTACAACCGTCTGGTTGATTTTGCGCAATCCAAGTCCTTTCAAACAAGCTTGGTGCGCTGGCAAGCGCCCAAATTTGCTTTTTATCATCGTTACACTTAATTTATTGCTAGCCATTGCTACTACCCAATAATTTGTTCAACTGACAAGCCACGTTTTGCAGCTATTTGGTTAGCGCTGTGCATTCCAGTAAGACCGTTAATAGTTGCCCTAACAACATTGATAGGATTACTGGTACCTATGCATTTAGCTAATACGTTATGAACCCCAACCACTTCAAATACCGCTCTCATTGCACCACCAGCAATGATACCTGTACCCTCAGAAGCAGGCTGCATATAAACCTTAGCTGCCCCCGTTGTATTCATAATAGGATATTGCAAGGTATCGCCTTTTAGAGAAACTTTACGCATATTTTTGCGCGCTTGCTCCAGTGATTTTTGGATCGCAATAGGTACTTCACGTGCTTTACTAACGCCGTACCCAACTCTACCTTCACCATCACCAACAACTGTTAGTGCTGTGAATCCAAAAACCCTACCGCCTTTTACAACTTTGGCAACACGTCTTACATTAACTAATTTTTCTTGCAAACCATCTGCACTAACCTGTGAAGGTGCTGTAGACATTTTATTCCCCTAAAATTTCAAACCGGCTTCACGTGCAGCATCAGCCAATGCTTTAACGCGACCATGATATTTAAATCCTGAACGATCAAAAGCAACTTCGGAAACTCCAGCAGCAATTGCTTTTTGTGCAATAAATCTTCCAACCTCAGCAGCTGCAATCACATTACTTGTATTTTTTAATGTCGATTTAATTTCAGCCTGTGTAGTTGATGCACTTGCCAAAGTTTTCGTTCCATCAGCACTTATAACTTGGGCGTAAATATGTTGCGAAGTTTTGTGAATTGACAGTCGCGTTGTACTTAATTTTTTAATTTTACTACGCAATTTTAATGCGCGCTTCATACGAGCTTGTTTCTTATCCATTTCGCTACCTTACTTCTTCTTAGCTTCTTTTCTTGCAACATGTTCATCAGCATATCTGACACCTTTACCCTTATAAGGCTCAGGCGGACGATATGCTCTAATTTTCGCAGCAACTTCGCCGACTAATTGCTTATCGCTTCCTTTGATCAAAATTTCAGTTTGACTAGGCGTCTCTACCAAAACTCCTTCAGGAACTTCAAAATCAATCGGATGGGAAAAGCCAAGGGCCAGATTGAGTATATTTCCTTTAGCTTGCGCTCGATAACCAACACCAATCAGAGTTAATTTCTTTTCAAACCCTGCAGATACACCAACAATCATGTTGCTTACAATCGCTCTAGCTGTTCCAGCTTGAGCAGTAGCTTTTTTATCATCTCTATCCCACTGCACTTGGATTACGTTTTCCGCAATACCAAAACTGACAGCTGAGTTTGTATCATAAGATAATTGACCATTACTTCCTTTTACGGTCACATTATTACCTTCTAGCTTTATATCCACACCGCTTGGGATAATGACTGGAGCCTTAGCAATTCTTGACATAACCTGACCTACACTTTAACAAACAGTACAAATGACTTCACCGCCGTGTCCAATTGAACGAGCAGCTCTATCTGTCATAACACCATTCGATGTTGATACGATAGCAATCCCTAACCCGCCAAGAACTTTTGGCAATTCATCCTTAGATTTATAAATACGTAAACCAGGTTTACTAATTCTTTTAATATTTTCAATTACAGGAGCTCCTTTATAGTACTTCAGCTCAATAGTCATTTCTGTATGACTACCTACTGTCTCTAAGGAATAACCTGTTATAAAACCCTCTTCTTTTAATACCTTGGCAATGGATACTTTCAGTTTTGATGAAGGTTGCTTAACAATTTTTTTGCCAGCAGATTGACCGTTTCTGATTCGGGTCAGCATATCTGCGACTGGGTCTGTCATACTCATGTTATAATCTCTCTAAACTTGATCTAAAAGATCTTACCAACTTGCCTTTACCAAGCCTGGCACATCGCCACGCATTGTCGCTTCTCTTAGTTTATTTCGACTAAGGCCAAACTTACGGTAATAACCATGCGGACGTCCGGTTAAATTACAACGGTTACGGACTCTTGACGCACTTGAGTCTCTCGGTAGTTTTTGAAGTTGTAAATGAGCAGATTCTTTATCTTCAAATGTGGCACTCGGATCTCTGATAATTTCTTTCAGAGATTTACGTTTGACATCATATTTTTGTACTAGTTTTTTACGCTTATCTTCACGCGCAATCATTGATTTTTTTGCCATTTTAAAGTTGCCCTTTAGTTCTTAAATGGAAAATTAAAAAGCTTTAACAACGCCAAACCTTCTTCATTAGTTTGAGCTGTCGTTGTGATAGTTATATCCATGCCGCGTAAAGCATCAATTTTGTCATAATCAATTTCTGGAAAAATGATTTGCTCTTTAACGCCCATAGAATAATTACCACGCCCATCAAAGCTTTTAGGGCTTAATCCTCTAAAATCGCGGATCCGAGGAATGGAAATATTTATTAATCGGTCTAAAAATTCATACATTCTATCGCTACGCAAAGTAACTTTACAACCAATAGGCATATCATCACGAATTTTAAACCCTGCGATAGATTTTCTTGCCAGGGTAACAACTGGTTTTTGACCTGAAATCTTTTCCATGTCACTAACTGCAGATTGTAGAACCTTTTTATCGGCAACTGCGCCGCCAACACCCATATTAAGTGTGATTTTTGTAATTCGCGGCGCCTGCATTACAGAGCTGTAACCAAACTGCTCAACCAATGCTGGAAGGATTTTTTCTTTATATACGGTTTCTAGTCTAGCCATGATTTTTATCTACACCTACACATCAACAACTTCATTTGTTGACTTAAAATATCTGACTTTTTTTCCATCTTCTAGAAACTTAAAGCCGACACGATCCGCTTTTTTAGTTGCGGGATTATATAACCCAATATTGGAAATATTAATCGGCATATCCTTGACAATTATGCCACCTGAAACCCCTGCATTTGGGTTTGGTTTTTGGTTCTTTTTTACTTGATTAATTCCTTCAATCAAAACTTTATTATTCTTTAAAACCTTACTTACTCTACCACTCTTACCTTTATCCTTACCGGTACGAACGATAACTTCATCGCCTTGTTTAATTTTTTGCATTTTTAAACCCTACCTTATAAAACTTCAGGAGCTAACGAGATTATTTTCATAAACTTCTCGCCTCTAAGCTCACGTGTTACAGGGCCAAAAATACGCGTACCGAGTGGCTGTAAATTATTATTCAAAATAACTGCAGCGTTGCCGTCAAAGCGGATGACTGAACCATCCGGCCTGCGAATACCTTTACAAGTTCTAACGACCAATGCGTTATAAACTTCGCCTTTTTTTACTCTGCCGCGCGGGATGGCATCTTTAATACTGACTTTAATAATATCACCAATGCCAGCATAACGCCTATGAGACCCACCCAACACTTTGATACACATGACCCTTTTTGCACCGCTATTATCGGCGACGTCAAGGTTAGTTTGCATCTGAATCATGATTTATTCCTAATTATCTGTTTATTAAATAGCTTGGTAATGCTATTTGTTGGCGCTTTCTAAGACCTGAACCAACATAAAGGTTTTATTCTTAGACATAGGCCTGCATGATGTAATGGATACTACGTCGCCTTCATGGCAAACATTTTGTTCGTCATGAGCCATCATTTTAGTCGAACGCTTAATGTATTTTCCGTAAACAGGATGCTTTACAACACGCTCTACTAAAACTGTAATAGTTTTATCCATCTTATTACTAACAACCCGACCAGTAATCGTCCGCAACTTAGTTACATTCTCACTCATTTTATGCGCTCGCCATTTCGTTTAATATGGTATGGATACGTGCAACATCACGCCTAACCTTTTTCACCTGATCGGGCTTGGACAGCTGACCTGTACCTTTTTGCATTTTAAGATTAAATTGTTCACGAGACAATTCGAGCAACATTGCCCCTAATTCGTCTTTAGATTTTTGGCGTAATTCATTTACTTTCATTACATTATTGTCCGAGCAGTAAAAAGTGTCTTTAAAGGTAGTTTAGCAGCGCCTAAAGCGAATGCTTCACGAGCCAATTCCTCAGAAACACCCTGTATTTCATACAACATTGTTCCAGGCTTAACTTGTGCAACCCAATATTCTACACTACCTTTCCCTTTTCCCATACGAACTTCTAATGGTTTTTTTGTAATTGGCTTATCAGGGAAAATTCTAATCCATATTTTACCGCCACGCTTGACGTGCCGAGTGATTGTTCTTCGCGCCGATTCAATCTGACGGGCAGTAAGTCTACCTCGCTCAACTGACTTAAGGCCAAAATCACCAAAACTTACTGATGATCCACGTACGGCAGTACCGTTATTTCTGCCTTTATGTTGTTTACGGAACTTGGTTCTTTTAGGTTGAAGCATTTTCTCTATCCCTTCAACTATTTCTTAGATTCTGAATTAATAGATGCTATATGTGCATCCATATCGAATACCTCACCCTTGAATATCCACACCTTGATGCCGATAATTCCGTAGGTAGTATGTGCTTCAGCAGTTGCATAATCTATGTCTGCGCGTAACGTATGAAGAGGAACTCGACCCTCTCTATACCATTCGCTTCGAGCAATTTCAGCGCCGTTTAATCGACCCCCAACATTGATTTTAATACCTTCGGCACCTAAACGCATTGTGTTGGTTACAGCACGTTTCATTGCACGGCGATACATAATTCTTTTTTCTAGTTGCTGAGCAACACCTTCAGCAACGAGCTGAGCATCAAGTTCTGGCTTTCTAATCTCTTCAACGTTAAGTTGAACAGGGATGCCCATCATCTTTGATACTGCTTGCCTTAATGTTTCAATATCTTCGCCTTTTTTACCTATTACAATACCCGGTCTTGCGGTATGCACCGTAATATGCGCGTTATTTGGCGGACGATTAATCTGAATACGACTTACAGAAGCATGAGCTAACTTTTTCTTGATAAATTCTCTGACTGTCAAGTCTTGGTGCAGGAAAACTGAATAATCCTGACTACTTGCATACCACCTTGAATTCCAATCTTTTACAATACCAAGGCGTATACCTGTTGGATGTACCTTTTGACCCATTTTCTGCCCCTACTCGTATTCTGCGACTTTAACTGTAATATGGCAGGTTCTTTTAAGGATGTGATTTGCACGCCCTTTAGCTCTTGCCTTGAATCTTTTCATGGTCGCACCTTCATTTACATAAACGGTCGACACTTTTAATTCATCAATATCTGCGCTTTCATTATGCTCTGCATTAGCAATAGCAGATTCAAGAATTTTTTTAATAATCGCAGCAGCTTTTTTTGAGCTGAACTTCAATGTGTTCAACGCCTTTTCAACTGGCATGCCACGTATCTGATCACCTACTAATCGCGCTTTTTGCGCAGACAGCGGAGCATTTTTTAATTTTGCTGAAACTTCCATAATACAACCTATCTAGATTTCTTATCAGCCACATGGCCTTTATATGTGCGAGTTGGCGAAAACTCACCTAATTTATGCCCGACCATATTCTCCGAAATCAGAACAGGTATGTGCAGGCGCCCATTATGGATTGCAATAGTTAAACCTAGCATATCAGGTATAATCATTGATCTTCTTGACCATGTTTTAATCGGTTTCCGATTATTTGTACTTACAGCATCTTCAACTTTTTTAAGTAGATGATGATCAATAAACGGACCTTTTTTAATTGAACGCGGCACAATAATTCCTCTCTATTTGAGCTTACGACGTCTGATAATCATATTATCAGTACGTTTGTTATTTCTGGTTTTATACCCTTTAGTTGGCATACCCCAAGGTGATACCGGATGTCTTCCGCCAGATGTACGTCCTTCACCACCGCCATGCGGGTGATCAACTGGATTCATTACAACACCTCGAACAGTAGGACGAACACCGCGCCATCTTGATGCACCAGCCTTTCCAAGAGATATCAAGCTGTGCTCTGAATTAGAAACCTCTCCGATTACAGCTCGACAATCGGCCATAACTTTACGCATTTCGCCTGATCTTAATCTAAGAGTGGCATGAGCGCCGTCTTTGGCTACTAATTGCACAGATGTGCCAGCACTTCGAGCAACTTGCGCCCCTTTACCTGGCTTCAATTCCACACAATGTACGGTGGTACCCATAGGTATATTTCTTAACGGCATGCAATTGCCCGGCTTAATTGCGGTCGCTTCCGAAGAAAGGATTTCCTGTCCAACTTCAAGCCCTTTAGGAGCAATGATATATCTGCGCTCGCCATCTTTAAACAAAACCAAGGCAATATTAGCTGTTCTGTTTGGATCATATTCAAGACGCTCAACAACGGCAGGAATGTCAACTTTATTTCTCTTAAAATCGATCATCCGATAGTGTTGTTTGTGACCACCACCTACATGACGCGTTGTAATACGCCCCTGATTATTACGACCGCCACTTTTGCTATTTTTACTTAACAAAGGCGCATAGGGTTTTCCTTTATGCAAATCATCATTTTTGATCCGCACTACAAACCGTGAACCCGGTGACGTCGGTTTAGACTTTACAATAGCCATGCTTTCTACCGTTTCCTATTGATCTTTTAAAACTTAAATTATTAAGCAGCAGAGAAATCTATATCATGACCGGGCTTTAGTTTTACATAAGCCTTTTTCCAATCAGATCGCTGTCCCAATGAACCGCCAAATCTTTTTTGCTTGCCTTTAACGTTTAAAACCTGAACTGAGTCAACCTCAACGCTAAACATTAGTTCCACTGCATTTTTTACTTGTTTTTTTGTTGCATTTTTCTGCACCTTAAAAACAAATCGATTGTTTTTTTCTGCAGCAATCGTGCTCTTCTCAGATATAATCGGAGCTTGTAACACACCTGCTAAGTGATATTTATTTAAACTCACGCCAAGCGCTCCTCTATTTGCTTCAACGCACCCGGCGTAGCAATAACTTTATCAGCTGATACCAATAGTAATGGACTTAAATTGGTTGCCTCAATCACTTCTACGTAAGGTATGTTTCTTGACGCCAAAGCTAAATTCACATCAACACTCTCAACAATAATCAGAATGCGCTTTGCGCCAATTTCTTTTATTTTTGCATTTAGTTCTTTGGTTTTTGAACTAGAAGGCAAAATATCATTACTAACAACTAACCGATGTTGCCTAACCAGCTCAGACAAAATGGATCGAACTCCAACTCTAAACATTTTTTTGTTCAGTTTTTGCTCGTAATTTCTTGGCCTTGCTGCAAAAGTAACACCACCAGTTCTCCAAACCGGACTACGTGTTGTACCAGATCTTGCTCGACCTGTTCCTTTCTGTCTCCATGGCTTTGTACCACCACCACTCACATCGGACCGCGTCTTCTGAGCCTTTGTTCCAGCACGAGCGCCAGCCAGATGCCTGACAACTAATTGGTGAACCAAAGTTTCATTAAATGTCTGTCCAAAAATAGCCTCAGCTACTTCTAAGCTTCCGGAAGAGTCTTGTTCATTTAAAGCAGGTATTTGCAAACTCATAGCTTAACCTTTATTTCGCATTTTCATAGCCGGTGTTATAACCACATCACCGCCTTTAGCACCAGGCACAGCGCCCTTTACTAAAATTAAATTTCTTGCCGTATCAATTGAGTGAATAGTCAAATTTTGCACTGTAACTTTTTCAGCACCCATATGACCTTCCATTTTTTTCCCTTTAAAAACACGACCAGGAGTTTGACACATACCGATAGAACCCAAGACTCTATGTGAGCGCGAGTTACCGTGTGTTGCATCTTGCATACTGAAATTGTGACGCTTTATGCCGCCCGCGAAGCCCTTACCAATGCTCTTTCCTTGAACATCAACAACTTGACCCGCAGAAAAAACGTCTGTTGTAAGTTGCGACCCAACAGCCAAACCCTCTCCTTCACCATCTGCGAGTCTAAACTCCCACAGACCACGACCCGCTGTCATATTGGCAGCTGCGTAATGACCAGCCATTGCTTTATTGACTCTAGAAGATTTCTTTTCGCCCGCTGCAACTTGAATCGAACGATAGCCATCAACCTCAATGCCTTTAACTTGAGTAACTCTGTTTGAGTCAATCTGGAGCACAGTAACTGGTACTGACGAACCATCTTCACAAAAAACTCTGGTCATACCACATTTACGACCTATAAGACCTATTGACATCTGCCAATTCCTCTGCTTTTTTAATTCAATTTTATTTGAACATCAACACCAGCTGCAAGATCTAACTTCATCAATGCATCTACGGTTTTTTCTGTTGGTTCAACGATATCCAATAATCTTTTATACGTTCTCAATTCATATTGATCCCTAGCATCTTTATTTACGTGCGGAGAAATCAAAATAGTGAAACGCTCTTTTTTAGTAGGCAATGGAATAGGACCCTTTACCTGGGCACCAGTTCTTCTTGCTGTTTCTACTATCTCACCAGCCGATTGATCAATTAATTTATGATCAAATGATTTCAAACGGATTCTGATAGTTTGATTAGACATATTTTCTTACTCGATTATTGATGCAACAACGCCCGCACCTACTGTACGACCACCCTCACGGATTGCAAAACGCAACCCTTCTTCCATGGCGATCGGTGAAATCAGCTTTACTTTTACCGAAATGTTATCGCCAGGCATAACC
>Ga0265297_10001453_pt1 | contig 55495 bp, 44 predicted proteins | sample Munlanlwell13791_FD_192502 | JGI IMG/M metagenome (GOLD analysis project Ga0265297, IMG submission 192502) | Leachate microbial communities from a municipal landfill in Southern Ontario, Canada - Leachate well 137-91 | ecosystem: Engineered > Solid waste > Landfill > Unclassified | place...
ACGGTTGATGAGTTCTTCTTTATCGACCTCCAAAGAAAGCATAGCGCTCACACTACGGCCATAGTGTACCAATAATGCATCCAGCGCTTCGGCTTGTGGAACTGTCCGTGGAAATCCATCGAAAAGGAAGCCATTGGCTGTGGGATTTTTGTCAAGTTTATGCCGGATCAACTCAATAACGATTTTATCAGGAACCAGCTCTCCCCGACAAATAATGTCTTTGGTCATCCGGCCAATTTCAGAATTTTCAGCTATCTCCTCGCGGAGAATATCCCCTGTCGACAAGTGAATCAATTGGTATTCCTTTGCCAAGAACGCGGCTTGAGTGCCTTTCCCGGCTCCGGGAGGACCAAATAAGACCAGGTTTATCATGATGTTTATTTAACTAAAGTGTAGATATCTTTCAGATTGCGCCCCCTGCGATCGAAGTCAAGACCGTATCCAACGATAAAATCATTGGGTATTTCAATCCCAACATAGTCCAGGTGTATTTTCGTCTTCAGGGCAGCTGGTTTGAATAATAGAGTGGCAATTTTAACCTCTTTTGCTCCCCGGTCATTGATTTGTGCGATCACATCAGCAATCGTATGGCCCGAATCAACTATATCCTCCAGTACAACAACTGTCCTGCCTGTCACGTTTTCGTTCAGTCCAATCAACTCTCTTATATCTCCTGTGGAGGCAGTTCCGGAATAGGATGCAAGTTTTAAAAAGGAGATTTCGGCATCAATGAGTTCTAACTCCTTCATCAGATCCGCAGCAAACATAAACGAACCATTCAGGATGCAGACAAATAGGGCATTTTTGCCTTCGAGATCTCGCTGCATTTGGACTGCCATTTTTTGGATAGCCGCCTGTATCTCTTCGAATGGAAGAGAGATCTCGAATTCCTTGTCCCAAAGTTTGATGCGTCTCATGTGATAGAAAATTATTTAAGTGATTAGTTGTCAAACTAATCGTAATGTCTTATTTTTTTGTTAAAATGTTATAGGAGTTTATGGTCGAAATATTCGCTTCAATAAAAAAATCCCCTGATTCAGATAGTCTGTTCAAGGATTGATACTGAAGTGTTTTTGTAAAAGTTTCGCAAATATAAAATTTTCTTTTCGGAGGGGCAAAAAAAAATCGCTCCCAGCGTTACTAAATGGTTATGATATCGAATATATTGTAATTTTGGAAGATCGTAAATAATGTAGAACCATGTCAACAGGATTGATACCAAAAGTAAGCATCATCATGGGCAGTACTTCAGACTTGCCGGTGATGAGCGGAGCCGCAGAAATTCTCAACCAACTCGAAATCCCCTTCGAAATGAATGCGCTGTCAGCCCACAGAACGCCCGATGAGGTGGAAAAATTTGCAAAGGGGGCACATGCTCGTGGCATCAAAGTCATCATAGCCGCTGCCGGAATGGCTGCTCACCTTCCCGGGGTTATTGCTGCCATGACACCTATTCCTGTAATTGGCGTACCAATCAAAGCCTCATTGGAAGGGTGGGATTCAATTCTGGCAATTTTGCAAATGCCTCCCGGAATCCCCGTAGCCACCGTTGCACTGAATGGTTCAAGAAATTCGGCAATTCTTGCTGCCCAGATGATTGCAACCGGCGATGAAGCCTTGATGGCTAAATTAATCGCATTCAAAAATGAACTAAAAAGCAAAATTGTTGAAGCAAACAATGAATTGGCGCAGGTGAAATACCCGTTTAAGACCAACTAAGTTTTTGTTTTCTCGTTTTTTTTCGGTATATTAGAGGGAGTGCGGTCAGCAGCTCCCTTTTTTTATCTCCCCTCGCAGTGGGGTTGACCGGTCTCATCTCATCCAAATTTTACGGACATGCGCAAAAGAGATCTGAAAACCGGTCTGTTGATCTGTTTGCTTTTACAAATTCATTGCTTAAGCAGCTCTGCCATCGAAAGGATTTCCACCATTGGAGCAAGGGAGTCAGCCATGGCGCTGGCCGTGGTTGCCCTGCGCGGTCATTTTTCAATTTTTCAAAACCAGGCCTTTTTGGCAGAAGAAAAATTGTCTTCCATCAACCTCTCCTTTCGGCAACCCTGGTTTATCAAAGGTTACCACGAAAGTGCACTTTCATTGGTCTTTCCAATCCCGTCTGCTGTGTTGGCCATTGGTGTGGCACAGTCCAGTGTTGCTACATACAAAGAAACCAGTGTTTCCATTGCGATGGCAAAAAAACTTACCAGGAGGCTGTCAGGGGGAATCTGTGTCAACTATTTTTTTCTGAACCTGCCTGAGACTGGCCAAAATGTAAGTGCTTTTCAGGTCGACTGTGGAATAGGATATCAGCACTCCCGCCGGCTTTCTCTGGGCGTTCACCTCAAAAATTGCGCCCAGACTGATGATGAAACATTCCAGTATCATCTGGTTTTCCCATTGGTTGTCAGGAGTGGGGCCTCCTGTCGTTTGTCGGAACAGTGGCTGCTGGCAGGTGAGACAGTTTTTGAAAAAAGTAGTGGAGTCGCTTTCCGGTTCGGGACTGAGTACAAGCTCAATGACAACTTCCTGCTAAGGGGAGGATTAACGACCAATCCTTTTCAACATTCGTTTGGTTTTGGTTATTACTGGAGATTCTGTCAGGTTGATTTTGCCCTTGTTCACCACGAAATACTTGGATATTCTCCGATGTTGTCCATCAATTTTACCTTCAACCGATGAGCCGGCCATCTACATTTTTTGCAGCGCTTCTTCTGTGGTCAGCTTCAGGGTACGGCCAGCAAACAGACTTGCGCAAAGAACAACAGATGGAAGAGTTGGTCGAATCACTCTCTGCATCCGAAGATGGTTCGGAGAGCTCCCTTTTGCTGGAAGATATCAGTTTTTATACAGGTCACCAGATTTATATCAACAAAGCCACTGAGGAGGAGCTACTTCGATTGAACATGCTCAATTTCAGTCAGGTCCAGAAAATTTTGACCTACAGGGAATCTTATGGACAAATTCTTACCATGAAGGAGTTTACGGTAATGGGGGGATTCAGCAAGGAGTTGTTGCAGAAGATGGAACCATTTGTCTGTTTTGACCAGAAGGTCGATTCCATACAGAAAAAGTGGGATAGGGTGGTTCACCAATCGCTGCTTACCCGCATCAAAACATCTTATCCCATCCCGGAAGGCTATGGTTCAAAAAACAACAAGCCACCGGCCTATCCAGGCAGCCCATATAGTTTCTTTACCCGATATCGTGCGGAAGTTGGGAAATGGCTTGAACTTGGACTTACTGCCGAAAATGATGCCGGCGAGGATTTTTTCAGAGGAGCAAACAGGAGTGGCTTCGACTTTTTATCCGGATTTCTGAGCCTGGATGGAAAAGGACTGATCAGACGGGTGGTACTGGGAGATTACCATCTTAGGTTTGGACAGGGAGTAACTCTATGGTCGGGAGGCGGGGTCAGCTACGCCTCCGACCTCTCCTCCCTGATGCGCACGGGTGAAGGGATCAGGCCTTACAGTTCTTCCGATGAGAATCTTTTTTTCAGGGGAGCCGCTGTTCAGCTCAATCTTAAACCGGTTAAGCTCTCCCTCTTTTTCTCAAACAAAAGAAGAGATGCCAATTTGGAAACGGACAGTTTAGAAAAAAGGTATATCACCTCTTTCAGAATGGACGGACTGCATCGCACAGGCTCAGAAAAGGAGGATGAAAAAGATGTGAACGAACGCATGTTCGGTGGGTATGGTGATTTTCGCTTCGAACATTGGCGGTTCGGTGTGCAGGCAACTTTCCAAAGATTTGGGTTACCCGTGTCAAAAGGTGATCAGCCATACAAATCAATGTCGTTTGAAGGTGAGGTAAACAGCAATTTTGGTGTTGATTACCATCTTATCATGAATCAAATAAGCGCTTTTGGCGAAGCCGGAATCTCCAAAAACCTGAAGCCAGCATTCGTCAACGGATTAGTTTGGAAGGCGCACCCGCAATGGTCGCTCTCTTTTTTGTACAGATATTACGATCCGGCCTTTCAGTCCTTCAATTCGGGGGCATTTGCCGAAGGAAGCGGAGGCAAAAATGAAGAGGGTTTCTATGCCGCGTTTGAGTATTTGCCGGCATCGAAAATCAAATTAAGCGGACAAACTGATCTTTTTTATTTTCCCTGGATGACTTACCAGACGATTTCGCCTGCCCACGGTCATTCCATGGCATTCCAGGCTGAAGTAGTCATTCAATCAAAAATGACGGCCTACATTCACGCCAGATTTGTCCAAAAACCGCAAAAAACTTCAGGCGCAACTGGTCTCCCCGAACAATGGGACGAAACGACCGCCAAATGGCGGGCCCACTTCGACTGGAAAGTGAACGAAAAGTTTCAGATGAGAAGCAGAATGGAATTGGTCCAATACGGCTATAGGGCAGTCAAAGAGAAAGGATATCTGTTTTTTCAGGATCTCATCTTTTCTCCTTCGGCGAAATTGAAATGCTGGTTTAGGATGGCGTTTTACGATACAGACGGATACAATTCGAGGGTTTATAGTTATGAAAATGACTTGCTGTTCTATTTTGCTATTCCCGAATTTCACGGGGTGGGACTGAGAAGCTATCTGAACCTGAAATGGCAACCCTGCAGGTTGATGACGTTTTATTTCAAGGGAGGATATACCCTGAGGGACGGGGCATCATCCATGGGTTCAGGCAACGACGCCACACCGGGCAATCACCGGTTTGATATAAGAGGTCAGCTTTACCTCAAGTTTTAAATAGAACCATTGTTTTTTCTCAATGAAAACAACTTTATTTGCAATGGAATACCGGATTCGATCAATATCCCAAAAGGTTAAAAAAATCTAAATGGACATCCGATAGCCTGATATTTTGTAACTTTGCAACGCCCTAATTATGGGCAACCGAATTATTAAACAATAGTACAAGCATTCCATGCACAATTTCGATGATATTCGCCCGTATCGTAACGACGAGTTTTCTACCATATTATCCAGGTTATTGAACGATCCCGCCTTCAACAATGTACTGAAAAGTTTGTACAAAGAGGAGGCCTTGTTGGAGCAAATGAAAGCGGGATTGCGCATGACTACCAGTATTGAGGTCTTTCAGGATAAGTTTATTGTGCCTTTGATAAACCGGATTCTAACCGCCAGTTCTGACGGCCTGACCATGAACGGACTCGAAGAACTTGACAAAAATACGCGCTACCTTTTTATCTCAAACCACAGGGATATCATTCTTGACTCAGCATTGATGAACGTGGAGATGCATGCGAGTGGTTTTCGCTCTACCGAGATTGCCATCGGCAGCAACTTGTTGATTTTCCCCTGGATCAATGACCTTGTCCGGATTAACCGTTCATTCATTGTTAAACGCAATATTCCTGTCAAGGAGATGCTTGTTTCCTCGCGTCATTTGTCTGCATACATCAGACAATTGATAACCCGTGGAGCTGATTCTGTTTGGATTGCCCAAAGGGAAGGCCGTGCCAAAGATGGGAACGACATTACCCAACCCGCACTTTTAAAGATGCTGAACATGTCATGCGGGAATGGCTTTTTTGAAGGGTTCAAAGAGCTCAAGATTGTTCCAATGGCGATATCTTATGAAATTGAACCTTGTGGAAATGAGAAGGTTGCAGAATTAAAGAAGCGTCAGGCAGATCCCAATTTCCAAAAAACAGAGAAGGATGATCTGATGAGTATGGTAAGCGGCCTGAGCAATCAGAAAGGAAGAATTCACATACAATTTGGAAAGCAGATTAACGAAGATGTTCTACACCAAATTGCTGTAGAACCAGGAATGAACGAGCGATTGAAATTGCTCGCTGAACAGATCGACAAAGAGATTTACAGAAATTACCGGTTGTTCCCCAACAATTACATCGCCTACGATCTGTTCTTCAAAACTGAGAAGTATGCCTCACAATATTCTGAAGCTCAGAAAGCATCTTACATTGAATTGACCCATCAGCGGTTGCAGCTTGTGAATGAAGATATTGCCGAATCCATGGAGCTGTGGTTGAAAATGTATGCGACTCCCGTATACAACCACGAAAAATTTGTGCTGGGCGAATTGACCGGACTTGAGCTTTAAATTATATATTCAATAGCTTTTCACTCAGCGCAACCAGTGTCTCCTTTTTATCGTTGGTATTGACCAGGACTGAAATATTGTGACGGCTTCCGCCATAGGAGATCATTCTGATCGGAATGTTGTCCAATGCTACAAACACCCTGGAGGCGAATCCCTTCTCCTCTGCAATCATGTTGCCAACAATACAGACGATGGTTTGGTTTTTATCCACTTCAACATCTCCGTACTCTTTTAGCTCATTGACAATCTCCACTAGATGTTTTGAATTGTCAATTGTCACAGAAACTGCTACCTCAGAGGTGGTTACCATATCAACGGCAGTCTTGAAATATTCGAATATTTCAAAGATATTTTTCATGAAACCGTAGGCATTCAACATTCTGCCCGATCTAATTTTGATGGCAGTAATCCCATCTTTTGCCGCTACAGCCTTGATACCCGCACCCTTGCTTTCTCCTGTAATGAGGGTTCCCGGGTCAGGTGGATTCATGGTATTTTTAAGACGTACCGGAATGTTGTTATTCTTTGCCGGTAAAACGGTTTGTGGATGCAAGATTTTTGCTCCAAAATAGGCCAACTCGGCTGCTTCATCGAAAGAGAGAACATCTACCCGTTTGGTGTTTTCAACAAAGCGTGGATCGTTGTTGTGGAATCCATCAATGTCGGTCCAGATTTGGACTTCACTGCTGTTGATGGCCGCGCCAATAAGCGTAGCGGTATAATCGGAACCTCCGCGTTGCAGGTTGTCAATCTCTCCAAGTTCGTTCCTGCAAATGAATCCCTGGGTAATGTAATAATCCGCACGTGGTTTCGCGGAAATAATTTCGTTTAATTTTTGCTTAATAAACCGGTTGTCGGGCATCTTGTCCGCATCAATCTTCATGAAATCCAGCGCTGGAAGCAAAAGAGCATTGAATCCCTCTTCCTGCATAAGCAAAGTGAAAAGTGCGGTAGAGATGAGCTCTCCCTGTGCGAGGATAGCCCTTTCCCCAACTTCGGAGAAAGCGCCGGTGGTAAACGATTTGATGAAATCGAAATGCTCTTCCAAAACTTTTTTGCCCTGATCTTTCACCTCGTTGCTTTTGAAAAGGTCAAAGACAACATTGTAATACTTTTTTTCCAGGGTACTTATCAATGTCAGCGCCGATTCTTTGTTCTTCTTGGTCAGGTAATCGGATATTTCAACCAGGCTGTTGGTCGTGCCCGACATGGCCGATAGCACCACCAATTTCTGTTTTCCATCGGTGATAAGTTTCATCACCGACCTCATATTTTCAATCGAACCTACTGAGGTCCCTCCAAATTTGAATACTTCCATGGTTAACGCTTTAACTGACTATCATTAAGAAGCTACAAAAATAATAATAATCCAAGGTATTGTATGGACAAAAATTATTTTAGTCCAAAATTGAACTTACGAATTGTAAGCAGGAAAATTTCTTCTAACTACTTGACTAATTTTGAGATAGTCCTGAATTCGGCAGCTGTCGAAATGCGTGTTAATTCAAAAAGAATGGATTCTACAGTTGAAACCCTAATCCCTTCCAGTGCAAATCGTTGGAGGGCTATTTGTTTCTCATTAAGATTTCTCGAACTGATACCGTCGGAAATGACAATTGGGTGATAACCATTCTCCATGAGATCAATGGCGGTCTGAAGTACACACACATGCGATTCAATGCCGCAGATCAGCACATTTCTCTTGCCGGATTGTTCCAGGGCATTCAAATAAGTGGGTTCCTCAAAACAGCTAAAGCTCACTTTTTCAATAAAATTGAACGGATCAAAGAGCGAACTTATTTCGCCAATGGTTGATCCCAGACCTTTAGTATACTGCTGAGTCACGATGGTCGGGATATTCAAAACTTGCATTCCTTCGATCAAAATCCGGCATTTTGCAACCAAAGCCTCTTTTTCGGCGATGACCGGGAATAGTCTTTCCTGGATATCAATGACCAGGCCAGTACAGTTTTCTCTTTTTATGCGCATGGTTTTTAGTATATGATTTCAGAAAATTTTCTTCGTTTCAAGACAAAATAGTTCCAGACAACACTCTTGTTTGTCGTAAGGTGGATTGACCTGTTTTTGCTGGTATTTAATATGTTGCGTCTTTTTTTTAAGAGCGATGGAAGATTGCCGTAAAATTTCAAATGTGCCGTGAAAACCCTGCCAAAGGAGTTGAATTCCCCTTTGAAGATGAAAACAAAAGCTGCCAAGCCATCCAAGACCATACGCATGGGTATTTTTGTGGCCAACTGACTCCCCGGTAGGTTTTTAAAAAGGAGATAGAGGTTGTTCCGGAAATTCAGGTGAATCTTCAACGGGTTGTTGTAATTGAGGGTTCCTCCGCCGATGTGGTAGACCACTGAAGTCGGGGCGCAATAAACCTTGTAACCCAGATGCTGTGCCCGCCAGCAAAGATCGATCTCCTCCATGTGTGCCCAGAAATCAGGATCAAATCCTTTGCAAGCTTGCCAGAGCCCTGATCTAACCATCATACAAGCTCCTGTAGCCCAGGATACTTGCATCGCCTGGTCGTATTGGCCAAGATCTTTTTCTACTTTATCCAAAATTCTGCCACGGCAGAAAGGGTAACCATACCGGTCAATAAATCCCCCGGAAGCCCCGGCATATTCGAATTCGTCACGACGGTCGAGGCTCAAAACCTTGGGCTGACAAATTCCAATAGAAGAATCCTGTTCCATCATCTCCACCAGAGGCTCAAGCCATCCGGGTGTCACCTCTACATCCGAGTTGAGAAGAACGAAGTAGTCGGAATGAAGGTTGGCCAATGCCCTGTTGTAACCTTCTGCAAAACCATAATTTTTGTCCAGTTGAAGGTAAACTACTGTAGGAAAGTTATTTTCCACCATCGACCTGCTTTCATCCGTGGAGCCATTGTCCGCAACTACTATTTCCACATTACCCTTGGAACATGAAACGACAGATGGCAGAAACCTTTTCAGGAAGCCGCTTCCATTCCAGTTGAGTATGACAATGGATATTTTTTTACCGCTACTCATGCTTATTGACGATAATTCTTCTCTATGACAGATTGAAATTCGTTGAAATAGTTTTTATTGGTGGCTACAATTTCACCTCCAAAAAGAAAATTATTGCCTCCTTTGAAATCTGTGACCCTACCTCCGGCCTGCCGTAAAATAATGGTTCCTGCAGCCACATCCCACGGACTGAGTCCTGTCTCCCAAAATGCCTCAAACCTTCCGGCCGCAACATAGGAAAGATCGGTAGCAGCCGAACCAAGTCGTCTAATTCCATGCGAATGCACCATCAGGTATTTGATGGTTTCAATGAAGGCATCTGAATTTTTTATCTCCCCATATGGAAAACCTGTCACAATCAGCGCTTCCTGTGTTGTGGAGGCCTCTGAAACATGGATCTCTTTTCCATTCAGCATGGATTTGCTGCCTTTCCATGCATAGAAACATTCATCTTTCGAAATTTCGTAAACCACTCCCAGAATGACTTCATCATTTTCTATCAGTCCAATGCTGACGGCATAAGGAGGCGCCCCATGAATAAAATTTGTTGTACCATCAAGCGGATCGATCACCCAGCGATATTTCTCTCCAGAGTCAAAGGCGGTTCCCTCTTCGGTGATAAAACCAGCCTCTGGCAAAACAGCTTTCAGCCTTTCAACAATCATCTGTTCGGCTTTCTTATCGACATAAGAGACAAAGTTGGCTTTCCCTTTTATTTCAACGAGTTTCAGGTCGAAGTTGTCCCTTTCACCGGCAATAAAAGCCCCGGCATCTTTGGCAATTTCAATTACCGATTGGCAGATCTTTTCCAAATCCATTTTTTTTCTTCAAAAGTAGTGATATTCTGCGGGGAGTGAAATGTTTGAAATGATTAACCCTTCAAACAATTTTTATACAATACAAACCTTTCAAACATTTCTAAAGCAGATCGCTGGCGAGTTCTGCCAGATAGCTTCTTTCACCTTTGAGCAGGTTAATGTGGGCAAAGATATCCTGCCCTTTCATCCGGTCTGTCAGATAGGCCAGACCATTTGACTGCATATCCAGGTAGGGGGAGTCAATTTGCTGGATGTCACCGGTGAAAATCATTTTTGTACCTTCCCCGGCACGGGTAATGATGGTTTTCACCTCATGGGGTGTGAGATTCTGGGCCTCGTCGATGATAAAATAACAATTGGAAAGACTTCGTCCACGGATAAAAGCCAGGGGACAAATCACCAGTCTCTCATCTTTCTGCAGGTCTTCGATCACGTGGTGCTCGTGGGTGTGGGTGTCGAAGCACCGTTTGATGACTGCCAGGTTGTCAAAAAGCGGCTGCATATAAGGCGAAACCTTTTCTTCCGCATCGCCGGGAAGAAACCCAATGTCGCGGTTGCTCAGGGCCACAATCGGACGGGCCAGCATGATCTGATCGTAGATGCTGTGTTGTGCAATGGCAGCCGCCAGTGCAAGCAAAGTTTTACCGGTACCTGCCTTTCCGGTCAGGCTCACCAGTTTAATTTCCGGATCCAGAAGCGCTTGCAGAGAGAATGTTTGTTCCGCATTTCTGGGACGGATACCAAAGGCCAACTTCTTGTCTACCCGTTCCAAACGCGAGCGGAAAGTATTGTAATGCGCCAGGACACTGGCATGCGGACTTTTCAAAATGAAAAACTCGTTTGGAAAAGGTTGTTTTTCGATACCAGACTCTTCAACCGAAAGAAAATTCGTTTCGTAAAGCCTGGCAATTAACTGGTCATCATAATCTTTTATTTCACGTATTCCCTGGTACAGAACCTCTATATCTTCGACTTTGTCATTCTTGTAATCTTCTGCCTCGACATGTAACGATTTGGCTTTGATCCTCAGATTGACATCCTTGCTTACCAGGATGACCTTTCGGGTGGTCTGCTTGTCGCGTAAATATTCGGCAATGGCAAGGATCCGGTGATCGGGAATGTCTTCCCGGAAAGATGCCTTGAGTTGGTCCGAATAGGGTTTGCCCAGTTCAATATAGAGTTTCCCTTTGCCCTGTCCCAGTTGTATTCCTTTGTCAATCTGATTTTTACCAACCAATTCATCCAATATCCTAACGAATTGCCTAGCCTGGAAATTGATTTGATCATCACCTCTCTTAAATTTATCCAACTCCTCCAGAACGGTGATTGGAATCACTACATCATTGTCCTCAAAGTTATAAATGCATTCGCTATCGTGCAAAATGACATTGGTATCAAGAATGAAAGTTTTTGGCCTCTTCATGTTATTGAACGTATTAATTATATCGATGCCAGTATCTCACCTGTTTGTTTCCTTATCCCTGTTTTGCCTGATCGGAGGAGGCGAACCGGAGAAATCATCATCGCTGGCAACGCTTAAAGATAACACTAAAACAATGCGGTGATAGTTTAGACAAAAGGTTTTTTACATCTTTGTATCTACAAATTGTTAGTAAAGTTTACAGAATGAGTTACAATGAGATCCTTGAGTATTTGTACGAAAAACTGCCCTATTACCAGCGAAAAGGACCAGCTGCTTATAAGGGAAGCCTGGATAATACGCTCGCGCTGGACCGGTTGTTTCATCATCCACACCGAAATTTTAGAACCATTCACATAGCCGGGACCAATGGCAAGGGCTCAGTTTCTCACATGCTGGCTGCCATTTTGCAGAAGGCAGGTTACAAAACGGGCTTGTATACTTCACCGCATCTGAAGGATTTTCGCGAGCGCATTCGGTTGAATGGTGAAATGGTGCCTGAGCAATTTGTCGTCGGTTTTGTTGAACGTTTCATTGAAATGAACAAAATCAATCCACTGGAGCCCTCCTTTTTTGAGCTCACGGTTCTGTTGGCATTTGAATATTTTTCCGAACAAAAAGTTGATGTCGCTGTGATAGAAGTAGGCCTTGGTGGCAGACTGGATTCAACAAACATCATTACCCCCGAACTCTCGGTAGTTACCAACATTAGTTTGGACCATACGGCTTTACTTGGCGATTCGCTTGGGAAGATTGCACTCGAGAAGGCAGGGATCATCAAGCGCACTGTACCAGTTGTTATTGGAGAGACCCATCCTCAGACCTCCGTCATCTTCGAAGGCAAAGCGGCTGAAAATCATTCAAAAATTATTTTTGCCGACCGGCTGCTAAAAGCTGATTATTCCATGATTTCGATCGATCAGAGCCAGGTTTTTAACATCAAAAACAGCGATGTAATCCTGTTTGAAAATCTTCGTCTAGACCTTCTTGGTAAATACCAGGCCAAAAATATCTGCACCCTTCTTTGCGCCGTGCAGGAGTTACAAAAGATGGGATGGATAATTTCAACTGCCAATATTAGGGACGGGCTTGAAAATGTTACTGGATTAACCGGCTTAAGCGGAAGATGGCAGACCATCGGCGCCAATCCTCGCATCATTTGTGACACCGCGCACAATGAGGGTGGGATGAGGGAGGTGGTTGCCCAGTTGAGGCAGATTCCCTGTAAAAAGCTGCATTTCATCATTGGGATGGTCAACGACAAGGATATAGCCGGCGTTCTGGCATTGTTGCCGGCCGAAGCCGTTTATTACTTCGCAAAAGCCTCCATTCCCAGGGCCATGGCAGAACATCAGTTGATGCAGATGGCGACCTACTTTGGGTTGAATGGCGCAGCTTATGAAGATGTTCCGACAGCGCTGGCAGAAGCAAAGATGTATGCTGATAAGGATGATCTTATTTTCGTCGGAGGCAGTACTTTTGTGGTTGCCGAGGTAATTCCGTAGGAGCGGGTTTCTTTGGTCATACTTACGGAATAATTTTTTATTTTCACCTGATCAAATTAACTCATGGAAAACTCCCTGGCAGTGCTCGACCACGTCCGACTCAATTTTTCTCCGTCCGGACTTTTTTTTCTAAATATAGCCCTGGCATTTGTCATGTTTGGTGTGGCGCTGGATATTAAGGTGGACCATTTTACAAACCTGATAAAAAGGCCAAAATCTGCTATCGTTGGATTTACAAGTCAGACTTTTCTGTTGCCTGCATTTACCTTCTTGTTGGTCATTTTCCTCAATCCAACACCGACAATTGCCTTGGGTATGATTATGGTAGCTGCGTGTCCGGGTGGAAATATTTCGAATTTTATCAGTTCACTGGCCAAAGGGAATGTGGCCCTGGCGGTCAGCTTAACGGCGATATCTACCTTGGCTGCCATATTTTTTACCCCATTTAATTTTGCTTTTTGGGGGAATATGTACATTCATTTCTACAATGCCCATAGCGCCGCAAGTCTCGTCCGTCCCTTGGAAATTGATAATTACCAGATGTTCGAGACGGTATTTATCCTGTTGGGGATACCGGTCATAACCGGACTTTTCATTGCAAGAAAATTTCCGGTTTTCACTGATAAAATTAAGAAACCAATAAAAACAGGCTCTCTGGTGTTTTTCGTTTTGATGGTCATTACCATGTTGGCCGCTAATTTTTCCCAGTTTATGACCTACATCCATCTGGTATTTTTCTTTGTCCTGTTGCAAAATGGGATAGCCATGACCACCGGCTATTTCTTTAGTTCACTCTTTAAATGTTCACAGCAAGATAAAAGAACCATCGCGATTGAGACGGGAATTCACAATTCGGGTTTGGCGCTGGCGCTCTTGTTCAATCCAAAGATATTCCCGCCGGAAATGGAGTTAGGGGGCATGGCTGTTATCGCTGCCTGGTGGGGCATTTGGCACATCATCAGTGGTTTAACTTTATCCTGGTACTGGTCCAGGCGACCTGTAATTGCCTGAAATGGAGAAGAGATCAATTGGTTATGAAGCATTGAGGGTTTATGTGCGTTTTGCTTTTTGGTTGACGCACAAGAAGGTAATTGTCATTGGCAGTGATCTGATACCAAAAGATCAGCCCATCATCTTTGCCGCCAATCATCAAAATGCACTGATGGATCCATTGGCCCTGGTTTGCACCAATCCTTTGCAGACCTTGTGGTTGGCAAGGGCTGATATTTTTAAAAGCGGACTAGCCAAACCAATCCTAAAATTTATGAAGATGCTTCCCATTTACCGTATCCGTGACGGCAAGGAGAATCTGAACAACAATGAGGAGGTTTTCGATCAGGTTACAAAAGTTTTGGAAAACAGAGGATCGACCGCCCTTTTCCCGGAGGCTGCTCATTCAGGGAAAAGGCAGATGCTTCCTCATAAGAAAGCTATTCCCCGTATTGCCCTTGAAGCAGAGGCAAAGAACAATTTTCAGCTTGGATTGAGGATTGTCCCTGTGGGCATTTATTACGACCATTACTGGAATTTCAACCGTACGCTGATGGTCCAATATGGCGAATCAATAGGAATCAGTCAATACAAAGAGCGGTATGCTGAGAATTCACAAACTACCATGATCGCCCTTCGTGATGAGATCCATCGCATGCTGCTGCCCCTAACAATGCAAATCAATAGTACCCAATACTATCTGGATTATGAGAATATACGGATGGTAGCAGAAGAGGAGTATTCAAATTATCAATTTTTTAGCAATAATCCATGGATGCAGCAGTTCCAGGCAGGTCAAGAGCTTGTTAAAGAACTGGAACAATTTGAAATTAAGCAACCTGATGGATTTGATTTGTTGAGGAAGAGAACAGCAGCTTATTTCGAAAGCCTTAAAAATTCCGGTTATTCAAACCTTCAGGTCGTCAAAGTTGGTCGAACAAGCTATGTAAAACTACTGATGCAGTTTTGTAAAGCGCTTATCACCCTTCCATTGTTGGCAACCGGTTTTTTGGTCTGCTATCTTCCTTATAAGCTTCCGCGCGTTGTACTTACCAGGAAGGTCAAAGATCCGGCATTCAAGAGTACCTTTATTTTTGTTTCAGGATTGATACTTTTTCCAATATTTTTCCTAATCGAAAGCCTGTTGATTGGATTATTTTCCGGTTCTTTTATGGTAGCAATCTTCTCTTTTGTGGCCATGCCTTTCATCGGTAAACTCGCTTTCAACCTGCTGGAATTTGATCGGAATTTGATCCGGGTGATTAAGTTGAAGACCCTTCGCAAATCTATTTTTATGCAATTGGAAAAAGCACGCCTCGGGGTTCTTGAATTAGTTCCCGGAAAGTGGAAGGCATGGGCTGAATAATAACTATCCTTTCTTTTGGAACAATGGGTTATAAGTTTTGAATGAGTTCTTCCTTCAGCAGGTTTACAAGACTTTTTACAGGGACGATTTCCGAGCATCGGTAAGCGTTGGCTCCCGCAAAGGCAAATGCACTTAACAACTCGCCTCTCGATGCCTCTCCGAGTACGCGGGCGATGCAATAGGGAGCCGTTCGGGGATCGCATGACCTCAGACAATGATGGGGACATCTGAATGGAATGGTTTCACCCATTGAGACCCTTTTCGTAAACTCGTTTCTGATGACCCTGCCTGGCAATCCTACCGGACTTTTGATGATGGCAATATCTTCTTTGGTAGCAGAGATATAGGCTTGTTTGAAATCATCGTGGACATCGCATTCATCAGTGCAAACAAACCGGGTAGCCATTTGTACCCCGGATGCGCCTAACTTTAAGAATTTTGCTATATCGGCTCCATCCCAGATTCCACCTGCGGCAATAACAGGGATTTTTTCTTCCAGTGTTCCAATAAATTCGACCAGTTCCGCTACCAGTTCTTCGAGCGATCTGGCTGTATTGTTGAGGATGTCGTCGTATGAAAAACCCAGGTGCCCACCGGCCAAAGGGCCCTCAAGGATCACTGCATCAGGCACTTTGTTGTAATTCTGTTTCCATTTTTTGTAAATAATGTTGAAGGCCCTGGCAGAAGAGACAATGGGTATCAACTTAATATTTGATCCTTCTGTCAGTTTTGGAAGATCCATCGGCAACCCCGATCCACAAATTATCATATCCACAGATTCCTGGACGCAAATCTTTATGAGTTCTTCGTAATTGGATAAAACCACCATCACATTTACACCGATTATCCCATTGGATTGGGCGCGTGCTTTTCTAATGACATCCCGCAAACCAATATTATTTACCTCAACAAATTTTGATGCCGAAACATTTTCGAAATCGCCCAAACCCACGCTGGCAATAACCCCGGCACAACCTTCATTGGCAACGGCAGATGCCAGGTTCGCTCCCGAAACCCTAACACCCATGCCTCCCTGAATGATGGGAGGATAAATTTTTAGGTCCCCGATTTGTAATGTTGGAATTGTTCTATCAGACATTTGGATGGGAAATTCGTTAATAGTTCTTCAAATAACATTATTTTTTTTGGAATGTCAAATTAATTTTGAAATTTGTTACAATGTGCATGCTTATTTAGGTTCATTGAGCCGGTGAACTGGCAGGTCGCATTTTCAACCTGACATCGAAGGTGTTCCCGTATTGATTAGTCATTTAGACCCTTCCCATTAAGGGAGGAAGTTTAGTACTTATTTTTGTTCATGTCTTTTTTGTAGTTCTTTATGATTTTTCCAAAATCTTTGTCTTTTTTTCGTTTCTCTGCAATTGTGGATTCAAAATGTTCTTTTTCTTTTTCCATTTTTAGGTAATTTTCATAGGAAGCTTTGTCTATTTCTCCTTTTTCAATGGCTTCAAGAACTGAACAACCAATCTCATTTGTATGGGTACAATCTTTGAACTTACAATTTTGCGAAAGTCTGAAAATTGTATCGAATGTTGTCTCCAATCCATAAGCTGTATCAACAATACCAACTTCCCTCATTCCAGGATTGTCAACAAGTATTCCACCATTTTCCAACACAATTAATTCTCTGTGACTTGTAACGTGTCTGCCTTTGTTTGTACTTTGGCTAATTAAATCTGTTTTCATGATAGTCCTTCCGGAAAGATTATTCAACAAAGTAGACTTTCCAACTCCCGAAGAACCAAGCATACAAAAAGTCTTGCCCTTTTCAATGATCAGTTTTAAGGCATCGTATCCTTCTTTTGTCTCATTGCTAATCGCAAAAACTGAAATATTATTTATACGTTGATTTATGCATTCAATAATTTCATTTTTAGAGTGTTCATTTATCAAGTCAGTTTTTGTTAGTACAATTATCGGAACTACTTTAGATGAATAACAAATAGTCAGGTATCTTTCAAGTCGATTGATATTAAAATCCCTATCGACTGCTTGAACCAATAGTGCATAATCTATATTTGTAGCAATTATTTGTATTTCTCCAACTTGACCAACAGCTTGTCTTGCAATGATTGAATATCGCGGCAGTATTTTATGAATAATCGAAAAGTCAGAATCATAAGTTGTCAATGCAACCCAATCGCCCACTGCAGGAAAATCCTCGCGACTTTTCGCCGAAAACCGCAAATGCCCCGTAATCTCGGCTTCAAATTCTCCGTACTCTGTCTTTACAATATATCTTTCCTTGTGTTCAGAAACAACCCTGCCAATCTCAAAATCTTTAAGGTTATTGTCAATCCTTAACTTTTCAATTTTGTCATTGTATCCAAAATCTTCTAATTTCATTTTTGTTTCTTATGTCGCGGTGTCTTTTTAGTATTGAGCACAACATTCCGACGCCAAGTGCCGGGCGGGTTATGATTTTGGTTAGTTACGGATGTTATTATAATTACGGCAGGGTAAATGAAAGATCTTACTTAACCTACACGGCATTTAGCGTTTATTATGCACTGGGCCTAATAGAATTCTCAAGCTTTTTGTTTTTGAAATAATCAACGATTTCTTCCTTTGTCATTTTGGACAATTTCTTACTTAGTCTGTCCCTTTGTTCGCGCATGAATTTCACAGCATCAAACGTTTTGTCAATCGTAGTTTTCATAGGTCATAAAATCTCTTGGTGAACGAATTTCTAATTGCTTGTAACCATTTTTAATATTGATTGAATTGTAACCTTGGATTCTTTGAACATTTACAATATGCTTAAAATTCCAACTTAACAAAAAGTCTGCTCTATTAATCGTTGCTAGCGCAATATGTAAGCAATCATCAAAACTAGTTTGCCCAACTACTTTCTCCGAAATATATTGAGACGCTAATTCAACAGCTTCATCTGAAGCATCAATAAATTCAGTGCTTTCAACTTTAATGCTTTTAACCAAATCTTTTACTTTTTCAGGTGCGAAACTTAATTCTTCTTGGGTGATCGTTGAGAATAAAAGTTTGAACTCACCATTCTGAAATCTCTTGAAAAGTGGAATAGTGAATTCGGCAAATTCTTCATCAAAAAAGCCACCGAAAACGGACGTGTCAATGTAAAGTCTTTGTTTCATGCAATAAAATTACAAATTAATTTGAGGATTCTATCAGGTTATGGGCATCTGCTTTGAGCCTTGTGCATAACGGTTGACGCTAAAGGCCGGGCGGGTTCATGATTCGTTTTTCTGTCCAATTGTTAGGTGTTGCCGACAGGTAAAAATTTATGCGTTCACTTCATTCCCGCATGGCATTTAGCGTTTGTTAGCTGCTTGTGGCCAGAGTGTTATTCGATTGATTCTCATGTTCTCGCAGTTTCTTAATTTGAAAATCATTGATCCAATGTGTCGCATAGGCTTTTTCAATTATTTCGTTACCCGATTTGCTAAAACGGAGTTTCCGCTTGGCACCCTTCCCATATTTATTGTAACATGTCCATGATGGTTTCAAGTTCATTCTTACGGCATTATTTTTCATGATTTGGTTGATGGTGCCGAGCTTGCTTAGGTTTACTTTACACACTTTCTCGAGGTATTCTACTTTACCATTTCTCCAATTCATATAGTCCACTTGTGATAAATAGTCAAGCTGAATTAGAATGTCAACAGAGCAAATAGTACCTTTCTTTTCGGATAGTTCATGGATTATCTTTATGATTTGCTTTTCTAATTCAGAGTCTTTCATTTGCTATTATCTGCTTTCTTTCATGCTTTGTTTCCAATACATTATTTATTTCTGGCGGGAAGAAATCCTTTTAAGCCACTTTCAACGTAGGAAGCTACACGCAGGGGCGGACTGCGGGCGATTTCCTGTCAAACCGATAAACTGCTTGAGCGGAAAGATACCCACCGAAAACCACTGCTGCCGCACTTGACGGGTAGCTGAAGTTATGTGTAGCTTTTCAATGTGTCATTTTATTTGTTGGTTTTGTAAATTTAATTCGCTCACCTGTCCACAAAGTCAAATTCCCAGATGTGTCCAAAATTGAAAATTCAACTTCATATTTACTACTGTTGTCAAATACGAAGGCACCAGAACACATATCGTGTCCAACATAAATTTGATTGTTCCTAGGTTCTAAATAATAGGCAGATTCTTTACCAGATGCTAAATTCTTGACAATTGTCTTGATGATTAAGTCAGAACTGTCTTTGACATGAAAGTCAAAGACAACAAAATCGACATCTCCGCAGCCATAAAATTCAAGTATCTTTTTAAGAACTTTGGGTTTTGATAATAAAATTGGATTATCAGTATCAGACCTATCGACAACTTTATACTTTATAAATTCCAGCTTATTTGACTTATAATTATATCGGGTAAAAGCTTCTTGATTCGGCAAACTGTCAATACATAGTGTGTATTCAAGTCCGCTCTCAAGCTTAGTTTCTGGTGTCAACAAAGCTTGGGTTAAATAATATTGTCCAATACAAATTTCTTTAACCATGAGATTAACTTTCTTTTCTCCGCTTTTAAAATATACAGGGTATTTTTTGTTAAGACCAAGTATAATTTTTTGACTTTCGGCATACCCCTCAAGAACTATAATTGAATTTTGGCCTAAGGTCTCTCCTTCGGGAAAAACTCGAATACCAGTATCTTCACAGTCTGCGAAAGCAGAGGATGTCAAAAACAAAGCGAATAATATTATAAGTCCAGTCTTCATAAAGTTACACATAACTCGTTTATAAGCACGGGAAATCCGATGTTAGCATGCTAAATTGGTTGGGTTGATATGGTTTTTGGTTCTTATTTGATCCGAAAATACGGATTATTTCTTATAGATTATCAAAGGGACTTGATATTTTCAACAAACTTTTTTCACTGACATGTGTGTATATTTCTGTGGTTTTGGAACTCTTGTGTCCCAGCAACTCCTGAATATACCTGAGGTCGGTACCTGCTTCCAGAAGATGGGTTGCATAAGAATGCCTTAACCAATGAAGGGTTACCGGTTTTCTGATCCTTGCTTTTCTTATGGCAATCTTCAATACTTCCTGGAGACTTGATTCCGAATATTGTTCTCCTGCATTCTGTCCTTCAAACAACCATTTTGCAGGTTTGTACAATTTGTAGTAATCCCTGAGCATTGTAATTACCTTGTCCGAAATAGGAACTACCCGATCTTTCATTCCTTTGCCATTGAGAATAATCAAAAGATGCCTTTTCGAATCAATTTGAAGGGGCTTCAAATTTAATAATTCCCCCCTCCTAAGCCCGCAGGCATATATAAGACTTAGCATGGTCCGGTGTTTCTGGTTTTGAATGTTTTGTAGTTTCGCTGCCACCTCCCCACGCTGGCGCGGATTTGTAATCCGTGCCCACACAATTGACGTCATATGTGTCTTATCTCCAGTCGTTTTATTCAATAACAAATATGTCCAACATCCCTTTCTCTCCAGAATAATCGATAGCACTACTGTAAACATAATCTTCAGATCGAAAAACCAATCCTTCCTCTACTGGGTTTTGGTGAATGTAGTTTAATTTCTGAGTAATTACGGCATTACTCCAGAGTTCGATGGGGCTATTTTCCGATTGCCAAAATCTAATGCCTTCCGGGGTGGAAAAATGTTGTAGAAGCATTTCACGCCTACTTTCGAAATCATTATCCACAATAGCTTTAAAGATAGCTTTGCTGGTATGTTTTTTGAAATCACGAAGAATTTCTGATAATGATTGTTTCCCCTCTGCTCTTACAATCATATGAACATGATTGGACATTATACACCATGCAAAGAGTTCCAATCCTTTCAGTTTTTGGCAATACGCCAGGTTTTCTACCACGATGTCTTTGTATGCATTGCGCGTAAAAACATCTACCCAGCCTTGAACGGTAAAAGTTATAAAATAGAGGCCATCAGGATTATGAAATTTATATTTTCTACTCATTACCAGAATGTTGTTGTTATGCATTTAGATAAATAGTAAAGGCACGGATTACAAATCCGCGCCAGCGCGAGTCGCGTTTGAATTTTTCCGGATGAAACTCACTACAAGGAATGTACCAACATTGTAGCGAACCACTCCACCTTGCCTTCGTGTGTGTCTTTAAAAGCCTGATTAGCTTCGAATCGTATTCAAGAATCAACTGTACGACGGGTTCAGATCCGCGTAGGAGATACCTCAATTCTATGTCTGCTTCCGTATTTTCCATGTGGTTAACTTTAGGGTCTTACATAAAGTTAACCAATTTAGAGGAGAAAAAGTAATGTTTTGGAAAAGAAGAAATCAAATATTGGCTGTTGTTAACCGCTCCAGCCGCTCCCGCGCGATTGTATCGCGTGGTTGTACAAAAGTTAATTCCTATTCTTATCGATTCTCTGTTAGCGTCTGGTTTTATGAGCCCGGTCCTCCTCGCGAAAGAGGCTTCGCAGTTAGGGTCTGCCGGACGATGTCATAGATGTTTGGTAGAATGGAACACCGCGCGATGCAATCGCGCGGGAGCGAGAGCTAATTACAAATTGTAAAACCTTATCTCTAATAGCCAACCTTAGTGGAAAATGATATTGCACCGGACTTTAACCTTATTACCTTATTCATTCAGTAATCAGCAGTGCTAAGTCAAAATTTTCTCTAAATGATACCTTTGGATAAGGTAATAAGGTAAGGGTTCAATCAACTATTTTTTCTACTAATGTGAAAGGAAAAGATAAGGTTCTAGAACCTAAAATTTATCTGAAAGTTCAAGTAGGTAATGTTGCTGGATTAGTTCTACAATAAAATATGAACAATTTCTAAATTGAAAGTCGCTGTTGTTCAATAACTCTTCCTAAACCTTTTCGATCAGATCTTTCAAAAGATCAATCCATGCCGGCATATCATTGAGACTTTCAACATATTCAAGGTGTTCCCCGCCTGCATCCTTAAACTGTTTCCGGTAATCAATCCCAATTTCGACGGTCGTTTCGAGGCAATCAGATACGAAAGCGGGGGCAACAACCAAAATGCTTTTAACCCCTTCTACCGCTTTCCCAATCAAAACCTTATCTGAATAGGGTTTGAGCCATTTATCGGAAAGCCTAGATTGAAAGCTTTGTGAATATTTTCCTTCGGTCAACCCAAGTTTGGACGCCAATAGCCGTGTCGTTTCATAGGTGGTAGCTTTGTAGCAGAACTTCCCATGATCGGGTAGCTTCAGGTTGCAGGTACAGTTTTGACAATCAATGCTCGGATGCACGCTGTTGATGTGGCTAAGGGGTAATCCGTGATAGGAAAAGAGCACGTGATCGAACCTTTCTGGCTGGTAACTCCTGATCCGGTCTGCAAACGCATCTATAAACAGAGGGTGGTTGTAGAACTGTCCAATGAATTTGACCTCCGGTACAACGGTCCATCTTTTCACCTGTTGCATCACGGCTTCAATGGCCGTTCCTGTGCTGGAAGAGGCATAATGCGGGAACATCGGGACCACAATAATGCTGGAGAAAGCCTCTTTCCGGATACGTTCCATGACCTCCCGGATATTCGGATTGGCATACCGCATGGCAATAAAAAATGAATAATTGCCGCCAAATTTCTCCTGCAGCTTATCCTTTACAGCATTACCGTTCACGATCAGCGGAGAGCCTTTTCCCGTCCAGAGTAATTTGTACAGCATGGCTGATTTGGGTGCGCGGAAAGGGACGATGATAAAATTTACGAGTATTTTTCTGAGTAGCCACGGTAAATCAATAACCCGGGGGTCGTTCAAAAATTCGAAGAGATATCTGCGAACATCTCCCACGGAGGGGGAGTCGGGCGTGCCCACGTTGATAAGCACAACAGCTGTTTTATTTGAGTTCATGTGGTTAGGAGAGATTGATCCAGTCGATATTCTTTCTGAGCAGTTGCAATGTTTCATATTCGGCGCTACCGGGCAATACCGCGTTTTTATATTCCCAGGCGGCCGTGGCTGGTAAACTGATCAAAATAGACTCGGCATTACCATTCGAATCAAATCCAAATTTGGTACCCCGATCATAGACCAGGTTAAACTCGACATACCTTCCGCGCCTTAATTCCTGCCACTCCTTCTGGGATGGGCTGAAAGGTTGCCCCTTTTTCGCCTGGATGATGTTCCCGTACAGTGTCGGATAAGCGCGCGCCACATCCATGGTAAATGCCAACAATTGTTCAAAGCTGATCGTTTCACCCGGTTTCTGGCGGTCGAAGAAGATTCCGCCAACTCCCCTGGTTTCATTGCGGTGCGATATGAAAAAGTAATCGTCGGCCCACTGCTTGAACCGGGGATAGAAGTTAGGATCATACCGGTTGCAGATATCTTTCAAATTCCGGTGGAAATTTCCGGCTTCATGCACGTCCACATAATGGGGCGTCAGATCGATGCCCCCGCCAAACCAGTGTGTCCCGTTGTCGAGGGAGAAATAGCGGACATTCATGTGAATGATGGGCAGTAGCGGACTGACGGGATGCATGATGGACGAAATGCCTGTGACCGAATAATGGTTGGCCTTTTCACCCAATATGCTTTCCATTTGAGGCGTAAATTCGCCACGCACGAAAGAAAAATTGACGCCTCCTTTTTCGATGGCATCACCTTGGCCAATCACGCAGGTTATGCCGTAACCAACCTCTTTCTCCCAGCAATCTTCCACGAAAGTTGCTTTGCCATCGGCTTCTTCGAGTGTCCGGCAAATCTCCTTTTGAATGCCTGAATATATTTTTGCGACCCCCTCTACCTTACGATTTTCATTCATCACCAGATCATTTTGCTAATCCTTCCTTGCGGGAATTTGTTTTCCGTTTAAAAGGGTTTTACGCCTTTAAGCCCGAAAGGTTATGCAAAAAAATCCTATTTAGTCAGCGACTCGAGGATAGGTGTTTCAATCTCATTTGAACAATTGCCCGGCTATGTGTATATTTGTTCAATCAACTATCCGGAGAGTCATGCAGATCTCCCTCTTTTGAATTATACGATTACTAATGACATCCATATTAACCGATTTGACACTTGTCATCATATACCGGAAATAATTGAGGGTCAGTTCTTTGGATGTATTTTTAAGCTTGGCGAATACTTTACTGTCTTATCAATATTTTTTTGAACATACAAATTCAGAATTATTTATCATTTTCAATTGTCCATTTTCAATTGTCCATTGTGATCTACTTAATAATATAACTATCAAAATGAAGGAGAATAAATTTTACAATTCGCTGCTGAAAGGTGGTATCGCTACCCTGGTGCTGACATTATTTTTTCTTTTTTATACTGTAGGGAAGAGTTCAACACAAGAGCTACTAATAGCCCTGCCTTTTTTTTTGATTTTCTATTTTACACAGTTTGTTTTGGGATGGGACCCGGTTGTAAACGTTTTTGCTGCATGGAACGGGAAAAAAAGATGGAAAGTCCTTTTGTTCCCCACAACAATGCTTGCCCTGTACTTTACCTACCTTGGATTAAATGGTCAGAATATTTTGGAAGGAAATCCGGGACTGCTGGTCTATACCCTTTACTTTCCTGTTCTGGTGTATGGATTGATCAATGACCCAAGCCGGAAAATTAGCTGGATTGATTTTACGGTATTCGTTCTGGCGCTCTTTCCTTTCAATTTCATTGGCCTAAAACAAAATAGCGAGCTTCCGATCCATGGCGTTGGATTCGACGCGATCTCCCATGTAATGATTATTCTATCCGGCGTTTATGTTTTTGCCATCGTCAGAGGCCTGAAGGAGGTTGGTTTCGTTCCGGAAATCAATTGGAAGTCGCTGCGGACTGCTCTTTTGGTCTGGTTAGCATTCTACGGGTTCGTCTTTGTATTCGGACGGTCTGTCGATTTTATTCAGGTCGTTGGATACAGCGATCCGGCGGATATCATGATCAAAACGATCCTTTTTACCCTTGTAACCAGTTTTTTGCACACCGCCCTGTTCGAAGAGCTGTTTTTCAGGGGAATTCTTCAAAATATGCTTACCAGGAGAATTGGTCAGGGAAAGTCGTGGATGGTGTTTTGGCTGGTTGGATTTATCCTGCTATTGATCGGTGCATTTGTAGTGGGATATACGCTTGAAGGCAAAATGAAGTGGTTCCCGGCATTGGTGACGGTAGTTCTGTTCACTTCGGCTTACTTTCTTGAGAAATCAGGAAAATTTGGGATGGGCGTATATACTTCGCTGGCAATCACCGGTGTAACCTTCGGATTGGTTCATTATCATGCCAAGTCTATCATTTACATCGGATTGGCTTGTGTGGCAGGCTGGGCTTATGGATATACCTACAACAAAACAAAAAATGTGTTTTACAGTGCACTGGTTCATGCACTTGTCAATACCGGAGTGCTGATATTCGGCCTTAAAATGATGAGATAAAAAAGATAGTTTGAAATGTTTGAAATGTTTGCCCTTCGACTTCGCTCAGGAACCGGAACTTTTTCTAACATTTTCCTGTAGGTTCTCAGGGACTGGAGACTCTAATAACATTTCAAACTCATCAAACAATTCAAACCCTTCAAACAAGGAATAACAATCAACCTGCTATGACTACTACAAAAAAAACTGCCCGCTGGAAAAAGATTCTTTTAATTTTGACTATCCTGGTATTTGTTCTCTACTATTTCCTTTTTGCTTACCCCTTCCGGGGAATGTTCTTTAACCAGCAGAGGCATACCAATCCTCCCTTGACACCTGCCTGGGCGCTGGAATGCTGGTTGTGGGAGGACGATATCAACACGGCGGAACGGGTGGATACACTATTAAACGGCTATGCAAAATATGATCTTCCTGTCAGAACAATCCTCATAGATAGTCCCTGGAGCCTGAGGTACAACGATTATGAAATTGATACGCTGAAATATCCCCACCCCAAAGAGTGGTTCTTAAATCTTCAGGACAGAGGGTACAGGGTTGTCTGCTGGACCACCAACATGGTGAACAGTTACAGCAAGAGCACCAGGATAAAAGAGTCGGAAGATTTTTTCAAAGAGGCATCCGATAAGGGATATTTGGCAGGTCATGGTGAGAAGAACAGTTGGTGGCAAGGCAAAGGGGGATTTATTGACTACTCGAATCCGGATGCGATGAAGTGGTGGAGAGGCCGGCAACAAAACCTTTTCGACCTGGGTATCGACGGTTGGAAGCTGGATGGTACGGCCACGCTGTTCTACACGACCATTGCCGGAATTCCGTTTGCTTACAAAACAACCAAATCGGGATTAATGTCCACCCGAACATACATGGACCATTACTACCGCGATGAATTTTTCTGGGGATTGACCCAAAATCCCGAATTTGTGACACTGGCGAGGTCTATTGACAAGTGGTACCATCCCGAAGGTTTTGCACCGCTGGATGCGGCGCCGGTTACCTGGGTAGGCGACCAGGTACATGGCTGGGAATCCAAGGGCATAAAACGTGCGGAGGAGGGAAAAGCCAAGGACCTCGCATTTGATGGAATTGAGGGCATTGAAAGCGCCATCAAAAGCATTCTTGCAGCCGCGAAGTTGCGCTACAATGTAATTGGTTCTGATATTGCCGGTTTCTCCGGGAGTAATATTCCACCTCGCTTGTATATGCGCTGGACCCAATTGTCAACTTTCTGCGGACTTTTTCTTAACGGAGGCCATGGCGAACGTGCACTTTGGCATCGCACTCCCCAGGAGATGGAGGTAATTCGCAAATTTTCGTGGTTGCATACCGAGTTGGTCCCCTATATGTACAGCTATGTGGTAACCGGGCATCAGGGTGGGAGAGTGCTGCAAAAACCGATAGACGGAAAGTACCACTATCTCTTTGGCGAAGATTTTGTGATTGCCCCGATTTATCAGGACAACCTAAAGAAAGAGGTGACCCTGCCGGCCGGGAAATGGAGGTATTTTTTTGATGATAAGACTTTGATAGAAAGCAGCAAGCCAATAACTTTCGAGCGGGAGTATCCTCTGGAAGAATTTCCCGTTTACATCAGGGAGGGTGCGATCGTACCATTGAATGTTGAGCGCAGTTATACCGGTTTGGGAACAGAGGCCAACAAAGGTTCGCTGACATGGTTGGTTTATCCGGGCGTCGACAACCATTTCACGGTGTACCATCCTGATAAGAGTGGCAGTTCAACGGTCTCCATGACCAATTTTACGGATCGGATAGAGCTGATTCTTAAGGAGATGAAAAAGTCATCGATTTTCAATGTCCGCATGGAACAAAAGCCTTCGGGAGTCTCTTTCAATGGCACCATATTGAGTGATTCAACAGATTATCAGTATGATGCCGTCAAGTCTCATCTAACTGTCAAAATACCAGTAATAAGAGATGGCACCCTGACAATCAGAAAATAGTATAATACCAAAACTCATCTCTCATCTCTCATCTCTCATAACTCATAACTCATAACTCATAACTCCTAACTCCTAACTCATAACTCATAACTCATTTCTCATAACTTCAACACGTATCCCACCGCATCCTGTTCAACAGTCAAATCAGGTTCTACCCCTTTCCCATGGTAACTTTTTCCATTTTTGTCATAAAATTGGGCGAATGGGATGAGTATCCGATACTGTTTGTCCAATTCATAAATATTGGTCAAAGCGGGAGTTCCGGCACTCTTTTGTCCAACCAGTATAGCCAGTTTTTCGATTTTAAGGTAGATGGCCAGAGCTTCAGCAGCATTTGAACTCCATTTGTTGATTAGATAATAGACCTTGCCTTTGAAGGTTGGCGATGCAGTAACTGTCTTTAAATAGAAGCCTTTTTCACTAAAGCTCACATTGGTTAAGCCCGAAAATTCCAGTGGATTTTTAAGCAATTGTACCCAATTGGCCGGTTGCGGTATGGTATTTTCGGTTTCTGTCCACCGTCGGGTAAGATAACAACCCCAATTGGCAGGTAGGGGAGTTAAATGGTTGGCCAGCAAAAGAGCTGAAATGATTGAATGGTTTCTGCTTCCTTCAGCCTCAATGATCAATTTTTTGATGTTTTTGTCCTGGATTTCTTTGAATAGTTGATCCATCTCCTCTTTGGTATCAGGGAGGTTATTGAGAAAGAGGATCGCATTGTTTGCTGAGAGGATTTTTAGGGCATTGCTCTTTTTCTGTTGCGGATCCGGCGCTTTTTTGTTTAGTTTCCTTATTTCATGAGGAATTTGCTGTAGTTTCTTTCCAAGCCACATCATCGTCATTGCCAATTCATAGTCGTCTGCAATTTTAGATTGAAGGCCATTAATCTCGCTTTTGAAATTTTGCCAGTCAGAAGATTTTTTCAGATTAGGGTCCCAGTAGAATTTCTCTATCAAAGAAAATGAGTTATTGATCAGGGCGGGATAATCCCTTAAAGGCTTATCTGAGGCTACTTTCTTCCCCTTCAGCAGGGTTGTCCTGTTTTTGTCGTCGGTGAGCAATCCGTAGAAATTGTCATTCCAGGTTTTGGCTTTCAGCGAAAATATTTTGTCTGGGTAATCGATTCTTCCATCATAGTGGAGGGTATCTGCATGATAGGAAACTTTGCCTTCCCCATGCATCAATTCTGGATATTTGACTTTCCCTGCCGTTTTTGCCACCAGGTACATCAATGATCCTGCCATTTCTCTCAAAGCATCTTTCCTGGTATATGTTTCAAAAGTGTTATTCCCGGGATTAATACGGATGGTAAGCAGTAATTCTTCACCCCTTTCGTTTTCAATCTGCCAGAAGGTTTGAGAAAAGCCATTGATTGATAAGAATATAAAGAGTGAAAATAGTTTAAGTCTGGTCATTGTCTCAGAATAGATGGATTCGGTTAAAAATAGATTTTTATTCCAATATTTTGGCATTAAAAAAGGGAATAACCTTTCGCTATCCCCTTTTTAATCCAATAATTTTTTTTTAATCCAACAAATCCTAATCCAAGTTTTGCGCATCAATCACCGCAATGGCGATCATGTTGACCACATCACGAACAGAACAATGCATCTGCATCACTTGCATGGATTTGCGGTTTCCAACAAGGATAGGACCCAAAGTTTCACATTCCGCGATGTGCTGCAGACTGTGAAGAGCTATGTTTGCAGAACTTAAATTAGGAAATATCAATACGTTGCAGTCCTTTTCCGCCAGTTTGTTGAAAGGGTACATGGCATTGCGTACCTTCTTGTCTACCGCAACGCTCAATTGCATTTCACCGTCGACAATCATCTCGGGATAGGTCTTGTGGAGAATTTTCACAGCCTCGCGTACCCTGGTTGGGGAGGGTTCGTGGTTGGAGCCAAAGTTTGAGTAAGACAACATGGCCAGGTGCGGTTCGATATTGAATTGCCTGACCACTTTGGAGACCTGAACAGCGGCATCAACCAGATTGTTCACGTCAGGGGCTGAGTCGATGGTTGTGTCGGCCAGGAAGTAAGTGCCTCTTTGGCTGATAACCAGGTGCATCCCTAAGATCTTGTTGACATCGGGTTTCTTGCCGATTACCTCCAAGGCTGGTTTGATAGCATCGGTATAACGGGTGGAGTAGCCTGAAACCACAGCATCCACATCCCCGCATTCCAGCATCAGCGCTGCAAAATAGTTTTTGTCAAACATTTTGTCTACCGCTTCTTCGAGTGTCATACCTTTGCGTTCGCGTTTTCCGAAGAGGACTTCGGCATATCTGCGGCGAAGTTTATCGTTGGGCCTGCTCCTGTTGTCGATAATTTCTACTTCGCCGAAATCGAGTTCGTTCTCTTCAATCAGTTTTCTGATTTTCTCCTCGTTTCCAATCAGGACCGGTGTGGCCATCTCCTCCTGATAGGCAATATTTGCGGCTTTCAATACTTCATAATCGCTGGCATCAGGGAAAGCAACTTTCTTTGGCTCCTGCTTTGCTTTGTCGATCATCATCGAAATCAGCTTGTTTTCAGATCCCAGCCTGTGGCCTAGTTCTTCAGTATAGGCATCCCAGTCGGTGATTTCAATCCTTGCTACGCCTGATTCCATTGCTGCTTTGGCAACAGCAGGGGCGACGCGTGTAATGAGCCGGGGATCCATCGGTTTTGGAATGAAGTAATCTCGTCCGTACACGATGTTGCGGGCGTTGTAAGCCGTTAACACTGATTCGGGAACCCGCTCTTTGGCCAGCTCGGACAAAGCCTTTACGCAAGCAATTTTCATCGCTTCGTTGATGGTTCTAGCCCTAACATCCAGAGCACCCCTGAAGATGAAGGGGAATCCCAATACATTGTTGATTTGGTTGGGATAATCAGAACGTCCGGTAGCAAAAATCAGGTCATCCCTCGAAGCCTTGGCATCGGCATAAGGGATTTCAGGATCCGGATTGGCCAAAGCGAATACGATTGGATTTGACGCCATCGATTGAACCATCTCTTTGGTCAGTACACCGGCAACAGACAATCCAATGAAAACATCGGCGCCATTAATGGCATCCGTCAGGGTACGGCAAGGAGTATTGCGCACAAACTCCAATTTTGAAGCGTTCAGATCGGGACGTTCGTGGTGAAGGACACCCTTGCTGTCGCACATCAGCACATTTTCTTTTTTAGCTCCCAATGAAATATAGAGTCTCGTGCAGGAAACGGCTGCGGCGCCGGCGCCATTGACGACGATGCGAACATCTTCGATTTTCTTTCCAGCCATTTCGACGGCATTAAGCAGCCCTGCAGAAGAGATGATTGCCGTGCCATGCTGGTCGTCGTGCATGATCGGAATGTCGAGTTCCTTCTTCAGCCGTTCCTCTATTTCGAAACATTCGGGAGCCTTGATGTCCTCAAGGTTGATCCCTCCAAAGGTAGGGGCCAAAGCCTTCACCGTTTGAATAAAGACTTCAGGATCGAGTGCATCCAGTTCGATATCAAACACATCAATATCGGCATAAATTTTAAAGAGCAGTCCTTTCCCTTCCATCACCGGTTTCCCGGCAGCAGGACCAATATTTCCCAGCCCAAGAACAGCAGTACCATTGGAGATTACAGCCACCAGGTTTCCTTTGGCAGTATATTTGTAAACATCATCCGGATTGTCTTTGATTGCAAGACAAGGACTCGCAACGCCCGGAGTATAGGCAAAACCTAAATCACGTTGCGTAGCGTGCGGTTTTGTTGGAGTAACTGAGATTTTACCTGGTCTTCCATTGCTATGGTAATCCAGGGCATCTTGGTTCAATTTAGCCATGTTGATAAGATTTTATATGAGGATATTTTTTTAGTGGAACAAATTTATCTATTATTTAAATATATCGTTTAAAAATCCTAAAATCGACGGGAGATTTAAGAATAAGAAAACATTGGAAATCCCTGCATAAATTAAAAGTCGATATTTGTTTGTAAATCAGTTGATTTACTTTCAACGAACTGCATAACAATTGTTTCTGTTTCGCTCCTACACCTGCCACAGCCGGTTGCCGCACTGGTGAATTTCTTTACATCTTCCAGGTTTCTGGCGCCCTTCTTCAGGATACGCAGTATATCTTTATCCGTTACCCCGTTGCACAAACACACAATCCTTTGTTTTTTTGTTGTCATCTCCGGATAGTCAGTTCAACGTTAGTTCAATCAGGTAGTCAAAGTGCAGCCCTGTCACTTTGTCAACTACCGTGAAGCCTGATCTTTCGGCATATGCGGCCAATGTATCGGAATCCACAAAAAGCCACGGAAACTTCTTTCCCTTCACGGTTTTGTAGCACAATTGGTATTCCATCTCACCATAGTAGGTGTCGGAGGCAATGTCGATCCAGCTTTCGCCATTTTCGTCGGTAAAAAGGTAGAGGAGGTCAGATGAATCGGCCAATATGCGTCCCCCAGGATTTAACAACTGTTTCAAATGGTCGAGCAGGACAGTAAGCCCTGGCAAAGTCTGCGCAACTCCGGCGCCATTCATCAGCAGCAGAATGGTGTCAAATTTCTGGTCTGTCAGGGAGTAGATGTTGCCGCACAAAACTTCAGTTAACCCCCTTTCCCGCATCACCTCGCATGACAGCGGCGAGATGTCGATCGAAACAACTTCAAGTCCCTGCTCTTTTAACCAAACTGAATGGGCCCCAGCACCCGCGCCAACGTCGAGAATCTTGCCTTTGCACCGTTTTAAGGCCTCCTGTTCCTGAAGTGGCATTTGCCCGAAAGTCCGGAAGAAGTAACCGGGTGAGAGGGTCTCATCTTCAGCGATATCTGTCCTTACCAGGATGGAATCGCCCACGATTCCATGAAAATAATCGTGAACAGCTTTACCGATGGGATCCTGATGTTTTTTCAATACAGGCATAAAAAAGTTATGAGTTATGAGTGATGAGTTATAACTTATAATTCATCACTCATAACTATTTTGTTATTTATTTTTATTCGAAAGTGCATCTCTTATTTTCTTCCAGATAGAAGGTTTTTCCTCTTCCTTTTTAGGCTCTGTTTTTTCTTTCGCAGCCTTCGCCTCTTTCGCCTGATCAACACTTTTCTCTTTCAGCTCTTCCTGTTTTCTCTTCTCGCTTTTGAAGAGGTCCCAGAAGCTTTTTTTACCCTCTTTGATCTCATCCGCAAAATGGGGGGTGTCCAACAGTGCTAAATTTTCTGAGGATGGGGCAGTAAACGGTATTTGCGCAATGCCGGCGAAAGACGGATCACTGTAATAACTTCTAAAAAATCCCCCAACGATGGGAAGTGCCATGTAGGCCCCCTGTCCATGGGCCAACGACTTAAAGTGGACCGTTGGATCCTCCGCTCCGACCCAGCATCCGGTCACCAGTGAAGAGGTGTACCCCATGAACCAGCCATCGGCAAAGTTCTGGGTGGTCCCGGTTTTTCCGGCAAAGGAGCCCGGAATATTGAATTTTGACCGGATGGCAACTCCTGTCCCTTCCCGTGCAACGGCCTCGAGGTAATGGTTCATGATTCTGGCATTTTCCGGATCCATGATCTGTTGCGGTACAAAGTCGGAGGTGAATTTTTGCAACACCATTCCCTTGTTGTCCTCGATACGCACCAGGTAATTGGGCTCGACGGTCAAACCTTCGCTGGCAAAACAGCAATAGGCCTTCACCATCTGTATCAGCGGGACATCTACTGCTCCAAGGGCGATCGATGGGAAATGTGGAATATCTGCATCAATGCCCATCTTGTGGGCCAATTGAACAGTTTCGGCAATTCCAGTTTCCAGAAGGACCTGCACCGAAACGGTATTGACCGATTTGCACAAAGCCCCTTCCAAAGAATAGTAGCCGCCATATTCATTGTCGGCATTGCCGGGCGTCCAATCCTGGTAATCGCTGTAACTAATTTGCTGATTGGCATAATACTTATCGGGTGGAATTCCATTCTCAAGCGCAGCAGCATAGACAAAAGGCTTAAAAGCCGAGCCTACCTGACGGGCAGAGGTAACATGATCGTACTGGAAAAACCTGAAATCGTTGCCGCCAATCCAGGCTTTTATCCTGCCATTTTTCGGATCCATGGCAACGAAACCACAATGCAGCAGTTTTAAAGAGGCCTTCACCGAATCCATCGGACTGATTCTGACAGATTGGTCACCATCCCACGAAAACAACTTAATATTTGCTGGGGTCTTAAAAATCAGGGCTATCTCCTTGTCACTTTTACCCGATTCGATCAATCTTTTGTACCGGACCGACCTTTTCATTCCACGGTTCACAATATCACTGTTCTTTCCCCATGGTGCTTCACCTTTCCACTCTTTATCAAAGGTATTCTGTTGCTCCTTCATCTGGGTTTTCATCGCATTTTCGGCATACTTCTGCATCCTGAAATCGATGGTGGTATATATTTTGAGACCATCTGTGTACAGGTTGTAAGGTGTTCCATCCTCCTTGTTGTTTTCAGAACACCATTTTTCGAGCTGTGGCCGGAGCATCTCCCTGAAGTAAGGTGCAGGGCCGGTGTTGTATACCAAATAGTTGTACTTCACCCCAAGTGGTTGCTGGCAAAATTTGTTTGCCTCAGCTTCAGAGATATGATTGTATTTTTGCATCTGCCTGATCACCGTATTTCTTCGCTGGAGCGATCTTTCCGGAAACAACCTGGGGTTATAGGCATTGTTGGCTTTCAACAAACCTACAAGTGTTGCCGCCTGTGGAATCGTCAATTTGGAAGGGATGGTACTAAAATATCTTTCGGCGGCCGTCCCGATTCCAAAAGTATTTTCCCCGAAAGGTACCGTGTTGAGATAAAGGGTAAGAATTTCGTTTTTTGAGTATAATTTCTCCAACCGGTAGGCAACAATGGATTCACGTATTTTGCTAACGGGCAGAGTAAGGGGACCCCAGTTGTCTCGTCCGAAAATATTTTTGGCAATCTGCTGTGATAGGGTAGAACCACCTCCCGAGCTGTGGTTAGCCATGAATATAGTCTTGATAAAGACTCTTGCAACGGCCCATTCGTCTATCCCCCTGTGTTCGTAAAAACGTGCATCTTCAGTAGATACAAGGGCATTGATGACATTTGGCGAAATATTTTTGAAACTTACGCTGCTACGGTTTTCAACATAATACCTGCCGAGCACTTTGCCATCCTGTGAATAAACTTCTGTGCCAACAGGCTCCTTGATTTTTATCAATGTCTCAGCATCAGGAAGTTCGCCGAAGGTCCCGATGTAGACCAATACAAAGAGAACCGACATCATGAACAATCCAAAGAGAGCGATTTTGAGCGTCCAAAGTAGTGCGAATTTCCATACCGACTGGTTTCCTTTTCGTTTGAAAACATCAAGTATAGATTTCTTCTTTCTACCAGTAGAAGGTTTATGTGGTTTTACTGCCGCCATGTTTAAAAAATCAATAAATTAACATCCAAGAAGATTAAACGTTAAATCTGAAATGCATGATGTCTCCATCTTGCACGACATACTCTTTCCCTTCAATGGCAATTTTGCCGCGGTCGCGGCAAGCCGCCTCCGATTCAAGTGTCACATAATCATTGTATTTAATTACTTCGGCCCGAATAAACCCTTTTTCAAAATCACTGTGAATGATCCCTGCTGCTTTCGGCGCTTTGATGCCTCTCACAAAAGTCCAGGCACGGCTTTCATCGGCTCCGGTTGTGAAATAGGTCTGCAATTTCAGCAGATGGTAAGCAGCATGAATAAGTTTGTTGACTCCCGGCTCATCCAGACCCAGGTCTTCCAGAAAAAGCTGTTTTTCCTCATAACTCTCCAATTCGGCGATATCTGCTTCGGTAGCTGCCGCAATGACCAGGATTTCAGCATTTTCATCTTTAACGCTTTCCCTAAAAGCATCGGTCATTGAATTTCCTTTGGCAGCTGAAGCTTCATCCACATTGCACACATAAACGACAGGCTTGCGTGTAAGCAGAAAAAAATCGTGGATCAACTCCTCCTCATCTTCCGTTAAAACCAATGTACGGGCTGATTTTCCTGTTACAAGGACATCTTTTAACCTTTCTGCAATGGCCACAGTTTTTTGGGCAAAACGGTCACCACCGACTTTTGCCTGCTTCTGCAATTTGGCAATACGGTTCTCGACTGTTTCGAGATCTTTCAGTTGCAATTCAATGTCGATCACCTCTTTGTCACGAATGGGATTGATCGAGCCATCCACATGAATAATGTTGTCGTTTTCGAAACACCTGATCACATGGATAATGGCATCTACCTCACGGATGTTAGCCAGAAACTGGTTTCCAAGGCCTTCTCCTTTGCTTGCCCCTTTGACGAGTCCGGCAATGTCGACAATCTCTATGGTAGTAGGAATCACTTTCTTTGGATTATCGATCTCGGCAAGCCTGATCAATCGTTTATCGGGCACAGTAATGACACCCAAGTTGGGTTCTATCGTGCAAAAAGGAAAATTCGCTGATTGGGCCTTCGCATTCGAAAGGCAATTGAAAAGGGTCGATTTGCCAACGTTTGGCAGACCCACGATACCACATCTTAAAGCCATCTTTAAACTTTACTTACTATTTTGGGACAAAGGTACTATTTTAAACTTTGAGTCGTTAACTTTGTCCAACAGGAAAGCTTCAAAACAAGTTTAAAGGGTTTGCCCTTCGACTTCGCTCAGGGACCGGTAACATTTCAAACAATTTAAACGTTTCAAACATTTCAAACTTTTTTTGTATTTATCTGGGGTCGATGTGAGATGATTGATAAGGACAAGGAATTAATTTCTGATCTAAAAAATGAGGGAAAGAGGGAAATGGCTTTCCAGTTACTGGTAAAAACTTACCAGCAGCGACTCTATTGGCATATTCGGAAAATTGTTGTCAGTCATGATGATGCAGACGACCTTCTTCAAAATGTATTTATCAAAGTTTGGAAAAACATCGACAATTTCAGGGAGGACTCCTCACTCTTTACCTGGTTGTTTCGTATTGCTACAAATGAATCTTTGAGTTTCCTTCAGCAAAAAAAGAGGCGAAATATATTTTCAATTGACGGAGTTTCTGATTATCTTGTAGAAACTTTTGAATCGGGGGCTCACTTTGAGGGTGAAGAGCTTCAAAAACGTTTGCATCTGGCTGTTTTACAGCTTCCTGAAAAGCAACGACTGGTTTTTAACATGAAATATTACGAGGAGATGAAATACGAGGAGATGGCCGAAGTCCTGAAAACTTCAGTAGGCGCCCTGAAAGCATCTTATCACCATGCCGTAAAGAAAATTGAAGCACAGTTTGAAGGCGAATAGTGACGTTTTGATTAAACCTTTTGAGGATTGATGAGTCATAGTAACGATATTGATTATGAAAGACAAAAGCGAACATATTGAAAAGGAACCACGGTTTCCAAAAATAGAAATTGGTTATTCCGTTCCGGAAGGTTATTTTGAAACATTTGGTGAAAGGCTGAAACTTAGAATGGACGTTGAAAGCCGGGTCAAGCCTTCCAAAAGCCTGCTTGTTTACCTGAGGCCCGCACTTGGAGTAGCTGCTGGCCTGGCTATTTTCCTTACCTTGTATCTCCATCCTTTTGGTAGTCAAAATCAGTCAATCCTGGTTGGTTTGCAAAGCACAGGTGATCTTTCTGCTGTTGATCAAACAGATGCAATGGTCAGTACTTACACCTCACTTGCCTCAGATGTCCAATTCTTTTCCTCCCTTTCTTATATGGATGAATTCGATGCCTCCAAGATTTCCAAAGATGGACTGGCTGAATATCTAGTAATTAATTGTTCTGATTTTGAAATTCTTAATGCCAATAAATAACATGAGAACTACATTAATTGCCACAATGATTCTCTTCTGTTCCGTGCAACTTATGGCGCAGAGACACATGGATCCAAAGATGATTGAGGCGATCAAAATCAAGAAAGTAGCCTTTATCACAGAACAGGTAGGACTTACATCTAAGGAAGGCCAAATGTTTTGGCCGGTTTACAATGAACTGGAAAAAGCACGGCTCGATTTGATGGACCGCAAAAGGGACCTTGAAGAATCGACCGAAGACAAGTCGGTAAAAAATGAGGATGCCTACAGGAAACTTGCAGGCGAAATGGTTGGTGTGCACATGAAAGAGGCGAAGCTAATTGAAGAGTACAATACAAAATTTCTCTCCATTTTGCCAGCCGAGAAGGTGGTAAAGCTCTATCGGTCAGAGCGTAAGTTTAGGTCATACCTGATGCAGGAGATGAGAAATAAGGACAATTCCACGAAGTAAAAAGGATAAAGGATAAAGTAAAAAGGATAAAGTGGGATTTGAGCTGAATCAAACCTTAGCTCCCCTGCCAAAAGTAAAAGACGCTGCAAATCAACCTTGCAGCGTCTTTTACTTTATCCTTTTGACTTTATCCTTTATCCTTTAGGAACTATCCTTTATCCTTTTTTAAGAAATCAACAAGCAAGTTCGCTTCAATTGAGGTTTGTTCCCCACTTTCCATATTTTTCACTGTGACCTCATTACTGGCAATCTCAGATTCTCCGGCCAGCACGACGTATTTGACACCTTTTTTGTTCGCATAGTTCATCTGCTTTTTCATCTTCTCTTCGGACGGATAGATTTCGGATGCAATTCCAGCACTCCGTACTTGCTCAAGCAAGGGCAGGCAATAGTTTTCTTCCGCTTTTCCGAAATTAACAAAGAGTACTTTGGTAGAGATGGTTTGGTCTTTGGGAAAAAGATTCAACTGTTCCATTACGTCATAGATCCGGTCTGCTCCAAATGAGATACCGACTCCCGAGATATCAGGCAATCCAAAAATACCTGTAAGGTCATCGTATCTTCCTCCTCCGGTAATGGAACCTATCTGAACATCATTGGCTTTCACTTCGAATATGGCGCCGGTGTAATAATTCAGACCTCTGGCCAATGTGAGATCCAGCTCGACCGAGGTAGCAACATTCCCGGTTTTCAAATAGCCAAAGATAGTCCTTAACTCTTTCACACCTTTCGTCCCAGTTTCAGACGTACCGATCACCTGTTCGATCTTGTCCAGTTTCTCTTCATTGTTGCCCGACAATTTGAGAATCGGTTGGAGTTTTTTAATGGCTGATTCTGAAACACCTTTTTCGGCCAATTCTTCATTGACCTTTTCCAACCCTATTTTTTCAAGCTTGTCGATCGCTATGGTTATGTCAATGATCCTTTCTGCTTCGCCAATGGTCTCCGCTATGCCGGCAAGTACTTTTCTGTTATTGATTTTAACTGTGACGTTAATGCCCAGTCGGGTAAAAATCCTGTCGACAATCTGAATCAATTCATATTCATTGAGCAGGGAGTTTGAACCGATGATATCGACATCGCACTGATAGAATTCGCGGTATCGTCCCTTTTGGGGCCGATCCGCGCGCCATACCGGCTGAATCTGGTACCGGCGAAAGGGGAAATTAATTTCATTTTGGTATTGAACCACGTAACGGGCAAATGGCACGGTCAGATCGTACCGTAGTCCTTTTTCGGCTATTTGAAAGGTTGTTTTAAGACTATTTTTAGCAGAAAGATCATGATCGTTTGCCTTCGCAAGAAAATCACCCGAATTGAGTATTTTGAACAACAGCTTATCTCCCTCCTCTCCATATTTTCCGGTAAGCGTGGAGAGATTTTCCATGGCCGGCGTCTCTATCTGCTGAAATCCGTAGAGTTTAAAAACATTTTTAACAGTATCGAAAATATAGTTTCTTCGGGCCATTTCAAGCGGTGAAAAATCGCGCGTGCCTTTGGGAATTGAGGGTTTTTGGGCCATGTTGCATTACTTTGTTGGAGCGGCAAATTTAGTGATAATATATAAAAGAAAGTTCCCAAAGTTTCAGTTACGAGCTAAATTTACACGTAACCTAAACTTTGGGAACATTTAGAAAACTTAACAGCAGTTTAGTTGAATATGTAACGAATTCCCAATTGCATGGAATAAGTTGAACTATAACCAACGTTATCGCGATAGGTATTTTGAAGCATCTGGTTGCTGTTGTATGGATTAAGTCTGAAGGTAGGTTTGACAGTACCACCCGAAACTACACTGGCATTGTTCATCGGAATCAGGATGTTATTTTGGTTGTAGAAATCTGCAATTCCCCAATTTTTGTTGATCAGGTTGCCAACATTCAGAACATCAAGACTTACCTGGATGGTATTGCGTTTTCCACCAACTTTCACAAAAATTTCATGCATAATTTTTGCATCAAATTGGTTTCTCCATGGAATCAATGAACCATTGCGTTCGGCATATTTTCCTACACGGGTACGAAGGTATTTATCCTGATCGATATAGTTGAAGAATGCAGTGCTCTGTGCGGCGGCTGTCCATAAAACATTCGCTCCGGATGCATCCTTAACTGTTTGATCGACAAACGTAATTTCAGAGGCATTTTTAGGAACATAAATCAGGTTGTTTGAACCGGCGCCGTCGCGGACGATGTTGCTTGAATAAACATAAGAGAAACGTCCCTGTGAGCCACCTTCATAAATAACGGACAAAGTGGTAGCCATCGATTTAAGATATTCAATTTTGTAGGAAGCAGAGGCAATAACCCTGTCAGGAACAACATAACTTGCATAGCTAAGTTCCTCGCTGTTGGCGCCATTTACATTGGCATTGCCATTCCATGCTGATGCGGCCTGGTCACCACTGCCATCTACCAAATTTCTGGCATCGCTGCGGGTATAGGCAATCATACCGGTAAATCCGTTGGCAAATGCTTTTTCAAGTTTGGCTGTCAATGAGTAGTAATAACCTTTGTTCCTGTTTTCAAGTACGATCGGCGACATCCCATTGCTGGCTACTGCGTTTCCGGTTGTGATGGTCTTACCATCAGTGCTCAGGGTTTGATAGTAGGCATTCCCCCTGGTGGTTGAGGTAGTAACCGGATAAATCAACCGGTTATCCGGATATCCTGCGATGTTCAAAGGAGCTCCGGGTTTGAGGCCACGGTTGACAAAAAAGGCAGTGTTGATGTCTTTGTTGTAGATACCTTCGAGACTTCCCTTCAATCCAAATGGAAGTTTGGCATCCATGGCAAGGCTGCTCTTCCAGGATTGAGGCATCTTGAAATCCTTGGATATGATGGTAAATGTACTTGGAGCGATCTTACCGACTGCTGGCTGGGTAGTAGGATAGTATGCATTCATTTCGGGTTTGAACGGTCCGGGTACGTTAGCTTGTCCGACATAAGTCATGGTCGTTTGTACCATCCCTGCATCTCCAACCTGGCTGACTACCCATACAAAAGGAACGCGTCCGGTAAAAATACCTGTTCCTCCCCTGAGTACCAATGAGCGGTCTTCTTTGATGTTGTAGTTGAATCCAATACGCGGTGATAACATCACTTTGGATTGTGGCAGTGTGGCGGTACTGTACTTATTATCGCCAAAAGTAAGGTTTTCAATCATCGGATGCGCTGCGGCCGGTTGAGAGAAGGTAGGAAGGTCAGCACGCAATCCGGCAACCACTTTCAATTTTGAATTTACTGTAATCTCATCCTGAATGTAGGCCGAATATTGTCCAAATTTAAAACTTGGGAAAGCTTGTGCATATCCAGGGGTGTTGGAGAAAGTAATACCAAAATCAGCTGGTTTGGCCCCGCTGGTAAAATCAGTCCAGGAGTTGAAAACATAGAAACTGGTTCCAAAACGCATGAAACCATTCTTTGTCTCATTCGCTTCATATTGAAGACCGGCTGTAAAACTATTTTTGCCCTTAGACCAGGAAATGTCATCGGTAATGGTTGTAGTTTTTACCTGGCGCAGGTTTCCATAGGAGAAAAGCTCAGTACCGAAGGAAACATAAGGTTTTCCACCACTCAGGATATCAACAAACGGGAAGATTTTGCCGTCTGTACTACGTGGCTCATCCTGGAATGAATTGGTATAACGTAAAGTATTCAGATATTTGCCGTTACCCAGTGTTGAGTTTAACTCGGCAGACAAAGAACTGAAATTTGTTTCGGTATAATATCCTGAATTTTTATACCACATGGCATCCATGGATTGCCGGTTTCCAGTATAAATAGAGGAAAATGGTGAAGTTGATGTACTAGGGTAACTTGGAGATTTTGCCTTTGTCTGACTATAACGTATGTTGAATTTGTGGTTTCTGCTAATGTTCCAGTCTACACGAGCCAACATTTTGGAAGCAGGGCTTTCGTTGGAATATCCCTGATAAGGACCAGTCTCATACCCATAAGTGTCGAGAAGATATTTACTGATCATGTCCATATCTGACTGGGTAGGACGGGCAACGGTAACTCCATCTGCAGGAGCGGCTGTGGTGGCAGCAACCCTGGGTGGGCCTGGAAGTGTATTTTTTTCTGATTCGTAATTCACAAAGAAGAAAAGTTTATTCTTGATGATTGGTCCGCCTAAACGGAAACCATACATTTTGAATTCTGATGGATTTTTCGTGAAAGGGGTGGCATCACCAACTTTATTGCCTTTGTATTTTTCACTAGCCATGAATGTGTAAGCTGAGCCAGTGAATTCATTACTTCCGGAGCGGGTTACCGCGTTGACTGAAGCGCCGATAAACCCGCTTTGTCTGACATCAAAAGGAGTGATGTTGACAGAAATCTGGTCGATGGCATCCAGTGAAATTGGTGAGCCTCCTGCCGGAAGGTTTGTTCCGATACCAAAAGCATTGTTGAATTGAGCCCCGTCTACCGTGATGTAGTTTTGACGGTAGTTTCCACCACCAATCGTCATACCACTTGATTGCGGAGTGAGGCGAGTTACATCATTGATTGACCTGTTGACCGAAGGCATCATGGTGATCTGACGTGTTGTAACGTTCATGGAGGCTCCATTTTTCTCTGAATTGTAGGGTGAAGGCCTTATACCAACCACTGTTATCTCCGCAACCGTAGCAGAGCTCTCCTTCAGCGAGGTATTGAGTACAAATGATTCTCCCAATGCGAGCGTGATATCCGTAAAAGATGCTTTCGCATACCCTACAAAAGTAATGTCTACATTGTAAGGTCCACCCGTACGCATGCCTTGCAAACTGTATCGACCATCGGCATTGGTAACTGTTCCATATTGAGTACCTGATGGAACATGGACCGCCACGATGGCGGCACCTGGAAGTGATTCATTGCCACTGGTCACCCTTCCACTTATTCCGGAGGAGGTAACCTGTGCAAGGACAGTTGCAAACATGCTTGAAAATAGTACAATAGTCAAGCAGAGCTTTAAAAAGTTGTTTTTCATTAATGATAATTTTAATTACACACTGTTAGCTTAAACTTCGATAGGTTATATACGCGATCTTTGATTTAACATTTATTAGTAGATCAGATTTGAGACAAGTCAACTTAATGGCGTATTAAATATTGCTCATAATGCGCTCAAACGTCACCAAATATAATGATATCAATTGATTTAATTCCATGACGTAAGTTAGTTGTGGTAATTTATTTATTAACTTTTTAGCATAATTTATTAACATTTTTTATCACATCTGTTGATTTGTTCGAAATCTACTTTGCCAAGTTGATTGCAATGAGGAATTTGATCTCTTGATATTGGGATGATTTTGTACTTTTACATCCTTATAAAATGATAAAATGATAAAATGAAGGATACCTACTCAAAGATGATTGATCATTGTGGTTTTGTTGATTTACCAGTCCCGGCAGAAATTGATTATGTTGCAGAAATTGACAGGTTAAAGAGAGAGAAAAACGCGATTATTCTTGGTCATTATTACCTGACTCCGGAATTGCAGGATTTAGCCGATTTTTTGGGAGATTCATTGGCCCTGGCTCAACAGGCAGAAGCAACAAAGGCCGATATAATATTGTTTGTAGGGGTCCATTTTATGGCTGAGACGGCCAAGATCCTCAATCCCGGCAAAAAGGTACTGGTGCCGGACATGAAGGCAGGATGTTCACTGGCAGATTCGGCGCCTGCTCCTGAATTTAAACGGTTCCTCCAACAACATCCGGACCATGTGGTGATTTCCTACATCAATTGTTCTGCTGAAATTAAGGCGCTTTCTGATGTAATCGTTACATCTTCAAATGCAAAAAAAATCGTTGAATCATTTCCCGGAAATCAAAAAATGATTTTTGCCCCGGATAAAAATCTGGGTAATTATCTTAATTCGGTGACAGGGCGGGAGATGGTTTTGTGGGATGGCGCCTGCATGGTACATGAAAAATATTCATTGGAGAAGATCATTGAACTTAAAAACGAACATCCTGATGCAGTTTTGATCTCTCATCCGGAATGTGAAAGACCAATTTTACTGGTTTCTGAATTTGTAGGTTCGACCACGGCGCTTTTAAATTACGTTATCACAAGTGAAGCAAAAAAATTCATCGTCGCTACGGAGAGTGGAATTCTCCACCAGATGAAGGCAAAATGTCCAGATAAAATTTTTATGCCAGCACCATCCATTGATGCAACATGTGGCTGTAATGATTGTAGTTTCATGAAGTTAAACACACTCAAAAAGCTCTATCTTGCATTGCTTTATGAGCAGCCTGAGATTATTCTTAAGGAAGAGTTAATGGTCAAAGCAAAGATGCCAATAGTCAGAATGCTCGAACTATCTAAATAGTTGTTAAAACAGCCTTTCCTAGGGGGAATAAATCACCAAAACACTAAATTCTCCCTAAAATTTCTTTTCTTTGTCAGGCTGTTTTGGGTCTTTCTCAAAGCAATCATTGAAACATTACTGTGAATGAGAAAAAATAATTTATTGCTTTACATCCTCTTTTTTGTACTGGGTTTGACTATATTTTCCTGCAAAAAAAGTAGTACAACAACAGAACCAACGGTTGTCCCTGCCAATGTTTTCAACGGCAGTATCAACATCTATTCCAGTGGCAACGATACTACCCTGCAGCGATTTCTGAATGGAAAGTACAATACAATCAAAGGAAGTCTGATTTTATCTTCCTCTGATGTAATTGATTACAAGAAATATTTTGTGAACCTTGTTGAGGTACAGGGATCTGTTACCCTTTATAAAATTCCCAACAAAGATCTGTCCTTTTTGTCTGCACTCAGGAATGTAGTTGGGAATTTTCAAGTTTCATCTTGTCCTGAATTGACCTCTTTTAATGGGGTTACTGCTTTGGATACGATAGGATCTTCATTGATTGTTGAAAGAAATCCCAGGTTTGTGAACTTTTCAGGATTAGAACAAATCCTAAAAATTTCGTCAATTACGGTTACTGCCAACCCCTCACTTGTCTCCTTTTCCGGTCTGCAGAATTTGACAACTATGACAGGATCGCTCGGTATTTATCAGAATCCAGTTCTTACTTCACTCATTGGATTAACAGGATTGACCTCCATTGGTGGGGATATGAGCATAAGTGAAAATCCTAATTTTGTTGATTTCACAGGGCTGGCCAATCTTCTGGAGATCCAAGGTACGCTCTCCTTGACAACGCTTCCCCAGCTTAACAGCCTTATAAATCTTATTCCGGTCAACGATACAATTACTTCCATCTCACTTGTCGATTGCAACGGATTGCTCAATTTACAGGGTTTAGGTAATATTCCATGTATCAAAAGTAATTTAAACATTGTTGCCTGTAACAATCTTGAGAACCTGACCGGCTTGGCAAAAATTGATACCATCAAAGGTACTGTGGTCCTCAATAAACTTGAAAAACTCAGTTCATTTACAGGATTGAATGGAATTAAATATATCAAAAAGGATGTTCGAATATCAGAATGTAACAGCATGACCGGAATGAATGGTTTTGCCCTTCTGGATAGTATTGGAGGTGGATTATTGGTACAAGACAATGCTTCATTGGTTAATTTTAGTGGTTTTGGCAAAGTGAAAACCATTCGGGGAAAGGTCGAAATTCTCGAGAATAATGCACTAAGATCCCTGGATGGTCTTGAAAACTTAAAAAACGCGCGCAGTTCACTGGATATCTATTACAATTCCAATCTGTCAGGTTATTGTGCCATCAAGTCTTTAACATTAACCGGAACTGCTTACATCAGCCAAAATAAGTTCACTCCTACCTGGACTCAAATAAAAGCAGGAGATTGCTCGAGATAGCCTGAAAATAAAGGACAAAAAAAAACACTCTTGCGGGTGTTTTTTTTGTCCTTTATTTTCAGGCTATGACATCGGTCCAGCCATGAATATCCTCTTCTGTCCCGTATTGTATTCCCCTAAGTTTTTCGTAAAGTTTTACGCTGATCTTTCCTGGTTCCGAACCAAAAAGGTACTCTTTTTTCAGATCGGCATCGTATACCCGCTTGATGGGTGAAATAACGGCAGCCGTACCACAGGCACCAATTTCATCAAATTCTGCAAGTTCTTCGACAGGAATGGGGCGTTCTTCAACTTCCAATCCCATATCCTTCGCCAGTTGCCTTAGGCTCATGTTGGTGATGGATGGCAAGATTGATGTAGATTTTGGGGTAATATACTTGTTTTGTTTGATTCCGAAGAAATTTGCAGGTCCGCATTCATCCAGATATTTTTTCTCTTTTGCATCGAGGTACAATACTGCTGAAAAGCCATTTTCATGCGCTTTGTGACCTGATACCAGGCTGGCAGCATAGTTTCCTCCAACTTTAAATGTTCCGGTTCCAAGCGGAGCTGCCCGGTCGTATTCACGGTAAATGACCAGATCTGTCGGTTTGAATCCTTCTTTGAAGTATGGGCCAACCGGCATCACAAAAATCATGAAAAGATACTCATCAGAAGCTTTTACGCCTATCTGGGCGCCTGTGCCAATCAACAATGGCCGTATATACAAAGAGGCGCCTGATTCGTAGGGCGGTACAAATCTTTCGTTCAGGAGAACCGCTTTTTTCACAGCCTCCATGAAGAGCGTATCAGGAACTTCTGCCAACATGATCCCTTTGGCGCTGTGACGCATTCTTCTGGCATTCTCAATCATCCTGAATACCCGAATCTTGCCATCTTTGCCGCGGAAGGCCTTTAATCCTTCGAAAGCTTCCTGGCCATAATGCAGCGAAGTAGCGGCCATGTGTATATTAAGCATCTCTGAATCACTGACTTCAAGTTCTCCCCAAGCTCCATTCCGAAACCAGCATCGAACATTGTAATCAGTTTTGCTGTAACCAAATGCAAGGTTTTTCCAATCGATTGACTCCATGACTGTATATGTTTCCCACAAAATTAAACTATTCTTTCGATTTTTCAGTTTTTCTTATTAGCTTGTTTGAAATCTCTCATCTTAGCCTAAACGATCCCCAATCTGTAATCTTTAATTTGTAATTTGTAATTGTTTTACACAATCCATCATCTCTTTTCTAATCATCCTGACTGCCTCCTCACTGTTGGTTACATCCATCACTTTGTTGCTCATCCCAAGCTTCATCTCCCTGTCGCTTTGATCAACCAGTTCAGTAACAGATTTAAGCAATTGCTCTATTTTGGTTTTGGCATTCATCGAAAGGGTATTTGGGTTTTCACTGAGTTTTGCCTTTAGACTTATCAGGATTCTGTAGTCTTCGATTCCCTCTCTGACGGCTTCCCATCTGCGCGAATTGATGGGTTTGACGACGCCTTTGTAAACCAATGGATATTCAAGCATCGTCCTTCCCCACATGTCATCACCGAGGTTGTAAGACCAGTAGCCAATTCCCGTTGCATTCCACCTGAATGCGGCCAAAGCCGAGATCCGGAATTGTCCTACGATGTTGATACTTTTGACGTTGGGGCCCATTGGACGGGCATAGGAATAGGAGCAGTCGTACGACCACAACATACTTCCGGCGTCGTTTCTGATGATATCCATTGCCGGACTCTTCTCCGGTAGTGAATTATATCCAATGCACCAAACATCCATGTAAGGTTGCATGGCCTTGAACATGGGCGCCTCACCGCCACCGTCCATATAAACAAGTAGTTCAGGATCTTTGGCTTTCAACATTTTGCCAAACATCACCAATTTGTTTATCACCGACCAACCAATGCCTCCCGGTTCATCATAAGGATAGAAAGCGAAATGTTTCTTGTCGATTCCTTTGGATGCCAAATGTGCTGTCAGCTTATCGAGATAGAGATTCAGTGCAGGACTTGAAGCTCCGAGATCTTTCTCTTTTAGCACATCCGGTAGTCCCGACAGCAAAAGAAATACATCATTTCCACTCAGTTCATCCACAATTTTGTCTTGCGCAGTAAAATCAAATTCGGTTTGATTGCTGTTGGATTTGCCCTGAGGTACAATGAATACTGTATTCCCGTGATCCAAAAGATTGCGAATGGTGGATTTGTCGTACGAACCCCATGCACATAGTCTGATAGCCCCTTGCGGCGCCATTTCAAAATTCAGCACATCCAATTCGATCTCTGCCCGTACAGTGGGAAGTGCAACATTTTGGGGACTAGCCGGACCGTTTTGCACGCCAATGCCATTCAATGCCCGGATTACTACCGGAATCCTGTAATGACCGGCTTTGGTACCAGCAGCGCAGGAAACAGAAATCCATATCTCTTGAGTAGAAAGGGATGGAATAACGATTGTCCTGCTTTCATCCAGTTCTGGCAGTGCATCCCAGGCTGGTTTTCCCAATGCATCCATCGTAGCGACCGAATGCTGTATACTGATATTGATTCCATCAGGTACTGAATCCGTTTCTATACGGGCCGTTACATTGCGGCCTATCAGATTGAATAGGTTCAGTGAGATTGGTTCATTCTCACCGGAAACCATAGAGCGGGCAATGGTGATGCTCTTGGCAACAACTTTCGGTAAAACTTCTTCTCGCCCTTTGTTTTCCCAAAGATCCCCTTCAAATGGGATCAAAGTTGTATTCGCTGATAAAACAAGGGAAGCCTCCGCCAAATCGGCAATTTTTATGGCCTTTTGAATTCTTGTAGTTAATTCATGGCTTTTCACTGCAATATCTCCCTGTTCCGGCTGATTTCCAGCCAAAGAAATCCCTTGTTGCGGTTGCAGCATTTGATACTTCCGATCGATTGTTTCCGCCTCCTGAAACAGGGCATCGGATAAATCGGGTCTTTGTGGCTGGGCCTTTGTTGCAGTTTCCTTTAATCTTTTCAGGCAGGATTGAACCAGCGATTTTTCATTTAGGAAGGGGGTTAGGTTGACAGTTCGGTCACCTGAAAAAAGCATTTTCCCGGTAGGTGAGACCAGGCTCCATTTGAAATGATAGTTTCCCGGCGACTTGCCATTGAATGGAAGAAATATCTGAGTGTGGTGACCTGCCAGTTTGGAGGTGACAGATTGGAATTTCCCGTCCGGATGACTGCATGAAGCCTCAATCGAAATCAATTCCTCCGTGCTGTTCGGATTGAAAACGTCGAAACAGATATCCTCTCCCAGGTAAAGTTCATTCCAGTTGAGATGCCTGGGAATCATGCTCAATTGACTTTTGGATGTCAGGCAGGAGGAGAAATTGGACTTGGCTTCACTGCCACCTGAGGTAATCCACTGCCTTTTGGTACCAAGAGGTGAAGAGCTCCTGAAGCAATAGACCAATCCGCTTTCACCACCGGTAAGCGCCATTTCCAATCCTGCGGATTTCTTTGAAATCTCACCGAAAGTAGGCGTTTCGTTGATGGTACGGTGACCAAAATTGTAATCGAAAGCGATCGATCCACTCTGATCAAGAGACTGAAGATGACCATCCTGAGTGCAGAATATATATTCAAGTTCGCCATCACCGTTCAGGTCGATGATGGAGCCTGATCCAAGTGTACGTCCTTGCATGTCGATGTTCCAGAGCAGTCCGCCATTTTCCGTAAACCGATAAATAACGCCGAGTTGTGTGATTAAAAACAGATCCGCTACACCATTTTGGTCGAAGTCGCCAGCCGAGAGGGTAGAGGCCACAGCCCCTTTGACCTGCCTGCTCCACAAGCGGGTGCCATTGGCAGAAAAACAAAAAGCCTCTCCATTGCCTGAGGCTGCGAAAATCCTCGGCTGACCATCGGAAGCCACAAAAATCACTGGCGTTGAGTTACCCCAAGTCTGGCAAGTGCCTCCGATATTTTGTTCCCAATACAGGGTGCCATCCGCGTGAAGCACGGATAAAATTCCATTCGTCGAGAGATAAGCAATTTCTAGTCCCTTTTTACCATCCAAATCACCAATTGCGGCACTGGAGGGCATTCCTTTGATGGACGACTTCCACAGAGGCTTTCCTGACAAGGCTTCGAAGGCAAAGATGGTGCCGGATTCGTCCCCTTGAACGATCGTGGTAACCCCATCTTCGCCGAGATCGGCAACTGCAGGCGCCGACCACGAGCATGGACCGTTCAATTTGGCTTCCCACTGCACTTTCCCTTTGCTATCGTGGCACCTAAGGTAACCACCGTTGTCGGAAGTATAGATAAGCGGCAGTTTCCCTTTTGGTTCCCATACGGATGGGGACATCATGTAGCGACCCTTGCTCCGGTATTTCCAGATTTCGTTTCCATTGCCATCCAGAGCAATCAGGTCCTCTCTACCGGCAACGATCACCTGAGACTCCTCTCCACCTGTAAGATGCGCCAGAACCGGACTATTTTCCAAAAACGATTTAACATCGGTTTTCCAAAGTTGCGTCAGGTTGACTTTGTTTTGAGCCTGTAACAAACCTGTAGAAACCAGAACGGTTATCAGAATAAGTTGAAAGAGTTTCATTTTTTGTGTCATAGTTGGTTTAATTTGAAAATTGGAAAATGTGGAAATGTGAAAATAGGAGAACGCTTCGATCTTGTCCTAAATCGTTGGATGTAGTTATCGCTGAGTTAAAGATTATTTGAACTTATTTTTTCTAAAATTATGTTTCAAAATGTGACAAATGTTGATTTTATGAATTTTCACATTTCCACATTTCCAAATTGTCTTATTAGCACATCAGCAAACGATTATTCCGTAAGCATCTGCGCCGTTTGAGCTTCCTTCGAAAAGATACGGATCGCCAAAATTGGCTTCTTTGTACAAAGCAAAGATCTCTTCAATGAAAAGTTTGGCCGATTTTTCTGCCAGGATAGCTACAGTGCCCCCGGCTCCTCCGCCGGTAATTTTAGCGCCATAAATTCCTTTTTCAGATCCTGTACGCCTGCACAATTCCACGAGATAGTCTGTCGCCTTTGAACCCAATCCGCATTCAGAATAGGCGAAATGGGAGTGATACATCATTTCACCCATTAGTTCAAAAGAACGCCTGGAGTGGGAGAGTGAGGCCCCTTTCGAAAGTTCGGAAAAGAGTTGCACCCGTTGATTTTCTTCCACTGCATATCGGGTATTCGCCCGGACATTGTAAGTTACATTTTCCTTCAAAGGTGAGAATGGATCAGCATGAAACTGATGGAGTGATAGGAAAGATTGCATGTCCATTTGTTTAGGCAGGCGATCTTCATACTTCTCATGAAAAAGCGAACGGGACAAATTGGCCAGATATCCCTTCCAAACAGGATCACCGTAACGCTCAATATCACCTTCCGGCTCTTTGGTTACCTGAATATTTTCCAGGTCACAAATGATTTTATAACCCATAAAAGCGGCTGCCCTGGCTGCTTCATATTCAATCCCGGATACCTGATGACTAACGCCAGAGTCAATTCCCCAGATCTGCAACTCTTCCGGAAGTTGAATCAGTGGTTCGGGTAAGCAAGGTTGACAAACCAATGGCAAAACATATCCTTCTTTACCGGCAACAACAGCAATCTGATCCATGATGCCGCAGCCCGAATCGGCTATCACATTTTCGACCCATTGACAGGCCAGGGCTAGTTCTGTTCCGTGCAGGTCGATTCCATAAGCCGCACCTGAAGCTTTCATGACTGAAACTTCGATGGCCGCAGAGGAGCTGACTCCCCTGTTGAAGGGAACTGTTGACTCCATGTAGAGCCGGATACCGCAGTTGACCTTTTCGGGATATTTCTTCTTTAGATAGAAAAGGTTGCCCAGAACATAAGCGGTCCAACGAACATCTGCCGATCGGTTTACTAACTCTTTTACAGCTTTCTCATTGGCCATTTCTGCCCATGAGACCTCCAAAACCCCTTGCCAGCCTACATCTGTTACAGTTTTGTTATTCAGTTCAATGATTTGGTCCGCACGAAGCTGGGCCGCAGTAAAAGTAGCCTCCCTGATGGTGGATTCGAAGACGAGCCCACCGGTATAATCATCGTTACCACCCATCAGGTCCAACCTTCCCGGTGCGCGGGAAACATAAACCGGTTCCGATGGTGAAAAGATGGTGTTACTCTTTTTAAACTCTTTTATTTTGCTGACAAAATCCATGACTGTCTATTTTAGGAACGAACCGCTTTAATGCTTTTGACTAAATATTCCAGGGCTTCCGGTGTCTGGCGTGGATTAATAGGAAGCGTTATCAGTTGATCACCCAGTTTCTCTGCATTGGGAAATTGTCCCTTTTTGAACCCTCTGTTTTTGAAGGCGGTGGAGTAATGAAGCGGAATATAATGGAATCCGACTTTAATCCCATATTTGTGTAGCAAATCATAAATCAGGTCTTCTTTGGTCATGCCAAACTCTTTCGGATCAACCATCACGGGATAGAGGTGGAAGACATGCTTGTTGTGCGGCAAAACGGTTGGCAAGGTTAATCCGGGTATCTCTTTCAGATGTTCTGTCATAAATGCGGCATTGTCGATCCTGCGTTGGTTCAGCATGTCAACCTTCTTCAGTTGCTCAATTCCCACTGCAGCCTGAATATCCGTCATCCTGAAATTGTATCCGCAATCGTCAAAATCCTGCCACCAGAATTTTTTTCCTACCGGGAATTGTTTTTCGTCCAATTTGCAATATTTGGTACTGTTTCCGTGAACCCTGGTACAGTGCGACCGGTAGAGGGATATCCGCTCGTATATGTCTTTGTCATTGGTTAAGATGATACCTCCCTCGCCCAATGTTGAAATATTTTTCTGTTCGTGGAAACTGAAACATCCTGTTGCCCCGATGGTGCCCACTTTTCGTCCTTTGTATTCGGCGCCAATGGCATGGGCTGCATCTTCCACTACCGCGAAGTTGTGCTTCTGCGACATAGCCATAATTTCATCCATCTCGCATGCCTGGCCATACAGGTGAACCGGCAACACTGCTTTGGTGTTCGGGGTGAGCCTGTCCTCCAGCTGGTTGGCGTCCAGGTTGTAAGTGATTGGGTCGATATCGACAAAATCGACCTCTGCGCCAAGTGTGGCAGGGGCAGCTGCCGTTGCGATCCAGGTAACAGGCGAGGTAAGAACGCGATCACCGGGTTTAATGCCAATTCCGATCATCGAGAGGAACAGCGCCGTTGTACCATTGCTGCATACCCTGGCATATTTTGCGCCTGAATATTCAGCATACATCTTTTCGAAGGCGATGCACTCGTCGCCACTGGTGGGGGCATTGTTTCGAAGCACCTTTAATACTGCTTCCTCCTCTTCTTTCCCGTATTGGGTGCCAAATTTTATTTCAAGATCATATTTTATGCTACTCATCTTAATTCTCCTCCAGTTTAAAATTCAAAGTTAAATTCAAACCTTCATCCAATGTCAACATTGGGGTCTTAAGGATGCTTTTTGCCAATCCATTTTCCATCGAAGCATCGTTGGGCCTGGGAGCACGACCAGCCAAGGCATTTGAGTTCGTTCCTTCCACCAGGCCTGCATCATACCCAAGAGTTTTCGCGATATGGATGGCCATCTCATAGCGGTTGATACGGGTATTTCCGGAAAGGTGGATGATTCCGCCAAAGTCGTTACCAGCTAGTTCGGTAAGCGCAGCGCCAAGAGTTACAACATCAATGGGTGTCCTGATTTCATTTTCCGGAAATTTTACCTTTTCGCCCCTTTTTAACCTTTCAATCGTTTCAGCAAGAAAGGAGTTTCCTTTTCCCATAACCGGCATACCCATTACCAGCGACAAACGCGCAACCACGTTTTTCGACGATGCGGCGAGCACAATTCTTTCCGCTTCAATTTTGGTTTTTGCATAATGGTTCACTGCCGCGGGTAAGTCCGTCTCAGAATAGTGACCTTTTTCTCCATCAAACACCGTATCCGTAGAACAGACAATCATCTTGATGCCTTTCGTCTGACAGAGTCCGGTAATGGTTTCGGTAATTTCAACATTGACTTTCCATGCCAGTTCTTTGTTGTTTTCACATACGTCAATGTTGGCCATGGCCGCGGTATGGATGACCGCATTGGGACTGATCTGGTGGAAGAGGGCAGCTACCTTGTCTTTGTCCATCAAATCAAGCTGATGTCCGTGTACATTGGTTGGCAATCCCATTGCTTCTGTAATGTCAACTCCATGCACCTCCCAGGTTTTTCGGGCCTGGGCCACAATGCTGCCTGCAACAAATCCATTCAGACCTGTAATCAATAATCTCATATCTATTTGATTTATATTTTACTATTAATCTGAAAGTTATAAGTTATGAGTGATAAGTTAAAACTCCTTAATCAAAATTATATGTAGAATTTCCTTCCTCATAACTCATAACTCATAACTCATCACTCAACTTCAACTCCGCCAAACTCATTGGCAAGCAGTTGAATGATCCCTGATTTTATTTTTTCACCATATTTTGCATCGCTGCTGGAAATGTAGCTTCTGATGATCCCTTTTTCATTCGTTGCCGTTCGAACATAAGCCGAATACCACTCTTTCTCAAGTGTGATTATACCATTCATCTTGCGTACTCCTTTGTAGACCACAGTTCCTTCCAGCTCTATTCCATCTTCTGATTTTGTTGTTAATTCAGCATTCTGGGTTTCAAAAAATTGAATGATGGCATTTAGGGCCGAATCCCTGATCTGATCGTCAGGATAGAAATAGTTGAATTCTCCAGAAGTATAGATCTGATCCTGCATGGAACGGACCTGATGCAAAATCTCTTTTTGATTGTGGATGGCCTGTAGAAATAGCAGAACGGTATACAGTGAATTTTCTCCCGATACCTGGAGCTCTCCAATTGGCAATTTATGGTAAAAATGGCCGGATTCCTCTGCACCGGCCAATGCACCTATCGCTTTCATGTGCCCTTTTATCTGGGAATGACCATTCCGGAACAGGATTGGCTCAGTGTTCTGTTCGGTCCATCTGGCCAGTGCCAGTGGATTTACCTTGGGGTCGTACAGGATTTTATACCTGACAGTCTGTTTTTCCTTTTCAAGAATAGACTTCAATATCGGGATCATCACAAATCCTGCGCTGAAGATCCCCTGTTGGTCGCCGAATACAATTCTGTCGCCATCGCCGTCGATGCCCAAGACAAGGTCCGCATTTTTCTGAATTGCCAATTGAAGAGCCGGATCCATTTTGTTCTGACTTGTCGGATTGGGCGATCCCGTGGGAAAATCCCCGTTGGGAACCAGTCTGATCGGATAGACCTCTGCTCCACAGCGTGTCAATGCCTGGTAGAGTTCTGGACCTGCTGATCCATTGAATGTATCCAACACCAGCTTCATCCCATTTAAACTGCCGGGTTTGATACCAGCCAGTTTCATTGTGTATTGAATATATTCCTCGGCGGGATGTCCTATAATTCGTAGCGTTCCGCCTTCGCCATAGGTTTGAACATAGGACTTATCGTGGTAAAGCTCCTTCACTTTTGTCAGTCCGCCCATTGGACCGCAATCATATCCAATGGCTACAACTCCTGGAACTGTATATTTGATGCCGATGTATTGCCTTGGATTGTGTGATGCTGTAATGGAGAGTCCCATCGTATTTGGGTAGTCTCTTGCCGTTTGCATGGCGATAAAGTAGGAGAGGGGGGTGCTGATGGGATCAAAGCAGGCAAGCACACGAAATCCCGCCTTCACGGCGGCATCAATGCCAATTTCCATCACGCGTGCACATCCCAGTCGGGCATCACGTGCAAAAACCAGTGTGTCCACTTCAATTAAACGTGCATAGCCAAAAGTGGCTTCAAATAGCCTAAGCACTTCACCATCCCCAAAATCACTGACTTCCCATCGGGCATCGTATGTTTTTATCGGATCTCTCTTTCTCATTTCATTTATCTCATAACTCATAACTCATAACTCATAACTCATAACTCATAACTCATATCTCATATCTCCTTTGC
>Ga0265297_10001454_pt1 | contig 55492 bp, 60 predicted proteins | sample Munlanlwell13791_FD_192502 | JGI IMG/M metagenome (GOLD analysis project Ga0265297, IMG submission 192502) | Leachate microbial communities from a municipal landfill in Southern Ontario, Canada - Leachate well 137-91 | ecosystem: Engineered > Solid waste > Landfill > Unclassified | place...
TCGAGTTTACTTTAGAGGAACTGTATCTATAAGTGGATGGAATGCTGATTCATTTAATGATTCAATTTTATCTAGTTCATCAGGATCTGTTAATAATTCATCTTTTGATTTATCATAATAGGCAACAATTTTTCCTGATTTATTATACCATTTATTTCCTTTCCTATTACATCCCGTTATATTTAGTTGATCTACATCAATTACTTCACTTAAGTTGACTCTATAGCCTTCTTCCAACCATTTCTTTGGATCATCAATTGTTGATTTTAATGTATGTTCAACATCTTTGAAGTGAACATGTTTTCCTTGTTTCATTCCTCTCCACATAAATAATATAACTTCACCTATATTTGTATCATGAAGATGATTTTGTTTGTCTAAAAACGCATATATTTTCATCATATATTTTTTGCCATCATTTGTCTTTTTATCCCCCGATCTTATCATATCTTCATAAATTCTTTTTAGACCAAGTTTTAATGATGATGCATCTATTGATTCATTTATTGATTCTCTCATTGATAATAATTTCCTTATTTGTTTATTTAATTCATCATCTGATGAACTTGTATTTAATAATTGCTTATCTCCTTTTGTTAAATAAACATAGTAACCCTTACTTTTATTATGCCAATATTTTCTTTGTGGCATTATTTTATCGTTCCAATATTTTAATGCTTCTTTGATATTATCAAATCCCATTTGAAAGAAACCTGCTTCATAAATTTGATAAATTAAATTCTTTTTTTGTATATCTATTTTATAAGGAGATGATGTTTCATTTATCTTAGCCGATTCAGACATAATAACAAATTTTGTTCCTTTATCATATTTAACTCTTAAATTTGGAACGCCTAATCTTGAAGCGTTAGAATATAGTGCCATTCCCCAATTTTGCAAATCATATCTATTTTTGCAACATTCTTTTTTCAATGTAATTTCTATATTACTTCCTATTCTTTTAACGCTTTCTATAGAATCTTTTAATGTTTTAGCTATTGAACCAGCAGCAGTTGTCAATAATGTTTTCTGCTCATGTAAAAAGTTTTCACTTGGATTTGTATCATTGTCTGCCTTTGCTGACGGATGGAGATCGGGATATGCAGGATATTCAAAGCCTAAACTTTTTCTTTTTTTAGGTTTTCCAGTTGATGAAAATGCATATTTTGAAGAATAACCTGGTGTTGCTGATGATGTTGTTTCTTCATTCACTTTAATTTTACCCATTCGTCTTAAATCCATATATTGTTTTGCCAATTTTTTAACTTCATTATTACCTGAAAAGAATGCTGATAGATAATTCATTATAACATTATATCTTACCTTATCTTCAAGCCAACCATCAATTAATTCTTTTGCAGAATAATCAGGTTGATTGTGCTTTGCACCTTTCCATATTAAACTTGATAATTTTTTTACAACATCACTTTCTGATGATTCATTTATACCTGCATCTTTTTCCATTTTTGTTAATCTCGTATAATAATCTGGTATTTCTTTTAAATGATCTAACGCAATTTTACCTGCTGTTAATTCATTATCATCACTTTTATATACGTCGGAATGTTCTAACTCTACGTTGCACCCTACCCAAAACTGCTTAAAATTAAATTTATCAAAGTCAATATTTAAATTATTTCCTATTTCTTTGGCTTTTTCCTTAGATATTTTCATTTTATATCATTCTCGTTAAGTTATCTTTTATAAATAATTATAATTTTTTTTAATTTAAATCATATTTTATTCATAACATTTATTAATTTCATTATCCCAAACTTATAATATATCTAGCCATTTGCCAAGCTTCATCATTAATTCTTTTTATATATCTTTGTGATTCTTTTTTTATGTTAGGATCAAGCTTTTGTGATAATGTTTGTAATTCTTTACATAAATTTATAATTTGGCTTAATTGTTTTGGTAATCTTGAATCTATAAAATTATCCTCTAACATTATGTTCATTAATTTTAGTGATTCATTTTTTGGAACTCTTTCAGGAAGTCCTTTATGTGGTGTTTTAGCATATTTATCAATTTTCTTTTTTGATAATGATTTGGCTATGTCTTTTGCTTTTTTTGGCATTCCTTTTACACCTTTTTTTGATGCTGATGCCATGCCAAACAGGCGTTGTTGGGATTTACTTACTGATGGCATTTATACTATCTCCCATGGTGATGCCTTGCTATTAAATAATGGGTCACTTAATAGTTTGTTTATTATAGTTTTTTTAGCTTCATCAAAATATTGATCTCTACTAAATCCATCACTTGATATAACATATTCATATATATCAACTAGCATTGATTTACCAAATTTATATATATTTTTTGATTGTGAATCATAATCATATGGTTTGGGGAATACATAACCTGTTTCTGGGTGTCTTTTTGAAAAATTTTCTAATCTATATAAATTTGAAGCGAATACTTTGTCTAATCTATGTTTTATAAAATTTTCTATTTCATTTTGTAAAAGTCTTGCTGCTTCAACTGTTGGATATTCTGCTTTTTTTATAGATTTTGTTTCTTTTAACTTAACGTTAAATCTTATTCCAATAGTAGCAGATTTTATGTTTTTAAAATTACCATCGTCTATGCTTAAAAGAAAATTTATTTTACCACTTCTATTCGTTATCCATGTTTCTGTTAGCAGAGTTTTTTTAGCTAAACTAATAAAGTTATTCATTTATTATAGTTCCTTTAATTTATTCTTCAACAACTGGCAATTTAATATTAATAATATATTATCATTATTAACACTCTTAGATTCATTTAATATATTAAATAATCTCTTTTTTATTATTTTCATTTTTACACATAGTTTTTGTTCATCATCTATTTTTTTAGAAAGTTCATCAAAATTTTCAATTAATGATTTAGCTTCATTTTTTAATTTTTTATCAAATTTATTTTTATCATCCATACTTGTAATAAAGTCATTAATAATTAATTTTTGTTCTGGTAATATATTCTTATATTTTGAATTAAATTGTTCTAATATTATATAATATGTTAAATCATCTATCTTATTTTCACCAATATCTTTTAATTTCTCTTTTTTTGTTGTTTTATGAGTTATTATCATGTTTTCTATTATAAGATTTTCCATTCTATTTTTGTTCATTATATTGGAAATGCCAGAAGGATTTCTTGTTTCATGCAAAAATTGTTGTATTGACGCATTAAGCCTATAATTTTTAACTGGTTGTTTAAAAAAATCTTTTATATTTATAAAATTATTAATTTCTGATAAATATCTCTGTGATTGTCTCGCCAATTCATCTTCATTAATTAGCAAAGAATATTTACCAACATCATTTAATATAGAAAATGCTTCTGAATTTGATCTTACAGTACAATCAGTCAACAATTTATATAATTGATATTCTTTTAAAAGTAATGAATTTTTATGAAAATGTTTTTTAAATGTATTAACTATGTCTATAGGCTTTTTATTCTCCAATATAAAATTTATTAAGGTTCTTGATGTCAATTCAACAATAAGCCCTATATCTTTAACCTTCGTGTGCTTTAATTTTTGCATTTTATTTCCTATAATATATTTGTTTATATTTCTATTATAATTATAAAATAATTCATAAAAAATTATATTATATTTTCATTTAATATCTGTTCGCTATTATCTATTTGTAATATTATTTTATCCATAACATTAATAGATTCATTTATAACCTTTTTATCTTTTAGATCAGCTAGCATATTATTTATGCTTTCTTTTGATAATGGTGATCTTTCTTTACTTCCAGGAACACCCATAGTAGATGATGGCGTTACTGAACTTGCGTTAACAGGTTCTCTGATTGGTTCATTATATTGAGAATTAGGCTGAGTTCCTGCTGGCTGCATATTACCAACTGATTGTACTTCTGCTCCATTTTCATCTTGTTGGAATTCACCTTGTTGTTGCGCTATTTGTTGTTTTGCATATTCATCTGATCTTGGATCTAGTCCATTATTTTCTATATTTGTCAATATAAATCTAAATTTGCTGTCTTTTATTAACATTTCATTAATATTTCTTATATCATCATCTGATAGTCTTAATATGTCTTTCATTATTGACGTTCGATCATATAAACCAGAATCTCTTGCCATATTTGCTGCTTCAATTCTTGATTTAACGAGATCAAGTCTCATTTGTTCTGCAATTGCAGATGGTGATGTTAATTTTATTTCATAGTTAACTAGTTCTTCATCTGAGAATCCTAATATATAAAGATGGACTATAGCTATTTTTGTTAGCTCAGTTGTAATAGCATCTTGTATTCTCGTTATTGTTCTTGCAAATCTTATGTCTAATTGGCTTAACGCACTTTTTGATGCTATATCTTCTTCATTTGCCAAATATGCCTTTGGAATTTTTAGTGCAGTGAATAACTTCTTTTGCATATATGTTATATCATCTATATCTTTAAGATTTTCAGCACCAGGCAACGTATCAATACTTGTTGATTTTTTTTCACCTCTTATTGGTATGAAATAATCCTCGTCTATGCTATTAGCAACAAAACATTTAGATGAGTGAACATCAGATCCTTTACAAGGTCCTATAGCAAAATTATGTCTATCATCTTCTCCATTTAATCCTACTACTGTCATACAATAAACGTCAACGTTTTCATTAATTATTTTAGTATTTAAAACCTTATGATTTAAACCACAATCTCTATTAAAATTATACTTATTAATAAATGACTTTTGATTTAATTCATATACTTTTATAGAATTATTATATGTTTTTGGTTCTATATTTAATGTATGAGCTATAAGTAATGATAACATTTTATCATTTATACTTTTTTTACCATTGGATTGTATTGAGTAAAAATAATTCATAAAACTATCATCAGATCTTAATATATTAGACATTTTTCTTGTCGATATATTATTAATATTAAGTGAGTTAAATATATATTTTATTTTTTCTATACATTCATCATTAAGTTTATATCTTAGAATATTACATCTTCTATCATAATTGTTACACCATGATTTTATTTGAGCTTTTTTTCTTATTTCATTATGTTTTTTATGAAGATCAGATCCATTATATTTCAACCCCATTTTGATTGCGTTTCCATTTTTTTTATTAGCTTCAGAAATTTGTTTTCTTTTTAATGAAGATGAATTCATAGAAACATGAATTTTTTTATGTTGTAACCAGCTGCACAACAATAGGTTATCGGGGTTATTATTAAATCTGTTACCATCTTTATGATGAGTTACTAAAATTCGTTTAGTATTTTTTGCTGAATTATCGATATCTATAACTTTTTGATTTTTTAACAATCTGTGAACGAATTCATAATTATTAGAATTTGGATTATAAATCATTTTATAATCTTTTTTATTTATTGTGCCTGTTTTTTCATAAAATGGCATCAAACTATCATTCTTATTTAATTGATCTGCTCTTTTTTGCGTACCATCTCTCATAATAAATGGATGTTCTGGAGCTGTTTTAATAATTGATCCATCATCTAATGTTACTTCTACTATTTTATTTGCTTTATAATTTTTACCACACCATGATACTTTGCCAGGAACTATTTTATGTGTTTTATCCTGTACAGAATAAACATAATTTATTATTCCATCATTATACTCTTTTGCAAGATTTTCTATTGTTATATTTCTACCATCTAATAAAGAAATTATAGAATCTTTATGAACAGGCATAACATTGTATTTTAGATTTATATTACCTGTTGATGGGTCAACAAGAGGTTGTTTTTTCATTTTATTTTTTACTTTTTCTATATAATCTGGGATTTGTTCTGGTGGTAAGTCTGCAACATCTATATTAAAAACTCTTCTTTCTGGTGATCTTGTTACTCTATAAACCATCATTGCGTCTTCTAGTAAAATTAATTGCTTCCATATTTTTCTTGATGATTCAATAACTGATTTACCGTATGGTAAAAATTTATTATCTGATGCTAATCTAAAATGAGCAACTTGCCAATTTTGCAATATTTTGTCAGCTGATTGTATATCATAAGGAGTTGACATATACTTATTATATGATGTTCCTGTAAAGTTGAACGTTATGATACCAGGCGTTTTACTATATTCTCCTTCGTTTCTTTCTATAATTTCTGGATCAACTGCTAAAAATCCTAATACTCCATATTTTTCATGTACATTTAAAAGCCAAAAATAGTCACCATACTTGCACATACCTCTTATTGCATTCCATAAGTGAGTTTCTACGTTAAGAATATCATAAAATAAATTCTCGAGTATTTGTTTTATTCTATCGTCATCTGAATCTATTTGAAGTATTTTATCTTCATCGTCCTTTTGCAAACATTCATCTGCATATATATCGAGAGATGCGGCAACTTCTGGTGTTTGTTCCATCATTTCATATTCAAACATTCTACCAATTCTATTAGAAGTTTGAGCCATTATATCAGCATATATTGAATTATACGACTTACTATAACCTGATAGCTTTCCTATCATACCCCTTGTTAGGTCAACGTCTCTTATTTTTACTTGTTTTTCAGTACCTACTTGTCGTATTATTGTGCCTGTACTTAAAAGTCTTGTTAGTTTTTTATACAATAACTCTATTTTTTCTTCATTGTTTTTTACATCAGCCATTTTATAATATTCCTTTATTTCTTAAATAACCAACTTATATCTTCCATCTGACCTTCTCTAACCTGTATTATATATGGGTTAGTTTCATAATTTGAACTTCTTATTATTGGCATAGATGATGATACATAAGAATAATTTTCTAATGCTGCTTTCGCTTTTTCGCCTTGGATCATTTTTATTTTATAAGCTATATCTCTTACCCATAATGCGATAGCTAAACTCATTATTAAATCATCATTATAACCATGTCTTGCTTGCGCTCTTCCATTTTTATATATGAACGTTTCTAATTCTGTAATTATTCTTCGGTCAAAAAACTCAACTGTTTGGTTCATTATGCTGTTAATTAACTTACCAATTACAGCTGGTCTTGTTCTTTGTGATGTTGTAAATCCTGGTTTACCATCAAATTTTACTTTTTCTATGTCAGCTAAATTATTTATATAATCATAATTATAAGATTCACCTTTTGGTGTATAATATAAATTAGGGTAATTTAATTCCATAACTTTTGTTATTGTTGAATGCCCAACACCTACATTTTCAATAACTAATAAAGCGTTGTGGTAATTTCTTCCTAATTGATCTAATACAATTCCAAAATCATCTGTTTTTATTTTACCTTTATATGTTGCAACAATTACATCTTTTTCTATTTCTGATATTTTTAATACAACTGCGGCACAATAATCAGTTCCATCACCTGTTGCAATATCAGCTACTATAACATAATTACAATTATGATCTATAGAAGGTGGTTCCCAAATATGTAAACCTCTATCTAATAATTCTTCATATTTTGGTTTTCTTATATGTTTTTCATAATTTTCTTTTAAGAATTTTAAATCTATAACATTATCACCAGACGTAACAAATGTAACGTCGCAGTTATGAACTATAAAGTGTTCTGTGACATAACTATTATCTTCTTCTATTTCTAAATTATAAACGTCAATTTCTTCACTAAAATCATCCTTTATTATTTGAGAGTATGTATAATTTTCATCACTATTATAGTAACTAAAATATCTGGTTTGATTTAATTTATCATTATTTATTAAATTTGTAATCTTTCCATTTATTTCTATTTTGTGTGAATTTAATATTTTTAGTGAATGACCTTTACATATATTATCTTTATAATGATTTCTAAATGAACATGAATTTATTCCTAATAAATGTAAAATAAATTTCATATCATATATCATATCTTTTGATGTAACACCAAGATGTTTATAATTATGACATGACATTGTAGCATCGCCAATATATGTTGCATCTAATACACCTTTGAAAAACTCAATGTTACCATTTTTATATGCAAATTCACTTAATTTTTTATTATAACATAAATCACCATCAACAAACATTTTTATTGTATTACATAATATTTCTGAACAAAACGTTGTTTGAGCGCCATTATTAATTTCTATATTAAATCTTTGTTGCCATTGCTTTAATCCAAATTTATTTTGTATTATTTTTATTAATTCTTTTACCCATGTTTCTTTTTCATTAACATGATGTGATACCCAAAATCTTAATCTATCACATGTACCTTCTGAAAGATATATACCAATTATATACCCCAAATCATAATCGACACTTATATATCTATTATGAACTACTTTGTTTTTTCTATCATTTATATAGAATGAATTACCGTCATTGCATAATTTTTTCTTAAAATATTTTGGTTTAATTATATCATATAAATCTAATATAGTTTTTTCATTATCATATTCTATATTATTTGTTATTATAGGCAGTAATTCATTATTATTTATATTTGATATTTCTTGGAATTTATTATTACATAAAAATGGATGGTTTTTAGTAACATATGATATATTATCATTAAGAAATGATTTTATTTTAAATAGATTACTACTTCTTTTATTATATAATTTTGTAACACGTTTGAATCTACCATTATGTGTTAAAACCATATCACCAATTTTAATATCCTTTATTTTTTTATAGCCATTTTTAGTAAAAATTCTTGTTTCACCATCAAAACATTCTTGTGCGGCTAATTTAGGATCAATTAAGTCTTGTTGTTTTCTCCATTCTATTGTATGCTCTGGATGAACAGACCAGTGTAACGTCATTGGATAAAATTCGTTTAATCTTGCCTCTGCGTCTACAAAAGTTTTATGGAACCAATTTCCTACACCATTTGGGGTAGAACAAACTATACAATCACCACCTGTACTCAATGTATGTGAAGCAGCTCCCCATACTGTTTCCATAATTCTTTGATCAATGAATGCTGCTTCATCAAGTATTAATAATGATAGAGCTTCTGATCTTCCTGATTCTTCTGTTGTTCCTATTGCTTTTATTGATGATCTATTTACAAATGTTTTTTCAAATTTATTATCATCAACTAATTCTGGTCTCAACCATAGAGGGAGACCTTTTATCATAACATCAACTTTTTTAATAATATTCTTCGCAACATCTGCTTTTGTTGCCATACATAAAATTGATTTATCATTGTGAAATGTTGCCAACCATAAAGCATATGCTGCTATAAGAGTTGATATTCCAAGCTGCCTAGCTTTTAATATAATGTTAAATCTATGATTTAAAAAACTTTTTAATACATCTTCTTGAAAATCCCATAACTTGAATAATAATTTACCTCTTGTAGGGTGTTGTATAACAATATAATTACTTATGAAATAAGAACAGCTTTTTTTACAGCGAACTAATTCTATACCAATTTTTTTTAAATCAGTAGAGTCATCAATTCTTAATTGACCTTTTTGTATTTTTTTTCTTGGCATACTTTATAAGTTATTTCGGTAGCTTAAATATCATTGGTGCCAAATACCTTAATTGTCTAAAACCACATGTTTCAGAAAATGATTTTTCAAATCTTTCAAATTTAAATGGAAATGGTTCACCAAATTCATTTTTATAACCTTCTATTATTGCTTTCGCAAAATCATCGGCTTCTTGGTTTACAATATTTTCTGTTGATGATGAAGGGTTATAATCATATGATGGTTTATGACTCATATATGTTAATTTCATATAATATTCTGGTTTAGAATCATCATCATTATAGCCTTTCATATTTTTGACATTTTTTGGTTTTTTACTATCTTCTGACATTGTGAAAAATTGTACAGTAAAGAAAAACTTTGGTTTTGCTTTTTGCATAAGATAATTATAAACCTTGAAAACGTCATCCATTCTTGGCTCACCAACATCTTGTGACTTTACAATTGGTTCATTAATGTAGTTAATTTGTTTCATTTTTTACTTCCTGTATTTTTAATAATTCCTTCTTTTGTTCTTCCCACTCATTTTTTATATCGCAGTCTAAACAAACTCCTTTTGTTACAACATAAAATTCGTCAACTCTCTGTATAGCATTTCCACATTGAGGGCAAAAATATGGAACAATTGCGCCTATTTTTCTTTCATTCTGTGATACTCTTGCCTTATCACTTATTTTTTTCCATTTATTCCCTTTACTATCAACCCACTCGTCACCTATTTTATAATTAAATCTCCATTGCTTATCTTCATCACTTTCAAATTTTCTATTAGCATTTTTTATTTGATCAAATCTACTCATAGGAATACCTTATATCTCGTTCAAATTTATAATACTTTTTGTTCTATATTGATCAACAAATTTCATTAAATAATTACCTGGACAATTTTCTTTATTTGCTTGTAATTCAGTATGACCAAATATGTGTTTCTTATCTATTTGTCTATAAAATTTTTGATCTATCATGTAATTAAGTAATAAATATAAAGACTCCATTTGTTCTTGTGTTGGTTTTTCATATTTCCCATTATAAGAAGGACCATCAAAATCACCAAGAATTAATATACCCAATGAATCAATATTGTGGCCTTTACAATGCCATGTTATATGTTTATATTCATTACATTGATAAGTCTTTCCATCATCATCTATTACAAATGTATAACATATGTGGGGGCAACCTGTTTTTGATATATGATTATCATTTGATGGAGTTATGTGATAATTATTAACACCTTCAATATCTTTAGTTGAATATTGTTTATAATAACTCATAGATTGATGGATTACTATGTTTTTAATTAAAGATAAATTACGCTGACCCCATCTCTTTGTAGGATGCCAAGGTAATATATTTATGTGATTTATAATATTCATTATTCTTCTGCTAATGATTTTAATAATTTATGTAAATCTACTTTAATTTTAAGCAAAAATTGTCTTATATTAAATTCATTTGAATTATTATATGCTTCATCTATTTTTTTAAGTGCCGCTTGTAATGCTTCTATCATATTTTTATCTTGTTTTGTCATTTTGTATACTCCATTTTTTATTTTGGCCAATAATATGTTACACCGAATTGTTTTGATTTATTATCAAATAATGCTCCATGAAATCCAATATTTTTAACTTTTAAACCAGCAATTGCTCCATATCTTTCGATTTTATTTTCTGAAGATACATTTGTTATTCCTCCGACAAATATAGATAATTTAGGAGTCTTATCTATAGTTCTTGTTATGGTTATTGTTTCATGAATAATTGAATCATCCCCAGCTTTGAATTTATAATCAAATTTACTCATAGGAGGAAATGTATATCTTGTTTGTAGAAAATCTTTTCCAAAATGTACTGAATCTTCAGAATATGGAACGTTTCCTGCTTTTATTTGTTCCGCAAATTCTTTATATAATGAATCAATGTATGTTGAATCTGTCATAATAAATAATGTATCTGGTTTTATCTTCATATATTTTATGACCGTATCTCTGTGTTCAATATTTATTGTATCATATTTTATAACTTCAACTTTTACTTCACGCTCTATAGTAACTGTTTTTGGATCGTTATGAAAAACATAATATCCGACGATAAGACCAAACAACATAAACAATATTGACATTTTATTTTTTTCTATAAAATTAATTATAGCTGTAAAGAAATTAAACATCTTTATTTTCCTCTTTTTCTTTTGTTGATATATTATTTTGTAGAAACATTTCTAATTCATAATGAGCTGACTTTAACTTTTCAAATAATATTTCTTTATTTGATAAAGCAAATTTATATTGTTTTTCAGCATTTTCAAATTCTATAATTAGATTTGATAAGTTGTTTCTTAATTCTTTAAATGTTTTTTCTATTTCCATTCTTATAATTCCAATATATTAAGGAGTAATTTCAAACCAAACAGAACCTGCCCATATACATAAACAAGGACTATCTGTATTATAAAATAATGTTCCGGTAGGAAACATTCCAGTTGGATTTGTATCCCCCCATCTTATTGCTACAGAACTTTGTGTAAATAAACCTATTCCTGATGCTGTAATATTCCCACCCAATCTTATATCTGTAGCAGCAATCAATTCTGCTTCTGATTCAATATAACTTGCAGCAAATATATGACCTTGACAATCAATTGTTCCACAATCCAATTCTCCATCATTATAAAAATGAGCTTTATCACTAGATTGAGAAACTATAGAAAAAACTATTGAATGATCTACTATAACATTTGGATTTAAATTAATTTCAATATTACTAGCAGTAAATTGCGCTTTACTTGCAGTTATTGAACCTTTTTCATCTAAATGAAACGTTTGTACAGATTGAGATAATAATCTCATTCCTGATCCGCTTAAATATAATATATGATCGTGTAATGATGAAGATATATACGTTTCATTTTTACCAATAGAACAATAATGCTGTAAAGATTGACTGTATAACCTTATAAAATCCCCACCATATTGTGAAGAAATTCCTGTATTTATATCTGTAGTATAAAATCCAATAGCTGGATTATTACTAAAAATTATAGTCCCCCCTATGGTTTTTGATATGGCAATTCCTCCTGCAGAAGTTAATTGAGTTTGGTACACTGGACCGCTTATCATTAATGAAGTCCCATTCCAAAGTTTTGTATTAGTCCCATTACCATATAATATGTTATTTGTATTTATAGAATTGCTTAATGTAGCCGGAGCAGATGATCCAACTAACGTTAATTTACCATCATTATTCATCATTGACATACTTGTCATTGGCCAATTTCCTGGAGCTAATGCAGCAGAAAATTGTGCACCATAATCAATAATTCCAACAGTTCCTTCATGTTCTTTTATAACATCACCTAAACAATACATTGGGATTAAACCACTAGAAGCAGAAAATTGAGATTGAGGCTTCATAATACCAACATTTTCCGCCTCTGACATTTCTAAAACATCATTTATTATATTATATGTAATGACATTGAATTCTGAAGGGGTTGTTTGATTATCTTGCATCTCTTCAAGCATTATATTATCTAATGATGAACATGCTACCCCATATAAGCCTAATGATATTCTTATATATGGGCTGTCATTTTGTTTATACAATGAAAATGACCCATATACTCTTGTCAAAGTATCAGAATCATCAGCATTTATGTTAAGTGATGTTAGTGCTAATCCACAACCTTCACAAGATAAGGAAATATGTGGATTTGAGGCGGTTATTGACGAACAAACATACGCTGAAAACATTAAGTTCATATCATGATCTAATATTTGAGGTATATATATCGGATATTGTTCTTCTAAACCATTTACCATATATAATATCATATAATTATATAGTGTACCACATGTTAGCCATGCTTTTACATTACCGAAATCATCAACATCATATGAATATCCACCTCTTGACATAACTATCTTCGGTTTTCCTGTAAACGTAGCATATAATCCATCTATTAAATTTGGATTATTATACGTAATTACAGATTGTGTTTGTGGCACATATAATGGACCAACGAATGGATCTTTATTAGATGACATAAAATAACCTTTAGCTTACTACGTTATATCTTCTTTTTTTTGCAACAACTGCCATATTGTCTTTTGCGCCGCTTGTTAAATATGTTTCATAATCATAGCTCATTGTTGTAACAGTACATGTCTCACTTCTTTCACACATTGTGCCAACCCAGAAACAAACATTTTTTTGTCTTGGTAAGTTAGGTACTGTATATTCTATATCTCTATGTGTACTATCATTTGTGCCTGCGCGAACATGTGGGGCAGGTATTTCATCATATAAATACCATGTTCCACTACCAGTATCGTTTCCTAATGCTCCAGGCGCAGTTCTATACATTAATGACGTTTCACTTATTCCTGTAGCATCTGAAGACCCAGTTGATATCCATAAAAATATTCTATAATTTGTAATATTATTAAATGCACCTGATGATACCCAAATTTGCCCTGTTGCTACTGGCCATTCATGAGATGGTATATAAGTTGGTCGGCTAGAATAACTAATGTATGGGTTTGCTGCACTGTACCATCCTGATGGTGCTGCATATAATGATTGCCACCCAATTGTTGCTATATCACTTGGTAAGGTTCCAGATATCTGCCATTGGCTACTTAATTCAACTGCAGAACTAAGAACTCCAACAATTTCTGATGTGTCTTCTATTCCATTTAATGATACTCTTGAATCGGCAAGAACGTCATTATATATAGACATTGTTGCTGGCCAACCATCATTCCACATTCCCCAGTAATTATAATAGTTTTCACTTGTTGGTAACATATAGTTCCAAACCCAATATGATCGGCTAACATATATATTGCCTCTGCCTACTTCATCAGAAGATGAATAACATGTAAATGTTCCTGATATCCAACCATTTTGGTATTGTATTTTCGCATATCTATTTTGTAAAGATTTGTTGCCACCAAACATATAATCTGGTGCTTCAGCACCACATTGGAACCTTATACTACCTGATGGCCCATATATTGTATTTTGCTCACCATATATAAATCCAGCAGCTGTTACAAATCCATTCGCGTTATATGGTTTTATTCTTGTTTTAACTGCTTCACCATAAAATTTTGTTCTAAAATCCCATTTTGCGCCACCTACTCTTGCCCCAATTGGTGTAGCAACGTCTATATTTATATTATATGCAGTTGCTGATGCCGGCCAATATACTGTACTATTACCACATCTACTCCATGTTGTCTCACCTGTCTCTATTGTACCACCATTAGATGAATCATTGTGATCTAGTCTTTGTGATGGTTTTCTTTCAATAGCTATATTAGTTACTGTACCAGTTTCTACATACACATTTGTTAAACTTATTCTTGCTGTTGTTGTTGCAGGTATTTTAGGATTAGTTCTATCCTGATTTCCGCCAAGGCTCTTATCATATTCGTTTAATATTTCATAAACCTGCATTAAAGCACCAGATTTTATATATGGTATAGTTGTTGAAACGTCTGGCACATATATTGGGCCGACGAATGGATCTTTATTAGATGACATAATTAATTCCTTTTATTATAATTGCCATAATGATTGCGATAATTTCATACTTCTTGATTCGAAATAACTTGAGCTGAATAATTCAAATATTGCCCACTCTAAATAATTTATTCTATCTTCTAAGGTACCACTTCTTATAATCCCACTACCACTATCTATTTCAAAATAGTTTGTGTTAGCTTTAGAAGCATCAGATTGTGATGAGTTTATTGGTATACCATTAGGAAGACTTCCTATTGTATTTTCTATATTTAAAATAGCTTGTGAATGTCGGTTATGATATTCTGCTATTATTCTTGATTCGACTCTACTTGCAGAATCATGAGAACTACCAGAACTGCCAAATAATGCTCTTGATTGACTAGGAATATGTAATACATCAACTGATGCCGAAACTGACGTTGAACAATAATACATTATTTCATTATCAATTGATATATAACCGCCAGCAGTTGGGAATGAACTTATTCCATATACTTCTATATGTTGTGTATCATCCCCATGTATATTTTCCCATCCTGAATTTAAATAATTTGATGTTGATGTGTATAAATTATTCTCTGCTATTAATAAATTAACAGGATTATCTATTTGATTTGGATATGATGATGATTGTATATATATCGTCATTAATTATTTTAACTCCAAGTTATATCGCCATAAGAATAAAATACATTAATATAGTTTACATGTCTTGTAAATTCTAATATTTCTGTTGGTAGATACTCTAATGTTGGTATTAATGTTTTATTAGTTACAAAACCAACCCAAAATGAAACAGTATATCCTCTTGGTACATCAAATGATGCATAATTTGTTGATGAAAATCCTCTAAAGTACCAATACCCTTTATTATCAGGAGAAGGAAAAGCTTTTTCGTTAAATAATGATTGATTAAATAAATTTTGATTATATAATATAACTTTTCCTGGGTATTGCCATTCAGGAGCGTAATTTTGTTCCTTTGTTAAAAACATCCATATAGCATATTTTTTTATTGATTGGGCTGTTCTATATGTTATAGATTTGTTTAATCCATATATATCTGTTGTGTATAGAGGAAAATCAGATGAAGGCATTAATGTTAAATCTGCCCAAGTTAGTTCCACAATATTATTATTTGTTAATAGTTCACCATATTCTGTATTTTCATTAGGTGAATTTACCCACTTTACATTAGGAACGCCTATGACATTGTCATATTTTAATTGGCCCAATGAATCAACACCACTAAATGGTATATTTTTGTATATTATATGATATGGTCTTCCTTGATCATTTCTACTTATTTCATTTTTACCATCATAAAAAGCTAATTTTATGTCATAATAAGTTGGCTTTGTTATTATGTTTATTGGCACAGAAAAAGATAAAGAAGAATCATTTATTTCATTTGTTATTTGAGACTCTGTTGCATATTGAACCCAAGATCCACCATCTGGTTCATAAAAACTACCTGAATCTGTTTCGTCAGGTTGTAGTCTATATGTTGTTGCTAATGAAAAATCATTAGATGTTTCAGATAACCTATAATATAAACTAACTTCGTCTAATTTTCCACAAAATGGATTAAGTGAAGATAAATCAACATTTGCTATTGTAACTTCTTGTCCTATATCATTTATAACACCCGCTGGAGTTTCTGAAAAACTAGCAGTTGGTGCAGAATAAAATACTAAATCATTATTGTTACTTATATATTTATCTATTGTAAAATTTATTTTCCATCTTATATCAGGCTTTGAATTAGTATATTTTCTATCATTTGATACACCAACAATGATTAATGTTGCTTGTCCATTAGAATGAATTGGTTCTATAAGAAAAGAAACAACAACATTAGAAGCACCAATCGTTGAATTATTTTTTTTTACCCTACAAGCAATTTGAGTTCCATATTGATCATACATTTCATATTCAACAATTGACGCTCTTTTTAAATTATTACTACCTCTTAATATAAAAGAACTATAACCTAGACTATATATTGTATTTAATCTTGATACATTAAAAAACTGTGGAGAATTCAATGAATTATCTTCATATATTATAGAGTCTAATTTATCTAAATTTTTTTCTAATGGGAATCTTATACTTCTATTTATCATCGTTTTTTATCTTAAGAGATATGTAACTTACTCCTTCATCGTCTCTATTTACGTTTATATAATTATCAACTATATCTTTCAAAGAATCTAAATGTGTTATTATAATAATATTTTCAAAAATTTCATTTAAGTGAATAAATATATTGTGAGATGAACTCAAATTTTCTTGATCTAATGCACCAAATCCTTCGTCTATTATAAATAAATTAAATCTAGGTAATGATGAAACTAAAATTAATGCTGATCTTATTGCAATGGAACTTATTATTTTTTCCATACCAGAACCAAGACTTAAATTATATCTATTTCCATTAGGATATTCAATCCATGCGTCTAAATTTCTTTTTTCTTCATCTTCAACATTTTCTATAAATACAGAAAAATCCACTGCTGTACTTAATATTTTATTAATTTCTTTATTAATATATGGTAGCGTCTTCAAAATAATGTCGTATGGAATTCCCCTATGATTTATCGCTTCCATATATAATTTGTGAAGGTCTATGCTTTTTTCTAAATATAATAGCTTATCGTATAAAGTATTAGTATTTTGTAACTTTTCTTCTGTTAATTTTATATTAATTCTACAGTTTGTTATTTGCTCATTTAATTCATTTAATTGATTAATAACCTCATTTTTTCTTTCTTTATATTCATTTATCTTATTGTTTAAAGATACATTTTTATTTATTTTTATTGAATTTAACTCAAATTTTGATATTTCATCATTTAAGATTTGTATATCCCTATCTAATATAAATATATCATTTAATGTGTTGTTTTCATTTATTATTAAATTATTTATACCAGATACTATTTCACCATATCTTATTCTCTTTTTCTTTAAATTATTTTCTAACTCATTATTATCGTCTTGTATTGATTTTATGTATATATTCATATCATCCATAAATGATATTAATTGATTAAGTTCAATATCAATCTTTGATTGATTTTCTATAAAATTAGAAATTCTTAATGTAAACGTACAATCCGGTCTATCACATTTATTTTCTTTAAAAAAGTTAGAAATTTTATTTAATTGCGAAATGGATGAATTTATTTTAGATATTTGTTGTTTTGCTTCATCTCGTAATTTTTCATACTGTATTATCTTACCATCATTTTCTTTTATTTTTGCAATTATTTCATTATTATCATGTGTATATTCTTCTAATTGTTCTTTTTCTTTAATCAAGACTTTCTTAGAATTTGTTATATTTTCTAATTCATCTGATAAATCTTTTCTTTTATTTTTGTTATATTCATAATCACTTTTTATTTTAGAAATATCTATTATATCAATATTTGAATAAATTTGTTCACTTAACTTATTCATTATATCATCTATATCAACTATTGCTAGATTTAATTCATTTTTTTCTTTTTCATAATTTTTTAAATCTGCTATATTTTTATTAATCGTTAATTTATATGAATCTTTTATATTAGTAAAATTTAGCGATCTTAAATTATCTGCTTCAACATTAATATTTGATAATTTGTCTTTACATATATTATATAAATTGTCAAATATATCTATATCAAGAAATTTTGATATGATTTTCTTTTTATCAACGGAACCATAGTCGATAAATTTAGTCATTTGATTTTGAGGTGATATTGAAGTCGTTGTTATATCATCTATTGTCCCTATTATTCTTCTTATAATTTTTTCTGTTTCTGTTCTTTGTTCACCATTAAGAGAAATAAATTGATCTTCTTGTTGTATAAAAAAGTCGACATCTGATCTATATCCAACAAATTCTTTATGCTTATTAAATATTTTGGATGTTTTTCTTTTTATAACATAATCTTTACTTCCTATACTAAAATATAAATTAGCGCATCCATATGAAACATCATCAGAATTATTTACAATCATTCCTACCTTTGATATATCTCTAGATGTATTACCAAATATTGCATATAATAATGTATCAACAACAGCTGAGCTTTTTCCACTAGCATTTTGCCCAAATACACCTGTTATTCCTTTTAATCTATCATAATCTATAACATGCTTTCCTTTATATGAAAATAAATTCTCAAACTCTATTGATTTTATTTTACAACTATTATATCTTTCTGTTTCTTCGTTTTCATTATATGCATCATCCCAACACTTTTTATGAATATCCCATATTGTATTAAAATCATCATCTACTAAATTTATATCTCTTGATTTAAAATATTCACTTAACAATAATCTCTGTGTGTTTTCGTTTCTTATATTTATATTTTCATTATTTATAATATTAGATGTTTCAAACAAATTGCTAGACTGAACTGATGTACTAATTGTAAGTGGCTTATATTTTAATTCTATTTTATGTTTTATTCTCCTGATATCATCATTAGAATAACTGCCATCAAATATTATTCTGAATCTTGACTTTTTAGGAACATCATTTAATTGTGGTATTTTTTGATTATTAAATAACCTCAATGTATAAAAACCATAATCATTTTCTATTATGATAAAATCTTTTTTCCATATTTCTTTATCATTGATATCCCAAAGTAGATAACCTTTATTTATATCTTCTCCAAAATTTTGTTGTATGAGTGAGCCACAATATGATATAATGGTATTTTTTTTCTGTAAGTCTTGTTGTTTATGGATATCACCACAAAATACAAAGTCCCAATTAGCGAAAAATTTTGAATCAATATCATTTGTAAGAGTATAATTTATATCAGTTTTCGCCCCAGTAATTGGGCCATGATATAATGCGATATTTAATAAGCCGTTTTTGCATTCTCTTGTTTTTCTATTTATTTTATTCCATTGCCTTTTTCCGTCAACACATCCAAAAATACCTATATTAACCTTATTATTACCTATTTTAAATGATTCAAGAAATTCTGACTTTCTTACGTATATAATATTTTCATTTTCTATTAATTTTATAATAGGTGATAATGAATCCATTCTATCTTTATTTGATAGATTAACATCATGATTTCCTAAAACTATAAATAGTGTAGATATAGATGATAATTTAATAAATAAATCACTTACAATATCAACTAATTCAGGTGATATTTGTGTTTTTGAATGAACAATATCACCTAACAAAAATATTATATCTGGTTTTTTTTCTTTTAAATCAGAATATAATTTTTCAAAAACTTGTTTATACTCTTCATGTCTTGTCAAATTTCGTACATGAACGTCTGCAATATGCGCAATTTTCATTATATTTTTCTCATTAATTTGAATAATAATCTATCATCAACTTTTTCTGATTTTTCTATATAATACTTAAATTGTGATGAACTTAAACAACCTGGATCTTTATTATCTTCTATATCAACAAAAAACGTTTCAATTCCATATGAATAAAATCTATTTAATATCTTATGTGCTTTCTTTATAGCATCTGGATCTAACATGATATAAACAGATGGTGTTTTTCGTTCTATTATTTTTTGAATTAGATACGATGATCTATTATTAGACACTGCTAAATTACTTCCAAGAAGTGGTAAGCAATTAAAAAATGGATTCATATCAAAAAATCCTTCAACTATTATTATTGGTTCTGACCAATTTACATAAAGTTCAAATGGTATAATATCATATCTTTCAACATTAGGATTTATATATTTTCTTTCAACATTAGGGTTTATATTTCTTCCTTGAAAGTAATTAAGATTACCATTTATATCATATGATGGTATTATAACATGTTCTATAAACTTTTTTTCCAAACTATATCCTAAATTATACATGTAAATATATTTATCAGTTAACCCTCTATTTTTAACATAGTTTAAAACTCTTTTTCTAAAAATACAATCATCACTTTCATCTAATAAGGATATAAAATCCTTTGGTAGATTTATTATTTTTTCTTTGTCAATACTTTTATCTTGCGTAACTTCTGGGTTTATATTTTTATGAAGTGACTTAAATCTTTCTATATCACTTTTTGAAGCATTAACATATTTTAAAAGTTTTGTTAATGACTTGCCTTTAAAATCACAAACCCAGCAATGGTACAAACCTGTTTTTATATTAATGCTTAATTTTTTTTGCTCAATACTTTCATTATGATATTCTTTTCTTGGGCAACAAAATGATAATTGATCGCCGAATTGATCATATGGACCTAAATACTTTTGTAATATTTTTATTTTTTCACTCATTATTATAATGTCCTGCAATTGATAAAACAATAGCATCACATACATCATACATATATGGATCTAATTCATCTTCACCTGTTTTTTTATTTATTTTAAATTTTATAAACTTTTTGAATTCTGGGTATAACTTAACTATTTTTTCGAATATATGATGTTTCCTCCAATATTGTTTTTTAATATTTTCATATTCAATTTGTCGTTCTTTTTTTGACATAAATGTAGTGCCACATGATAATTTTCTTGACCTTACAGCGGAAAGATGTTCAATTGAAAACTTTTCATTTAATGAATACGAAACTATAGAATTTATTGATACTAATCTTATTATTGTGTTTATTGTCGATTTGCCAGAAGCAAATTTTTTGGATGGTTCTTCTATTACTATTTTAGATATCCCACTATTGTGTTGAATAATTGAATTTATATTTTTTATACTTTTTTTTGCATTATTGTATATATTTTTTTCATTTATTCTAAAATAACCACAATCAATTATTGATATTTGATCATCTTTTTTTTCTGTTATTGCCCAACCACAAGTTACTGAGCTTAAATCTAATCCTAATATGCAATTATTCAAAATGCGTTTCTCCTATTTATTTGATATAATATATACATAAAACTTAATAAATGAAAAATACCGGATTACCGGTATTTTAAATAAATTTATTAATAACAATATTTTAAAAATCAATTCTTATATCAAATGAAATATCTAAGTCTTGAAATTTCTTTATTGGTTTTGATAATTTCGCCACTGCCAAGAGTTGATTATCTTCATTATATAAGCCAACTGTTGTAATATAGGGTATAAAAGGATCATTAATTATACGTGTACCACTTATACTTCCTGTTCCTTGATATGCTGTTTTATTATACGAATAATTTAATTCACCAGCTGGTGTATAACATCTCCAGATTTTTTCTCTTATTGGTACAGTTGAGTTAAATTCAAACTGCACAGAATCTGAATTATCCCATTGACTCCATGACATAGATCCTGAATCAGGTAAAAATATAACACCTGCTTCATAAAAAATACTTCCAGTCATTGTTGATGAATCACCTGAATAATATAACAAGTTACCATTTCCATCATCTTTCAATATAGGAGAATTTCCATCATAAACAATAGTAACAAATGTATTATTTTTCTGTAAATTTTCTCCCAATTTATTTTGAGGAATTGTAATAAATAGCCCACCTACATTATATGAAATATTACCTAAATATCCATTATAATTATATTTCGCATGAGAGCAAAATGATGTAAGAATTTTATAATATTGTTTATCTGAATTTGCGTTGCTTGATGTTACAGCATATGCATAGATTCCATTTACATATGAACCGGATTCAATTGTTATACTGTGTGGTTTATAAGCATAAAACGTATTAACCTCTCTTTGGTATCCTTGGACAGGTAAATATATGTTTGAAACAAAATAAGAAGAAGTAACAGAATTCTTTTTCTCTTCAAAAATCTGTTTGTTTGTTTTTGTAGTTTCTTCTTTTAATAATTTGTTTTGATCTACATATACGTTGCTTGTATTATTTTCCATTTTTTACTTTACAATTTTCATTATGCCATCTGTTTATAGTACAAGGATCAAAAAAACCTTTACAATATTTACATTGAACTTTTTTTCTATTTTTTTGAATTTCTATAAATTTTTTTCTAAAATTCTCATCTTTAAATCTATTTATGTTATTTTCTCTACATTTTTGTATAAACATTTTATAACCATTTTTTGTATAGTTTCTTTTATGTTTATGCTTTATTCCCTTTGATGGGCCATGACCATTTTTTGTAAAATATACTATTTGGCCATTTGATATTTTTTTCTTAGTTTCTTCAGATGATTTTTTACCTAAAATTTTTTGTCTATGAATTATTCTTGCTTCTGGATTTTCTTTGTAAAATTTTTTCATACCTATTGAAACTTTTTGTTTTTGTTCTTGAGTTAAATGTTTTCCTTTTCTAAAACCTACACTTTGTTGAGCTAATCGAGATTTTTCACTAATTATCTTTTTTGTTTCTTCAGTATGATGATCTGTATTATTTAATCTTCTAGATTCCCAACACTTCTTTGCTCCGCCATTTTTTTGGGCGTATATTACTTTATTCCTATATTCTACATTATCCCAAAGATTTTTTGTGTTTTGTCTAGCCTTTTCTATATCTCCATTTAACCAACCATTTCCTCCTGGTATGACATTACATAAATTTTCTAATCCTATTTCTGAAATTCTTTGTCTCTCAAAGTCATATGCATCTCCTTCATTATATGTTTCAAATATTTTTTTGTAAATAGGTTGTAAATTTTCTGTTATTAGTTGAATCAACTTATTATATAAATGTTTGTTGTGTAATTTTTTATTATATTTCACTGTATTAAAATGATAATACATTCTATTATTATAACCTTTCCCTATATAAAAAATTTGATTGTTTCTTGGATCAATGAGCTCATATACATAATAAAGTTTTTCTTTCATAATTTCTCCTATATTTATATTTTTAATTTGTTACATATATAAATATATGAGAATATTAAAAAGTATCATTTTTTTTATAAGTTTAATAAAAACAATGCTAGAAATCAAGCCTTACCCTAATTATCATTTCCTTATCAAAACTCTTTTGTATTGGTTGACTAGTTTTTGCGACAGCTATTAATTCATTTGCATCATTGTAGAGGCCAATTGTTGTAACATATGTTTTTGTTCCATTTGTCAAGAAATCAGAAACTGATATTGTTCCGTCGGTTGGGCTTGAAAATGTATTATTTGATGAATAATTAAATTCTTTATTAAATGCTCTACAGAAATAACTTATTGAATTCAATTTCGTTGATGATCTTCCTTTTATTGATTGAATAAATGCTGCACCACTTAATACTGCTCTTTCTGGGGCAGCAGCATCTGTGAATATAGAATTTGTTGCGAATGATATAAGTGTTGGATTATAATACCCATCAAATAAAAGTAACCCTAAATCATGATAACAATAACCAACTGCTGTTGTGTCATATGGCCCATTTGTTAAATTACCACTTACAATAGAAGATCTTCTACCTGCCCTTACAATTGATGCAGTAGCAGCAGATGTGTTATCTATAAAATATTGTACTGATGATCCACTAGCTACATCAATCTGCCAATTACCTTGATCTAATTCACTTTTATAATATGTTCTTGGTATTGCGATTACAAACGCTCTATGAGAACCACTAGTTCCAACAGCACCATTTAATAATAAAGATGATGATGGATTATCTAATATCGCACATTGTAATGCAGCATAAGCAGCCTGTTGATTTATATGCGCATTTGGATCTGACCCAGATTTTACACAATATAATGCATCGAATACTCTATATAGGGTTTCAGCAGTAGCACCTGTATAATACATAACAACAGACGATGACAGTGTTGTTCCTGAACCAGTTGTATATGGGGTTAAGGCAGTATCCGTTGTAACATACAAAGGATCTGTTATCTCTGTCTGAATTGTTGTTACATCATTTGATGTGTCAAACCTTTTAAAGTAATTTGATCCAGCAAAATTAACAAATGAAGAATTAGATTCTCTTACAGCTATTGATGAATTTCTTGTTGAGTCTTGTGTTTCGTTACTAACAGCCATTTATTTATCTCCTTAATTTTTATTCAGTTGTGCGAACTGGTGGGGGTGTTACAGTTAATGAAATTGTATCATTTGTTGAAGTCTCATTTCCATGGATTGTGATTAAACAAGACCTACTACCGTCATAAATATTTGTAACATCTTTAGCAGTTATTTTAAATTCTAATCCTATAGCATATGAACTATTAACATTTGTTGCATCATTGAATATATCTGATGGTAAATTAGATATATCTGATGGCTGAGATGGAGCAGTTTTTGTTACTTCTAATATCGCAAGTGATTTATTATGTAATATGCATGTATATCCTGCGGTTCTATCATCATATCCTGTAGCACCATTTAACGTTGTAGCATTAAGTAATGCTGATGCTTTAAACTGTAAAGTAATCGTTTGTGGTGATACTTTGATATAAGGCATAGATGTAACCCCCTTTGGCAATGTTACAAGTTTTGATCTTAGAACAATTGTTTCATCAGGCAATGCTTCAAAAATCGGTGTTTGCTCTATTGTATGACCATACCAATCACTACCACTTGCGTGATTTGCGTTCCAAAGTGAATAGTCAATTTCATCATCACCTAGAGCAAATTTTGTTATATTAAATCTATTAGATCCTTGTGATAATAATTCTCTACCTTTTTTGGTAAGGGTCGCGTTCACAATTTGGGTTGTCTGGTTTAGGAATGCCATTTGTTTTTACCTCTTTTATTTACTTATTGTTGTACTACTTGTAATTGAGCACCATATGTATCACCTGTTATCCATGCTGTGCTAGTGTGTTCACCATCAAAATAATTGCATGTTGATCCATAATACGTTGAACAATATATTTCTTTGTATGGGTACATAAATTGATTATGATATAATAAGTGACTACCTGTCATTGAACTTGAAAATATTTTATTTTCAATATATGGTTGAACAAATTTGCTTAGAGAATTAAATCCATTTATTATATCAATTTCACTTAAATCTACATTTGGCTCTAAATATTTCTGATTACTTGATTTACCCAATGAATAAATGTTTGTTTTATCTATTGAATATGTTAAATATGGCCTTTCTTCTATATATCCTTTATTATAATTATATCTGTTTCTTTCAAATATGTGACTTCCTATTGAAATTCCATAATTTAATTGTGATCTTGCTGGGATCAATTGCTCTATAGATTTTTGTAAACTTTTATCAACATTGGTAACTAAATCCATAAATTTATAAAAATCATATGAATGAATATATTTGTTAAAATAATTTTTTGTATATCTATCCAATAAAGCATATGATGAGCTATAATATTCTTTAGGATCGCCTAATATACTATTAAAATCAACATCAGCAACATATTCAATTATATCATCATCTATAACTTTTGTTGGTGACCATTCCATGTTTATAACAGGTATATCATTAACATTAGGTGCTATTGTCCCACTGCAAACTCTTATTTTTCTATCTCTTCTTCTTGCTGATATTGATGGGACAAACGTTTTTGTATTTTTTGTTATATCAGCCCAATAGTAACTAGAAGAAGTTGCAAATGGCAATTCAACAAAATTACAAGCTTCACAATACCCTATGGGATTTGGTGCTGAATTTTTTAATCCATAAACATTAGAATTTAAATCTATTTTATCATCTAATTTATATCTTGCTCTTAAATCTTGTATATTCCATCTTTCGCTTGATTCACTTATATTCGACAATGGTGTATTTAGCGCAACACTTCTAAAATCATATGCATGTTTTAGCATTTCATCTTCTGTCAATTTCCTATTCCAACATCTAAATTCCATTATTCCAAAATTTGAAAGACCATTAGTATCATAATCACCAATCATTACATCATCTGTACTAGTAGATAAACCAAAACCACTTAAATTAATTTCAGTATAGTTTGATCCAGTATTAAATACCAATAAATCATCGTTATATTGTATTACTCTAAAAAACGCACCAGATTTATTTGGCAATGAAGATGATAACATTGTACCAAAACATATATATGTAAATGTGTTATTAGAAGCTGAAAATGGTATTATCATACTATCAGTTCCACCAGTGCCACTTGCATATGAATATAAAATATAATTAGGATAGAAATTTAATGATAAGGTTTCATCTTTTGTTGTGTGTTGCGATAAGAAAATCTGTTCACCATTAAATGAATAATTTGTTTTATATGTAAGCTCAAATGTTCTATCTGACCAAACATCAGATGATGACCCAGGCATCAATTGACATAAATCAACAAATTTTAAATATGAATTTTCATTTATTTTTAAATATTTAGAAGATTTTATTGGTGAATAATATGTTTCATATGAAGAAGTTTCATAATATGACTGCCCAACAGTATATTCATCTATTTGCAATATATCGGCTGGTATACCATATGAATTTAATAATGCCCTTATTGATTCCTGTGTTCCTTTTGTTTTATATATATAAGGTAAATTATTTAATATTCTTTTCCATATATTATATGTTGTATTTTGTAATGATGTAACAGAAGATGATCCTGAAACTTCTTTACCTAATAAATAATTAGTTAGTGATTTCATTGAGTTACCATCATACATTGTAAAACCAAAATATTTTCCAAGAAGCCACAACAAATTATTAGGTGGGATATCATGGCTGTCATAATTTATATTTATGAAATTCATGAATTGATCCATATGTTGCTTTATATAATCATAATGCATAGCCATGGCGTGAACGTAATTATAAAAAACATTATTAGTGTCATTTTCAAAATAATAATTAGGTATATTATGATATATCTGGGCATTATTGTTGTTGTCCCACAATGAAGCAGAAATAGATTGCGTAGCATACCATTGCACTACATTACTTGAAGTATAATGATATAATCCACCTGTTGAATTATTGACTCTTGGCCATGAAGTATTATAAACATATTGTTCATAGCCTGTCATATCATATATTATTTCTCTTTGTTTATTTTCATATGTATAAAACAATGGCAAAAGGTCATTTGCTGTAACCTGTTGTTTCATTGTTTCAAGATTAATTATTTGTCTTATTTTATGATATGCAGTATCTAATATATCTTCTGAAAATGCAAAGAATACATGATTAGAAAAGTCTGAATAATCTATATTTAGCTGTGTATCATTTTCTAATTTTTTTACTAAATCTTCTATTGAATATGAATAAAATGATGACGTTGTAATTAAATCTGAATAACTATATTGTTGTGTTTGATAATCTATTGTTGGTAAATTTTGACCATGTAGAAATTTTAAATTATCAATTTGCTTTGAATCATAATCTAATTCATCAGATATTTCTACATCTAATTCTATTTTAGAAAATAATATTTCTTTTATTTGACAGTAATATTCTTCTTTTATATCTTGTGATAATGGTTGAAGTAATTTTATAACAATATAATCATCATAAGAATCATAATATGAATTAATAATTATATAATCTTGACCTTCAAATAATAAAGAATATTTATTGTTAAGTTGACCATCTTCAATATTTTTGTTTAAGTCATCTGATCTTAACTTTATTTCATATCTCGAATTGCTTATAGCAATTATTTGAACGTCATCTATAAAGGTTTTTAATCCTTGAATATATAGCTTATATTTTTTATTAGATTTTAACTTGTTAATATATCTTGATATGTCAAGGATGTATTGACCTACTTGAGAATCACTTTCATAAAATTCATTTGTATTAAATGATGCTAACAATGAATTATTGTTTTCATCAACAAATAAACCACTAACATAGATAGAATCTATACTATTTTTTAATAGAGTTTCATCAAATGCTTTTATGTTGAGTTTATTATTCATCAAATAGTGATCCTTCTATTAATTGTGGGGTGTCACTTTCAAATGTTCTTTCCATATCATTATTTATTGCATAAAATTTTAGATGTCTATCTGATTTATCACCCATATATTTTGTATTAATTTCTCTTAAATCTAAATCTAATAATAAATCATCTCTATTTATGCCATATCTATTAGGTTGAGAAACAGGATTTTGATCTTTTATTATTGATTCTATATTTTCTTTTCTTATTGTTTTCTTCCAAAGTCTTAATCCATATATTTCACAATTTAATGGAGCCTTTGTATCAAGCGAAATATTTCTAAACGTATTACCAATTACAACTACATAATTTCTATTAATATTATCTTGATTTAAAAGTAAAAATGGATCATTACCTAATGTATTATTATTTGAATATATTACCAATGGAGTTGATTGATTATCACTAATATTATACAAATAAAAGTTAAATGGATGTCTATCTAAATATTGATTATCATTGTCGATTGCTCCGCCACTATAATTATCTATTGTGAAGCAACAATAATATGATTTATTGGCATCTATATTTGTTCCTGGTATTAAATCTTGTATAGGAGTTTGTGACTTAACAACTCTTACACCACCAAGATTATTATTTGTAGGATTACCATAAAATAAATTTAACATATCATTATGATTAGTAAATGCAGGCCCACTTTCACCTCTTGATCCACTTAATTCCAATGAAAATAAAACATTTTCAGCTCTTGAACCATTATTATTAATTATATAATTCGAATAAATATAAGGTTTGAACCATAATTCTATTGTTATTTGTTTTGTTCTATCTATTTCTTCTATAATATACCTTGGCATCGGGCAGTATAATAAGCCACCATCAAATTTAACAGTATATTTATTTTTATTGTTTAGCTGTTGAATGTCATTATCTAATTCTTTTTTTGAAAATTCATAAAATTGTTCATCAATAATATTATCAAATGCTGAATTTATTTCTATTATTGATTTTGGTTCTAAACTATATGTTGCTATTTGCCCTTTTATAAATGTTGCCATGTTTATTTTACTTCTTACTTTCATACAATTCTATAAACTTACAATTAAGAAAACCTATAATTTCCTGTTTTCTTGGACAATTTTTTTTATATTTCTTCATTATTTAATAATAAATTTAAATAATTGGGGGTAAATTAATTCTTGATTACCTATTAAATATTTCACTTGTATTCCATATACTCTACCAATATGAAATGATGACATATCTAAATTAAAATAATTCCCATCAAAGTCATAAGACATTTTTGTGCACTCATTATCGAATGGCATAAATTTGTAATTTTCACTTGAATCTACAACATCAATAATCTGATAATACATATTAGGTATAATCAATGAACGTAGTGATTCATTTCCACTTGCGAAAGCATACGTAGGATATCTATATCTTGTAAAGAAATCAAATCTAGCTGTTTCTGTTTTATTATAATAAGTTTTTAAATTAATGCACTTTATTATTATTTGATCATCACCTAATTGAGAATTTTGCGTTTCACTGCTTCCTGTTATGTATTCGGTTTTTATAGCTGTTGAACCACTTGTCCATACTAATTTCCAATAATTTATTGAAGAACTATAAGATGATGTTACAAATATATTTGATGCTTGATATATTCCTGTTGAACTATTTGATGCGTATGTAGTAATAAATGGTGTTGCAAAGCCAGAAGGATATATATCAAGTTTTAGCATATTAGTATTATTTATATTTTGTAGGTTTGTTAATACACTATTTACAAAGTTATAGTAGCAAAACTTACTATATCCTGTATATGAATAATAAAACTTATTTTTATCATCTTGTATATAATCTGGCCATTTTATTTCTATTCTTGGTTTAAATATTGTTGATGATTGTTTTGAGAAAAATCTCTTCGTGTCATAACTTTGTGAACTTAAACTACCTGATTCTAATTCGTCTGGCAATTTCAATAATAAGCCATAGTTATTACTTGCTGTTGGCCACCATTTTAAATTAGTTACAAAATCTTCTGTACCATTTTCAAAAGAACAACTAAAAAATGTAGATGAATCAAAATCCCCACCACTAATCACCCAATTATTTGATGAATTTGCTTGAATCCAACTTGATGCGCCAGAAGTATAACCATCATCACTTATACCTCTTCCTTCTGTAAATAAATAATTTGATATTGGGTGTGCATATATATCAAAATTATAAGGCTGATTACCCTCATCACTATAGCAATCAAATAATCTTAATGAACAAGTTACTGCACCCGTAATATAACCAGAATTTATTTTACTATTAAAATCTGTAAAGTCAAAATATAAAAGAGATCTATAATTTTTTCTTTGCCCTGTATCGCCATCAAGAACTCTACCAACTTTTAATATGGAAGATTGGCCAAAATTACCAGATGGATATTGTTCTGTTATATATGTATCTCTAGATGCTGTATAATATATATAGGCCATTATATCTCCTTATTCAACAGTGCCTTTTATATCGTTTTCTGGGTATTTAATTTCAAATATAGATAATTCTCTAGATGGATATACTATACCATTTTTTGTGTTTGCATTTATATCATAAACACAATTTGAATAATTTCCACCATATATATTTTCTATTTCAACAGACTTTACTGCTTGTACACCCTCTATGGATTGAAGTATATAATATATTTCTGATATTACAATTTGTTGATTAAACTCAATGTTATCTATATTAAAATAATCTGCTATATTAGAAATACACTTTATTAGAACATAATTTTTATTATATTGAGGAAGGGCAACAATTCTAAATTTAATTCTTATATTAATTATTTCTCCATCTAATATATTGATTCCGTCTGTTAATATTCTGTATTTTGAAAGATATGTTTTTAGATTATTTTTAAGTGCGTTTGTTGCTTGCGTTAATCTATTGTTAGAATCTTTTGATAATACATATAAATTAACACCAAACTGGTTAACATCATTCCATTTTTTAGTAATGTCACCTTGTTGTAAAAAGCTAGGTGAAGCATAAACTTTTGATATTTTACCATATTTTGCTGGCATTGAAAGAACTCTTGCTATATAATCTTCTTTTGTAACAACCCTATTTTGTGCTGCAAAATATGATGATGCTATATTTCTTATTTTATCTGTTGATTCAAAATCACTCCCACCATTAGCAGGCAACGGATTGTTTACAGCAATGGACTGTATTGCTTGTCTTATACTAGCCTGATTTAATGAATTATTAGGTTCACTTAAAGAAACATTTATTTTTTCTATTTTATTTATAGTATTTGATCCAACATTAGTTGATGTTCCTCCACCTATTCTGTATGATATTGTAAATGTTGTATTGTATGGTGCTTCACCTAATGTTTTTGTTTTTAAATAATTGTTTGGATCTATTACTGTGTTTGTAAATGATGCTCCACTAATTGGTATGGATACAGAATATGGATTACTTATTATTTCATCATCCATATTATAAGAAGTTCCAGCACCAAATCTTATGAAAACATTACCTAAATGATCTATTTCTTTTGTAAATCTTTTATTTGTTCTAATTAATCTTAATATATATGGAACATATTCTTTATGTTGGTAATATTCAACATTTGTTTGATCAGTATTTTTAGTTTCATAATAAATTGTATCTTGAGCAAGGTAATCAACTTCATGCCATTTATTATTTTCAGAATCAACAACACTAATTATATCTGTTACATTAGAATCAGGTATTTTTATTCTAAGATATTCTTGTGGATCTGATACAGAATATGTAAAGCTTTTTGTTTCACCAGCAACAACTTGCGCCGTTTTTTTCATAATAAATTTAGATGGAACTCCAGCACTATATTCATAAATTACATCTTCTCTATTAGAATGAAAATTATCAGAAAAGTCGACACTTTCCATTGTTTCAAATTTTGTTGAATTTTCTGCTGATAATTGCATTCCTGCACCTATATATAATGCATATTGGGTATCAGCAACGTATAAACTATTAGAAAGAATTGATGGAACAACGCAATATACATCAACATATGTTGTTGATGGGGATTTTAATGTTGGTTTATAACCTAAGAATTTTGCTCTATTTAGTATATTCTTTTTTTCTACTGCTGTATCTAAAAACACTTCTTTAAACGATTGATCTAAATAAAATGATAATACGTCACCAACATATGCATTTAGCTCAATTAACATCATCCCAGAAGAAGCCGGATGAAAATCATTTATTGTTTCAGGAAAATATGATTTTAAATATTTTATTAAGTTATCTCTAAACCCTGCAAAATCCTTTGTTATGTATTTTACGCTTCTCTTATTTTTATCTTGAGATGTTCTTGATAGTAAGTTTTTTGGGTCCATTAACTAAGTCCACCTATTACTTCATTATCTATTGTTAATATTTTTATTTCATTGCCTATTTTTATTTCTAACTTTATTTCTACTTTTATTTCATTATCACTTAATGTATTATCATTATTTGATGTAAACGCATTTACTGAAATTAATTTAACATATGGAAAAAATTTGTTTATGCCTTCAGAAATTTCTTCTATTATTTTATCTCTTATAATTTGATCATTTGGTTCAAAAATATATTTTTTTATATTTGTGCCAAAATCTGGCCTCATTATTCTTTCACCTTTATTTGTGAATATAAAAGCTCTTATATCTTGTCTAATTGCTTCTTCTGTTCTCGTAACATTTTCAAACCATCCATTAATATTTCTAAATGGTACTCCTATTGTTATATTAGTAATATTTTTTGGGTTAAATAAGCTTTCTCTATTTACAATGTATTTATTCATTTTATTTTACTTTTACAATCCTGCTCAAATATAATGGTGACGGAATAGGTGGAGTTGTTGGTGATCCAGGCTGTGTACTAATATGCGTGTGTGAATCTGACCATGATTTAAATACTGTGCCTAATATAAGTGGTTGATTTGCATTTTTACCTAAAAATACATTGTCAGAATTAATTTCAAATTTTTGTGAATCTACTTTAAAATTTCTACATTTATAATTAATATTTTTATTAGACTCTATATTGATATTTCCATCACTCTTTATATTAATGTCACCAGATGAATATATCTCTATAGTTTTAGAAACTGAAACAACTAATGATTTATTAGACGTAAATGATATATTTCCTTTTTTTGAATTTATTCTAACTTTATCAGCATTAACCAACACAAATGAATTGTCATCAGACTCTTTTATTTGTTTTGAAGAATAATTGCAATAAGAATCGATATTATCGCCCTCATGTATTACTATACATGCAGAATCATTATTTACATCGGGTCTTTCATTATATCTCCCAGTATTTAAATACAATATTGATTGATTTTTGTTTTTAGAAGAAAGTAATATTGTTGATGAATATTGATTTTCTATTAATTCATCTCCCGGTATTAACACTAATTCTTTTTTAAATCTTTTTTCCTTTGTTTCATTTATAAAATAATCATTCATTTTATATCTCAACTATTGCGATTTTATTATCTGTTGGGTCAACAAATACATATTCATCACTTTTTGGCCCCTTAGGTATTGCAATAGAAAAATGTAAATGAGGTCCAGTAGACTTTTCATCTTTAGGACAGATTTGTGCTATTGTTGCGCCTTGTTGTACTTGCTGTCCAACTTGAACTCTTGGGTTTTGAAGATGAACATATTTTGTTATCCATTTTTTTGAATATATTGGTTCAGGATCACCTGTTTCTAAACCTGTAGATGGGTCAATACTTCTTTTATAACCAGATATTAATCCATGTTCTATTTCTATTATATATGATTCTGTATCACTTGCGATAAATACACTTTTAACTATTCCATCATATGCTGCTGATACTGTAGCTCCAACTGTTGCTTTAACAGATATATCTATTCCACCATGAACTTTGCCATCTTTTCTTATTTCACCAAAATCTGATACTATATTTTTACCCCATGTATTTTCATCAACTGGCCACTGCATTATAACTGTTTCTTCTGTAATTCCACTAAACTTTTCGTTTGTATCAACGACATATTTTTTTGATAAATTAGAACCTTTTATATCATACTCAGAAGATCTTTCATATATTTTCCCAAAATTTTCTTCTTGGTCTTTTTCCTTTTCAATCTTACCTAACCAAATTCCTCTTGTAAAATTTGAGTCTTCAAAAGTTACCCATATTAAATCACCTGAATGAAGTTTTTCATTTTTTTCACTATTAGGTCTAAATATCCTTAAAAAAACATCTGGAATTTTATAGTTTTTCCCATCGCCTTTTGACTGGCCAGAATTAATAGCATCATCTAATCCTAATACTCTCGCCTGTACACAGCCTCTTGGGTAAACTATTTTATAATCGTTATCTTTGTTTGGTGATGAATCAGATAAACCAGTTTTTTCATTACCATCCCCGCTATCTGCATATTTTACGACTACAGCTCTATATCTTGAATTAAAATCTAATTTGTTGTTTCTATATTTTTTTATTGTATCATTAATAGCATCATATAAAAATAATTCTGGATAAATATGTTTATAGTTATCTAATTTACTATTCATTCTATTAACTCTATTTTAATTTGTCTTTTTTCCAATTCTTTAAAATATGATTCTATTAAATTTCTTTTATTAAGATAATCATTTAATATAATTGAAAAATTAACACAAAAATCATTAAAATCATCTCTTGATTTTTTATATTGATCCAACAATTCATCATCTGTCATATATGAAAGATCTATTAATTTTCTTTGTTCCATTATTTTGATATTATTCTTTTATTATCTGATTGAACTTCATTTAATATTTCTTGTTTTGTCTGTTCATTAAGTAATATAAAACCTGTTGATTTTTCTTCTATATTGTTAGCTTTTAATATATCTTTCATTATATCAGCTATTTTTAACATAGCATCTGAACTACTTTGTTTAACCTTATATAAATTAGATATTGATGTTATGATTTGGCCAACAAATATAGGGTCTCTACTTGATTGTATTTTATCTTTTATTGAATCTATTGTTAATTGAATAAGACGTCTGTCTTCATTAGAATTTAAATAAATTAAATCAAGTATTTCTTCTAAAGATTTGTCCTTTATTTTAATCTTTGATAAAATATTTTCGTTTATTTTTGTTTCTTCCATTGTTAACCCTCTGATAACCAGGTTCTATATTTATTAAAAACCTTTATTTTTATTTTATTTACTATTCTTGTTAATTGCTTTGTATCAATATTAACTATTTCTTTTATCATAAAATAAGCAGCTTTTTTATTCGACTTATTTTGCTCAAATTCATTCAGTAGTTTAGAATTTTCATATATGTATATAATTGCTTGGGAAACATTTTTATCATTTTGCTTCTTAGAGGTTGAGTAAAATGCTTTCATATATTCTAAAAATTTTAATTTATCTGCTGTTGAATCAAAATCTATATTGCTTTCTTCATATAATCCTATACTATATTCATTAATATTATTATTTAAATTATTATCATAAAAAACTGTATCTATTTTGTGTTTGTTGTGTTTTTTAGATTTTTGTATTAAATAGTTTTTGCACGTTATACTAAAATATGAAAATGCTTTACCCTCTTTATATTGAAATTTATCGAGTTTACTCATAATAAAATACATACATTCATTTATTAAATCTTCTATGTCTTCATTACAAGATACGTGAAAATTAAATGATACTATGACATTTTTTATTAATTCTCTAAGAGGTACATATATTTGATCTTCAAATAATTTATTCCTCTCATCATGATTACTTTTAGGTATATTGTTATACTTTTCTATTGCTTTATCTACTTGTCTTGTAAAATATATTTTTTTATTCATATGCATCTTCTAGTTATAATTATATTATATTTTAGTATTTACACAAAAAAAGCGATTTCTATTTTAAAAAATCGCTTTTTCTGAATAAATAATTAGTTTTTATTTGTTCTATTTATTATTTCGTTTATAAATTTGTCACTTTTTGTTTTGGCATTTTCATAAAAATTATCTTTAGTATTAATTAAGTGTAAACCATCATCTGGATACTTTTGCTTATCATTCAAATAATAAAAATCTAATCTTATTAATAATTTATCAACTACTTCTTGTACTAATTGCATGCCATTGAAATTTGTTATCAAACCGTCTTTATCTCTCCAGAAATCTATTTCATTTTTTGCTTCTAATAAATCCTTTGAAAATAAACTAATAGCTTCATCATTATTTTGAATCCTTTGTTCTAATTTATCAACTAATTTTTCTAATGTTGAAATACTATCATCATATTTGTTTTCTAAATCATTTTTTAATTTTTTTATTATTTCATTGTGTTTTTTTGTTGTTATGAACATTTTTAACCATTAATATTTAATATCATATTTCCTTTTGATTGTTGAACTGCGACCATGTCAGCCCAATGTAACAATAATGTGAGTGGCATTTCTTTATTTTTAACACACTTATTATCATCTAAATATTGCCCGTCATGATACAATATTGATTGGGATTGCTCCTCTGTTAATTTTATGTTATATCTTGATAATAAAATTATACTTCTAGCTGAATGGCTTATTTGTGGAATCTTATCATTTATTTTATATAATTGCCCTTTTCTAACCTGCCAATCTATATCATTTTCTATGTAATAGGGCTCTAAATCTATTGAGCAAACTTTTCCTATATCATGAAATAATCCAACTATGATTAATTCATCTAAAGTATATTCATTATTGGTGAAAACTTTTGTTAAAGCAACTAAGTTCTTAAATACCTGTACAGAATGTACTATATAACCGCCAGGATAACAATCGTGATAATTTTCATTTGTAGATGCAGGACTAAAATGTAATGTTGATCCTAGGTCTTCTATTAACTTTAATACATTTGATTTTAATTCAGTATTTTTTATTCCTTTGTTTATTATTTCATGAAACTTTTTAGTTGATTCTTTAACTAATTGTAATATTTGTTCATTTTTCATTTTAAATTCCTTATATTATATAATCACAAAATCCATTGGTTAAACATTCTTCAGCAGAAAAATAAAAGTCTTTATTCTCATTTAAAATTTTTCTTATATACTTTTCTGTCTTTTTAGAACGTTGTGATATTAACTTGCACAATTTATTTGTCATTGCTTCAACGTATACATTCTCATTGTGTCTTTGTTGAGATGTGAAACTACCTTCTTCTCCTTCAAATTGTATGCTGTGGAGCATTATAAAACTATTTTGTAATATAAATCTATTTCCTGTTGTGCATATAGCTACCGCAGCTGCAGACGAAAATGCTTTGCCTTCAATTATAACATCTACTGGAACAGAACATGTTCTTATGTTATCAATTAAATTAAATGCAGCTTCTGCTTCCCCACCATTTGAATTAATTCTTATTGTTATTTTATTGAATATTTTATTAAGTTCGCATACATTGTTATACGCTTTCTTTTCTTGTTCATTTGTTAATGTAAAACCTATAGGTAATTGAAATCTATCTTCACTCAAACACAATATACTTAATTCATTCAACGCTTGTATATATTTAAGAATATTATCACTTGATATGTCATCATATAACCAAATTGTCCTTGAATGCTCATCATAATCAATTTCATTTTTTCTTGTCATATTATACTCCTTTTATTGAATTTTATAAGTATAATATAATCATATAATTTATTAATTAAAAATGAATTAAATTATTGTTATTTATTAACTTATTTCTTAACAGAATTATAGAAATTTTCTAAGCCATCATGCCATAGACCATGTCTATTAACAATACAATTAAACTCCTCAATATCATGATCTATTAATTTTGTTTTAAGTCTTCCTTTTCTATCTTCATATGCATAAGCATGACACAATTCATGATCTAATAAAGCTATCTTTTGATTTTTTTCTAATATATTCCATTGTTCAAAATCTATGATAATAACAAACAAAACTGGTTTTTTAAAAAATGGTTTAAATTTATCACCTACCTTACAACATACGCCAGAACTACCTCCTGGTAATCCCTTCAAGGCCCAGAGAAATCCAAACATGTCGTGTGATAGATTACACCTAGGTCTGTGATATTTTTCTATAAGGTCTTTTACTGTTTCTATAACAAATTCATCATTACATATTTCCCACTTTGGTTTCTCAAAATCATCTTCTGCATTAATTTGAATTATTCCATCATTTTCATTGTTCTTCATTTTGTTTGTCCTCTATTATCTCAGTAAATTCACAATCTAACATTTCGTCGCACATATAATAAACATTATTTCCTTTTATTATTGTATCACAACCATATTTTTGTTTTAAATGATTATTATTAAATTTTTTATAGTGCAACTCTGTTATTTCATCTATTATTTTATACCTCTTTTGTGTTTTGTTGACTATCAATGATTTCATTTTCTATTGCCTCATTAACTTCTATTATTTTTTTTAAGTCAACGCATGGACATAAAACTGGTTCAACGAGTATATCATTTATATGTCTTTGATCTCCTTCAAAAACTGATTTCCAACTAATAATTCCTCTGCCATAGCACTTCTTACATTTGCTGTCAGCATATCTTTTTATTTCATTTGGATATTCTATTTCATTATTTTTACATCTAAATTTCTGGACAAATTGTCCTACAAAAATCTTAATCTCGTTAATTGCTTCTAATGTTTTTTTATCAATAATTTGATTTAATGCATTAGGTTGTTTATGCCTAAATCTAAAATTTTTCATTGGTACATCCTCTAATAGTTTTGTAATATATCCTGATATTGCATAGGTTGGTTGCAACCCAGTTGTTTTTTCAAGTTCTGAATTATATAGATTCCACTTATCTATTTGACCTCTTGAGCCTTCTTTATCTTCATTTCTATATGTTAAATCATTTACATATATTTTCATAATTATCTCTTTTTTAAATCAGTATTTATTTTTATTATTGAAATAATATCATATATTGATTTCAATATCAATTTATTTTTTTTATTCATTAGATAATAGAAGCCTTCTTTTTCATCTTTTTTTATTTCATAATCAAAAAAACTCATCTTTTTCATATCATGTTCTTTTAAAAATGGTATGTATTCCGTATTATCACTATTTAATGCCTCATAAAATTTATTTTTTACTCTTAAATTATTAAACACAACAAATTCATAACAATATATTAAATTTTCCTTAAAATATAAAGTTGCGCCTATAAGAGGATCCTTATTAATAAAAATTCTTATATTAAAATTATTATTTAACAATTCATTCAACAATGATTCATCTCTTACATAATATGGGAAATCATACTGAATATCTTTAAAGGTTATATATTTATATAACCTTCCGACGTCTTCATTAAGATTTCCTATATTTTCACTCATCATTATGTTGCCACGCTTTTTCAAATATTTCAATTATCCATTCATCATCATTATATAATAATTTTCTATCAAAATTTGACTGACAAATAGAAAAAATTTTATCTAAGGCTTCTTTACACAATAAAAAACTTTCATATCCATTACCTGTACAGACAGATATACTATAATCATAATTTTTTGATTTTATAATACACCCATTATTAGCTTCTGCTTTATTTTTAAATACTTTGTCATCAATATAGCAATCAAATACAAAAAATATTTTTTTATGTTTTTTTGTGAATATATTCATATTATACCCCAAAAAATCTAAGATTAATATTTTGATTTTTATTATGTTTTGAATTTAATTTAATTTGTCGATCATGAAAATTACAAGTTATATTTAATAAATTACACATGTTCCTTATATTATTCGTAATATCACAATCATCTAATTTTCTTTGTGATTCAATGCCAATACTAATGTCATAACAATTAATTATATGACCATCAGGTAGCATACAGTGGCCTGGATGAGACTCTATTTCAACATCATCATATCCGCACTCGTTAATTAATTTCAAAAGAGCAAAATTTATAAAATCTCTCTTTTCACAATAACTTAATAAAGCTCTTATACAACACATTTTTTCTCCTTAATTTAAATAATAATACACTAAATTTTTATAATTAGCATTTATTTTATTTTTCGTTTCAAGATAAGAAAAATCACTTTTTCCAATATCAATTATATCATATATTGAACATAAAACTGGCATATTGATATCGTCATCATTGTATAACGCGACATATGAATATTCGCCATTTTTAGATTTTGATTTTATAAAACTGGTTTTTATTACTACGCCTTCTCTATTTATTAATTTACCACTTCTTATTTTTATAACTCTACCGTCTTTCATAATTTAAATTATACAATTTTTAACGTTGTTTTCTTCTCTATTATAACTATCTATTATTTTTGCTACTATAGGGTGTCTTTGTATGTCTTCATTATCAAAATTAAAAACAGTTATATAGTCATCATCTCTAACTTTTTTAATTAAATCTAATAACCCTGATTTATCTTTATATAAATCTATTTGTGTAATGTCGCCTGTTATAACAATTTTACTGTATTTTCCCATTCTTGTTAAGAACATTTTCATTTGTTGTGGTAATGTGTTTTGTGCTTCATCTAATATTATAAAACAATTTTCTAATGTTCTTCCTCTCATATATGCCAACGGTGCTATTTCTATAATACCACTATTTAACATATATTGAATTGTTCCTCTTGGTATTAATTTTGTTAATGAATCATATATTGGTCTAAAATATGGATCGACTTTATCTCTTATATCGCCAGGAAGAAATCCTAAATTTTCCCATGATTCTACTATTGGCCTTGTTAATATTATTTTGTTTATTTTCTTTTTTGACAATAATTCTAAAGCCTTGTAAACTGCGACAAATGTTTTTCCTGTTCCTGCAGGTCCAACCGATATTACAACATCATATTCATCTATTTTTTGGAGTAATATTTTTTGGTTATTTGTTCTAGGAGAAAATTGAATATTTATATCACAATTATACTCATGATTTTCATCACTTACTTTTGTTTTTACTTTCCTTGTTGTTTTTTTATTGTTGCAATCCTTCTTTCCATTTCTCATATATACCTCATATTAATATAATACTCAGTTATAATTATATGGAAAATTATTTAATCTCAACTACATTTGATATATCAATATTATATTTTGAATTATCAACTTTAATTAATTTATTTTCATATGTTTGTATTTCATTTTGTATATAAATTTTGAACACGTCATACTCAAATGTTTCATTAACATTAATATTTTGTTTATTTTGTGTTAATACATCTGGTAAATTCACCAATAAATTGTTAATATTTTGTGAGTTTAAATTTTCACAATTTACATAAACATAAATATCATGAAGAGTATCTACCTGATCATTACTTTGAATTTTTTTATTTAAATCAAAAAGTGTATTTTTCTGTTCTTTATCTATATAATCTTTTTTAAATTCACCGTAATTAGACCAATCTATAAATAATTTGTTACACCATGGTTCAAATAGTTCGATATAATAAGGATGACTATAGTCTAAAACAAAAGCCATATCATATATATGTTTAATAACAGGAGATAAATTTTTATCATGGTTTATAAATTGCTTCCATTTTCTTGTAAAATTTCTTTCACTTTTTTTATTATGTTCTAACCATTCTTCTGATGCTTTTCCTGGTGTTGTTAATTGTGGATTAAATCTAGAACCTCTACAAGTTAAGTGATATACAAATGCATTCCATGTTTGTATAAATTTACATCCATGTAATTTTAACCTATTAAATATATCTGAATCTTCTCTTGATTGAGGATAAAACAGCCAATCATGACCACCAATTTCTTGAAATGTTTTTTTATAACATGCCCATGGGGCAAAAATACCATTTGTTATTTTATTATCATTTCTTTGAATCTCAACAAAATCTAAAAACTTAATTTCATCAAATTCTTCTGGTTCTAATCCACAATCAAACTGCAACTTTTCTGGGCCAGCTGGGTGTAATGATGGTTCTACTCTTGTAATTGAAACTATTGTTTTTTCATTTATGTATTTGTATATTTCATCTATAATATTTGTTGTTGCATACATATCAGCATGCCATATAATGAAAATTTCATTTGAAGATATTTTAATTAATTTATCATATAAAATTGTATGACCTAATCTTATTGGGCCATCATTTCTTAATATTTTTATATTATGATCTATTTTTTTTAACTCATTAAGCCACTCTAAAGTTCCATCGTTTGAAAAATCATCAGCAAAACATAATTCATGTTCATAACCACAATTTTTTCTTATAGAATTATAAGACCACTTAAGATATTTTAAATTATTTCTTGATGGAATTATAAATGATATTTGTTTATTCATAATTTGCCCTTGATTAAAACTAGTATATGCCAATAATCATTATAATCACCAACATTACTCATATCTATTTTATCTAATTTTATTTTCCAAATTACGTTATATCCTTTTCTATCAAATGCATCAAAATCATAATGGGATATATGCTCCCCAAAGCAATTGTCTTTGGTTGTGGGCGTACTTAGTATAAGATATTCACAGTGCTCTAGTAGTTGATTTATGATTTCATAATTCTTTTCTTCTGGCATATGTTCTATCACTTCAAACATGCATATAACGCCATAATCATATATTAGTTTTTCTTGCATTATATCTACATCATAAAATTGAACGTCGTTATTGGCATAATTTATTTGTGCAAATTCTATAGCAACATTACCAAAATCAAATCCATACATTTTCCATGAAGGTAGCTTCTTATTCATTAAGTTTATAAATTTTCCATCTGCACAACCAATTTCTAACAATGACTTATTATTAATTGATACTTCGTTGTTAACAATTATATCACAAGCAATTTTATGATAACTTAAATCGTCAAGTTTTTCATATATAATTGGATTTTCATTTTTGATATACTCTCTAAGATGTTTTTCATTCCAATATTGTTTTGTATTTGCACCTCTGTTATAATCCATTTTTATAAATTTCCTTCATAACATTGTGACCATTTAATTTTGGTCCTATTGTTAACCTTGTCCAATTATTTCTATCATCAAATGGAATTTTTACATTATTTTTTATAGCTACATTATTTTTTAAAAATATTCTTTCTATACCTTCATTATTATTTTTATCATTAAAATGAAGCCAATTAGCACTTGAATCTATGACATCATAATTTGAAAATAAAAGATTTTTTTTGATTAAGTCTTTTTCTAATTTTGTTTCTTCTATATATTTTTCTATTATATAATAATTATTTAATAAATGAATGCAAAATTTAGATGATAATGATGTTATCTCATACATCATTCTAAACTTATTGCACAAATTAATTAATTTTTTATTACCTATTATATATCCAACTCTTAATCCAGCACCACCAAATGCTTTTGAAAAGGTTCTTGATATTAAAACATTATCAAATTCTATAGCATTTAACATGCTACCTGGAGAAAACTCAACATACGCTTCATCAATTAAAAATATTATGCCTAATTTATTAGTTTCTTTAATTAATGGAAGAAGTTCATGATAAGTTTTATAATCACCAATAGGGCTATTAGGATTGGACAATATTATCAATCTTGTTTTACTGTTTATTCTATTTAATATCTTATTTAAATCCAAATAAAGACTTTTATCATAATTTATATCATGATAAAATATAGCGTTACATTGATTAGAATAAATTTCATACATAGGAAAACACGGATAAGAAGATATAACATTTGCATGAGGTTCTACACATATTTCAAAAGCAGTTTTTATACACTGATCAGAACCTGGTGTTAAAAATATATTTTCAAATTCAACATTATTAAATAGCGCTATTTTTTCTTTTAATTCAACAAAATTTGGATACCTTATAATGTCTTCTTGCTTTATAAAACTTATAAATTCTTTAAAAAAATCATGAGGAAAATAATCTATTTTTTCACTTTGATCTAAACATAGATCAAACTTAGATTTATCTATTAAATTTTCTTTCCTCTCAATATTTGTTATCCAATTCTTATTTTTCATTTCTGCCAAATTTACTCTTATTATTTACGCCTATAATTTCTAATAATGATGATAATTCTTTATATGAACAATTTTTACAATGATCATCTGGATTATCATTTATACATCCATTTTTAATTTTTATAAATCTTTCTGAATTTCTTATATCTTCAATGCTTTGTTCATAAATATTGCCAAATGGTTTTGTGTTTGTATTCATTACGCATACCGTAACTAATCCATCAACTCTTACATATATACCATTATGAGGCCAAAAACAATTACTAAAGGTCCATGGAGATTTTCCCATAATTTCGCTTTTATATTTTTTTAATTGTTTAATTTGTTCTTTGGAATAATTCCATGTTTTATTATTATCGCTTATCTTTGAATTTTCTGACCAATTTGACGCTATATTTAGTCTTAATTTATCTAAATTATATTCTTTAATTATAGATTTTATTTTTGGTATATCTTGAATATTGTATTTATTAATAACATAATTTACGGCCAATGTGCAACTATGTCTATTCATATTCTTTATATTTTCTAAATATTTTATAAGTTTATTCCATTTAGCATTTACTCTGTCTCTTTCATAATTTTCTTTATACCCATCTATAGATAAATAAAGCATATCTATATATTTCATACATTCTTCTAAGTTAGGGGCTATATATTGACAATTTGTTGAGCATATGACATAACATTTAGGATATTGCTCCTTAAATTTAATAAGCAATGTTTCTAAATGCGGATTTAAAAATGGTTCTCCTAGACCGTATAATTTTGCTTCTTGTATATCATATCGCTTTAGCTTTTCTAGAATTATATCCCATTTTTCAGGCACCATATGCATAAGTGGTAGTATTTTATTTTTTATTACATCTTTTCTATTACAAAATGAACATTTTAAATTACAATATGATGTCGTTTCCAAATAAGCATATGTTATATTCTCCATATAGATTAATTCTCCAATTGTTTTTTTATTATTCCCCAACAATGTTTTGGATTTACATGAGAATTATTTTCGTGTAAAAACTTACTTATTGTTATTAAATTATCGTCAACACAATCATAAAACAATGTAATAAATTTAATATTGACTAATTGACATAAATTCATTAACATATCATTAAATGCTTTTGTAATTATATTTCTTTGATAATTTGTACCAATCATATCTGATTTAAAATTATCATTAAATACTGCACTTGGTGGTGGACCATAAACTATTATATTTATATTATATTTATTTATATATTTTATAATACATTTAAAATATTCGAAAATAACATCTATAATTAATTGTTGATATACTAATAAATCTATTTGATTATTTTTTAATACCTTTTTTATTATTTTTTCACCACAATCTATTTCACCAAAACTAAATATAAAACAATCTTTTTCTTTATTATATTCTTTGCATCCTATAATGTATTCTATTATTCCTTGTAAATTTTTATTATATGATGAAAAAAATGCAGTAGGCGCATCTAATCTAGCTAATTTAAAATTACTGTTTTTTGATAGAAACAATTCGTTAGTAAACAATGTATCTTCTAATTTTTGTTTTGCCATATGCTCATATTTCCATGTTTTATTATAAAATACATTAGGTATAAATCCGTTTTCTGTTTCTGAAAATAATCCTATATGACAATCACCTACACAATAAATCATGATATAAAATTCTCCAAATTATCATCATTTCTATTTATATTTATCGCTATTGAAGATGGGTAATTATTAGTACTAGAAAAATCATTTATTAAGTATCTTTTACAATGGAATAAATCAAATATAATATTATGATATTTTATATTAAGATTTTCTAATTGTTTCAACGTGTCTTTTTTTCTTGAACTTTTTCTTGCAGTCGTTATTATTATTCTGCATTTACCCTCGTCATATAATCTATTTATCAAGTTTACATTTTTTATTATTGGTCGTGATTTATTTTTTGGTATTTCAAATTCACCGTAATTTTCTATAAGAACTCCATCTAAATCTATAAAAATAGTTTTAAATTTATCAGTATAATTTTTCCAATCTTGAAATGTACCCCATTCAAAATAATTACTAACATCTTTTGAATAAAATGTTGTTTTATTATCCAATATAATTTGATGTATAATGTGTGAAATATATATATTATCATTTGATTTATTAATATCTCTTACTTTATTATACGTATCTATAAACATATCCGGAGATGAAAATCCATACCCACCAACACAGAACACATCATTTATTACTTTTTTTTCTATTATATTTTTTATAATTCCATTTTCTTCTATTTCAACAAAACTCTTATTTATAGATTTTATGTTTTCATCTTTATATAATGAATAAGTATAAATATAATCCCCATCACAATAATCAGCATTAAAATATGAATCGCAATCTTTAATTAAAAAATTACCTTTTATGTCATACTTTTCTATAGCTACTTTTACTGTTTCTGGTTCAGAAGACGTCTTTTTATCTAATATCAATATCTTACACTTTTTATTATACGTGCTTATCATATAATTATATATATATGATGTGTCAAAATTATGTTCTCTTATATGTTGATTAAGAAATATGAATATCACTTCATCATATAAATCTATTGGAAGTCCTTTTATTCCCTGTAATATCATTATATCACCTGACGGGTGGGTCAACATCCATTTTGGTCTTGTTTTATGAAATCTTGTACTGAGACCTGCTGCTGGTAATATTAGTGTATTTGACATTTTATTAATTCTCTTATGTTGGATAGTATAAAATTAAATATATTTTTGTTTTTGCAATATGGAAGAATTCTTATGAGATTTAAAATCTCAAACTTACAATAATAATTCATTATATTAGAATTTTTAAAATTTTCACTTATACAATTATTTATATAATTCAAATTTTGTTTTATTTTCAAAAAATCAGTTTTTTCTCTTATTAAATTTAGTGACCAATAGAATTTAGTATCTTGTTTTATTTTTATTAAATCAAATAATGGCGAATCTATAAAATTATCTAAAAAATCTAATACGCATATTTCGCCGTTATTGTCAAATAACATATTGGAAAAAGTAAGATCACCATGACAAAAACCATAAGGTAAAGTCATTTTATCATCTATATCATACATAAATTCGTTTATATACTCTATATTATTGTCAAATTTACAATATATTTTATTTTTTGTTGATTCGAATTTTTGTATAAATACATCACTTGAAATTTCTTTATATCCATCTATATTATTTTCTATAAATCCACATAAATTGTATGATATTTTATTTAATAATTTTTTATTTGAAATAATTAAAAACTTTTCGAATGTATTAAAAAAGATAAATTCCATTTTATACCAAAATAATTTGTGTTCTTCCCCGTGGTCAATAATTTTTGGGCATGAAAATTTTTTGTTTTCTTTTGTATTATAAAAACAATGTTTATTATATTGCAGTTTTAATCTTTTTGAATTTTCTATACTTGTTGATTTTTTAAATACATAATTATTTGAGAATATAACATCAAACTCAGAATTCCCAATTATAGTTTGTTTATTATTAGTCATTATAAATCACAGCAAGAACATCATCATATTTATTTTTTTTATATCTTAAATCTATTATATTGACGTTTTTATGTAAATTAAATATTTTTTCTTTATCTCTATCTATATTTTGTATATCTTCTATTATATAACAACCGGATTTTTCTACATATTTGAACAGATTATTAAACGTTGATATTTGTTTATCGAGGTCATGATGCCCATCATCTATGATAATATTAAATTTCATGTTATAGAATAATTTAGATATTAAATTCTCATTTGTAGAATCACATATTATAATTTTTATTCTATCTTCTTCATATTTTTTACATTTTTCTAATATATCCATCCCATATATTTCTCCATTAGTAAAATAATCTCTCCACATTTTTATTGAAGAACCATATAGAACTCCTATCTCTAATAATTTTATATTAGAATGCCTAATGTCATCAAATAAATACTCATATGATTCTATATAAGAGTGTGCTGAACCTTTATCACCACCCCATTCCGCAGCAAAGCCATCTATAGTGGTTTTTGGTATACCTTTATATTTTTCAAATATTTGTTTTAATGTTTCTTCCAATTTACCCTCTTTTTATATCACTATCTATATAATGTTTCTTATAGTGAACTATATTATTAGATAAACCATATCTATCTAATTGAATTTTAATTGCTCTATGAGAACTCCATAAAGGACTTATTTTAAATATTTCATTAAATTCGTCATATATTCTTCCATATATATTCATTATGTCGGAATTTGAAAAGAACCATAAATCTGGAAGATCTTTAGAATAATCGCAAGGCCATCCACCTGTTACGTAAAAATAATTCATGTTTAAATTTTCAAAACTCCATATACTGTTATATATGCAATCAAATCTCGTAATCATGACAATATCATATTTAAAATTGTTTTCATTTTCTAATTTTGCCTTTAATTGTATTACTTTTTTTTCTGAATAGTGTCTACTTAGAACATGATGTCTTTGATAATAAAATTCTTTTTTATAGTCATTGTCTATTTCACTCGCTTTTTGGTAAAAATCTATTTGATCTTCTATTATATGAGACACTGGAGAATATTTTTTTAATATATCATCCTTTACATTTGTGCTCCAAGAATGAATAAATATATCTGGATTATTAGGTAACCATAAATTATTTTTGTGACTTTCGTAACAACTTAAATAATTTACAGGTTGATTTTTAGCATTAGAATTATTTATACTATCCATATTATATGCTAAACCATAATAGCAAATGGCAATTTTCATATTAAGTGCCTTGCCCTATCCATATCCAATCTATTCTTCCTACAATATTTTCTTTTTTTATTATATTTTTATCTATTAATTCCATAATATCTAAATATCTTGCACCCAATAGATTTATTGAATTTTGTTCAAAATGTCTTTTACCTTCTATTTTTATAACACAATATCTTTTAGACGTCCCTAATATTTCATATCCATCATTTCTTGCCAATTTACTTCCTTCTATTTCAAAGTCCCATGGGGTCCATTTACTAAGCATATAATTTAATAAATAATCTTTTCTCCATAATGAAAATTGGCAATCTATTCTATAGTTTGTATTCTGATTTTGCCTTATAAGTGTAAAATGATCTAAATCTATTATATTTTCATGAGGTCTTTTATCAATATTATCTATTAAACTAATTCTTCCAATTGACTTATTTTGCTTAATTACATCTATAAGATATTCTAATATCGTTTCATCTATAAAATCAACAATAAAATGGTCATCTATACCAAATAATATTATTTCATCATCAATTGAATTAAAATAATTAATAAGGTATGTTGACCAATTATTAACACCTCCTAATTGATTATCTGCAAGAGAAATATATTCACATCTTTTATTTAATTTATAAGGACATGGTGAAAAACCTAAAAATTTTAATTTATTATTTTTAGTCCAATATTTATCATAAAAATATGAAAATATTGGTATAAAATTCATTGTTGCATCGCATGTACTGATATACATAGAGATATCATCCATTTATTATTCTCCATTATTTTATAATATATATGGCTTAAATACGCTTAATTCACTTAAATCTCTATCTTCTTGTGTTAATGGCTCATTATTATCTTTTATAAATTGCATCATTGTCAAACCTCTAGCAGCAATATCCGGTGTCATAACAAAATTGTGCCCCATTACTTCAATATTATCCTCTGATTCTGGCACTCCTTCATGCCTCCCAGAATATCTAGCCACTCTGTACCAATCATTTGCATCTTTTGAATCTGTTAATATCATACCACCTTTTCCAAGATTCAATATTTTTCTATAATGAAATGATAAACATACATCCCCACTTTTTATATCATTATACATATTTTTGGTAAAATATCTTGCTGAGTCATATATATTATATGGAAGAAGTCTATAACAACCCGTCCATTTAGTATCTGAAAATCTTATTTTGCCTCCTGCATGTATAATAGCTTGAGGAACTGATATATATGTATGTTTTGGTATTTCAACAACAGGGTTATTTATGTCTTTAAAATGATATTCACAACATAATTGTAGTGCGCTAGCGCAACTATCAACCGCAATTGCGTAGGGTGCATTAGTATATTCTGAGACTTTTTGTTCAAAGTCTTTAATTACTTGATACGAGTTATTCATATTTTTCCTTTAATAAATTATAATGTCTTAATACTATTTTTATACCATTCTCCAATTTTACCTTTGGTTCCCAACTTAATATTTCTTTTGCTTTTGAATAATCACATTGTCTTTTACTTACTTTTTGTGGGTCGTAATTAGAATTATAAGTGACATCAAATTTTTTTGAACAATATTTTTTTATAATTTCTATTAATTCATTAAGAGAAGTTTGTTCATTAGTGCCAACATTAAAAAAATGTCCATTAATATCAGAATTTATTGCAGCGATATTTATTGCAGCGATATCAGAGCAATATATTAAATCCATTGTTTGATTTCCGTTGCCAAATATTACTATTGGCTCATTTTTTAATATTTTATTTATAATAATTCTTATTACTTGAGTATAATATGTTCCCTTGTTTGTTCTTTCACTATACACATTATAGTATCTAAAACCATTCCACGGAACTTTACACATAGATAAAAACATCATTTCATTTGTTATTTTAGTTATGCCATAAACAAAATTTTTATATTGATAAGGATGATTTTCATCAACAGGTAAATATTTTGGTTCACCAAACACTGATGCTGATGATGCATAAGATATTTTTTTTATATTAAATTCGTTGCATAATTGAATTATATTTAATGTTCCAATAATATTTGTATTGAATGCCTTATGCGGCAGTATTTCACTATCGTTTATTAACATCGAGGCTTGGTGGAATACATAATCGAAATTATATTCTTTAAAAACATAATAGACATCATGATAATTTGAAATGTCTAAATTTTGTATTATTAATCTTTCATCATTTAACCATTTTGATAAATTATTTATATTGCCATTAAAATTATTATCGACAACAACAATTAATTTGGGATCATGATTTCCCAATAATTCATCAATTATGAAACTTCCTATATTTCCTAATCCACCTGTTATTAATATAATACTATTTTTTAATTTACTTTTCATTTTTATACTCTAAATAATAATTTGTTATTGTAAACCCAGAATTAAGGAATAATTTTAAGCTATCCATATTATGAAGTTTAATTTTTGCATAACATTCGTTTATATTATTTGTTACTTTAATAAAATTTTTTAACATAAAAATACCAATTCCAACTCTCTGATAGTCTTTGTGGGTGCAAATTCGTATATCATTACATACTTTACCAACCCATCCTACTGGTTTATTTTTATATAAACACACATAATAGTCATCACCATATTTTTTCATGTATAATTCATGTTCACTTTTTTTAATACAGTGCTGATCACCAAAATTATTTGCGTAAGATTTTTCATTTCTTAATTTTCTAATAAAAGACCAATATTTTTTTTCATTTTTAACTAATTTTAATTCATCTGTATTTATCATTTTAATTACCATATACAAATTTTGTTTATATCAGGTTCACCACTATTGAGCCAATATGCTCTTAGATAACCTCTATCTAATCTCCCGCCCATAAATGGGTGTAATGTTGTTCCTATATCCAGATATGTATTTTCATTATTAAATTCAAATAATTGATGTGATAAAAAATTACTTAATGATGCTGCAGAAAATAAAAATAAATGATTTTTTATATTATTATCAGTAATATAACATTTTATATCGTCAATTAAGTGATAGTTATTTTCCATACAATTAAAACCAACTCTATAATTTTTGACTATTTTATTATAAAATGGCAATGTTTTTATGTTATATTTTTCATTACATATGATTATTATATTATAATTAAAGAAATATGGCAGCATATGTTCTAAAAAATATGGATAATTTCCATTGACAAATAAGTTAGACCATGTTAGGTGTTCGTCATATTTATCTAACCCACTTAATTCAACCTGCCAATTAAATTCTTCTTCAACAGTATAACCATGTTTCCCCGATAAGCAACATTTACAACTTATTCCTTTATAATAATTTTTCTTTTTGAACTGTAAGCTTTCTAACAATTTTTCTCTAAAAAATTGATGTTTATCAGGCTCAAAAACCTTATAATCTTCCTCTTGGTATATATGGTTTTTGACTTCATGATCACCTATCCACATTTCATTTTTTTTACAAATTAATTTTTTATTTTGTAGAATTCTTAATTCGCCATCTGAAAATCTAGTAAATGCAAATGGTTCACCAATTATTATTTTATTAAGAAATTTATTAAAATCTCCTCTAAATGTTTTTTCTATTAACATATGTCTTTTAATATTTTATATATTTTTTCTGCTGAATTGCCGTCACCAAATGGGCAATCGAAATTAATTGCGAAATTAAATCTATGATATTCAAATAAATTAAACAATTTATTAGGATCATCACATAAAAAACTAGATTTATTTAATGATTCTGGTCTTTCCGTAATTTTCCTACAAACAATACACTTTTTATTTAAAAATGAGCATTCTTCTTGTAGACCACCAGAATCTGTTATTACTAATTTACATTTTATTAAATAATTTAGAAAACTATTATATTCTAATGGTTCGACTATTTTAACTTTTTTAAATATATTTTTATATTTTTGCACAATTGGATTTAAATGCATTGGAAATATAAATTCAAGATTTTTGTATTTATTAGCTAGTTTTTCAATTTCTATAAAATATTTTTCAAAAAATTCTTCATTTTCTCTGCGGTGCATTTCGATCAATATTATGTTTGAATACTCACATTTATTTTTATAATCAATCAAATTATCTAAAACAGTATTTCCACAAATATATGCCCTGCCTAAATTATGCCCATCAAAATCTTCTGATGTAATAAGTTCAGTTATTAGATTATCATAATTTAAATTTGTTGGACATAGATGTATATAGCTTATATTATCAATTAATCGTCTATTCATCTCTTCTGGAAATGGATTATTGTAATCATATGTTCTTAATCCAGCTTCTAAATGAATTATTTTTATTTTTTTATGAAATGCATTTAATGCAATAAATAGTGCGGATGATGTATCACCTTGAACTAAAACATAATCTATATTTTCAAAAATGTTATTGTCAATATTAAGACATGATAACGCTATATTATCTAACCTGCTATTATTAAATAATTTTATATCTAATTTAAAATCAATGTTAATCAAATCGTTATCTTTTATTAAGTCGGTATGTTGACCGGTGAATAATAATTTAAATGGATATTTTTTTTCTTTGAAAATTTTTATTAATGGTTTTATTTTTACCCACTCAGGTCTTGTTCCATAACAAAACAATATCATAATTTTTTAATTCCTATTGTAATTGTCATCCATCACTAATTTCCACCCATTTTTCCTTTGAGTATTAAAAAATTGATGAAGTAATTGTTTTTGATTTTCTGGGCCCTCTACCCATAATGAATGTTTGCTTCCATATTCTGTTCCTTTTATGCTACCCCACATTTCCTTGTCATTGTGTGGGTGAGGTGGAACGAATGTATTTATACCAAGATGTTTTTGGAGCATATATGAAAAATGCATATCTTCACCGCATGTTTTAAAAATTGGATTAGGTTGTTCAAACCAAAAATATGATAACCACTCTTTTTTGAAAAACCATGAATGACCAACAAAATCTACCTGCTGCACATATTTATTATTATGAGGCCAACCAAACCTTATATAGTGTTCAAAATATGAACATTTATCATGCTGGTTGGGCAATGGTATTGTATATAATAAACCAACAGTTCCTAATAAGCCATTTACATTATTAATTGTGTTTAGACAATTTTCTAACCATTTTCTACCAGGTATTGTATCATCATCAAATATACAAATATACTCATGTGAACAATTTAATGCATAAGCAAATCTACTCCATACACCAAAATTTACATTACATAGTGCTGTAGGAATTTTTTTCATTATGTCATAATTTATAAGACTATCATCGCCAGGATTATTATACCATAACAAGATTTCATCTGGTTTCACAGTTTGGTTATTTATTGCTGCCAATTGTTCATCTAGTTGTAGTCTTCTTTTATATCCATTTAATATGACAGATATTTTATTCATTAATTTAACCTTGATATGTAGTATTTAATAAGTGACATTATCCAATTTTCTTTTTTTATTTCTTGCCATTTTGAACAATTTTTGGAGAATATACATTTTATATTCCCAAACTTTTTACTTTCTTCTATTTTTAATATTCCAAAATTTACATCTCGAAAACAATTCATTAATGATTGTTTTGTAAAAAATGAAAAATGTTCAGGAATCTTTATTAATTCTTTTGTTTTTAATAAACCTGTGTGGAATGACGGAACTTCAATATATAATATTCCATCTTCCGATAATAAATTAAAAAGTTTTTTTACTATAATATATGGATTATAAAAGTGTTCAAAGGTATGGCATAAAATTATGATATCAAAAGTTTGTAAATCTTTGCATTTATTTTTTGTTTCTCTATCATCATACCAATTTTCAAATTTATTTTTAAGTATTTTAAATAATGGGTGACTACTTTGTCTAGAAGGGCTTATTCCCACAATATTAATTTTTGATT
>Ga0265297_10001455_pt1 | contig 55488 bp, 69 predicted proteins | sample Munlanlwell13791_FD_192502 | JGI IMG/M metagenome (GOLD analysis project Ga0265297, IMG submission 192502) | Leachate microbial communities from a municipal landfill in Southern Ontario, Canada - Leachate well 137-91 | ecosystem: Engineered > Solid waste > Landfill > Unclassified | place...
GTAGCAGGGTCTAACTGGTAGAGATTCTTATTGGGATTATTCAAGGCAACAGGAATCCCATTCTTTCCCGGGACATACTGATTAAACGTAGGCAAAGCTACCTGTCGAGTCCTAGTTGCGGCATCGGTTATGGCCTTCCTGAGAGCCTCATAGTCGATGCCCCCAGCACCCGTCAAGTATGAGCTAGATGTCGATAATGCGTCTGGCATATTATATCCTCATTATATCACAAATCAGCAACAAAGTCAATCGCCTATTTTCTTGCTCCCTGTATAGCTAGTCCCAACCTCAATATCAGTAATCTCGAACATCGTCCCCGACGAAATCTGCTCCACATAAGGCATTACATCTACCCCATCAATGTTGAGGGCCTCAGCAGAAAGAGAGGTATTATTATCAGCCCTAATCTCCGCCGAGTTGCTCTGGGGGGTTGAACTATTCCCCCTGTATGCCGATACCCTGAACTTATTGTTGGGATTATCTGTAAATCCATCTAGTTCCCCCGCAGATATGGCCATCCCCGTCATCTTCCATCGGGTAAAGGCATCAACACCCTCTTCCTGCAATTTCCAGGCTCTTATTTTTACCGGCACGGGACTCACCGCATATCGGTCTCCTCTTGTGATTGTATGGTCAAAGTTTGTCAGGAATGTCAGGGTAGTCCCGCTTACCGAAGAAATCTCCCTGCCATCGCCGGCGTTCAACCCGCTTGCCATATACACCATAGCCCCAACCAATCCCGAATCGAAAGTGGCCGTTGTATCTGTCAGGGTTGTTCCTGTCGAGGTTGCAGTTCCATTTAGGGTATAGGTATCGGCAACATCCAGCATCGTCCCACTTCCTGCTGAGGCATAATCGGGGGAAAGGATGACCCCTTTTGAGGTAATGAAATAAGCCCTTACCTTCTTGCCGGTAGTTATGTCCAACCCCTCGGATACCGAGACGAAATTTGCCCCTTCCAGGATAGTACACATCTGTGTCGAGTGCCACACAATAGCCATCTGGTTCTGATTTGAATTCAGGAAGAACGATGCGTCCATCAATGAATCATATCCACTCTCGATGTCTGCAATGTCATTTACCCAGTCAATCTCCAGAAGCCGGTTCAGTGTCGAGATATTTCCCATACTGCCGTCATTGGCATTTAACAGTGAGAGGTGTAACCCGGACAGTAGAAGAACACTATTTCCCACTGCGTGCGCACCACCTTTGGCCGCCAATCCCCGTTGACGGTGTATTCTCGTGAATTGCAGAGGCTTGCCCGTCATAGTCTTGTAGACGTGGATTATCGCAGCAGGACACAATAGGAACATTGCATCTCCCGTAGCAATACAACGCAGTGGTTCTCCCTCTTTCTCGTTGCCAAATCTTCTATTGTAAGTAGTGAAGTATTCTGCTGAGGTTTGTTCCATCGAACTAAATACAATGTCATACCCATCAGCCATAAATGTAATGTCACTGTATCGTTCTATCACCCCCGACTGGGGTGGGGTTTCTACTATGTCTTTCTGGGGGTCATATATCGTATAGAAAGGCAATGCCTCATCCATCACTGTTCCTATGTCCACCGTCAGGGCATCCCACGTTCCTGAGTTTTCCCAGTTACCAGTTTTTGCTATGCTCTGTTCCAGATAGAATACAGCACCGCTTGTTGCGAGAGAAGATGACCCCAGATTGATGGTTCTGAAAATATCCACAGTATCGAATAGGAGGTCAAAATCGGTAAAGGTCTTGCCAGCCAAGACCGAACCGTTGGCAGGAAAGTCCATTGTTACCTTACACCCTGTTTCCGGCTCCGTCGTGGTATTTCCGCCTCCTGATAACGTAGTTCCACTTACCTCCAAGTCATCTTGACTAGGAGCAACTTCGGATATGGATATTCCATAATTGTTACCATCTGACCCCCTCACATTGGAGGTCAACTGCACCGAGTTTTCTCCCGCCACCGCCGTAACGTAAGACGAAGCATCTCCGTTTATGGCATCTGCCAGCGCAGCACAATGTCCCGCTATACTATCATAGGTAGCCACAGGGATAGTGACATCCGCCCCAGCGGTTACATATCTGTAGCTCCTGCCCACTATGCTTATAGTATCCCCTTCTACCATTTTACCCGAGTCCCCGCCACCCGACAGGAAACTGATAGAGCCTGTCGCAGGGGAGGTTTTATAGACCTCATTCCTCACCGTAACGGGGTCACTTAATGCGCTATAAATTCCCCGCTTGGAATCATAGAATCTCCAAGCCACCTGATATACCCCATTACCAGCAAGTTGGTAGTCATCAGTTTTGACCGCCGAACCTGATTGGGTAAGGGCGGCTATTGTGGCACTGAAATCCCCTGGCCCCATATCCACTGTCTGTAGTGCTGAACCATCCCAATAGACAGTCTTGGCATCCTTACCTTTTACACACACAAACAGGTATTGCTCGTCCGAGGAACAGTCCATCTCTGCTGAGGCTGTTATTGAGTTGCCCGTTGCCCATATCGAATGAACTGCCCACGTTGTTCCGTTGTCGAGTGTATAGAAGAGGTCAACCTGCTGGTCGGTTGTGGAGTCAAGACTGTCCCAGCGGACGACGAAGCCGCGGTAGATATCCGATGTGCCATATTTCTTAAATGATACATATTTGAAAAAAGACGGGCCGCTGTAAGTTCCGACATTTTCGCCTCCCGTTATGTCTCTCAAGTCAAGAACCTTCCTGTTTCCAAAATACTTGCGCAGACATCTCATAAATCTACCGTCTATGCCGGCCAAGTGTCCAAATGCCCCGGGGTTGACTTGGTTGGCCGGAACTGATTTGTCCATTCTAGGCCCAAGGATAGAATATGGTAGGTATTTTTCTGGCATTATTTCTTTCTCTCCATAGCGAATAAGGATGTCATATAGGCATACATTGTACCACTACTTGCTGTATTCCACTTTGCCTGTAGGCGATATGTTTGAGACCCCGCTGCGGGAACATCCACAATAGTCATTGGGGCAAATACACAACTATTTGCAGGTATACCAAAACTTTGACTGGTAAAAACAACAGATAACTGGGATGCCAACTGTCTAGTTATTCGTAATTGTACCGGGTCGGTAGAGGGTACTATGCCAGTCGGCTTTATCTGGGTATTGCCCGATACTATAACCGATACTCCCGTAGCAGTAAAAGAAAACTCAGCTATTGTAACCCAAACATTATTTGTAAGAGGTTGTCCGGTTTCGGTGAAGGTAGATGCAAGTTGTGTCACCGCATTATTGGCTATCTGCAATGTACCCACTGCCAAATCTGCAATAACACCCGATGCCGCCGTAATAGTTGCTGCCGCCATCTGATTAGCTGTGATTGTTCCAGCTACTATGTTAGCCGCCACCACAGAGTTTGCTGCCAGTTTACCTGCCGTGATAGCCCCAGCAGCTATGTGATTCGCCCCTATTTCTCCCGCCAGTATTTTGGAGGAAGTAACAGCATTTGCCGCAATCTTGTCACCCGTAATTGTTAATGCCCCAAGATGGGCTGTGCCTATTTCCCCCGCCAGTATTTTAGAGGCAGTAATGGCACTAGTTGCTATCTTGGATGTGGTCACGGCAAGGGCATCTAGTTTGGCGGTCGTTACGGCATTTTCTGCAAGGGCATCTGACAAGACAGTTCCATCAATTATAATTGTCCCGGGAATCATCTGGTCAGATGAAACCGCGTAGGCATCCCCATCATCGTTGAAGCAGATAATCCATCGGTCTGTCCCTATAGCCTGTAATCGGTCGGCAGTAGAGTGAAAGATTGTAGGGTCATCATTCAAGTCCCAGTAAATATAATCATCTACAGTTCCAGTAGCATCGGCGGTAATGGTATATTCGATTGTCTTGTATGTGAGGATTCCTCCTGTCCAAGCAACCTTACCCGCCGTGGGAGTATTTGACTGGAATGTGCCGTCGAATTTGGGTTGTTCGGCAACGAGAAGAAGTTGTCCAGGTTCACCTTGCGCTCCCGTAGACCCAGGAAGGCTGACAGCAAATCCCGGAAGTCCGGGAGTCCCGGGAGTTCCCGGAGGCCCAATTAGTCCTTGGAAATTGTAATTAGTGACGGGCGCACGGGAAGCAGCAAGACTCTGAACCATATCCAGCATAGCAGAGGACTGGTCGCTGGATGTTCCCGCCCCGGCTGCTTCTGAATCAGAAGAGGTCAATCTGCTGAGGATTCCTCCGCCCCACGGAGTTACCAATCCTAATCCGCTGTTTACATACTGGTCAATCGAAGGATAGTAATTTCCTATCAAGGTAGCGGCCACACCATCCGATACCTGTGACAGACTCACTCCGCTTGGCAGGAATACTTCTGACATTTACTTCCTTTTTAGGGTAAGTCATATATTGTAAGAACTCGTGGGCTATCTGTAGAGCCTCTTTGGTACAGAGGGCCAGCTCCTATTCCAGAAAGATATTCGTTATATGAGATGTCTCCATCTATGTATAAGTAGACCCGACTATAATTGTTGGGCGCACCGGGATTGTGGTATAACCACTTTATCTGCACAGTATGGCTTCCCGGAGTAAGTCCAGTTTTTAGGAATTGGATACTTGACTGGCCATTGACATCGCTCTCATCAATAAGGGGAGCAGTAAAATAAGCAAGTATACTTGTACCTATTGTTGTCTCGGTAAGTAGCATATCCGGCATAGAAGAGATAACATCCGCTGAGGAAATAGCCACATCATTAGCCCCAACGGCCTGATAAATTATTGCAGCACTTGAGGCAGTAGCCACTTGGTCATCTACATACTTTTTAGTGCTTGCCTGATAGTCTGTCGTTGGGGTAGGCACTATTGGGGAGGATGTAAACGTTTTTACCCCCGCTATGTTCTGGTCATTGGTATCATTAACCGGAGAAAAATTTATATCAAAATAGCCATCAGAATCGGCCTTGAAGTGAACACTATTGTAGTCCCACCCTAATTCTTGTCCATTTATTGTCAGGGGAAATCCAGTAATAGTAACCGCACTTGCCCCACTTCCTCCACCTGCCGTTACGGTGATGTTTGGTTCTGTCACATCAGCAAATGTTATAACAGTATTTGGGCCAGCTACTAGATGTCTCGGTGTCCACCCATTATTGTCTGGATTACGGCACAATACCCAATATGCTGATGTTGTGTCCGAGGTAGTCACTACATTGTTATCGGCTATCCGGTTTCCGTCCACAGTCTTAATAAATCCATTGGCATCTGGGAGGCAGGGGTCAACATATTGTGTGGTTCCGGCTTCCCCCGTAGAGGTCATCACCTTGGACTTCCTCGGCCCATTACCCAGTGTATTGCCATCATTAAATAGAACATTGCCATCTGGCACGGCATTGAGGTCAAGAGAACTCCCAGTCCCCGCAGCATCCAAGAGCAACATCAAATCATTCTGGTCATTTATGTCCCCGGTTATTCCACCCCAGAACAGTCCAACACCGAGACCAGCTGCCTCAGCAGAAGAACAAAATGCCAGCAACATCACTGCAATAATGATAAGTTTACGCATCAATAAGCCCTCTTAAAACGGTTATTATCATAACAATCCGCACGAAGTTTCGTTGCATCTTCCAGAACTGTATAGTATGAGGAAAGCCTAAGGTTTCGTAACTGGTCTCTATACATCGCCAGAATACCCGCGGCTCGTTTCTGTATAGGGGCTTCAATGCTCGCAATCATATAGGCCGCATACAGAGCCAGCACAGAGTCCATTCCCTGATTGATGGCCGGGGCTATCTCATAATAAATGTAACCGCCAGCACCCGCAACCGGAACTGGGTCAAGTGCTACATCCAATGTTGCCACACGGGTTGTCCTATTGTAGTCTGTGATAACTCTTTCCTGTATGTAATCGCCTGTAGGAGACGTTCCCGTCACCGACAGGATTCTCAATAAGCAACCCGCATAGGCATTGTCTCGGGTATCCAGAGTCCCCGTTGAAGGAACTGCTGCTAATGTGACCTCATCTCCCGCTGTATTTACGGCTGCGGCCAAAACCCCGTCGTGCAGTCGAGATGTCCCCAATTCCGTATACTCTACGGTAAACTCATTTTCACTTCCCACATACAACTCGGGTCTCTGAATATGCAGGGTTCTACCCTCCACCCAGATTCCCCGACCCGATGTGTTATGTATCCCCCGTGAGTGGTAAAAGAACTTCGTCCCATTATCGGTGTCCTTGGCATAGATAGCCCATATCACCCCCAAACTCGGCGGGAGAGCATAGGTTTCCTTGGCACTATCCACTGTTATCACCAACTTGGCTACCACAGGAGTCCTGCTATTTCGATAAACCTCTCCCAATATAATAGGATATGCCTGTTCCAGTTTGGTAAGTATCAGGGCGTCTGAATACTTGGAATTTATTGTAGGCTCATCCGTGTGCAACCGAACATCGGCCAATGCGCGGGCAATGAATCCCGTAGACAACGCTGTAGCCTCAGCGGCAGCTTCAGTTCCAATATCTTTTGTAAAGTCCACCGTTCCCGATTCCGGGGTTATTGTTGGGGTCGAGAAGTTGTATCCGGCCTTGTGGCAGAATACATAATAAGTTGTCCCATAGGTCAGGAAAAACTGGACTTCCCCACTGTCGTTGGTCATTGAAGAGCCGGCCACAGCATTTTCCCTGGAATCCGAAGTATTGAGCCACACGAGAACGTCGGGAATCGGAGTCCCGTCTGTTTCCCGTATCGTCAGGGTTACGATATGGTCTCCTGCTCCACCCTGTGCCTGTTCCGAGTTCTTGGGGGCTTGAATCTTGGCAGTTCCATTCCAGTAGAATACTTCAGTCACGGCACGAACAGGGTCTCCATTCGCCGGAGATGCACCTTCCTGCTTGTAACACACCCCAAAGTAATACCCCACCGGAGAACTTGCTGGCATATCTGCTGAGGCCAAAAGACCATCATCGACTGTAGTGGCAATATCATAAGTGGCGGCGGCAACCCAATCCTCGAAAGTAAGACTAGATGGGATTAGAACTTGTCCCGTAACGGCATTTCTTGCTGCCGTGTAAACCGTCTCACTTGTCAGGAGTTGGAACTGAAATTCTTTCGCCACTTATTACCCCTTCGTTGGTGTGTTATGGTTTCTGTTCTACGCTAAAAGCAAAAGTATAATCAGTCGTTTCATTATGGCGTCTCCTGTGTCCAAGTGTGGCCATAATTGACCATTACACTATTCGAGTCAATGTAATCGGTCGTCAGCCAGTTAGGTTTGTCGTCATCGTTAATCAATCCTTCGTTTACATCCATCGCCGTTCCATCTGGCAGAATAAAATGGCCGCCACTTGGGGGTTTTACGTTGGGGTCAACAGTGGCCGTATCGTTGGCGTCCAAAAACAAGAAATGCGCCCCAGCATACATTATTGGCATAGTTGCCGTAGTTGGCCCTGTCGCAGTAGCATTTGTGTAAGTTTGACCATTATCAAATGGATAAATAGTAGCGTTGGCTGTTAGTTTTGTAGGGACGGGCGAATGGTTATCCTTAAAAACGCCTCCAGTGTAATCCGATATTGCAGCAATTGTGTTCCCGTCTTTCCAATAAGACACATCGGTATAAAGTTTAGTTCGTATGACAGTCCCCGCACAACCACCTGTCGCCGACATACCCAGTGAAGAACCGCCTGTAGATTGAGTAATCTCACAATCTTCTATTATTGCGGTAGATGCTACGCGACCGATAGATGTTGCCATACCGTACCCGCCGACGCTTTTGGTGAGAAATTTAGAACGCTTTACGGTCGCGTAAAATGTTTTGCCCATTGCGCCGCTATTACCTGAAAAGTTACAATCTTCCGCATAGCCATATACATCCATACCAAAAATCGTACACCCGCCCCAGCCCTGGCTACCCGCTGTTACGCGATAAAGATTAGATGCTACATAACCAGCGCCATTGCTATTGTTATCATTGTCTCCGCCTATAGAGTTTACCCCAAAATTACTGTCGTAAATGTTTACGAGTAGCTTGCAGTTGTTTGCAACCCTGAGCGACCCAGCATCGCCGTTACAAAATAGAAATTTTCCGTGAGTATCCGTTTTTCCTCTAAACGATTCCCTGGTATATATAGAAGGATTGCTATGTCTAAAGTCGCAACGCCAATAAGTAGTATCGGCAGCGCTACTTTCGATTGATAGGAACGTATGCGGGGATACCAAGTCGTTATCTTTGACTGTTGCCCAAGGAGTAGCCGCACACGACGTAGATTTGGCACCTGTCGTGTTGGTATTCTTAAAAGTCATACCCTCGAAATACATAAAGTCGCATTGCTTGATTACTAAAGGTGCGTTAGGTTCGCCATATATAAAACACGCAGATGGATTGCCTTTGTGAACAAAAGAAATATAGTTCGTATCGAGAACCAGTGTGGAAGTAATAAGATTGTAGTCGCCATCCGAGAAAATAAGTGTTCGCCAGTTCGTAGGTGATAAAGCACCCATATTCGCGTCCCTGTCTGATGATTTCAGCCAGTTATATTGCGTCTGTAAATTCTGGTCAGGTGTAACGGTTATGGAATTACCGGAAATTAGCTTAACAAACGTGCCATTGACATCATTCGCCGAGGCCACAGCGTTGCCATTCACCGTCAGGTTGTTAAAATTGCCATCGTTCGCGTCGATGCTGTTGGCGTCCAGATTCCGCACGTTCACGTCAGTAGAGGAGGTGAGTAAGTCCTGTTTGGCCGCTAACAGGGCATCTGATTCTCCCGTAGTATAGGTATCTACTCCCAAGGGACTAAAACCCCTGGTTATTCTCTCAGTTGCAGAACACAGATTGAACAGACCCAAGACCACAACTATTCCAACAAGATAATTCCTAATCATAAAGAAGCACTCCCTGTCATAAAGCATCTAACCCTAGTTATGCCGGTTCCACTGAAATTGTAGAACTCGACCCTTGTGAATTGTTCCATCAGTGGGTCAATATCAAATGTCCCCACATTACCACCTACTTCGTTTCCATCCGCACCCGATGTGCAGGCAACACCCTTCCACTCATTAACATCCGAATACTTATAAACATAGTCTGCCAACTTGTGGTTGGGGTCAGCCTCAGCAGAAGAAAGATATGCTACTCCTGAGTTAGGGTCGTGGGACACTTGGACATCCCCACACCTGACATTCAATTTGGCCGCAACCTTTCCACTCCCATAAGGACGGGCAAACAGGATATTCACGTCCACTGTAGCCCCACAGGGGTCATTCCCGTCTGTAGTAAACTCGAACATATATGATAAATACCCATTCCTTATCTGGGTTGGAATCTTTACCCAGTTAGGGTCGGCGTTTACGTCGTGCCACGATTTCTGCGCAGCACTTAGAGGAATCTGGCTGCCCGTCGCCGAGTCAATCAGAACATATCCCCCCTCCAACTTAGGAGTGGGAGAACTGTAGCCGAATGATGCCCCTGCAATAGTTAAAACCAATACCCATAAAACCAGAAACTTTTTCATAAATCACTTCCCCATTAACCAAGTAAAACCTACTCCTATTACGGTTGCTATTGCACTACAAGCAGCAGTCACCCCCGCTATAAACATTTTGCTATCCCGCAATCTCAACGAAGTAGGACAGCCCTTACTGTGGTCAGCTAAAATTGACGGCATAGCCCTGTCTAACCAATACTGTATTTTTAAGTCCATATATTCTTTGTCGTCTTGGTCTAAAGTCACACAGCTACCGCTATCCTTCCAGTTGGGTTATGATACCAATTTCGTCGCTCACTTGCCTCATCCTGTTCGTCCTGTAATGCCAGTGTCCCGTCTCGTTCTCCTCTTGATACAAAATCTCGGACATCCGTAGTCCTTGTGGGATTATTGAGCCTCAGCAGAAACTCTTGGAACTTCTCTCTGCTGAGGGTATTCGGGGACAACCCCATATTCATCCCATCCACAAATTCGTGTTTCCCCAAATCTTCCCATATCCCAATGACCCACGTTCCGTGAATCCTGTGCCGATATGCAAATAGCAGGTCTCGGATTCTCTTGTCGTGAACCTGTGCCAGCAGGGATTTTAGAACATCGCTGTTTTCGATAATCTGATGGCGAGCCGGATTGAATTGGGTTGCTGTCCCGAGAAACATTGTTATGTCCCCTCAACTCTTCCAAACATTAGTATCGTTGCCGCATCGTCTTGGCTGGCCTTCGCCCCAACATTTACCCCTGCTGAGGCTTGTATAAAATGGGGAAACAGGATGGAACGGGTTTCATAGGCCGCCAAGGACATCTGTGAACTGATTTCCGTGGCCGCCGACCCAGTATCCTCAACCAAGGTAACGGTGATGGGGCTACCCGTCTTGTTCCCAATCACGATTCCCTCAATAAGCAAACTCATTATCGAGGTGGGTGCGGGCATTACTTCTACTGGGGCTGTTCCTATTGCATTGGATTTCCCCGGCCACGATACTGCACTTCCTGCGGCTGACCTGTAGTCAAGCAATTTAGACATATCTTATCTCCAATAATAACGGTGGGCTTTCCACAATTCACCATTGTGTACCGGCCCACCATAACAGGGGCCGTTAATTTTAGGCCATACTTGACGCTGCCAATGGATACTTGAGTCCGTAGGCGTTTGGCTCGCAGACAAAGTTCTCCACACCGAAGGATGCTCCGGTATTTGCCAGAGGAGCAACTGCCCCACCCTGACCCGTGCAGAACCTATTGCCCAGCATAGCAACCACAGCAGCCGCATCAATCTGCATAATGTTGTTGGTTGCAGCCGCATCGTTGTTGACCACATCGTTGTTGCGGAGAGTAACGATAGTTACCGCAGTCGTTCCCTGGTCTAGGAAGAATACGGTATCATTGAAGTCACCCCATATCCTATTATTCTCAATCAGGATATTGGTGCATCCGTTACTGCCGTCTGTTACGGAGAAGAAGGAGACATCATCGCCACCCAGCACCGAATAAACAGTGCATCCTCGAATGGTAATGAAACTTGAAGCTGCCGTGGTATCCAGAACCGTGATAATCCCGTAATTGGCCGCAACGCTCAGTTCGAGAGTATTTGCTGTCTCTATGAAATCGCAATCCTCAATCGTAATATACGTCGAGGTATTGATTTCTATGACATTCTGCGAACCACCAGTTGTCCCGCCGACAAAACGGATATTCTTCAGGGTAATGTTGTTACCTGAGAATTTCACAGGGCCACCTTCATTGTTGGCCGTTGTTACGGTTAGAACCGGTTTGTTATCGCCAGTTCCCAAGCCGATAATCTGCACATCATCCACATCGCAGGTAATATCCGCAGCGGATTCCAGTGTCTCGGCGTGACCGGGGGCAACCAGAATTACATCCTGATTTCCCGCCGTGCAAAGTCCTATCGCATAGTCAATGGTTGCCAACGGGAGTTCCGGGCAAGTGCCGTGTTCCCCATCTGTGGCATCCAAGGTATTGGCGTGGCCACTATCCACAAACCATACCGAGGATGTGGGGGTCAATTTTAGACCCAGTGCCGCAAAGAAGGGTATAACCCTATACCCATATTTCAAAATCGCATCTTGAACATTCATTTGTCTTTACCCTTTCTAAAAAGTCAAAAATTGGAGGCACAAGAAACAGGAGAGAAGCCTGTGCCTCCATTAAACTTCGTTGTTTTATACCAGCGAATCTTCCGTAAGGTTCGTCAGTTTGATACTCCGAACATCCTTCGGGCAGGTCAAGGTGTACATCCAGAACGGAGCCTGAACCATATCCGCGTTGGCGACTACGCCTGTAGCGGATGTGGACTTCTGCACCGGCATAAAGATACCGGGGAATCCGGCAGCCGGGGCATAGAACTCAACCTGCGAATCGACTTCGCTGTTCGAGCCGCCTATCCTAGGTGGGATATACCGCTGGATATTGTCCTCGCCGAACTTCACGCCATACAGCGTATTCTTCGGACACATTGGGGATATAATCCACCGCATATCCTTGCCGTCTATGCTGTAGGAAATCTTTGACCAGCCACCGGCATACGACAGGGTTTTACCCGTGCGGTCGTAGGTGAACTTGTTGGGGCCGAGATATGCCTGCTGGACATACTTGTTCTGCACGCCGGCGTCAGTGATGAATGTGTCAATCGAGGCTCCGGGATAACTTTCCTGGAAGCCCTGAAGATACCGTGTCAGCACCAACTCGGTCAATGGGCCAGATATGTCTTTCACCAATGACCGGAACTGCCGGTAGGTATCAACATTGAACGCACCACCGAGAATTGTTCCCGATGCCGCAATCCAGTCCTCAAGACCCCAGCTAATCATCGGCCTTGTTGCCGCGGCATAAGTGCCGGTGTTCTTGGCGACAATCCACATACCGGCTGCTACACATAAACTGCCGGAAGTATACCAGCCATTCGTATTGTCGTAGGCCATTATCGCGCCTGTCGATGAATTGAAGCAGGCAACGGTAATGGTTCGTCCAATGTAATCCACATTGGTAACTACGCAGTTGAGATATGTTCCGCCAGTCAGGTAGTTAATCCTGTCTGTGCCATCCGTTGCTGTACCCTCCTGCAACGTATCAGTGCTGGTTGCGTGAATGTCAATCAGCATACCAGTTCTGAAATTGTGAATTCGACCATACGCCTCATTAAGTGTGATGAGGACGTGATTAGTCGTGCTAATTTCCGCAGCCGAGCTAACTCGACCCAGAACATCGGTTCTGAAGGTTGCCGAATTTGTTGCCTTGTGAGCAAAGAAACTCGCAGCCTCCAAAATCGCTTTGTGCTTGCCCACACCCTTCAGTATCCGTCCGACCTCTTTAATCTGGGTCGCGCCGAGGGCATCTGCCTGACGATACTGAAGCGGAATGTTGAAGTTACCAGTAATCCGGTGCAGGGTCAAAGACCTCTTGATTATGCCCGGATACTGTGATGCCATTCCGTCCGGGAATGGTGTGAGGTCTGCATCATCAGGGTCTATCCCCGACGTTTCAGTTCCTCGTAAACTTGTCGTCCCCGCAATCGCAGGGCCACTTGGATTGGAGTTCTGGAACTCGCCGCTGACACCCGTATCGAACAGGTGCATCACAGTCCATCCCCTGCCAATCGCAGTATTCGGCCCAACACCCAAAGTCGTATTCTTGATGTCCTCAAACATCGGTGCGACCTTGGGCAGGGACTCTAACAATATCGCCGGCAACTCTTCTCGAATGTTGTCGTCCAGCGACGTAAGTAAATTTGTTGCTCCTGAAGCAGCCATTACGCTATTCCTTAAAAGTTAAGTCAATAAATAGTTTGTGTGCGACTTAACCTTACAAGGACTCCCCAGTTACCCCGTATTCCATCATCTACTATCCGACTATGGACTTACCCATCTTGATTGCCCTTTGAACAACACGGGCAGCAAAATTGTCCTCAAAGTCGGGTTCGGCAGACGAAACACGCTTCACTGGTTCTTTGGCGTAGGCTTTAGCCGAGATGCTGTCGGGCTGACCTAATGGCAATACAGGAACACCACTGGTCGCCGTAGACGGAGTACCGAACCTCTTAACATTTCGCTCTAGTCTCCCTCTTACCTCCTGAAGGCTCGAAGAGACTATCGTGTTCAGGTCTGTCTGCTCTTGGCTAGTAACCCTCCTCTGAACGTCTTTGAAGGTTTGGTCTAGCAATTCACTTTTCAACTCTTTGGCCAACTCCGCATTGTCGCCGGCCAAGTCACTTATCATTTTAACACAATGCGGTTCTGTGTCAATACCCTGCTCGATGGAATCCTTCAATACCTTAATCTGTCCATCATACATCATCTGACGGGCATATCCGAGAACCTGCTTGTCCTCAGCAGATAGCTCAACCTTGGCCTCAGCAGAAGTTCTACGGGCTGTATCGCTGGAATCGTCCTTCAGGGAAGAAATAAACTCCTCGGGTTTCAGATTCAGGAGTCCAGCCAGTTCTCGCGCCTCGGCCTCCACCTTCTCCACCGATTCTGCTGAGGAAATAGTACTGTAAAGTTGTTCAATTCTCAAACCCTTGACCGCCTCTTTCTTGAGTTCCGCGGCTTCCATAAATTTTGCGTCGGCCCCAGCAGATTTCTCGGCCAGTTTGATAAGCTGTTCCTGGCTGAGTTTCTGGGTTGCCCCGTTCACCTTGATTTCGATAAGTTCGTCCTTCTTCGCCGCTGCTGCCGCCTCCTGTGCCAACTTTGCATCTGCCGCGTCTTTTGCCGCCTGTTCTTCCGGTGTCATACTTCTTGCTCCTCTCTAAATCGTGAAAACCCCTATAAAATTAACCGTCCTTCACGTTGAAGGGTAGGTTACATCATCGGTTGTCCTTGTTCCTGTCCCATTGCCCCTTGCTGTTGCATCATCATATCTGCTTCCTCCGCTGAGGCATCCATTGTCGGCATATTATCCGGCAAAACTCCTAATCCAACCTTATGCAAATCGTGATGTTTCTTGAAGAGGTCTCTTACTTCTGCTGAGGCCAAGAAAAACTCAGGTCTTGCCCTAAACGCATCCAGCACCATCAAATGAATCAAGTGCATATCCTCTTCGGTTACGATAACGGCTTGGTCATTAGCAGTCTCACCATCCCCGAACAATAGGAGATTTTCCATCATCGCTCGACGATAGTTTTGCCACTCCTGTTCATTGCCCACCGGCAGGGTGAGTCCCCTCTTCCTGACTTCTATCCGATATTCAGTAGGAGTAATTGTCCCATCCTTCAGGGCTTCCTTGAGTTCCATCTTTTGTAATTCGTTGGAGATTGGGATTTCAGAAGCTACCGTAATCGTTACTTCGTCGGGATGAGGAATGGCGTTTTTGGCCAACTTCATTTCCCCCGACTTGGAGTCAAAGGACAAACCGGCCAAGGTATCATCCAGTTTATTGACATTTACTACCTTGTCATCACCCCAAGTAGACCTTATAATTCCTAACATCGAGCGATAAGCCGCAGAAACAGCCCCCGCCACATTACGAGCCACGGGAGCCAACGGGATTCCAGCACTCTCATTTAACATTCCCAGAGCTGGTGCTGAGTCAATCCTGCCCGGGACATCCCCTCTCATCATTTCGGTGGGCTGATTGGCCACTCTCTCCATCAACTCCATCCCCACCTTCAATCCCTGTATCGGGAATGTCCCCGAGTTGATGGGGTTAATAGCAAAAGGTCTCACATCCTGATTTGAGGTGTAATCCGGCTCATACCGCATAATCTTGCGGCCATTCTTATTCTCGATAGCATCGGCCATAATACCTGCCGATGTGGGTATGCAAAGCAACCCCTCATTATCAAGACTTTGTATGTTCTGGAATACCTTGGCTATCGTGTATTCCATTTCGGCATTGACCGGCATCACGAGGTCAACAAAACTCCTCCCGAAGAATCCACCCACATCCGCATACCGAATTACATTGCAGGGAGAATATATCTTGCTTTGTGCAAAGTTCTGTTGATAGACTTGTTTGCCCCCCGCAAAAATCCTATATTCCCCCAAGAACCCATCAGGAGAATCCAGCCATACTTCTCCCATCTTTATCAATTCCTCGGAGGTCTCATCCTTGCCTTTCTTATTGAAGTAGGCGTCGGACTCATTCGGTTTGTGGTCAATCAGGAAAGTAGAACCCATCCCCGTCGAGGATAACACCCCCTGAAACTTGGAATTGACAGGTGAAGGAATCTGCCCCGTAGGGACGGAGAAGGAATCAGCCTTATCTAGTTTGGCCTTATCCGATTTGTCAAGAATGGCCAGACCCTCCAGCCATCTCTTCGGCACAAACCTCGCCCTTATCTTTCCCCTGATTGCCATTGTGGTAGGGACATCCGAAGGCACGGGCAGGAGTTCCCACGGGGGGACAACCTCAATACCCATCGAATCTTGGTCTTGATACCAATTCACCAACCCCAACGTCCCATAGGTAAGCAGAGGTTGTGCAATACCCTGTTTCATTTCCAGAACCTTCTGGTCGGGAAACGCCACATTCAGGCACGCCTGCGCAATACTGGACTTTCTCAATCCGTCCAGACTTATCCCTCTCGGCTTTGTGGCCGGTGACAAGTCCAGTGACATTATCCTGCCCATCTGCGAAAGGTAACGGGCAACAATCTCTTCCCACCTGAATTTCAATGTCCCCGATTCATCAATGTAGGATGCCGTGACGCTCCCCCTATTGTAGTCGGCAGTAAGATTACGAACTCCGCGCATATACCAGTACGAAATCAACCAATTAGTGGCCAAAGGATTCCTGATTTGTTCCCCAGTGGAAAGCCACTCTCTAAATACATTTTCAGCCGAGGTAGTATCCCCGGGAAGCAATATATCGTATGACATCGTTATTTCCTAAACTCTGTCTTGAAAGTTATACCTGTTGGGGGTGGTTCCTCTACTTTCTGCTGAGGCTGGTTCGATATTCCTCTTAACTTATCGGCGTGTTGCATCAGCACCCCTGCCCCCACCCTGTTTTCTGCCGAAGCCTTATACAGGATAAACTGTTGCACAAGTTCCCTGTATTCCTTTTCCCACCTACGAATAGAAATCTTCTCACAAATCAAATAGACAAGAAGCATAACTATCATAGCCACTGTTATGTAATTACCCATACTCATTACTCCTATTGTATCATAATTTGTCATTAAAGTCAATCCCCTATCCCATCACCCGAGGTCTTATGATTACTCCTGTTTGTCGCCCCTGATTATTCTTGGCATAGGTTCTCTGTTCCAAGGCTGCAAGTTCTGCCGGCTTCAGGGTCAGGGGATTAACGTCGGCGAGAAAAGGTAGTCCACCCTGTAAGGGTTGCCCCTTCTTGATGCGTTCTATCAGGGAATCATCCTGCGGAGCCTCAGCAGAAAACTTAGACCCTCGTGCGTGGACAACATACTGGGGCATCCCTAACACGCAGTCAATCATATCATCAAATGGGAGAAGAGCCAAGTCCTCCGTGAAGTCCAGGGTTTGTGTGTAAAGCTGGCTCATCGGCCACTTGTTTTTGAGATGCGCAGGATACTTGATTTTGCCGGTGTCAAATCTCCAACCAGTTCCTGCAATGCGTTTCGACTTGGAAGTGTTGGCTGGATACTTGATGGGCATTACCCGTGGCCTCCATCCTACCACCCCAGCCTTCTCGTTTACGAAGGTGGAAACACTATCATAGAAATTTATCTGGGTTGAGGCCGACTCAATCCCAATGACCTTGCATTTCCATTTCATCCCATACTGGAGGATTAACTCATACAATCGGGGTTCTTTGGCTCTCCCCATCCATCCGTCCAGAACCCACATTGTATTTTTACCATCAAATCCCACGATTCCGATGCAGGAATAATCGTTGTGTTGTGCCATCCCCTGCGCATAGTCGAATGTGCCGATGATATAGAGGTCTTTGAGGAAATCCTTTAATGGTTTCTTGACCTCGGAATAGACAGCCACCATCGGGTCTGGTTTCTCATACCACATAATTTCTGCTGAGGATTCCAGAGGATTGTTCTCCAGGTTATCATCCACAGTGTCGGGATTTATGGTATATTCATTTTTACGAGCATCAATGTTGAATGACCGTTCCGTGTCCGTGGAGGGGTCATTCTGACACTCGGCTTTGAATGTGGCCTCCCCAAGTTCCGCCCGTTTCGCCGCAATCCACTCGGGTGTCCACCGGCTGTCCCACAGGATTTTGGATTTAGTGGGATTGGCATAATCCGAGTAGATGGTTTTGTAAACTCGACGATTCCAGAAAGTAAAGCGGGGGTCATCATTGTTGACCGCGTGATACAGATAGGCACGACGGTTTATCAATGTCCCTATCCAGAATATAGAAGAACCACATTCCAACATTGGCATAATCTGCCGGAACAGGATATTCTGGAACTTCTCGGTCAGCAGTTGCATCGACTCCTTGGAATCATTGTCGGGGTCGCTCTCTGGGTCATCCAGAATAAACAGGTTTGGTCTTGCCCCCCTTTTCTTTCCCAATACCGAGAATCCCTGCAAGGTAGCCCCATTCGTCAAATGGATGTAATGCCGGTTGAAGGTAGCATCTCCCTTGGCTGGTTTCAAATTCCCAAAGTCCTCGATAATCAGGGGGTTGGTGGTAATCTGTTCGATGATGGTATCGAACCTAACTTCTACCAGATTGTCCGTAGCAAGCCCCAATGCTATCGCAAAGTAGGGACGAGTAAGCAGGAGTAACAAGATAATCTCAATACCTATGATTGTAGATTTCGCACTGCCGCGGGGGGCTGCATCTGCGTTACGGGCGTAGTCCCCCAAATCGTAAACCATCTGGAAATGAAACTCAGGGGACTCCGAAAACCCTGTCCGGTAAAATGAATTTCCGAGTGGTTTGAGATAAATTGACCTAAATAGAAACCAAGCTCTTACCAGCCCCAAGGGGGTAGACTGGTCAAGTAGAATTTTCATCCTAGCCTGTTTCTGCTCAATAGGGTGCATTATCCCGTAGTTCTCGGGTAGGGGATAATAGGGATTCTTCCCCTCGGGGTCACGAAGGTAAAACCTTTCTACCTTGCCACTAACACTATGCAGGTCTACAAAGTCCACTTCCTATTTATTGTCCTCTTTTGCTTCCTGAACTTCTGGCAATTCATCCCCCTCGTGACGTTGTTCTCCAAATCCGGCCAACACTGAAAACACTGCCAAGGTGGTCATCACCGATGCACTCCACTGGCTGTTTGGGAGACTGTCCCCCATCAGTCGAAGAAGGATTGGCCATACCAGTTTCCTGAACTGCTCGTTTCGGACTGTCTGAAGAACGGCCTCCTGAAATGCGGGGATGTCCACCTGCCACAGGAGAATGGAAGGCATCACCATCGGATTGCTTCCGAGCATCTGGAGGTGCATCGCCACCACCCCGCTGTTCCAGTTCAGGTCTATGAACTCACAGAATTTCTCGAAATCGGTTCTTGGGCCGATTCGGATTGTCTTACCTGCCCCCCCATCGCCCACTCCCTTGTAAGGAGTCCCATCAAGATTTCTTGCACTATCATCCTTTACTGCTGATTCCGGGGAAGAGCCGGAGACTGTCTCTGACGGGAGGCTTGTGTCCGGCTGTAGGGTCGTGTTGTTTGGGGACACTGTTTGATTGGCTGGAGACTCCGTTGCCGTCTGTTTGTCCTGTATCCTTTCGAGGTTCTTCAACTCCGCTGGGGGTGGGAGTTCCGACATCACTTCTAACGACGGGGGCGGGGGTATCGGTTGTGACTGCATCTCCTTCTGTCTCAACGACTCCTCCACTTCCGCCATCCCCGGGGGGATTCCTGGTTCCGGTTCCGGTTGCAGGTTTGGTATCCCCATCGCTGCTCCCACATTGCTTATGTTCTTGTCCACCATCTTTTTGCTCCTCTCGTAAAGAGTTAATCTGCTGGGGTTTTCGTGATAAAGCACCGGCCACAAGGTCAGTGCTGAATGTCATCGTTTCGCCATCCACCCCTTGAACGGTTTTGGTGACGTGGGCTTTCATACCCGACGAACCCAGAGCCACATACAGGATTTCCCGAAGCATCTTGATGGCATTGATTCGCTCTGACCCCTTTCCTTTGGGGTCACGGGCAATCTCCAACAAGATGCTTATTTCTTCGTCGTGTGTCCAGTCAAGTGCCTGAAATACATCCACCAAGGTTACGGGGTCGGTAAAAGCCGTAATCTTTTCAGACTGCTCAGGGGTGATTTGGCGAGTCGAGAAAATACCAAACTCCCCTGCTCGTGCTATGCTCTGCTGGGCGCGCGCTGGCTCTATTTCGTCACCTCATTCACACTGGGTATTATACCAGATTTGTCTTTCTTCAACCCCATTTTCTTCATCATCTCTGCCAGCACATCGCCGGCCTTGTCTCGTTTTCCACCCGCGAGATAGATTTCGACCAGGGCCTCAGCAGAAGAACACTTTTCAATAAAATCGTCTGTGATGACCACAGGGACATTCCCTCTCCCCTTGGCTTTCTTGTCCGAGCCGGGGGCAGCGAAGCCCCGACCTCCCCATCGGGTTATCCAATAGAGCGATTTCTCAAGAGTTTGCCTTGAGAAGAAAGCACCCTTCCCAACGTAGAGAAGAGGAATCCTTAACTGGTTACAGAATCGGGCAGCTTGCTGTCTGCTGAGGCCAAAGGCGGTGCAAATGTGCTGGAGTTCCCTGTATTCTCCCGTATGGCCGGGGTTAAAGATTCCGAAGGCGGCTTTTGTTTGTTCTGGATTACCCACTGTCTTGCTTCCTCAATACGTCGTGTTCCAAGTTCGATTTGGGATTGTCGGATGTCGATGCCAATATAATTGCGGCCTGTTTTGATGGCCACAGCGGGAACAGTTCCCGAACCACAAAAACAATCAAGGACAATTCCTCCGGGCGGGCAGAAGGAACGAATAAAGAACTCGGCAACCTTTTCACTGAAGGGGGCTTCGTTTTCGTGGGCGAGTTTTGAACCGAGGTGGCCTCCGCCTAATGCCCCACAGTCTATTACATCGCCGGGATTAGCTATTGCTATGGGAGTGGAATCTTTGTCTGCCCATTGATGGGATGGCCTGTCCATAGTTTCTCTTGTTCCGTCTGCCCGCCTATTTCCCGATTCTTTTTGTCCTTTGCCTATATGCCCCCATTGATTTACTCTTGTCCCATCTTTTATTCTGTGACTGCACTCGCCACCAGGCCCCCATTTTGGAGAATGTCCCATAGCTTTATTATCTGACCAGTTTAACCTACCGAGAGGAGCTACACAAATAACAAACTCGTAATCGGAGCGCATCCAATCTACGCTTCCACTACCGGGTATCCCAAACCGTTTATACATCAACGGTTTCCGTAAATTAAACCCCGCCCGGTGCAGGTCGGCCATAAGGAGTGCAGGGGTTGCAGACCACTTGAAATTCTTGGTATGACCAGCTACCACGAAAGCGACCAAGCCACGGCAGATGCGGGAAGATTCACGGTAAACCTCGACCATCCAATCCACCCAGTCTTGTCCCTTGAGGTTGAAGCCGATGCCATAAGTTCTCTGGGATTCATAAGGCGGACTTCCAAATACAAGGTCTACTGACTTATCGGGCATTGAGCGCATTATTTCGATACAGTTGCCAAGAATTAGTTCATTCCGCTGAGGCATTTATTTCTTTTCTCCCTCGCCTTTCGCTTTGGGACGGAAATTAGAATAGTCCTCATCGCATTGGGTACAATTTTTCAATCCCTTTTCTTGCCCGCACGTTCCGCAACTTCTCGCATCCTGTTCGTTGACTTCGTGAATATGGGAGTAGCCCTGTTCGGGCAACGGTCGCAAATCTTCCGACAACAAAACATCTTTCGGATTGTGTTTGTGAATTATCTGCCCTGCCGCCTGTGCTATTTTCAGTGCTTCTTTGCGGTCAACAAATTCGCCAGATTCAGTTACAAAGCCCTGCATTTTTGTAGTAACTCTCATGTCTCTGTTTAACTCGACGTGGATATAGCGAATAATATTCCCGTGGCTATCCCCTTCGATGATTTTACCACCGTCCATTTTTATTGCCGCACATTTTATCCGTCGCTGTTCGGGCTGGATGGAGGCAAGGGCGGCTTTTTCAACAAGCATAATCTCGTCGGCCAATTTAGTAAGACCGCAATTGCAGACGTAATTTTCAGGCGGGTCGTCCGCTCCGCCGTGAGGCAAAAGAAGTTTACAAAACCCTTTATGGCTTGCGTAATCTTTTAACCTCTCAATTCTTCCTTGTTTTTTTCTGGCTATGTCCTGCATAAGACCGTAAGCCAGTTTTGCTTTTAGATTTTCTGCTTTCAGCCGTTCCACTTCGGCAGTAAGGTCGCTGATTTTTACATCCTTGTTCTCGCATTTATAACGGTAATCGCCAGCCAATTTTGTCATTTTATTGTAATCCTCAAGTTGTCGCTCGCTATGCTCCTTCAACTCCTCAATCTGCTTTTCCTGTTTGCCTAAATCTATTTGTGCTTGCAGATACACTTTAGTCGTCTCGCTTAGTCCCCGCTGTATCAAATCAATCTTTGCTTGCAAATACGCCTCTTTCGTGCCGAGGCCCTTGCATTGCAAACAGGCACAATTTGTAACACCGCTCCCGCCCAAATCTCTATCGGGGCTTGGCTCAACTTTAGTGCCTTCGCAATGAGGACACGCCATATCCGCCTTGAGGGAGGAGAGGAGGATTTCAGCTTCTCGAAGTTCAGAAGATATACCAACTACGGTATTTTTTCTCGCTGCCCTTATTTTCTCAATCGCCTGTTCAAGTTTTTCTGTGGAGTTTTCTGTCATTTTAGCGCCTTTATTCTAAACATTTGGTCGCAATGAGGGCATCTTATATACAACTTTGATTCTGCTAAATCAACAGCCGGAATTGGCGATAAAGTTGTTATTGCGAAGGGCCTGTTTGGGCAACCTATCTCGTGATTACCTGCTGTATCTTGTTGACAATGGGGGCATTGGTTCATCTTTCCGTTCCTTTCTTCGCCAACTCTAAAGCGTAGAGAGCGATGCAAATCCAGTGTTCGGGTTTAGCTTTATTTACAATCCAATAATATGCTGAATTCAAAAAAGACGAGAATCCTAAATGGTTTTCTGTGTATATTTTTACGTTATCTGGATTACACGCCTTCCATACTTCAACCAACGCTCTATCAAAAAACGTAATTGACCATTCATTGAATCCCTTTCCTATCGCTTTATCCCTCAACTCAAACTCCAGTTCTGCCAGCGAGCCGGTGAAGGGGTCGGGGGTAGGACAATGTTCATATTTATATGCCTTATTATCTCGCGTCCTAATTCGTATGTCGTGATTACATTTATGGCACTTGAAAGATAATGGTTTCTGTTTATGTCTCCACGGCTTCGGCGTTACTTCTTCATACCAGCTTATTGCTTCTCTGAATTTCTGTTCGTCGCCGATTAGCGGCAGTAAATCTAAGGCAGAGTTAGGTTTCATCTTTATCTCTCCGATTTTGGCAATCTTCTTATGCGAGCTTCTTGCATCAGGTAGTGCAAATCGTTTACTACTTGCCCGATAGAAACATACTCACTGTTTTTTGCCATACGTTTGTATTTATTCATAAACTTTTGCAATTCTTTAATCATTTTCCGCCTCGCATTTCTTTATTTCGGCTTTGATTTCCTGTATCGCCCCGGATAATCCCATTCGAGCAAACAGTCCAATAACCCACCGCAAGGCCGCAAGCCAAGCGTCTTTGTATTGGCTTGACAAGTAATCCTCTCCCAATAACCTCCTTATTGCTTTGTCATACCACTTTTCAAATGCGCTTTTGCTCATTTTGGGGACTCCCGCTGGGGTTTCTCGAAAGTAAACCGGAATTTCCAGTTGGGACGAGGATTGAACATATTGTAAGGGGCGGTCTGACCTTCCATCAGGAGGATATTGCCCTCTTGGTCTATGTGGTTTCCGTGTCTATCCTCATCTAATCCTACCTTTGCAAAATCTTTTCTGTGTCGGGAATCCTCTGCCTCTATCTGGGCTTCCGCTGTAGCATTACGACGGGTCTGCTCACGGGTCTGGCGGAGGGTAATGATACGATTCATCTCTTCCAAGTTGCCGGCTCCCCGGGCGGCTTCAAGAGCATCGAGTTCGGCTTGATTGGCGTGGCGATTGGCCATACGAAGATAATGGACGGCTCGGGTTCGATTGCTTTGGCAGTAAAGGCAACAGGGAGAATTGCCGGAGGGGTGATGATAAGAGGCATCGAAATTGTGGTTGTTATCTTTGAAGTTGCGACCGCAGACAGCACACTTCTTTTCTCCGGGGTTAGGAGGAATGGTAAAGTCGGTATCGTATGCTTCCAAGGGCATTTGCCGAGACTGTTGGCAGAAAAGACAATCGCCGGCCTTGCCGTGGAAGTATTTGGGTTTAGCCGGAAACTCCACATTGCAAGAGGGGCAGAGTTGGTAAGGGATTGGTTCGGTGAGTTCTTCAAGAATGTCAGTAAAAATGGTCTTTGTCTTATTCACAGTATAGTTCCTTACATAGGACGTAGGTCTGACGATACCCCCATCATACCATACTATGTGGGAATGTCAAGGAAAATCTGAAAAAATCTTTGAGAGCCTCAGCAGATTGTGGACTCGGTAAGTCTTGAACCGCATTTTCGGGGGCTGTGTGCGAGTTAAGTAAAGCATTAACCGTGTTATTGATAGCGAAAACCCAGTGATTGCCTATTTTAACATAGGCTTAAATCGTGGTGGATAATGGTGTTAGGAGGGGTTTTGGGGATTTTGGGTTTTGGCCGGGAAAAAGTTGAGGGGGTATATACCACCCACCCACCCCCTGTTAAAGGCTTTGGGGGAACATAGGTGGGTGGTAGGGGGTATACCAAACTTATTACTACTACTACTACTACTAACTACTACTATCTACTATAAGCCATCCGTAGGTCTATCTGAAGCCCTATAGGGCAATGTTAAGATAGGTAATGTCCCGAGTGGTGATAGTGAAAAGTGGGTTAATGCTTTACTTAACAGGCGATATTGCATCAGAAACGGGCATTGAAAAAGATTGTGGATAAGGGAACACTTGAATTGGTCGTGTGAGGGGGTTTTTATATTTTTGGAAAAGTATCAAATACTTGCGGTATATGATAGGATTTTAATGGGAGAGGGGTCTTTGCCCACATTCCCACCGAAACTCCGAGGGGGTCGCCACCTTCCCCCGGTACGGCAGACCCCTCTTTCCCGTCATTATTTTTTTGGCCGGCTGCGGTTTGGATACTATACTTTGTTTGGAGGATAAGACGATGCTAACCATAAAGGAAATTGAGGCCTGGAGCTGGACGCGGATAATCATAACCGTATCAGTCCTATGGATTTTGTGTTTTCTGCTGAGGTTTTGACTAAAGGTTTTGGGCGCGGAACGCCGACAGTTACATTATGCACAAAGTTGTGAGATTGTTAAACCCGAATTTCCACTGGCGGGGAAAGGAAAAGACGATGAAGATTGTCCATAATGTATGTAAAATACTGGCATTGATTGTATCTGCACTCTATCGACCAGGTTGTCAGAAGACCCTGAAACGGCCAAAATAGGGCAGATTTGGCCCAGCACAATAAAAATGGCAGTGTAAAGAAAAAAGATTGTAAACCCTTGTGAGATAATGAGTTAAGTATGCCAATTTATTTGAGATTTATTAGGATTGTGCTTGACAATCGGTAATCAGGTGGTAGAATTGTGCTTGAAATGACAAGTGAAGGAAAGAACGAACCATAAAACCCTGGAACGTAGTATAACATATTGAAAGTGAGGACACTATGGGAAAGTCATATCGCACAATCAGTTTTTTTGTTATGGACAACACCCCCATCGAGGTAGTATCCGCCTCTGACTTATCCGCCTTTGATTATCACACCCTCCGGGATTTTGCGCACATCCCCGGCTCGATGCAAGCAAACGATGACGATGACAAGAATTTCATTTTTACTGCCCAAAACGGAAAGTTTATTGAGTTTAACGTATTAGGAAAGTGAGGCCCATTATGCGCAAAGACATTGTAGAATCAATCCCTTATCGTGGTTTTAACATCGAAATTATGGCAGACGACGACGCACAATCTCCCGAAGATATGGGGGACGACAACGCATTTTTAGTCCACTATCACCGGGACTGTCATATCGAAAACAAGTTATGCCCCAGAAACGTCTTAGGATATATTTACACAAAGAACGCCGACGACTATGACAAGGACGGCGCAAAAGCACTTCTCAAAACCCATCACTTCTTCCCCGTCGCTGCGTATATTCATTCTGGCGTTGTCCTAAGTATTGGCGCGTGCGGTCAATTCCCCGACCAACAATGGGACGTATCGCACGTTGGCGGATTTTTCTGTTCAAAGTCCGAATGGCCCAAACGCGCCGACGCGCTCAAATACGCCCAAGGACAAATTGAAACGTGGAATGACTATTTGTCCGGCTCTGTCTATGGATACGACATTGAGGACGTGGACGGTAGCTGTTGGGGCTTTTATGGTTATGACCACAAGGCAAGCGGACTATTGGACGCCGCGCAGGGCGCAATAGATTATCACATCGAGACAATCCGCACCAAACACACCGCCCGTATCAAGACACTTATTGCTGCCCACTGTCCTATTGCTTATCGAGCCAATATGCCCAGTGTGCTGCAATTACCTTACGCCGCATTATCAGCTTAAAACAGTTTTCACCGGGCACAGGATTGAGGCCCCTGTACCCATTGTAAACTGTTTGCCCGTTGGAAAGTGAATAGGGAAAGTGAGGATAAAATGAAGCATACATTTTCAAATGCACAATGCGCGCACGTTTGGGCAAGTCAATCGCAGGACTATGGGCGCGGTAGCTCCCTTAGTTTTAATGGCCCCACAATCAAGAGCTATTCGACCAATATGGCAACCTTTGTCCGGCCAAACGTGGTATTTGTCAACGTCGAGCATTACAGCGTTACCACGTCCAAACACCAGGGCCATATCTGGCGCGCACTATCAGACGACCTAAAAATCTTCAAGGTTTTCAACGATGCTGTCCTAAACACCCGCCCAGAGTCGCTCAAATCAATTCGGGCCTATTACGTCGATGAGATGAACACAATGGCCATTAAGTTTACCCGCGCCCGCCTTAACGCCGAGTATATTTTAAGAGAATGGCGCAGAACCCGTTCAATGTTAGAGGACTTCTGCAAGACGTTCAAACGGGCAATTCCCAAATACCTCGATATTGATAACAGCGTCGGATTGGGCAGGGCGATTGATTGTGCAAGAAAACAAACAGAACAGGTTCGCAAGGAATCTGAAGCCAAACGCCAAATCCGCGCCAAATTGCAGATGGAGATTAACAACGAATTACCACAACGCCGCGCCTTATGGCTTAATGGCGTCTCAAACGAGTCCCTGCAAATCTGCAAATCAGAATCCGGCGTTTATCTCCGTCAAGACGTATTTACGGAGATTATGCTGCGGCGTATGGGCAAGGAAATAGAGACATCAAATGGCGCACGGATACCCTATGGCGCGGGTCAGATGCTGTTCAATCGCTGGCGTTTATCACCCTCCAAACTAATCGGCAAGCACGCCGGCAGTTTTGAGATTGTCGAATCAGACGCTGCCCATATCCGCGCCGGATGCACTACAATTACAGCACAGGAAATCAACCGTTTCGCTAAACAAGAAAATTGGTTATAAGACAACTCACTTTCCAGGGCAAGGCCCGTTCTGGCAGAATATCGCCGGACGGGCTTTTTTTGTAGCTACCCCCAAAAAATGGCCGCACCACTTGCCCCACAATCGAAAATCTTTTGCTGCCGGATACAATAACACCCCCCACAGCAAAACATTTTCAAGGTATTATCGATAAAACTTGTTGAAAATAGGGGCAATAAAAAAGGCGTATCAGGCAATCTACCTAATACGCCCCGGAGGGGAGAATCTTTACACTATTATTTTACGCCCCAAATCCCGAATTTCCACTCGTGGCCTCAGCAGATATTACATCTTTGCCATCTTGTATATGGCCACAATAACAGTAGCCGCAAGTAGGAGCATTGTAATAATGCTCATACCCACAATTACCCCAACTTGCCACCCCTCCAGCCCAAAAGGATTCTGCAATCTTGCAGCCCGTCTTGCCTCATAGTGTCCCACCTGTTCCTCGTAGGTCATTCCCGCCCATTCTTTACGATTCATTATCTTTCCCCTTCTGCTGAGGCCTCTGTTTCTTAAACTCTCTTCTCACCGCCAGGGACAGCTTATCGGCGTTCTCTGCCCCATAGCTGCTCACCCACACAAACCAAAAGTGATGAGCCATCTGCTTCAATTCCACCCCGCTAATCCTTTTCATATTTTCTGTCCTCGTTCCACCACTCGTCGGCTACACGCTCTCTCACATAATTTCCTGTTCAACGTGCATACCCATTGTCCGATATGTCGCTTGTGTGCCGCAAAATTGCTCTGGCAGGGATTCCGTAGTTTCTGTCCCCCGGCCAACCTCTTTTTCTGCTGAGGTTTCATTTCATTTTTCACCCGTTGCGCAATACATCTTGATATACACCTCGTATTGTCCAACTCACACCACCATACGCCATTCTTCCTAAAAGCATTTGCCCACATACACGGCTGCACTTTAGTATTGGCAAATTCACCTCTGTTTTTCTGCTGAGGTTTCATTATACCCTCCTAAAAATCAGGGATTGACTGTCCGGGGGATTCTGGGTAGTCGGCGGGTCAGGTAACATACTCGCGGCTTTGCACAATATCGGCCTCGACACATTCAGGTCAACCAGCCCCAAAAATATCTGGTCGGTATCATCTTCTAACGTCAACATCAGGGCAAACTTACCAGTATCCTTGAATCGTCTCACCTTCTTAATCCTGATAATCATTGCTCCATCCTTTCCTCATACTGGCTCACATCTCTGGCACACAACACTATAAACCCCCTTATCGCGTCCCACCCCCTCACATTTACACTCCCCCCCGTAATCATCGCCCTTGTCTTCATCTGCTGAGGTTTTTTCCCCGCCACCCTCTCCAGAATCCCCAGCACCCCCGCCATCCCCAGCACATTAACGGCCTCCTCCAGTCGTTTTTCGAGTAATTCCTCACACTCCATCTTGAAATCGCTCTCCATCAAGTCAATCCCAACCGTCTCCGGCTGTTCTTTATGCCCCGCTTCGTCCCTAATTTCCAAATCTCCCATATTTCACCTAAATCCTTTTGGTCATTTACGTTACGTTTCGTTTTCCTTGTTTTCTTCGTCAGTATCCCATACTTTTGATATGGTCTGCGCACAAATGTAGATTATCTTGTTCAATGGGGTTATTGTTGTCTAAAACGTATCCTGTTTCTTCCTCATATTCCCCGGCTCCGTTGATATTGAATTTGTGCCAAAGTTTTTGGTAATTCGCTACTGCCGGCTTAGCACAGTAGTCGCACTTCGGTCTTTCTTCATAATTCTGGCTCATTTATGCCTCCGTTTCCCGCAGAACCTACAAAACTCGAATCCATAAAACCCCTCGTTGTCTGCATCAATATATTCGTGGTTACAGGTTACTTTGCGTTTTCGTTTTTTCGGTTTAACCACCGTTACCGTCGCATTGTCCCTGATAAACTCATCGAAAGTGTAGCTGCCTTCTTGGTCAAGCTCTCGCCTACCTGTAATGAAACACTCTAAAATTTCCGAGGGGGTAGTGTAACCTGGGGGGCTACCCACTACAAACTCGGCGTGAATCGTGATTTTGTATTTCTGCTGGGGCATATCAATACACCTCCGCTTCTTCGGGGGTCAGGAAAAAGTGAACCCCGTGTGAACATTCCACCCGCCAATCAGGGTCAAATTTATCTGGCCGATATATCCTTCCCCGCACATACCTACCCCCACGACCTGACACCCCATTCCCTTTTACCACTCGCACATATTCGGCCCTGCACTTACGGCCTACTGGTGTACTTACCCGCTTCGCGCTCGCGGGAATCTCAAGGGTAATCACAACATTTTTATTCTGTTTACGGTCAAAAACTTTTTTGTAACCAATAAACTTACCAATCGGGGGAACAATCGCGTAAGGGGAAAATCGTGTTTTTTCATCTGTTTTAGCACCCCGCAGGTTAGCATCCCGCAGGTCAGCACCCCGCAGGTCAGCACCCCGCAGGTCAGCACCCCGCAGGTCAGCATCCCGCAGGTTAGCACCCCGCAGGTTAGCACCCCGCAGGTCAGCACCCCGCAGGTCAGCACCCCGCAGGTTAGCACCCCGCAGGTCAGCATCCCGCAGGTCAGCATCCCGCAGGTCAGCACCCCGCAGGTCAGCATCCCGCAGGTCAGCACCCCGCAGGTTAGCAAAAGGTTTTATATCTCTATCAACTCCATTTATGTTTTTAATCATATCAGCTTCCTCGCCTTCGCAATCCCCGTAATGTTTCGCAATATCCGCCTGATTGCCCTGGCGTAATTTATACCCTTCACCACCGCATTTTCTACCCTGTCCGACATTAGACACATTTTGTCCCCGTCCCACCGTGCTACCATAATCCCATAGCTCATCAACTTATTCCCATCCGTTGACAGGGGAATCTCCGGCGAACAGGGTTTCTTCTGCAAAAAACTTTCCAGTATTTCGGCTTCGTTGTTATATTCCATTTTTTTTCCTTTCCTGCCTCAGCAGATAATTCAATACTCTAAAATGATTGTTCCGTGTCCCCTTCTTTTCAAGTTCGGCATTACTTTCCCCACATAGAGGAAAGTTGGAGCATTATTTTTTGGACTGTAACCTTTTATCTTTTTTCGTGCCGTCGCCCGTGTAATTCCTGTATGTTCTGGAATCCCCGCCATTACAATCCACCAGTGTTTTCGTTCCTGCTGTTTTTTATAAATTGCCTGTGCTTTTGTCATCGTATTCTTTCCTTTTCCCATTAAGTTATTAGTTGATTACCGGCTCCTGTACCCACTCGATACACAGGAGCCACTAAAAAACTAATCTCTCATTTTGCACCTCCTACAAAAAACCGCATCACACGCTATTAACTTGTATCGTCCACCATCCTACCACGACTTTAAGGAATGTCAAGAGAAAAACAATTATTTTTGAAAAATTATTTTACTCCCAAAAAAAGAAGCGGGTATTATATCGAGAATCTTTTTTGTTCCCAACATAATACCCACTCCCAAATCCCGAATTTCCACTGCCTCAGCAGATATTTGTCATTTCCCCCACCCTTCTCTTAATCCCCCCAAGTATCTGGCTTATTCTCGTCCCACTGATTCCCACAACCCTCCCAATCTCCGTCCGGGTAAAGTTTTCCTTACACATAAGACTCAGTATCAATTTCTCACTCATTGTCAACCTCAATTTCCTGCTCACCCCCTCAAAAAAGTCCTGGGTTTCCAATCTGGCTTCGGGCATTTCCCTACTCACCCCATTATATTCCATCAGAAGTGCATCACCCCCCACTTCCGAGGCATTTCCCTTGTTCTTATCCGTCCCCGGTCTCCCCAACAAATCCCTCAACTCATCAATCACAGCCCTCTTCGCCGCCACGGATTCATACCCGGGCTTAACCTCCTTCACCCGTAACCGTATCCAGCCGGCCTGCGCCAAATCTTCCCACCCAAACCACCTGAATCTGGAATTGGCATAGAACCTCCCCCACCTTTCCAACCATTTCCCCCGCACCTCGTCCTTGCCCCAGTTCATAAGCCTCAGCAGACCTTTCCCCATTGTTCCACAAACGCATTTGCGATGCCTTGAAAAGTTTTACTCCTGAGTTTCCAACGGTCTTTACTTGGAGGTAACAGCATCAATGGCGAATATGCGTGTCTGGCATAGACTTCTGGTTGGTTGGTAAATTGCCCCCCGTGCTTATGGCCTCTCGGGTCAACATATATCATTCCCCTATCCACTATTTTAGTGGGGATAAGACAAGGAAGGTTTTTCAACCACAGACAAGTGGCTTTCTGAACCTCGTGACCAAACTGGAACGGTTGTATAATCTGGTCAGGCTTTCGATATATCCGAGACATAATCCCGATAGGATTTTCGATTGCCCACCGGGGTATTTTACAGTTTACCAGTGCCATAAAAAAATCAATACCTTGTTGTTGCCGACCATCGGCTATTTTCGCTTTATACCATCTTGCCCCAGATACCGCCAAATGAGTGCAGGGTGGATGTGCAATCATCAAATCCCATTTGTCCCCAAGTATTTTTAGAACATCTCCTTGTATATGCCATTCAGGATTTCCTTCCGTAGGCAATATGTCACACGAGTAAGCCTCGTGACCCCTATCCCTAAACGCCTTACACACTACTTGGCTAAACTCACACGCTACAAGAACCCTCATAGCACACTCTCCAATACTCTAATCAGCCGGTGTTCCTCGTGTTTGATTTCGTCCCCCGCGGTATATCGTTCCTCCCCCAACCAGGATAACCTGTTCAGAAACAAGTGCAGTGCCTCGTGTTTCCCAAGCAGTTCTGGGGATGGTCTGACCGCATAATTCGCCTTATCGAGAAAGGTAGCAAATCTCACCGTGGCACATTTCCCCCCCTCATTCGTGTATATGCTTGCAAACCCATCCTTCACCGGCTCGTGCAGGAAATAAATCCTGTAGTCACAGTGCAATTTCCCCATCCAGAAAAGAAAAGATTTCTGAAATCTTCTAAACTCATCCTTGGTTGTTTTCATAGTCCCACCTTCCTCAACTTTCCTTCTGCCCTTCTCACTGCATCCTTCACATTATTGTAACAAACTCCTTCTGTTGAGGCAATCTGTCCAATGTTCATTCCCCTCTCGTGCATAGCCCATCTTCGCGCCTCAATTTCGGTCAGAACCTCAGCAGAATCTCCAAGCCTTTTCAACTCTGCATTAACCTCGGCCTCGGTGATTACAATACAACCGTCTTTTGTCTCTCTATGTCCCATACCTGATGCCTCGTATACATATCCTCGTCGCCATACCTTACCACCGTCCCCCCAATCTGGGGCTGTGAGGTTCGCCCACCGGCCAACCGATACACAAACGGAGTTCTCAACTGCCACCCCGCGGTCACACACGCCGTAGCAAACCCATTCTTTGCCCTGATACGGGTTTCTACATTCCTATGCCGATGGCTCCTCACAATCACATCGGGCGGTCTCGCCCCCCACCTCGCTGCTTCCACAAAACTCTGTTCCAACTCCTTCTGCACCGCACTGGTCTCATAGGCCATCGAGCCACAAGTCCCAATATGATGGGTCAAATGCACCAACCCTTTTCCCACCTCCACCCACAATTCCCATCTCGCAAAGTTCCCCTGCTCATCAGGAATAGCCCCCAATTTCGCCGCCAAAGCCTCTTCCTGCATCCCCGAACTTCCAACGTGGGCTTCCGTCCCCCTGATATGGTAATACCTTCCCCCACACTTATCCACAACCGGCTTCAATATCTCATACGCAATCTTACCCTGGTCAGTCAAATTATGGGTAATCTGCGTTACCGAGTTATGATGCACCCCGTCCACCGCATCCCCATTACACACCACCGCATACGGCTCCCCCCTCGTTACCATCGGAACCCACTTGTCCCAAAAATACTCCCACATTACCCACAACTTCTGCTGAGGCTTGGATGGCATATAAATCCCACCCTCATCCAACTGCACCCCACCCTTCGGACACAACGCCAGCTTACATCCTGCGTGTATATCCGAAATCACTACCAGATTATTTATCATTTTGTTTCTCCTTGCAGAGCCTCAGCAGATACTCCATTACCTTCTGCCGGCTTGTCAATATCCTCAACATTTCGGGGTTTGCACCATAGAACTTTTCTTCCCTCTTCAACGCCCCTATGGATTTTTCCAGCATCTTGATGGCCTGATGATTTATTCTTTTCATTTCCTATACCCCAATTTCCATAGAAAACTGCTTATATCATTGGCCATCTCCACTACATCTCGCTCGGGCAACCTCGGCAAACAGGCGTGTATGGCCTCGTGAACCACTGTGTCTAATCCTTCCCGGGTTCTGGAAATTCCCGATGGAAACATCATCAGAAACCTGTCCCTTTTCTCGGAAGTATCACACCAGCCCACAAACTCATCTGTGTGAACCTGATACTTCCGTCCACTGAACGTATGGACAAATACAGGCTTCACCCTATGATTCTGCTGAGGTTTTCTTTTACCCATTGTTCCTGCTCCTCAATACTCATAAGTTCATTATGGCATACAAGGTCAAAGAACGCATAGTCATCCAGAGCCGTTTCGGATTCGTGCTGGTCTTGTTCTGAGAAAGGCGCACGGGTCAGCCTGATGACCTTCCCCCCCATCTGATGTATTGCCTCTACCTCATTGGGGAATCGGACATCGGGAGTTATGATAAATTCATCGGGCATAATCAACCCCTTACGGCTTACTGCGAGACGATAGGCATTAACCCAACAATTCGGGTCGAGTTTCCTGAACACATCTGTCCCGACATACTGCAAAAGTTGTCTGAAGGTTTTTCCAGATGGGGTCACGGATTGTTTCGCCGTTTCGTTATCTAGTGCCCCCACACTTACCCAACTTAGATGTTCCCCCGCAAAACAGGTGCATACAATCTGTTTCAGGAAATCAGCGAAACACACCATATCGACCCTACCTTGGATATGTTTCACCAACTGGTTAGCCATCGTCGTCTTGCCACCCTGTTTCTTGGCACTTATCCCAATAATCTGCTGAGGCATCATACTTCCTTTCCTATTGGATGTGGGTTAATATCAAATAGTTTACCCTTGATAAAATCCAGGGTTGTGACTGTTCTTAAAAAGTTCCACGGCCTCGGCACGAGGATTCCCTTGCCACCAGCCATCATAAAGTTTTCTATGTTCTGTTCCTTATCATCAATCAGCACACTATGCTCATCAGCTAATATGCTCTTGCAAGTTCTTGTCACTATCAACCTGCTCGAATACTCCGGCAGATTCTTACAGACCCACTCGAACTTGCCCGTCCAGCTTTCTGGATTTGGCATTGGGCAGGTCAGCAGGAAAATATCCTTCTGCTCGAAAAAACTCTCAACAAGTGTAAGTATTTGCTTGCCATCAGGCCACCATTCTAGATTCGCCCAGAACTCCCTCGTGCATCTCTCGTTCATCTTATGGAACTTGGGAGGAAATATAGGAGTTCCAAAATACTCATACTGTAACAACTCGGTCGCCCTGTCCTTCATCCCGAAGGCATCGAAACAACCCTTCTGGAAATTCACCAGTACCCCGTCCATATCAAGATATATTTTGGTCATTTTTTCCTATTCCTTCCTATTAAATACTTCTGCCTGTGTCCCATCGAACAATCCACTGTGTTGCATCAACTCAAATACCCCCGAGGTTAATCTGTATAATTCCACCGAATCGTCCTGTTTCGTAATCACTGACGCTGGCTCAAGAATCTTTGAGTGAACATATTGCACCAGCACCGGCTGTAACGCCCCCACAGTTGTCCCACATACCTGCGCAATCTGTTGCGCACTTGTCCCCAACTGATGTCCCTTAAACCCCCTCTTATACAGCATCCACATCATCCTGCGTCTGATTACAGGAAGGGAATCCATCACAATCCGCCGAGCCAGCACAACATCCTCAGCAGATACTAAATCTCGACTGTCGGAAAAGGCTCTTGCCTTAACCACCCCAACCAGTTGTTGCGCCACACGGCTTCCCATTTCCGGCTGCATTGCCGTGCCTTCAATGGGCATTGTCCGCAGGAGGCACAATACATCGGCCAAGCTAAGTAACACTTCCAAATCCTCAGCAGATAATTCAGGCAGTTTTTCATTTGCTAAAGCCCTCACTGAAATCTTCTCTATCTCGCCCTGCACCTTACCCCGTAACTCGGTCTGCCACAAGTCTTTCCCCACCATCCGTCCAACACATCGCCGGCTGAAGTCTTTTCTCTGTTTCAGGGTAAATGGAACTCGACCCATCCTGATAGCCAGAAATCTCTCCCCCAACTGCCGATGCCTCTCCGAGAACCTATCAATCACTTCTGTGGTCGCGGCCACAATCCCAAACCTGGAATTATACTCCCGCGTCCCCGCTACCCCCGAAGCCTTCACATAATTCTTATCATATATGGCACGGAGTTCCCCGAACACCTTGTCTACCAGCTTGGGGTTATTCTCGGCAAAGTCCCCGAGGTCTTTTATCACCAGCACTTTCCCATCCAGTTTCAGTAACAGGGAGGGGTCATCGCCGGTTTCATCCTCATATCCACTTGTCAAAGCGTGTTCGGTCAAATCGTCGATGAACTCGAAATGCTCATTATGTAAAGCCAAACACACTATCTCCGTCTTGCCACACCCGGGTGGCCCCACAACATATACCCACACAAACTCCGGTATCGCCCTGTGCAAGGTCGCCGTAATTACCGACACATACGCATCAATAATCCACGAATCATCTTCGCCCAGTTCCAGACAACCCTGACACGCTTCCTTGATAATCCGCAACGACGATATGGGTTTCACTACCCCTTCTTCTTGGGCCATCTGCCACTCCATTATAAGGTGTAAACATTAGTAGCCTCAGCAGAAAAACCCTTTACCAAAGAGCGATGATTCCCCGCCATACCTTTCGTGTTGCCCTCTTTAGTAGAGTAGTTCCTCCCGGAGTAGTCGCACCACATACCTGACACCTAACATCATCCACATACCCCAAGTCGGTTATCGTAGCCGTCAGTATTGGATGTTTACACCTCGCCTGTTTCTCGGCCAGATTCCTTGCTTGTTCTGCTGAGGCTAGCGTTCTCACACGAGCCTCCAAAACAGTGATGCGATTATTGGCAGCACAAATATGCTCATTGTAGAACGCCTGATTTGTGACCAAATTATCTATCTTTTGAGCAAGTTCGGTATGGGTATGTCGGTGGGCATCAATCACAATTTTAAGTTCGTGATTTGACTCATTCATCCGCTTGTCAACGTAGTCCTTTGCCAGTTCCCCAACTCCAGCCACTACACTACCAATATCGTCAGCAGACATTCCTGACTTTTTCTTCTTGGTTCTCAAATCCATTTTATATCTCCTACTGATTAGGTTTTATTGCGGGTAGATGCAACAACACATATACCCCATTAATTTTTCCCTTAACTCCCTCCCCATATCCCACGGTTTTCTGGGTTGACACTTCCTGCTGAGGCTTCCAAATATCCAGTGGAACATATAAACAAGCCCCATACTTGGTTCTCGAACAGGATATTTTTCCCACCCAACTTACAACTCCCGCATCCTCAATTTCTGGCAAATCCGTCTGCACATACATCAGGCTACGGGCTTCGGCTGGGTGGTCTAATGTGCAGACCATATACCCCCGATGCAGTCCCACCCACTGCTCCTTGGGCAATTCGGGACACCCGAGAGGAAATGCCTTGGCAGTGATGTAGTAACCAGACAGTTTGCTCTTCTGGATATGGGGTCTCACGCATACAGGGAACTTGGTGAGAGTGGTTAGATTTTCAAGTCGCGGGTCATTCATCAATACCATTCTCCAATTCCGCCGCACCTATTGCATTGTTCTCGATATTCCCAATCATCTTGCAAGACTCCTGCATACTGATAATGGACTACGGCCTTGTGCCCAACAATCTTACACCAGATTTTTTTCAGCACTCGTATCATATTATTGCACCCACCACGCTCGTTTTTCGGACGTTCCACGTCTTTGTAGTCGAGGTGGGCGTTACACTATAAACAGGGTCAGGAGCAGGAGTCGAACCTGCATAGACCCGAGACCTGTATAAGTCTCGGGGTGCTTTACCATTAAGCTATCCTGACCATAAAGGGAGAGACGTGACGTGCGCCTCGCCTCTCCCCCACACAAGGAAAGAAAGGAAATCGGTGTTGCTATGTCAGAGCCGGTGGCTCCGTAGCCGGTGTTTCCTGCTGAGGCATACCTTCGGTCGGTATCACCGACAGGATACTACATCCCGTAAACTTGCCCCGTTTGGTCTCCCGTGTTTCTACCTTGACCTTCAGGACTGCTCCGGTCGATGCCAGGATAATGTCGCTGGCTTCCTTCAGGGAACTCATAATCGGCTTGTTGGCGAGAATACACGCCGCACCCTTCATCATTCCGTATGTCTTTGGCATAAAGAACGCCAATGTGAACTCTGCGCCCTTCAATTTGGGGTCGCCGGCCTCGACAAGTATTACGCCGAGCATCTTCCACCACGGTGCAAATGTGCCGGATGCCTCATCCTTTTTCGTGCCACTGGATACCTTTTTTACCTGCACCACATACTCACCATCCGGGGGCATCCACGTTGAAAACACCTCTGCTGCATCAAACTCCTTGTTCTGTGCTGCTAAAATTTGTTCAAAACTCGCATCACTCATACTACTTTTACTCCTTTCTGTATTGCCTGATTATATTCTTTTACGAATACGTCCCAGCCTCCGATGGCGGGAAGTTCAAACTTGGTTTTCATATTCCCCGCTACTCCCCGCTTCTTGCCCTGCTGACCCGCAATCGAAGCACAATCGAAGTAGTAATGCTCAACCCTCTCTGCGGGCATCGGCTGGTCTATTTCCCTTTCACCCTGCCCCGGGATATTGATTTTGACCTTCTTGGTCTTGACCTCCTCGGAAACAATGTTGTAAATCGTGGCATCGAACTCACACCGATTCAGGATTTGACCAATCAACCCGGGATACGCCGCGGCTCGGAGTGCCGTAGTCTTTTGCTTGGTTACAGGACTCACCACCTCGCGCTCCGTGATATGCCCCGTAATTGCCCACGCATACCCTGCATCTTCCAGCTTACGGATGGTCTGCATCACTCGGACATAAATCAGCCCATACCCCGCACCTTCCGACTTGTAATCCGAAATGTCCTCGACCTGCTTTTCCTTGCATATCTGGCGGGCTACCAGCGCACCCAACTCGTCTGAAGAATCAATCCCGATGCGTTTCCACTTGCGAAGTCCGGCAGTTCCATCGGCAATCAGTTTATCGGTAATCTGAACCCACTGCTCGTAGGAGTTAATCACAAGCCAGTTAGCCCTCTTGTTAGGGATATGCTCCACCGAATCCTCGATGTCCAGTATCAGGGTATCGGGTATACTTGCCAAGAAGGTAGATTTGCCCTCACCCGCCGGCCCCTTGATATACAGGTTCAAGTCCTCAGCAGGTTTTGCCTTATATCCCGACTTGACCCCCATCATCGCATAGTCCATCGGTATCGAGGCGGGGGTTGCATTTACCACCACATTCCCCACCGGAGGTGCCGGTATTGGAACCGGTAATTTTACTGTTTCTTGTTCGTTCATATATTACCTTCTTTCCTTTCCTGTCTCAGCAGAACTCCGCGTGAGGGTTTTCAAAAACTTTAGGGGGCTTCCAGTATCGGGTGTTCGGGCTTACAAGTTACCCTGCACCAGTTCTTCGTGAGGGACACCCCCAACCCATACACATTCTTTGCCCACCACGGGTTCATTCCCTTCTCGATGCACAACCTAACCAGCAGTTCGTTGGCAGGTTTCCAGAAACTCTGTGGTAACAATCCCATCCTCATAGCCTCAGCAAGAATATCGTGGAACAGGCTCGGGGTCATATTCTCTTTACGGTCAAACGTGGGGCCACTCGGCCCATCCCACTTGTACCCCTTCTTGGCCACGATGAGACCACCCGGCAAGATGGCAAAATCGGATTGGTCAATCCACTTAGGGAAGCGTATTCCTGACCGGCACACCTCCTCCTCCGCCACCTCATACTTGTAATCTGTTATCCTGAAATACCGCATACTACTTCCCTTTCTTTCCCCGTATTGCAACATAGGCCAAAATCACCAAGGTCAACCAATTCGCCTTCGGGACACCTAAAGGACTCCAGGCCAGATAAGTATTGGCTATCGTATCGAGGGCCGAAAGGAATCCTGCTCCCTGCTCCGGTAGAATCAACCCAGCATCGACCGCCGCCGTTGTATAAATCTGAGCCTGCGCCTTTACCTTTTCCAGTTCGGTTAGACTGGTATCTGCCCTAACCTTATCAGCCTCAACAGTTGCCTTGTCCACCGTCAACTTGATTTTCACCGACTCATCCAGATTGGTTTGAGCCTGTTGTGCCGTGCAACCTAACCCGCCGAGGGACAGGATGCCCACAACCGCCACATAGATAATTGTTTTTCCCAGACTTGCCATCGTTATTTTCCTTTCGCAATAAAACTCGACTGTAAAAGTTTTTGTTCGGCAACGGCCAGAGCCTTTTGATTTCGTAGGGTATCCAGAACCGACTCATTCCTTATCTCCTGTGATACTCTAACTTCATAGGGATAATCTATCCCGCAAGAGCAACTACTCGCTACCGTAAATGTGCCTTCAATTGTAGTAGTCACTACCTTTCTTGATATGGGTGAATCATCGGGGTAGACGTGAACAGTCTGTTCCACCACATACTTTCTACATCCTGTCAGTGTGCATAATATACTTACACATAGTATTACTCCAACTAACTGCTTCATCTTGTTTTTCTCCTTTTACCTCTGATTCTCAAAACAAGTTCCACATACCCCCGATACAGCACACGGACTGCCCTTCTTTGAGGTTGTGACATTTTTACATTTACGACACCTGTATTTGACTGACTTGCGATACTCTTTGATTATCTTCATCACTCAGTCTCCTCGGCTTCAACTGTTTCGCCTCGTTGTTCCTCTGCTGAGGCTTGGGTATAAAACTGGTTTATGATTGACGGCCATCCATTTACATCCGTCTCACACAGCTTCAAATAGTTGCAAGTCCGATTGAAGTGCCTGCAATGCTGACCTGTTTCATCCCGGGAGAACTCTTCGGGATTGTGGGGATTTCTTCCCAAAAGATTACAGGTCTTGGCAATATCCTCCAGAAACTCCCGATTCAATACCGGCTCATTGAAGATAATCCCCTTCGAGGCCATCGCCTCTTCGCCCTTCTCCAGATACCACGTCTCAACCCTTCTCATATAGGCTTCGAGAACGGTGCATTTCCAAATCTTGCTATTCTTCTCATCTGTCCCGCACATCTTGATTCCAGGGACTTTTGCCACGTCGAAGATGAAACCCGCTACCACGATTTTCCGGTCTGTTTCTACTACCAGCCGGTAGGTTCTCGGCTGAACTCCCCACGATGCGCCCGACAAATAGGTGGCAATAGGAGCCTGTTGGCTATCCGTCTTGGCATCCCGTATCCAGAACTTGCCATCACGGGTATCCTGCATCAAGCAGTCAATCGTTCCCTCGACCGGCAGGGGAATCAGGGGATGGGTTATCCTTATTTTCAGTTCTCGCTCAATGACCTTGAGGTAATCCGGCAACGGAAACTTCTTCCAGAATATCTGAGCCATCGTCAGGGTCTTGTTATACAGGTCTGTCAATCCTTGTGCTGTCCGAGCCAGTTCCCCCGTCAAATCTCCGCCCGCCTCAACCTGATTCATCAGGAGAGTCTGTGCCTCGATGATTTCCTGCTTCACGGTCTCAATCCCATCCGGCCCTAACTGTAACAACCGATGGAATATCCGTCCCTGTCTCGGAGCCGGAGTATAGTTCTCAATCCTCGGAACAAGACCCCACAAGTCCTTGAACATACAATATCGCTGGCAGGACAGACAATCCTTAATACAAGATTGCCGCACAACTTGTTCCAGGGGTTTTATGTCGGCAAGGGTATTGATTTCCATTATTTCACCTCCCCATCTTCAATGTAGACGCCGACGCCTGCACCATCGGTCACCTTCTCGACCCAAATTTGATAGTCCTTGTCCTTCACCATCTCGGCAATCGCCTTCAGGTTGTCGCCATCAAGCAAGCTACCATCGGTAATCCGCAGGACACGGAGTTTCGGATTGAGGGCCATCGACATCGCCACACCGACCTTCAACTTCTCCGCCGAGGAAATCTGTTCGATGGGAATACCCTTGTAGGTCACGCCGGCCTCAGTAATTGACAATCCTTCAAGGGGCATCTTGGCCTGTGACAGGAGAGTAACCTTTTCGGATTCAGCGGTCTCAATCTGTTTGGTCAGGGAATCATACTCATCCTCTTTCTTCTGGCCGGCTTCCCTCTTGGCATAATAATCCTGTGCGTTCCTGATAGCCGTGTTAGTAGCCTCAGCAGAAGAGATTTGAGTAGTCATTACCACGGTGTCTATCTTTTGCATTGTATTAAGGATAGCAAGTTGCGCTGCCCACGTTGCTTTAATCCCCACTAACTCTGTGGTCATCTGTTTATGCTGGTTCTGCAATTCGATAATTTGGGTCTCTATTTTACAAATTGCAGAAGTTTTATCGTTGATAGTTTGGCCAAGTTGGTTTACAGCATTGTCCTGTGCCACAATACTATTGTTATGTTCGATGGCCTTCCGGACTTCCGCCGATAAGTTGGCCACACTGATTTCTTGCAGTGGCAAATCCGCTGGGGGAACAGTCATCCCCTTTATCTGCGCCAGCAGAGCATCCCGGTCTCTCCCCACGTCACGCCGTAGGTCTCGCAGACCCACAATCTTGAAGTCCTGCGCATCGAGGTTCAACCCCACAAGGTCACATACTATTTTCCTCTGTTTCTTGGGGTCTAACTCATTGATAAATGCCAGGGGGTCAAAACTGATTTTGCCCACAAGATTGTCCAACAACTGCTGAGGACTTTTTGCCTTGAACCCATCCTTGGTTTTGACTTCAAGGTAAGAACCCGTAGCTGTAAACCGGCGTTCCACAACCATTTCTCCCAAGTCCAACACAATCTTGGCAGTCTCCTGTCCCTGTCGTATCGGTTCCTCGGGGATTTGTTCCTTGCCCCCGAGTGCCATCACGATGGAGTCCAGGACACTACTCTTGCCCGCGGCGTTCTTGCCCGTAATCAACACCACATCCTCAGAGGGTTTTATGGTGACGGCCTTGAGCCGTTTGATGTTCTCGGCGGTTAAGCTAATTATCCTCATTGAGCCACCACCTTCTCTTTCAGGAATGTGATGAGGTCGTCGATGTCAGTCTTGTAAGTGTAGCTATTGTCACTCACTATTTTTGCGCATAATAGAAGAATACGCAACATCAACCTTTCTCGAAGTGTTAGTGCCTTATCCATACTCATTTTCCTTCCTTTCCCTTACAATATCTTGTTCTTGCTCGTTTGTCTGATTCGGTGAGGGGTTTTATTGGCCTCATCACCGGATAAAATTCCAGCCCAAACTGGAACATTAAATCACTTGCCTCTGACATCAACAGGTCGTCGCTGTTTATCTTTCTTCGGATGGTCGTCACCGGCCACCCCAACCTCGTTGCCAGTTCCCGGTAGGATAATTTGTGGTCTTTCATCAGTTGCCTGATGTCGTCCGCTACCTTCACCCTCACCCTCTCGTATGCCGCTTTCATCCTTCTCGTGTTGGTGTCCGTTTCCTTCCTTCGCATCGTGCGCTGTCTCCTGCACCACTACAAACGTGAATAACTTATCATACGCTTCAGTCCACGCCAGTATAACCTGACCACCTTCAGCAAGCCCAATCGACCTATTAGGCATATCCATATAACCAGCGGGAACAATCGTGATTGGTTGACCGTGATTCATTTTTCTTTCCTTGTTAAAATCGAGGGGAAGGAGTCGGGTATACCGACCCCTCCACCCTCATCTGCTGAGGCTTTTCACCCGTCATTATACCATACTTTTGGCTGAAGTCAAGCATAAAATAAAAATTATTTGAAGAAATCTTATTACCCTTTTCCTGCCCTTTTAATGGCACGGGAGACCCTTTTCCGGCCAATCTGCTTTTTACCCTTGCCGGTAATCTTCAGGGCAACGGCAATCTTCTGTTTCCTCGGCCAGTTTGGTTTATCCTTCTTCAGGAACGTCATCGCCTTGCCCATATTTTTAGTTTTTGGGAATGGCATATATTTCCTCCTATAACAACTCGGGAATTACATCCAAATGAGTTTTCAAGGCGCACCCCAACATCAGGTGAGCCATCATCGTCCCGACTTTCCTTCTCACACCCGGGTCGTGCCTCTTCAGGGGAAGCCACAGCAGATGGAGTCCATACTTCGCCGCGGCCACGGCCAGCCGATGCAGTGCCAACTCGGGACACTGGAGTTCGGGGGTTGGTGTTACCGTCTCCACCGGACTTGCCTCAATCATCAGGTAAGGATACTCGACCGCCGACAACTTCCTAAAACTCTTGGCCTGTCGGATGGAGTCGTTGGTGTCCATCATATTCTTGTAGATTTCCAGGATGCTTCCCTTCCTCTCGATGACACAGCACTCCGGATATTCCTTAATCCTGTAGTCCCCACACTCCAATTTGGTATGCTCGACCAGCACCTTAATCATAATGTTCTTGGTCGAGATTTCTGGATGTGGAATCAGGAGATTGTCAGGAAATGTCACGGGGTATTTCTCACGAGTATCCACCTGGATTGTGATTACCGTAGGAATCTGGTATCTCAGGTGAGCATCAGATGACCGCTGAAGTGTATTCATTAGACATTCCCGAATAGTTTATGTATACTTGTTTCTTTTGCAACACCAAGAAATAACAATGGTATTTTCTAGCGTGTTGTTGTATCCGTTGCGACGGAGAAGTTAGCCTATTTTTTGCTAGCAGGATAAATAAATCTTTTGGATAAAATCCAAGATTAAGTGCCATATTGATTATCTTAATGTGAGACAAATACTGTTTTGAATCCTCTACAGTATCCTGACATTTGAAAATCAGAAAACCCTCGGGGTAAAGCAACCTATAAAACTCTTGCAGTGCTTCCTTATACATCCCCCATAACTCTATGGGAACTTTTCGGTAAAATCCGAACCTTTGTTTTATGATGCCTATTTTAGCCTCAACTGACCCAATAGATGCCCCGACAAAAGGAGGGTCAAAAATTATACTTCTTACGCTTGCATCGGGAAGTGGTAACTTTCGACAATCAGCTTGAACAACTCCCTCAACCTGTGGTTCGATGTCATACTTCAAAGGGGGGGATAAAATTTTACCCCCATAAAAATTACCTTTGCTATATGTGGGGTCGAGTTCAAATCCTTTTGGGCAGTAAAGACGTTGTATCCATTCAAGTATCTCTTCTTGGTCGTAAGAGATAGACCTTATTTGGGTTGCTTCGACTGTATTTGGTTCAGCATCCATATCTGCATATCTCCTTACGCTCGAACTCTATTGGAACACTTCTCCCACAAGCCTGCTCTATTATACCAAGAAGTGGAGGTCTTTTCAATGCCTTCTCTACTATTGCATCAACCTCATCAACCTCATCCGGTGGCCCGTCCAACAGGACAGAATCATAGGTTTGAAGGGGTATGATGGTTCTTAGGTTTCTTTCCCGAAGCCTCAGCAGAATCTCAAACTGGCTACTCTCCGCAAGCTGGGCTGCGGTAGCTTGGATGGGGAAATTACAGATTTCATTTACCGCAAAACTAATCGCCGCAGGGTCAGTTGTGAATGTCCTACTCCATCCTGTAGGCAATTCCAAGTATCCTTTAAGTTTTACGAAGTCTACCAATCTATCCTGCCACATTGCCAGAACAGGATGTGACCTCCACCACTTCTGTATAAGGTCAGCGCAGAAGCCAATATCGAGGGATAGCTTCAGGTCTTTGAGCGCAGTTCCCTGTAATGCCTCTGCGCCGCCCTTATACAGAACGAGGAAGTTAATGGTCTTTCCGAGTTGTCTCTCCTCTGTCCCCTTCCATTCCGCATCAGTCCTCACGAGGTCTGGAAACAATACTCTTGCAGTTTGGGTATGGACATCAATCCCATTCTGATATGCGTGTAACAGGATGGGGTCTCCCGACAACAAAGCCGCTACCCTGATTTCGATTTGGGAAAAATCGTAGCACCTCAGAACGCCCGGACTGAACCTGGTTGTAATTGCATTGTAGATATCTGCTGGGGCTGTTTGAAGAGGGGGTCGCTTACAAGTGATTCTGGCTTGGATTGTACCCCCAGTCTTTTCCTGACCGCCTTCATTCTTGCCAGAATAAGAAGGCACGGGATACCACGAGGGATAGGCAACTCCAACGGAGCGTTCAATCCCCTTACATAAAAGTATACGTCCAGTGCCGTTATTGGTTTTTCCGTTGGTGTCATTTATCACCAATCCTTTCTTCTTGTTGTGAAGCAGTGGCCCCGTATACGTTTCAATAACCTTTGACCACTCTTCAAGTTTTCTGAAGGTTTCAATCACCGGCCTCAGCAGGTGGTCGTCTGGCATATATTCCAAAACAAGGTTTGTGTTCACTTGCCCAAATGCCAACTTGCGGGTCTTGGGGGTAAACTCTACCCGTCTGTCCCCTTCCAACCCCGATGCTTGAATCCCCGCCCCTATGAGTTCCCGTTTCGAGCTATCCGACCCCTTACCCTCGGGAATAACCCCCTTATCCCTTAACAGGTTCTCACAGCCGGCACATACCCACTCTGCTTCCTCGTGCTTGGCTTGCAAGATGTTCCTGTCCATTGCGCATCCAACCCGTTCCATTTCCAGACAACACCAGATTACAGCGTTTCTCATATCTGCTGAGGCTTGGGTCAGTTTGGGAGTCTTTTTCCCGTACTTGGTCAGAATCATCTTGTCGAGTTCTTCATCCAGCGTGAGGTCGGCAGCCACATCGAGAGAATTTAATTTGTGGAGTCTGGGGTCATAGGCATCCTCTGCCCTATTCTCGTCATATAATTTCTTCAAGTCCCCATAATCCGCAATCCCATATAGGGTCGTCAATTCCTTCAACCCCTTCTCGGGTTGCTGGTCGTTGTAGAGGAACGACTTAATCATCGTATCGTCCAACTTGAGCCACTGGGGACTTATCCAGTATTGCAGGGTCGCATCGGCATAGGACAGATACAACATATCAAATTTGATATTCTGCCCAAGCACTATGGCCTTGGATTTCACAATCTTCTCGAACCATTTGGCAATAAACTTCCGATGCTCGGGATTTTCCCAGATGTATTGATGGGTTCTCTTTCTTCCATTCTCGATATATCCTATCGCCACCGTAACAATCTGGTCTTTGAAATCTACCCCATCCACATACTTGCTTTGAACAGGGTGAAACACCGTCTGCTCCCTGTTCTTCAAGATACCATACGTTTCTATGTCCAGCCCTATCCTGTTAGGTAACTGCAAGGTATCAGGGTCAGTCCCAATCTCGGGCAACGCCTGTAGTTTGTTGGGGATAAACTCTCCCTTCAGGTATCGGGACACCAGATTGAAGTGTGCCTGAACCGCGTGAACCAGTGCAGGTTTCCTCTTCGGGTGCAAAATGGCTGGATGATAGGTGAAAAACAGGATGGGAGGATTTTGAGGGGGTTGTGAGAGGGTCATTCCCTCAATGCCCTGATGATGAAATGCTTGGGTTAGAGATTTAATCCCCGATATGGAAACTGCGGCAGGCTTGCCACAGGCCAAGATAATGACTCGTTTATAGACTGACTGCAAAATCCCAATATCTGCAATAAGATTCCCCCGACATTTCCCAACTTGGCCATTGCTGACATTTGCCGCTTGTGGGGGGTGACAACGACAGGCATTTGAGAGGAACACATCCGCTGAGGCAGTAAACTCGGAAGCTCTGATGAACTGTTCAAGAAGTTTCCCTGACCATCCAATCCACGATTTTCCTTTTGTCCCGAACTCATCTGTATAATTGTCCTCATTGAACCCCGGGGCTTCTCCCACAATCAGGAGAGCCGTATCTTTCCCGCTGACCTCAAATACCCTCGTAGGAATCCCCGGATTCTTGGCCGATTCCCATAGGGGACATTCTCTGCATTGTGAACAATCCGTGAAGGTTAGTTCCATTTGGGGCATCTATGACCTCGTTATGTATTTCCATAGTCGCTTTATATACCACGGGTAGCCTCTATGGGGGCTAAGTCTCATTCTCTTGTCACACCAGATACACCGAGCATCCCCGAACCAGCCGTTCTTTTGAATCCTTATTTCTATTGTATCGTGTTCACAAGAGGACTGTTTTACTTCCTCTTTTTCTTGTTCAACTCGACAGTCTCTCGCTGCCCCGAAAGCCAGATACTTCACCTTACCCGTCTTGGCTTCCATTGCAGCATCAGCAAATCCAGCACAATGTCCATAACCAATTATGTAGTCGATGGCTACTTGTCTTGCGGTATCTTCACTGTTGGCCAAGACAATCACAGGAGTAAACTTCCCGTCTCCCAAGAAAGTAACTTCTACTTCCCACATTTTACCTACCCAAAGGTCTTTGTTAATTTCTTTTGCCATTCTTTTTTCCTCTCTTTGTAACCTTAAATTCCCAATAAAGATGACTCTTCTTTGAAACACAGTATTTTCCTATAAGGGGTAATTGGCAACAGATTCGTCGCTTATAGTCGTCTACGGCGTGGAGTAGGTTTGCTACTATTGGAGCAAAGTTAATAAATTCTGGGTATCGCAGTAGAATTTTGAAATTCTCTACGGCGGCTTCCTCAACTACATCTTTTATAGCCGTCTTGTCTTTTTTCATTTCCTTGTCTCCTACAATATGATTACTGGTTCGGTATGCTGCCCGTTACACCACAAGGCAGGACTCGAACCTGCTCCACCGAACATAGAGCATCCTACCACACTTTTCTAGGAAGTCAAGGGTAAAATAAAAATTATTTTACTGATACCACTGGGCTACTGCGGGATTTTGCTCGATGTCAGGAGCAATTTGTCCCAGCGATGCGGTTGCGGTAATCTGCTGGAACAGAGGACGATACTGGGCAGGAATCCCCTTCATCACTCGTTCCAGACGGGCTACCTGCCTTCGGTTGTCGATGGCCTTGATGTCCTGCTTCGATACCTGTATCTCCCCCAACTCGGGATACTGGCTCTTCCACGCCTCTTGGATGGCCTGTGCCTTGTTGGTATCATTTTCGGTCAAGGCTTGCAGGTATTGCTGTCTATATGCCCTTATCTGGTCTCTCTGCTTCAAAATCCACTGTGTCGCCCCCTGCTCGGCAGTCACAGACGACGGCGTAAGCCCTATGGCCTTCAGGGTCAGTTGCAGAGGGGTAAATAGACCAACCAGTGCCTGTTTGTCGTTGTAGACGGCAATCCTGCCATCGGGTTGCCTATTCTCATAGTCGGCATACGTCTTGGAGAGGGTTCGGTAAAGCCGTCTCCCCGGAACTCCACCTGGAACCATCAATGCCCCAGCGGAACCAAGAGATTTGGTATCCCCCGAGAAAGCCGCCTGTGCCACACTCCCAGCCGCCCCTATCATCGGGGGAACAAAGGGGAATGGGTAGAAGGGGGCATTTTCGTATGAGGGCAACGGCAAGGCTCCGGTCATCAATCCCTGACTCAAATCTACGCCGGCCAGATTTTTTGCCCCATAATACAGGGCTGTAGATGCCGCGACCCCACGACCGAGCGTCCCAAGTTGGAGATTCTTTTCTCCCAGCCGTGTTCCTCCTGTCAGGAATCCCGCATATCGTAGGGGAAAGTGCATAAACTGTCTGAAGGGAGGCCAAATATCCACGAGTCCCTTTGGTAATCCCAGTGGGCCACCCGTAAACTGTGTGGTCTCAACCGCCCATTTCCCGAACCGATTGGCCGCGGCCTCTATAGCTTCAGCAGACTGGTCTCCTATGGCCTTTCCGATGTAACCTTCAGACAGGGCGGCGTTCTTGCCTACATAGAAAGATAATAACTGGTTCTGGGTCTCGGCGGCCCCGAAGGGTGTCATCATCACTGTCTTTATTTTGTCCCATCCTGTCCTGACCCCTCTAGGCAACATCCCCGAATCTTCTACCAAGTCCCCTGCGGCCATCCTTTTTATGATGTCAGACCTTGCTCCCATCGCCTGCACGAAATCGGGAAATGCTTTCACAAAGGCTTCTTCGTGTCCCAGTCCTGCCGCTCTGAATCCCGTATATTGGGAGTATTTTTCAATCGTAGTAGCCAGTCCCTTTGCTGTGTTCTTTACCCCGAACAAAGGCATCGTGGTCAAAAGGGGTTGCATCAAATTTTTGATAGATGAGGACATATTCGCCCCCAAGGTCGATAACTGAAACCACCTTGAGATATGTCCCCCAACTGAATCGACTGATGTCGATGGCCCATAGTTATCCCAGTAATCTAGCATCCACTTTTTAGATTGCTCTGGAATATGTTTACTCAGGGGAGATTGAACCAGCCAATCCACTACTCCCTTCTTCATCTCCATCCAGTTCTGTCCTCTCCAGAACTGTGCCTGTGTTTTGTATCCTCTTACCAACGGCAACAACTGTTCCTCGACATAGGGCTTTGCCCAACTCTGTCCATTCCATCCTGTATTGTTGAGGCTGTCTACCAATACTCCTATTTCCTTCCCGAGTCCTGTCCCGTGCCACGCATAGGTATTGGACATCTTGCTGATATACTGTTGGAGAACGTGGGTAGTATCCAGCGAATACTCGGATGGCCGAGCGATAGCCTCAGCAGCTTCTCGGAGATTCTTCTGGTACAGGGCGGGGTCACTTCTCCCTGCAAATAGGTGTTGTGCAATCTTCCTCAGCCTCAAATCACCCGTCTTGCCCCCACCGAGCCGACCCTCTATGTTGTAATGCTCACTCTTCAGAGCCACCCGCAACTTTTTTATAAAAGTATCTGTAGCTGTCCTATCAAAGAACTGAAGTGTCCTATCTCCCCCGAGAAGGTCAGGAGTTTTACCCATTGCCTTCTGGGTCGCCAACACAGAAGCATCAACGGCCTTGCCCAAGGTTTCATCCAAAGCTGCTGAGGCTTGGCCTATTGCCTTCTCGATATTGGCCTCCAGCGCAGACACAAATCCCGGCCTGATAATTCCAGCGGCTTCGGCCTCTTTCATCCTGACCATATTAGGAATCATACCACCACGACGTTGGCGCATCGAACTAGCAATCCCAGTCGCGGTCAGATTTTTCAACCCCTCGGCATATCCCTTGGAACTCGACAGACTTAATACATCCTTAACCGCCGCATTTTCAAATCTATCGAAATATCCTAATTGTGGCCAATAATCGACCAGCCATCGGCCTATCTTGATTCCTTTAGAATCCATCTCCCGCACGATAGCATCCATAGTTGTGTCGGGAAACTTATTTCGTATTTTCTTAAATAGATTAGATATGTTGTCCCCTGTCGAAATGAGTTCTGGGGACATCTGGCTACGAAGATTGGGCATTATGGGGTCAGACCCCACATCCTTAAATAATGCCCCTACCGTTCCCGAGTGCTTGTTCCACCCTTGCACATACCCAGCCAGTTTGGTCTGGTCTAGGGTTGACAATTTGCCCGCCCCTCCAAGTATCCTGGTTGCCTCGTGTCCAAATTCGTACAGGAAGGAACTGGCCTCAGCAGAAACATTATTTATCTTCTGGGAGAGGGGTGCAAAGTTTCGTAATGCCATAAACGCCGGATATATGTGGGACATCAGCGGCCCGACCTTTGCCGCTATTGGTCTTATCCCCTCCGCAATCTCGAACAACGCCCGAGAACTTCCCACCGGATATGCAATACTGGCTATTGCCCCCATAATGAAAAGGGGATTTGTGGAAATATCCAGCAGGGTTTTGAGTAGGGGATTTTTCTTGTTGCCCATAACCTGCTTCTGGAATGTCAGTAATTCAGAGGGACTTAAAGTGTTGGGTGCAATCAGAGAACGCCCCGCCGCCCCCATACTTCCCCTAGTGAGATTAGCAAGGGCAAGGGGGAAACGGTCGTAGGGGCTTAATGGAAATGAAAATGATGCTCCTGCTACCCCATAGGGGATATGGTCATCTTCAAAATCCGGCAGAATACTATTCATAAGTATGTTTCTCCCAAATAAGAAACAATCTTATCCACCCCGATGATTTCCACCACACCTAATCCTCGGTTACATTTATGGCATAGAAGATGTCTGATTTTTCCAGTAGTATGGTCGTGGTCAATACAAAGTCTATTTTTTAGGGATGATTGAGGAATGTGGCATAAGTAACATTTCCCCTCCTGCAACTTAAACATCCTATCATACTCTTCTAATGTAATCCCAAATTCAAACTTTAACCGATACTTTCGGCCACATCGTTGTTGAAGATTTCTAGCTCGGTCAGGATGAACCTTGTCCCATCTTTTTTCTGGGTGTTCCTTTCGGTATCTACGATGATATTGGTGCATAAAGTCTCTATTTTTATGCCACAATTCCCTGTGTCTTTTTCTGCAACAAACCTTACATCTTCCTACCGGCTTCTTTCTTCTACTAAGATAAAACTCAGTCGTAGATTTTTCTATGCCACACTCGGCACATTTTTTTATGGTTTCTTTGAACTCCAATTCCATTTGCTGAGGCATACGGCTCCTGTATTCATTTTAGGGTCAGCCCCCAACGTAACTTTCGCCACTCGCTAACCTGGAAGGCCCGTGAACCCCCCCAAGTTGGTTCATCAGGGCTTCTCTGGCAAGTTGACTCTTGGCCTGTAAGTCCGGCATCATTGCCTGATTCAACATATCCTGTGGGGTCATACTAGCGGTTTGCTGCTTAATGGCATCGGTCTGCAATCTCTGTCCTGCAATGTCACCACCCTTGCTAATCATATATGACAAGGCTAGTTGCAGGGCGAGGCCGGCCATTCCCGCCTTGGCTCCCTTTCCCTTCAAGAGACCTTTCCACCCCTTTGCCTTAGCCACGCTTCCCGCACCACCAAGAGCCTCTCCCGCATCTCCGATAGGCATATCCGACAATCCGTAACTTGCAGCCATAGAACCACTACCTGCTGAGGCTTGTTTACCAAGAGCATCGGCCACGGCCACCCTCTCGGCCTTGGTCATCTTTTTTACGGTTTTCTTGGCTTCTTCCAGAAGTTCCGCAAAAACGGGAGTATTAGTCTGTCCACCTTGTAGGGGAAAATTTGTCATCACATTCATAGTTTTACCTCAGTAACCCTACCAATGAGTTTGGGGGAGCATAATTATCGAGAGGTTGTTGTGGGGGCATCCTCGATGATGTCATTACGTTCTGCAACATCTGCATCGCCATTGCCGTCTGTTGCTGCTTACTCCCCATAAATGCGGCCAACAACATATCTTCCCTATTATTTGCCCTATCCTCTCTTTTCAAGCCCAGTGTTCGGGCGTAGTCTGTTTCTGCCGAAGCTTTCAAATAGTCTATGTATTGGGCCATACCCTGCTTCTGGGTACTGAGTTGTTTTTCTTGAAAACCTAACTGGGCCTTTTGCCCCTTATAACCCATAAGGGCCTCAAGAAGTTGGGGGACAGTAAATCCCACTGCTGCGGCTATACTAGCTATCGCTATTGGATTCATATTAGAAACCTTCTTCCTCTGAAGGAAGCCCCGAACCTTCTACTGGAGTCCCCTCAGTCTGCTGAGGTTGATTAGAGTCTTGGGTCATATTCGGTTTCAACCCCATCAACTGTTCCTCTATTAGTACTTGCATAGTTGGGTCTGTTACCTGTTCTTTCCAGTTCAAGGGAACGCCCAAAGAAGTAAGGGGGTCTCTCTTTTGGGATTCCATAAAGGCACGGATAGAGGTATAATCTTCCCCATAATTATCCATTAGTTCCTTGGAGATTCCACCAATATCCGTTCCATAAGTTCGGTTAGTCCCTTCTGTTACCACCTGCCCAATAGTCGTTTTGGGATTACCACTCAATGTCCCCTTCTCGAAGCCAGCAGAATCCAGAACCGAATGAAATCTGGTTATATTTGCCTTGGCTCTCATCAGGCTATCATACTCCCGACCTTCGGGAGTTTTCTGCATCTTGACCTCATCCCACCCCTCGGGGTATCCCTTGACCGCACGAACTGCTTTTAGTCCCCATCGAGTAGGCCATCCAACACTATTGATGGTTTTATCAGCTACATTTGCTTTGCTTAAACCTTTTTGTTCCAGTGGTTTCTTGGACTCATTTCCCGAAAGTGCGGATAAACGAGAATCAATGGCATCCTTTGTTCCATCCAGGATTCTTCGTAATTGCCCAATCTTTACGGTGTCCAATTTCCCATCAGCCACCAATTTCGTTACCCGTGCTAGACCATCTGGCCCATAAATGGTATTGGAATCAACCCCATCAATTCTATTTCTGTTGAGGACATCATCCAGTGAACTTCTTATCCCTACGCCCGTCTTGAAAGCAGTCGGCAGTATTGGCTCTATAAATGCCTTTGTCCCTACCTGTGTCTGTTCTCCAACGTGCTGGTCATACTTCGCACTCTTTCCGGCCTCTACCATCGCAGTAAGGAATTTCTGTTGGGAAGTCTGCCCCTTATCAAACATATCAAAAATGCGCATTGTCCTAGTCAGGTCTGCTACACTTTGCCACCTAGCCATTATTCTATCTCTAGTTTGTTTCTTTTCTATCCTATCCATCAACTCCGAAAATAATTTCCTGTCTCCTGTCCTGACAACATCCTCATAATCCTGTCTTGACTTTTCAAGCTCTCTCTGTCGGTTAGCGGCCATAGTATTACTAAGCATCACCAGTTCCGAATCAGCCCTTCTACCTTTTTCCTTGTCTGCCAGTTCTCGGTCTTGGGCCTCTGCCGCGGCTTTTTGTGCCATAGCCTGCCGAGCTATGTCCATCCCCCCCTGCATCCCTGTCTGTACAAGCCGACTTGTTGCCTCAGTCTTGGCTCTCTTATTTGCCCCACTTTCCTGCATCGCCGTCACCAACTGCTGATTGGCTTGTTGCCCTGATTGTAGTAAAGTCTGCTGTGTAAAGGGGTCTAATGTCTGACCCTGAACTTGTCCATCATTTGCTCTTGGCATATTACTATATCCTAAACTTTAGGTGTTGTTGTAGTTCCTGCCGTCCCTGTAGTTCCTCCGGTCTTAGAAGTACCACCCATCATTCCCCCCGTCAAGCCACCAGCTATTCCACTCATTGCTGCTAATCCTAATTGCTCTCCAAATCCCATTGGTTTGGATTGGTCTGCCATCTGTTGCGCCAACTCCATTGATTTCTGGTCTTTCCTGATTGACCACAAAGCACTTATGTAAGGGGCTGCATTTACTGAGAACACGGGAGTCTGGATAATCCAGTTAGCGATATTCTCAAGTCCCCCTGCCTTCAGTCCCTCTATGGCTACTTCCATCTGGCTCGACTGCATAGCATAAGCCGCCGAGTTCTCCGCCGCCAGATTTAGGGTATTTATACTGTTCAATTCGGCATATCCAACGGCAGTAGAGGATGCCCCCATCAAATTCGTGGCAGCATTAAGATAGGTCTGTCCCTGTTCTGCCTTGATTTTATCATAACTGGCATTTATGTTACTATGAATCGTGGCAATAGTGCTTAAACGCCCTGCCGCTACTGAAGCATACTCCTTGCTGTCTATTCCATACTGCTGGGCGATGCTTCGTTCTGTGTCCCTCAATGACCCAAGTGTTCCCTGAACCGCCGCCTGCATCTCGTGTGCTTTGGCAAAGTCCATATCCTGTGTCACCTTGTTATTCAGGACATCCAACTGCTTCAGCATCGAGTCTGCTCGACCTTTAGCATCCTGTATGTATTTGTCGGCAGTTACGATACTCTTATTCCACATATCCGACGCACTTGATACCTGTGCATTTATCTTGTCCTGTATCCCCCCAAGACTCTGGAGATAATTTATAGTATTCGCTCCCTCAATCTCTAATCCAGTTGCCGCCTTATCTGCTTGTTCCTGTGTAGTCTTTTTGGCCAACTCATAATCAGACAATATACCCTCAGCATAGAACTTGTTCGCCCCGTGCATAGAATACCACGGCATTATGGCCGACAAATCCTCGGTAGGATTAGCATTAAGGGTACTTATATCCTGCCCTATCTTATTACTTTTTGTCAACGTGCTTGGATTTACATAAGCCGTTGGGGTTACTGCACCCGTTGCCCTGTCAACAACATAAGTAGCTCCACCCGATGTAGAAATGACGGCTCTACCACTGGCATCCGTGCCATATCCTATCATCTTATTGGTAGCTCCAGTACTTTTGGCATAATTATTCCAGGCATTTGAATAAGTCATAGCCTTACCAGTAGCAGGGTCTAACTGGTAGAGATTCTTATTGGGATTATTCAAGGCAACAGGAATCCCATTCTTTCCCGGGACATACTGATTAAACGTAGGCAAAGCTACCTGTCGAGTCCTAGTTGCGGCATCGG
>Ga0265297_10001456_pt1 | contig 55460 bp, 38 predicted proteins | sample Munlanlwell13791_FD_192502 | JGI IMG/M metagenome (GOLD analysis project Ga0265297, IMG submission 192502) | Leachate microbial communities from a municipal landfill in Southern Ontario, Canada - Leachate well 137-91 | ecosystem: Engineered > Solid waste > Landfill > Unclassified | place...
ATTGAATATAGACATGCGAGAAGCCGCCGATGCCGCTAAACGTCTCGAGTTAGGAAAAATCTGCCTTAAAGCGCTCGGTGTAATATGAGCCGCCCAACCAACATTCCACCGGCGCTGCGCGAAAAAGTGCGTCACCTTTAAATGCCCAACAAGTCGGTCAAAGGGACGCGCCGCCCGTTGGCGGTTTTGAAGTTTCGTTTTTTATCAAGGTTCGGCGGCTCCGTTTGGCTTTCGTTAGCGGCGCGCCCCTTACCGTAACGTTAGGCTTGGAGGAAATTAATGGCAACGAGTAAAGAATGGAAAGAGTGGCATTTAACCCCGTCTGGTTGGATAGGTGGTTCTGAAAAATCAGACTTTCAACCAAGAGTAAATGTTGAGCCACCAAAAGATAGAGTTCTTAGTTGCGTTTATGAAGAAACATTGCCTTCCGCATTTAGCAGTTTAAGATCTTCTGTTGAGGTTCAGTGGTCATCGAATGATAAAGAGTTAATAAAGAAGTTAAAAAATGAATTTGGTGAATACCCAAAGTCTTGTAGGGTACGCTGTGCGTACCTTTCAGACCGTCTTTGTTCAGCGACAAGGTACGCGTGGCGTACCCTACAAGTTTGTTAAAAGTTGCTATCTGAACAATAAATTCAATCCTCCAACTCATTGTCTTTTATCAGTTGATCTAAAGACGCAGTTTGACCTGTTCGCTTGTATTCAGCATAAGATTGTTCGGCGCGAGCCACTGCTTCCCTTTCGGATTGGTAATCCATAATAAAGTCTTCGATCAATTGAGAAACGCTTATGCCCTGCTCTACTGCGATATGCTCAAGCTGATGCTCTAGCTGTTGGTCTAGTGTAATCATAGAACCACCTTGTATTTTTCAGAGTAATTTATTTTACATGGTCAGGTTTGATCTTTTCTCGTAGCAGCCCTAATAACTGCTCGGCAAGACCCATTTCAGGAACGGCTTTTACCGGGATATACCAATGTTGGTCGCTTGCAAACGTCATGCACTTTACCGCGTCCTTCTCGGTCATCAATACCGGCCCAGAATCTGAAAACAAGATGTCGCTAACCTGGAATTTATAATGATCCGGGAAGCTGTGGGATTTACAGGTCAAACCTGCTGATTCCAGCAGCTTGAAGAACCGGTCGGGGTTGCCGATGCCCGCCAAGGCATGGCAACCGGTAACGTTAAATTCCTGCAACGGTTTTTGCTGCCCGGTAGCGAGGTTGACGGCCGTATTGCCGGTGATTTGCATCGAAAACTCGTTGTCTTCCGCTTTCTCTCCATTCACGACTCTAAAATCGACGCTTTGCAATCTTTCTATCGGTTCACGAAGCGGCCCGGCCGGCAGGCAATAGCCGTTGCCGAAACGCCTTTCCCCGTCGATCACGGCGATCTCAATATCCCTGTTCAACGCGTAATGTTGCAGGCCGTCGTCGGATAAAATGACATTGCAGTCCGATTTCTCAAGCAGCAGTTTCCCTGCATCCGCCCGCAGCGGACTGACTGCCATCGGGCAGGCGGTTTGCTTGGCGATCAGCAAAGCCTCGTCTCCGACCTGTTCCGCCGTGCTGTTTGCATCGACCCACTGGGGCCAGACTTCAGCATGCCCGCCGTAGCCTCTGCTGATAATGCCGGGCTTAAAACCCTGGCTTTTAAGCAACTCGGCCAGCCAGATAATCAACGGTGTTTTGCCGGTGCCGCCGACGGTAATGTTGCCTATCACGATAACCGGAACCGGAAGGCTGTGTTTTTTTAACACGCCGATACGGTACAAAAACTTCCTGAATTTAACGAAATCGCTGAACAGAAAACCCAGCGGCATAAGCCACACGCCGATAAACGGGTCTTTGTACCAGATGTCCACCAGCCATCGGGATAAGGTTTTTTTCATGGTTATTCAGCCGGATGCAGGGTGGCAAAAGTGATACGGCTGAATCCCACCTGCCCGGCAATGTCCAGCGCCGTCATGACCGCCTTGTTCGGCGTTTTGTCATCGGCATTAATAATAAAAGGGACATCCTTTGAATTGACTGCAAGTTTGCCCAGCTCCTGTTTTAAGCCGACTCTGGTTTGATCGGCTAATTGATGAGCCTGCCCGTCATCACCGACCAACGAGTAAATACCGTTTGCATCAATCATCAGGGAAACTGTTTTGGGATGTTCCTCAGCCGCAGATCCTTCCGCCTCGGGAAGCTTGATATTGACTTCCGTATGTTGGCTAAAGGTTGTAGAGACCATGAAGAACAGCAACAGCACAAACAGCACGTCGATCATTGAGATCAACGTAATATCGACATTCTCCCTTTTTTTACGCTGGAACTTCATCAGGACGTCCGGTCTTCATGCAACATATCGACCAGTTTTAACGCTTCCTCTTCCATGGTGACAACGTATTCGTCTACCAGCCTTTCAAAATAGCGATGAAAAACCAGACTGGGGATGGCCACGGTCAATCCCGACGCGGTTGTAATCAACGCCACCGAGATACCCCCGGCCAAAACGGCGGGATTGCCGGCGCCATGCTGCAACAGCGAGGCGAAAATATCGATCATGCCGAACACGGTGCCTAACAAACCCAGCAAAGGGCTGACGGCTGCGATAGTACCCAAGGTATTGAGAAAACGCTCCAGGTCATGCACGACCCTACGCCCGGTTTCTTCAATACATTCCTTCATGAATTTCCTGCCGTGATGGCTGTTGGCGAGGCCCGCGGCCAAAATACAGCCGAGCGGAGAGCTGTTTCTCAATTGCCGCAAAGTGGTGTCATCCAGCTTTTTTTCGCGCGACAATCGCCATACCTGCGCAACCAGCTCGGGCGGTATAATTTTCTTTCTACGCAAAGACCAAAAACGTTCCGCGATAATACCCATGGCGCCAATGGAACACAGTACGATCGGCAGCATCATCCAGCCGCCGCTTTTTATGATTTCAAACACATTATTTCCCAAAAAATTACAAGTCGGGTTGAACTAAGGATACGGTCATTAATAACTTCTCAATATGGGTTGGGTAAAATTTTTCCGTTCGCCCTGAGCCCTTCGGCTCGCTCAGGAGAGCCTTGCGAAGGGTGGACGGAAAAATTTCGGCCTACCGCGTCAAGCCGATCATGCTTCGACAAGGCCTTTAGTCCTGAGCGTAGTCGAAGGGGCTGCACGAACGGCTTGGCGATAGAAGACAGTAATTTCGTGAAGTCATTTTTAACCAAATCCTAACCCGGCGCTATTTTAACCCAAGACCGTCTTATCTTGAGAACTTTCCCGTCCAACCCAGATATAGACGATCACAAAAGCAATACTACAAAAAACCGCCGCCATTGAATAGACGGACTGAGCCCCCAACGAATCCCAATAATAGCCGCTGTAGTAACTGCCCAGCATCCCGCCCAGACCAAACCCCAAACTGGCGTAGAGCGCTTGGCCTTTACCCTGATGCCGGTCGCCAAAATACTGATGAACCAAATGAATAGCGGCGACATGAACACCGGCAAAGGTCGCCGCGTGCAATAGCTGGGCAAAAATCAACAGCCAAAAATAATCGATGCACCAGCCAATTATCAACCAACGCATTATCGACAGCAGGCTGCTAGCCAATAAAATCGCCCGCAGGGAAAACCGCTTCAACACCCGGCGCATGTAAATAAATAAAACAATCTCGGCAAAAACACCCAGCGCCCAAAGAAATCCGGTCAGGCTTGCCGAGTACTGGTAGTGTTTCAGGTAGATCGAATAAAAAACGTAATACGGCGCATGGGCGAACTGTAACAACATACTCGCCAGCAGAAACGCCAGCACTTCCGGTCTTTTTATGATTTGCAGGATACCGATAGCGGCAGTCTCGTGATGGGTCGCCTGAGCCGGCGGTGTCATCAAGCTGACCAGCCAGATCATCGCCATCCATGAAGTAACCGCTGCCGGGATTATGTCGGACGGCAGGACATCCAATAACCGGCCTACGCCCAGCACCGAAACAATAAAACCGATAGATCCCCACAGCCTTATCCGGCTGTAGCGATGCGCTTGGTCTTTTAAATGGAATAAGGTTACCGCCTCGAATTGCGGCAACGTGGAGTTCCAAAAAATGCCGAAGGCGACCGTTACCCAGGCGAACCAGGAATAACCGTCAATAATCAAAAAACCGGCGAACAGTAAAGCGGTTAAAAAAGAGCTTATGCGGATAATGCGTAAATTTTTCCCGGTATGATCGGCAATCCAGCCGCATAACATCGGAGCGATAATTCTTGTGCCGCCCAGCAGCGCAAAAAGCTCGCCGATTTGAACCGGATTAAAGCCGCTTTCTTTTAAATAGAGGCTCCAGTAAGGGAGAAAAGTCCCTACCGTGGCGAAATAAAAGAAGTAAAAGCCTGACAGGCGCCAGTATGGAATTGACATTGAATTGCTCATCTTCAGTCGATCCCACGCACGCGTCAGTGCCATTAAGTTGGATTTTAGTAAGCGCTAGTTCCCAAGCTCCAGCTTGGGAATTCAGTGCAGGAAGCTCTAGCTTCCCAAGCGGGAGCTTGGGAACCAGCTTAACCAGTTTAATCCTTTACTAAATAGTAGTAACGTCGCATGTGGAAATGAGGGTAACTGTCTCTTATCTTAAAACAGGCAGTCCCGATTGAACGTTCAAGTTTTGCGCCCGATGCCGCAACAGATGATCCATAATCACTATCGCCATCATCGCCTCGGCAATCGGCGTTGCCCGTATGCCGACGCAAGGATCGTGGCGGCCTTCGGTAACCACTTCAATCGCCTCGCCTTGCAGGTTGATGCTTCTGCCCGGCAGCCGCAAGCTGGAGGTCGGCTTCAAAGCGATACTGGCCGTTACATTCTGGCCGCTGGAAATGCCGCCCAAAATGCCGCCGGCATGATTGCTTAAAAAGCCGTCCGGGGTGATTTCATCGCGAAACTGGGTGCCTTTGCTGTCGATGCAGGCAAAACCGTCACCGATTTCCACGCCTTTGACCGCATTGATGCTCATCAAGGCATGGGCTAAATCCGCATCGAGCCGGTCGAAAATAGGCTCGCCCAAACCCGGCGGCACGTTGGTTGCCACGACTTCAATTCTTGCGCCGATGGACTCGCCTTCTTTGCGCAACGCATCCATATAGGCTTCCATGTCCGCGACTTTATCCGCATCGGGGCAGAAAAACGGATTGCTGTCGATAATAGACCAATCGACTTTTTCGATTTTTATCGGCCCCAGCTGCGACAAATAACCGCGTATGTCTATGCCTGCCTGTTCTTTCAGGTATTTTTTGGCGATGCCGCCCGCCGCAACCCGCATGGCGGTTTCGCGAGCCGACGAGCGTCCGCCGCCCCGGTAATCCCTGATTCCGTATTTGTGCTGGTAGCTGTAGTCGGCATGGCCGGGCCTGAAGGTATCGGCGATTTTCGAATAATCTTTGGAGCGCTGATCGGTGTTTTCAATCAGCAATCCGATAGGCGTGCCGGTGGTTTTGCCTTCAAACACGCCGGACAAAATCCTGACTTCATCGGCTTCGCGGCGTTGGGTGGTGTGACGTGAGGTGCCGGGTTTCCTGCGATCCAGGTCTTCCTGCAAATCGGCTTCGGTCAAGGCCATGCCCGGAGGGCAGCCTTCGACGATACAGCCTATCGCGGGGCCGTGGCTTTCGCCGAACGAGGTGACGGTGAATAATTTTCCTATTGTGTTTCCAGACATAGTTATAAAGCCGCTAAAAATAATTCGTTATATTGACTGACTTGCTCGGCCGTCAGCAAAAACACGCCGTCGCCGCCGCGTTCAAAGTCCAGCCAGTAAAAAGGCACATCGGGAAATGCGTTCTGCAATGTTTCGGCGCTGCTGCCCACTTCCACGATCAAAATCCCCTGCTCCGCCAGATAACGGTCGGCGTCGACCAAAATACGCAAGACGATGTCCAATCCCGTGTATCCGCCCTTAAACCCCATATCGGGCTCGGCGCGAAACTCTGCGGGCAATTGTTCCCATTCTTCATGGCTCACATAAGGCGGATTGCTGACGATGATGTCATAGCGGACATCGGGCAGTTCTTTAAACAAGTCCGACTGGTAAAGGCTTACCGCATCATCCAGATCATGCTTGGCGACATTGATTTTTGCGACCGCCAGCGCATCCGCCGATAAATCCACCGCATCGACGTCGGCGGCGGGAAAGGCATAAGCGCAGGCTATCGCGATGCAGGCGCTGCCGGTACATAAATCCAGGATACGTTCGACCTGTTCTTCATCGACCCAAGGCGCAAAACGCTGTTCAATCAATTCGGCGATAGGCGATCTCGGCACCAGCACCCGCTGGTCGACATAAAACGACAGGCCTGCAAAAATGGCTTCATGCGTCAGATAGGCGGCCGGTATGCGCTCGTTAATGCGCCTGTCGACCATATCGATCACAGCCTGGCGCTCAGTCAGCGTTAAAACGCTTTGCAGATAGGCGTCGGCCAAGTTATAGGGTTGGCGGACGGTATGTAAAACCAGCGCCGCCGCTTCATCCAGCGCGGTTTCAGTGCCGTGGCCGAAACACACCCCGGCCTCAGTAAACCGGCTGGCGGCCCAGCGGATATAATCGCGGATGGTGGATAAGGTTGTTAAAACTTCAGATGGCGTTGTTTTCATCGCTAAGATAGATGCAATACGGTTCGACTAAACGGTAGATTTTAAACTAAACTTTGCGGGCTTGTTTGAATATTAAAGAAACGCAACCTGGGCAAAACCAATAACAAGCTCAGCAATACCGCCCCGTAAGTTTGGTTAAAACAGACTTCGGCATCGAACCCATATTGACTTATCCCGATCCTGCATTTGCAGCTGCCGTAAAGAAATTGCAAATTATTCGCCGGCGAAGATTTCCCGGCGATTTTAAAGATATGTAGATCCATGCCGACAATTAGTTTCGTAATGACAATAATCGGCCAGTATCGATAAATCAACGACCTGCCCATTTAAATGCGAATGACGGCATGAATAGAGTGGATACCGCCAAAAATGAAATCGAATCTATCCTGCAATGGACATTAACTCGCCGATCAACACCCAAAGCCTGTTAGCTTCCAGCAGGTTGGCGGAAAACCCGTTAAACCTGAAGGTTGGACAACAGCTCGACGTAAAGGTAATCGCCGCGGACATACAAGCGGCAAAAAACGCCATTACCTTAAGCCTCGGCGACAAGAATGTCACCGTGCAAAGCAACCAGCCGATTACGCCAAAACCCGGGCAGGATTTAAAAATCCAGGTTACCCAGGTCGCCCCTGTCGTAGAATTTAAAGTGCTCGATTCATTACCCGAACTAAAAACCCAAGCCGCCGAATTGCGTTTGAGGTTAATTGCGACCGCCAGGGATGGTGGAAGTGTCGCAAGCGGTAGGGAACCGATGCGACCGAACGCCAGGGATGGTGGAAGTGCTGCAATCGGTAAGGAACCGATGCGGCCGGCTGCGACTGATGGCGGAAATACCGCAAGCGCGACGCGGACGACTGTCGCTAATGCCGGAAGCGCCTCAATCGGCAGGCCGGTTGCCGATGAAAAACAAGGCGGCGCTCCCGCCTCATTTCTGCCGACACAGCCGCTGGACGCGAAAATAATCAGTATCGCCGGAAATAAAATCCAATTGCAGGTTTCATCGACTGCGGATGCAGGCAACAAACAAACCGGCCTTATCACTATTGATCGAGCGCAATTGACCAATGCGCCGCCGGATCTAAAACCAGGACAAAGCCTTAATCTGGAAATCGTTAAAACAGGCCCCACGCCCACATTTAAGATTGTTCCTGCCTCCGCCAACATTCCCGAAGCCAAAATAACCGAATTTGTAAAACAGTTTCTGCCGCGGCATGAAGCTTCACCGATCATGTTAAATCAGTTGATAAAAGATTTGCCGCAACTGATGAAAAACGACAGCGTGCCTCAAGCTCTGAAGGATATTGCCGCAAAAATAATCCAGAACCTGCCGCCTAAAGAGCAGCTGATCACCAGCCAGGGCCTCAAGCAATCGATAGTCAATTCAGGGCTGTTTCTTGAAGCCAAATTGCCGTCCTCAATGACTCAGGCCGAATTACTTAATGAGCTCCCCCAACTGATAAAAAATGCCAGCGTCCCCCAGTCGCTGCAACGTATCGCCGCGGAAATATTGCAGAACCTGACGCAAAAAGAGCCCTTGCTTAACAGCCCTGGAGTTCCTGCTTCAAAGCCTATTGCGGAAGCCGAATCTGCGCCGTTAAAGCCAAACCCGGCAAGCCCCCCGATAGAGACGCCGAAAAGCACTGCCGGACTCATTACCGATGACTTCAAAGGCAACTTGCTTAAATTTATCCAAGCCTTAAAGCAGGAAATTGTGCATCAAGGCGAGCAGCTATCAAATCAAGTCGATCTTGACCTGCTCAAAAACCTGCAACATAAAACCGAAAACACCGTCGCCAAGATAGTGCTGGACCAATTGACCTCCCTGCCCAAGGACGACAACCCGAAGCAGCTATGGATTATCGACATTCCTTTTATTGACAGGCAGCAGGCGGAATCGGTCAGGATTGAAGTGCAGCGGGACAAGGAAAACAACCAACAATCCGGCAGCCACGACTGGTCGGTCAACATCACGATTACACCACCGGGATTGGGTACGATTCATTGCCTGGTTTCCTACCAAAACGATGTTATCAATACCTTCTTTAAGAGCCCGGCCATTCAAACGACTGAGCTCATCAAACACAACCTTGATTATTTGAAAAACCAGCTTGAAGAATCGGGATTAAAAACGGGGCACATGGACGCGCTAGACGGAGCTCAAAAACCGCAACCCGCGCATCCTCATCAACTGACCGGAAAAAAGCTGTTTGACGATAAGGCGTAGACGTTTTGACGATCTAACGCTCTCGCCCGGCTTCATGAAACGCCTTTAATCGCGCAATGTTTATGTCGTAAGCCTTGTCCGCTAAAACGGCAGAGACTTTAACGTTTTCAAGCAAGGGTATCGGCTTGCTTGCATTCAGCTCCCTGTCGCCTGTAAGGATATATCTTTAAGTTTGCCAATATTCGCAGCCATTCTTCATCACTTAGATTTATCCGGTTCATTCTACTCAAAATGATCGATTCCACCGGATTAGTGAAACGTCAACAGAACCTAATCTTCGATAGAATTTTACTTCGTGCCCAGGCGACGCGTGCGAGCGAGCGAGCGAATCCACCTTATAGCGTTTACTTCACGAAGTCCCACATATCTGAAAATACAAAATGATCAAATGTTTTTATATGATCTTTTAAGATAGGTTCAGAAACCATATTTGGGCGAATATCACAATAGTAGACACCATCCAAAGGGTTCAACTTTACGGTGTAACCTTTGAAGTGACCAGGAAGAAAAGTGGCGCTAATACCATACTTTCCTTCTTGCCCCTTTCTTTGAACATCATTTAAAAAAATTGCAAAATGCGGTGTGGACTTCTCGGTGAGACGGTTGTACAAGAACTTGTCAATAAAAACTTTATCAAGGCGATCTTTGCTGGATGTCTTTACTGACCCAATAGCCATAACTTCGCCATTTTTTATCAAATTCAAGTCATGCTGGTAGTTCATTTTAAATGCTTCTTGACCTTCCACTTTTACTGGAACCCGAATCGTACCTTCGGTTACTTCAAGACCGCATCGCTCAATAATTAGACGAATAAATCTTTCAAATAAGTCGCCGTTTATCTTCCGAGCGGTGTTTGACTGATTTGCCGGAAGAGCATCAAGACAAGCTCCAATTGACTGCTGAGCAGAATATATTATCCGATTAATTAACTCTCTATTCTCGACGGTATCGAATCCTTTTTCTTTTATGCTATCAATTAACTCGTTAAATTTTTTTGACAAAATTTCAAAATCTTCTAACGAATAAAAAAGATTCGAGTTAATCGGTCGAGTCACATTGAATGTTCCATCTTTTTTGTACTGAAAAAACTGATAGTGATTTTCGTTTTTTGAAACAATTACGGCCTGCAAGTTGTTCTTGATGAACTCAAGATAATGCTTAGGAAATTCCAAGTAATCATCAACTGTCAAAAAATTATCTTTGTTTAGTGCTTGGCCTACCAATTCACTTAATTTCATCTAATAGAATTCCTTCTTTTATCGTTTTCTCGATCAAAATCAATCCAATCATCTTTAGTTCTGTATATTACGCTATCAAGCCTGTCCATCGCCCACTCATTATATTCGCTCTCAATCTCACAACCAGCCCAACGCCTGCCTAGTTGTTCTGCAACTACTACGGTTGTACCTGAACCGGAAAAGGGATCAATTACAAGATCTCCCTCATTTGAAGAAGCCAAAATAAACTTACGCACCAACTCTTCTGGCTTTTGTGTGGGATGTTTGGTTGTTTCACCCATTCCGTTGCAAGTAGTTGGAACTTCGATAACATCTCTCGGTTTTGCGCCTCTAGGATGCGGAGTCCAAACGTCCTTCCGCTTGCCTCCATTTCCATATTGGCTTGTTTCAGCCTGGGGATGGGATGGGTATTTTAAAGTGTGTCCGCCATAAGGAACTCTTACGTCATCCACATTAAAAATTTGCTTTTTTGATTTTCTAAGATGAAGGATGCTCTCATGTGAGCGCCCCCAATCATTACCTAAGTTGGCTTTATTTTTGTAATGCCATATAAGCCATCGGCAGGCCTTAAAGTATTTCATTGACGGATGTTTAATGTCAGCTAGTATTTCCGAAAAGCCACACACATACAGAGTTCCTTCTTTTTTTAGAACTCTATGCGCCTCAGATATCCACTGCATTGACCAATCGATATATTTTTCTTGCGTTTCAAACTTGTCCCAGTCTGCCTTGTTAATGTTATATGGAGGATCAGCAAAAATAAGGTCTATTGATTCTGACTCAAGACTTTTCAGCCACTCGATTGAATCGCCTTCGTAGAGAGTTCCATTTGGGTGCTCATAAACGGGCGAAAATAAGCTATCTTGCTTCTTTTTATGCCTTCTACCTTTTAACTCATTTTCAAAGAGTTCATCTTGTTCGACAGAATTCACACTAGACACTATTAATCTCCTGATTCCTGCTGCTGAGATAACTTCTTTTCCGCAATCCTGTAGATTGAGCATGCTTTTTATGCCCGACATTCTTATACATAAATCTATGGCATCCACTCTATTACCAGTTCTCGAAAGGTCGGGCAACGAAAAGCCGTCGCCCGACCTATCCTCTTTATAGTTTCCTAGCAATCCGCGTATCCGGCAAAAACTCATGCTCATCCCGCGTCGCCATTTCCTCATACAACGCCCATTTCTGGTCAACCACTTTCTGCGCATAATCCATCAGCTTGTCGGCTTGTTCCAGATTACTGCGTCTTAAGCTGCTGTAACGGGTTTCGTTATAGGCATAGTCTCTCAACGGAATAGTCGGGCGTAGCGAGTCCAGAATAAACGGGTTTTTGGCTTGTCCGCGCAAGGTCGGGTTGTAGCGGTACAGCGGCCAGTAGCCTGATTTTACGGCCATTTCCTGTTGTTCCAGGCCGTTTTCCAGATTGATACCGTGAGCTATGCAGGGGCTGTAGGCGATAATCAGCGAAGGGCCGTTGTAGGCTTCGGCTTCGCGGAAGGCTTGCAGCGCCTGCTGCGGACTGGCGCCCAACGCAATTCTGGCGACATAAACATTGCCGTAGGCTATCGCTTGCAGCGCCAGGTCTTTTTTCGCCGTGACTTTACCGCCCGAAGCGAATTTGGCGACCGCACCGATAGGCGTGGACTTGGAAGCCTGGCCGCCGGTGTTGGAATAAACTTCGGTATCCATAACCAGTATGTTGACGTCCGACCCGGTCGCCAGCACTTGGTCGATGCCGCCGTAGTCTATATCATAGGCCCAGCCGTCACCGCCAATAATCCAGATGCTGCGGCGCACGAAATGATCGATAATCGACAACAATTCCCCGGCCTTGTGAGTACCGAGCTTTTCCAATTGCTCGCGTAATTGCACTACCCGTGCGCGCTGTTTGCGAATATCGCTTTCTTCGCTTTGAGGCGCTGCGAGTATTTCGCCAGCCAGCTTGGCATCCACTTCATCTTTTAACTCGGTTAGCAGCCGATGCGCCATCGCGACATGTTGATCGGTCGTCAGCCTGTAGCCGTAGCCGAATTCCGCATTATCTTCAAACAGCGAGTTGGACCAGGCAGGGCCTTTTCCCTCTGAATTTTTCGACCAGGGCGTGGTGGGCAGGTTGCCGCCGTAAATGGACGAGCAGCCGGTGGCATTGGCCGCCAGGATGCGGTCGCCGAACAACTGGCTGATCATTTTCAAGTACGGGGTTTCGCCGCAGCCTGAACAAGCGCTTGAGAACTCAAACAGCGGCTCCAGAAATTGCACGCCGCGAACATTCGAGAAATCGACGCGGGCGCGGTCGTTGTAAGGCAAACTTTCAAAGAAAACCACGGACCTTTTCTCGACTTCAAGGTGTTCGGCTTTGGGTGTCATGTTAATGGCTTTGATGCTTGCGTCTTTTTCCGACACGGCCGGACAGGCTTTTACGCACAAATTACAGCCGGTGCAATCTTCCGGGAAAACCTGCAAGGTGTAGCGGGTGTCGGGGAAGCCGCGCGAAGTGACATTGGCGGTTTTAAAGCCTTCCGGTGCTTGCTCCAAAAGGTCTTTTGTGTAGAACTTGGCGCGAATGGCCGCATGCGGGCAAACGGCTGAGCAGTTGCCGCATTGTATGCACAGGTCGGATTCCCAGATAGGAATATCCTGGGCGATATTGCGTTTTTCCCATTGCGTGGTGCCGGTCGGATAAGTGCCGTCGACAGGCAGAAAGCTGATAGGAATCCAGTCGCCCTTGCCTGCGATCATTTGCGCGGTCACGTCCTGAACAAAGCGCGGCGCATCGGCGAATTTTCCAAGGCCGGTGTCGGCAAGCGCGGTAACTGTTGCAGGCAGCGTTACTTTTTCCAAATGCGCCAGGGACTGGTCTATCGCCTCAAAGTTCTGTTGTACGACTTCAGGCCCTTTACGGGCGTAGGTTTTCTCGGCGTATTGCTTGATTTTCTTGATCGCTTCATCTTTCGGCATGACACCCGACAACGCAAAGAAACAGGTTTGCATGACCGTGTTGATGCGTCTGCCCATGCCGGTTTGACGCGCAACTTTGACCGCATCGATCACATAAAACTGGATATTTTTGTCCAGCAATTGCTTTTGCACGCGCGCAGGCAATTGCCCCCAAATTTGCCCGGCATCGAACGGGCTGTTTAGCAGGAAGGTTGCGCCCTGTTTGGCCCGCTCCAGCATGTCGGTGGTTTCAATAAAATTGAAATCGTGACAGGCGATAAAGTTGGCCGATTCAATCAGGTACGGCGCTTTAATGGGTTCCGGGCCGAAACGCAAATGCGATACGGTTTGCGATCCGGCTTTTTTCGAATCGTAAACAAAATACCCTTGCGCAAAATACTGGGGTTCGCTGCCGATGATTTTGATGCTGTTTTTATTGGCGCCGACCGTACCGTCGGAACCCAATCCGTAAAACATCGCCCGCACGACGTTGTCCGACTCTATATCCAAATGTTCCGTAACTTCCAGACTGGTAAACGTCACGTCGTCGATGATGCCGATCGTGAAACCGTTTTTCGGCTGTTCGGCTTGCAGTTCCTGATAAATCCTGGCCACCATCGACGGCGTAAATTCCTTGCTGGACAGGCCGTAACGGCCGCCGATTACGCGCGGCATGGTAAGAAGCTGGCCGAGGGCAAAAGCCTGGCTCAACTCGGTGATAACGTCTTTGTACAGCGGTTCGCCGCTGCTGCCAGGCTCTTTGGTTCTGTCCAATACCGCAATGTGCCGCACCGATTCCGGCAGCGCCGCCAGAAAGTTCTTGGCGCTGAACGGGCGATAAAGGCGCACGTTCAGTACGCCGACGTTCCCGCCTTTCTGATTGAGTATTTCGGCTGTGGTAACGGCTGTTTCAACGCCGGAGCCCATCATGATGATAATGCGCTCGGCATTTTCGGAACCGAAATATTCAAAGGCTTTATAGCTGCGGCCTGTGACCTGCTCGAACTGTTTTAACACCTCATCGAACACCTCGACAGTGCGTTCGTAATAGATATTAGCGCTTTCGCGGGACTGGAAATAAGTGTCCGGGTTTTGCGCCGTACCCCGCATCATCGGCTTGTCGGGGTTTAACGCCCGATCCCGGTGCGCAAAGACCAACACATCGTCGATCATGGCCCTGATTTGATCGTCTTCCAGCAAGGTGATCTTGTTGATTTCGTGCGAAGTCCTGAAACCGTCGAAGAAATGCAAAAACGGAATCCGCGATTTCAAGGTAGTGGCCTGGGCGACCAGCGCCATATCGTGGGCTTGCTGGACATTGCAGGAAGCCAGCAGCGCAAAGCCGGTCATGCGCACGCTCATCACGTCCTGATGGTCGCCGAAAATGGACAATCCCTGCGTCGCCAACGAACGTGCGGCGACATGGATGACGGTCGAGGTCAGCTCACCGGCAATTTTGTACATATTGGGGATCATCAATAACAATCCCTGGGATGCGGTGAACGTTGTGGCTAAAGCGCCGGTTTGCAATGCGCCGTGCAAAGCTCCGGCGGCGCCGCCTTCGCTTTGCATTTCGGCAATAGTCGGAATGCCGCCCCAAAGATTGGTTTTATGTTCCGTCGTCCATTGGTCGCAAAACTCGGCCATCGATGAAGACGGGGTGATCGGGTAAATTGCGCAGACTTCATTGGTTCTGTACGCAACGTAGGCGGCCGCTTCGCCGCCGTCGATAGTAACTTGTTTGGTCATGGTGGATTTCCTGGCAACTAAAGTTTATTTGTAACTATTCAATAATGGAACGCGGATGAGGTTGCACGACGGATTTAATTAGCAAAAGGTAAAAGGCAAAGGGCGAAAGGTGGTTTCTTTGCCCTTTGCCCTTTGCCTTTCGCCTTTCAATATCCCCATTTTATCAGTGCTAATCCGTCAAATCCGTGCCATCCGTGTTCCGCTATTTATCAATCATGTGGATTGCAGCAGTCGGGCACTGCAAGGTGCAGGCGGTACAGCCTGTGCAAAGGTTGTAATTCACGTCGTAGAATTTGCCTTTGCCGAGCTTGATAATGGCCCCTTCCGGACAAGCGCCGTAACAGCCGTCGCATTCGAAACAGTTGCCGCAGGAATAACAGCGGCTGGCTTCGTAAGTCGCCTCCTCCAAGGTCAGCCCGCCCAACACTTCGTCGAAGTTTTTATTCCGCACTAGCGGCGACATCGTGGGTTGTTCCGACTGGTCGGCATCGGTGCTGTACCAAAGATTGAGTTCTTCATGCAGGACGATGTGCTTCTTGCCGGGATGCTGATATTGAGTGCCGCGCAGGTAAGCGTCGATATTTCTGGCGGCTTTTTTGCCGTGTCCGGTCGCAATGGTCACGGTGCGCAAGCTGGGTACCATGTCGCCTCCGGCAAAAACGCCTGCTGCGGCGGTCATCATGTTGTCGTTAACGGGAACCACGCCGTCGCTTTGCGCTTCAATCTCAGGAAAGGTTTTTAATAACTCGGAATCGATATTTTGCCCCAGCGCCAAGATCAACGTATCGGCTTCGATGATTTCAAACTCGCCGGTGGCTTGCGGCCGGCCTTTGTCGTCCAGGGCCATGATTTCAACCTGAATGCGGCTGCCGTCAATGCCTACGATGGTGCGTAGCCAGTGAAACGCCACGCCTTCTTCGATCGCTTCGGAGGCTTCAAAATCATGCGCGGGCATGTTTTTGCGGTCGCGCCGGTAAATGACCATAGTTTCCGCACCCAACCGCTTGGCGGTCCGCGCCGCATCCATCGCGGTATTGCCGCCGCCGTAGACGGCGACCCGTTTGCCGATCTTGGACGGTTTGCCCAAACCGATGTTGTGTAGGAAAGTGACCGCATCCCTAGTGTCGCTTTCGCGGTATAAGGGTATATCAATCGAGCGTCCTATATGCGCTCCGACGGCGACAAAAACCGCATCAAAATTCCCGGCTTCTTTTTCCGCTTTTAAATCTTCAATTTTCCGGTTCAGCGTGATCTTTACGCCCATGTCCTCGATACGCTTGACCTCGGCTGCCAACACTTCGCGCGGCAAGCGGTAAGACGGAATGCCGAAGTGCATCATGCCGCCCGCTATCGGTTGCGCGTCCCTGATTTCAACGTCATGGCCCAAACGGGCAAGATGATAAGCCGCCGACAAGCCGCTGGGTCCCGCCCCGACCACCAGCACCCGTTTATTGGATTTTTCGCCGACGATCTGCGGCGTCCAGCCCTGTTCGAAGGCCATGTCGCCAAGAAAGCGTTCAACCGCATGAATGCTGACCGCTCCGTCGACCGCCACCCGATTGCAGGCCGATTCGCAAGGATGGTAACAGACGCGGCCATGCACGGCGGGCATCGGGTTATTTTCCAGTAAGCTATTCCAGGCTTCCTGATAGCGTCCGGCCTGAGCTAAATCCAGCCAAGCCTGGATGTTTTCACCGGCCGGACAGGCATTATTGCAAGGCGGCAGGTAGTTTTCGTAAACCGGCATGCGCCGTTGCTGCGGGCCAGTGCCGGTACTCAATGTCAAATCCGGTGGAGTGGTCATATCGTGGTGTTTCATATGCGCTTAACTCAATGGTTGCGGTTCAGATTTATTGCCGATGTAACTTGCAATCGCCCAATCGGACTGTGTGTTCAAACTAAATCATCCACACCCGGCAAGATGCGGACACTTTGCCTATTCTACCCTGTAAGCCAGAACGACGTTAGGCAATCCGCAAATACTAGCGGGGTTTTATTTCAATTGTTCAATGATCGGAGAAACTTTATGAATCAAGCATTTTATCGCTAATTGACACTCCCCTCATTCAGACTTATAGTCGTCAACACGCAATCCACCGGGATTGGCGCTTTTTACCGCAAAAAGACACGCAGTTTTCGTCGATTTCTCCTGCATAACCCACGAGTTCTGGATTATGCAGGAGACAGAAATGCACGGAGCAATTGCCGAGAGCACCAACAGTACGCGCTTTAGGCGACGTAAAAGAAAGTAACTCGCTTTCGGGCGCGAGAACCCGATCCAAATAACCGTCGCGTCAGCGACACCTTTCTGCAACAGATAAGAACCGTGTAACATCAATTAATTATGAGAAATACAACTAAACGATATGCCTCAGTCGGTTTATTTTTTACGATACTGCTCGTTCTAATGCCGGCTACCAAAGCAATGGCCGATAATTTGCAGCCCCCGCAGCAGGTCATACAAAATGTTTCGACACAACTACAGCAAAAACTGCGGGATAAATCCTTTACCAAGAATTTTGCTCAAGTTGCGCAGTATGTTCACAACGTCATTGACCCGCATACGGATTTCGACAAAATCGCACCGTTAGTTTTGGGAAAATACTGGAAAACAGCAACAAGCGGGGAGCAAGAACGTTTTAAACATGAATTTCAAACGCTGATAGTAAGAACCTATTCCAGGGCGTTTGTGGAATATAACGACTGGTCGATACGTTACATGCCGGTTGAAATGGCGGATGAGGCCACAAAAGTCATCGTCAAAACGGAAGTTCTGCAACCCGGCCGTCAGCCTGTCGATGTAAATTACCGGATGTTCCTGAGTAAAGGTGAATGGAAAGTCTACGACATTATGATTGACGGTGTGAGCCTGGTGACTAATTACCGTTCAAGTTTTAGCGAAGAAATACAAAAGAAAGGCTCATTAAGCGCCGTGATCGATGCACTGGCCAAACGTAATATTGAAGCGCTTGCTGCAAAAGGTTCCTCATGACGGTCAGCCACAATCTAAAAAACTTCATTCATACCTTGGCGCTCTTTCTTTGCATGGGCGCTATTTTGTCGCTGCTGGGTTTTATTTTGGCCGGGGCCACAGGTATTTTATGGGCGGCAGCTCTGGGCGTGATGATACTTGTTATTAGCCCGAACATATCGCCGTCTTTTATCTTTTCCATGTATAAGGGAAAGCTGCTGTCGGAAAACGATGCGCCCCGCCTTTATCAGATAATACGGGAACTGGCCGCCCGCGCCGATTTGCCGTCGCTTCCCGCGATTTACTACCTGCCCAGCCAAATCATGAATGCTTTTTCCGTAGGCACGTCCGAAAACTCGGCCATCGGCCTCAGCGACGCCCTGCTGAATTCGTTGAGCGAACGGGAGATTATTGCCGTGCTGGCGCATGAAATCAGTCATATCCGGCATAATGATGTGCGGGTAATGACTTATGCCGACATCATCAGCAGAGTCACCAGCGCCTTGTCTTTAACGGGTTTTCTATTGATTTTTTTCAATTTACCGCTGTATTTCATGGGCTTGGTTACCATTTCCTGGTCTGCATTGGGCGTGCTCGTTATGGCGCCTACGATTATGAGTTCGCTGCAACTTTCATTATCCCGAATGAAGGAATTTGACGCCGACCGCCACGCCGTTTTATTAACAGGCGACCCCGAAGGTCTGGCAATGGCGTTAAGAAAACTAGAACTCTACGAATCATCGGTTTTCGATATGCTGTTTGGCCGCAGCGGTCATGGCGCATCGATTCCATCAATCCTCAGAACCCATCCTGAAACCGAAGAAAGAATAAAACAGCTGTTAAGCCTAAAGAAGCCTTCCCGGCAAACTCTGCAATATTCAATCCACGAGAAGTTTTACATCCCCGCCCACTATCGTAAATCGATCAGAAAACCCCGCTGGCATTTAGGCGGATTCTGGTACTGACCGGCATTACAACAACAATCCCAATCTTCCTCAACGCTAAAACTCTTCCCATCCGCCGCTATCTGCCGATTGCGGATCCAGTTTAACGATGTGACCCACAGGAACATGGTCGGCTTCAGTTTCGTTTTCAGCCGGTTCGGCAAGATAAGAATCCGCATCGCCTTCCATTTTAAAGTGCGCTACCGTAACCGTCAGCTGTTGCGTCTGCTCTTCCAGCGACTCCGCCGAGGCTGTGGCTTGCTCAACCAAAGCGGCATTTTGCTGGGTTACGTCGTCCATCTGGCAAATGGCCATATTCACTTGCTCGATACCCGCAGTTTGCTCGACAGAAGCCGCGCTGATCTCGGACATGATGGCCGTAACGCCACGGATAGAGTTAACGATGTCTTCCATAGTCTTTCCGGCTTGAGAAACCAGTTTACTGCCGTCCTCAACTTTCTCAACCGAATCGCCAATCAGGTTTTTGATCTCCCCGGCGGCGGATGCAGCGCGTTGTGAGAGACTCCGCACCTCTCCGGCCACTACCGCAAAGCCGCGGCCCTGCTCCCCGGCACGGGCCGCCTCAACTGCGGCATTGAGTGCGAGTATATTAGTCTGAAAGGCGATGCTGTCTATCACAGAGATAATTTCGACAACCTTGCGCGAAGATTCATTGATGCCTTCCATCATTTTTACAACTTGACCGATCACAGTAACGCCCTTAGCCGCGGTACTTGAAGCACTAACGGCAAGTTCACTGGCGTGCTTGGCGTTTTCAGTATTTTGCTGTACCGCCGAGGTCAGCTTTTGCATACTGGTCGCCGTTTGATCCAAGCTGGTTGCCTGCACTTCGGTGCGGTGAGACAACGATGTGTTGCCGTGCGCGATTTCTTTTGCGGCAATATGAATCGATTCCGCGACCTCCTTAACTTGACCGAGAATATCATTAAGATCGTCCACCGTGGAATTGGCGTCGTCCTTGAGTTGCCCGAAGGTGCCTGAATAGTAATTAATGATTTTTTCAGTCAGATTTCCGTGGGACAAGGCATTGAACACACGCACCGCTTCATTAAGGCCGCTTTCGCTGGTTTGCATCAACTGGTTGATCGATTCACTCAACTCACGGTAGAAACCTGTCTTACCCTGCATAACAATGCGTTGGGTAAAATCACCCATCACAGCAGCCACCAGAATAACGGCCACCTCTTTTTCCACCATGACTTCCTCAGTGCGGTCCAGCCATTCCGCGACCGTCCCCATACGCCTGCCTTGCGGGTTGATGACCGGACTGGCGGTCACCACCCAATAGCGCTCTCCCAAAGCAATATTGACTGGGCTTAAACTGCCGGCGGCATTAGCCAGTAACTGTGCCTGATGCGACGGATTCTTGTGAAAGACGTCAATATTAGCGCCGACCAGATTATCAACGGAAAAATCCGGCAACAGCTCGCGGATACTTGCTTCGGCTTTGCCGAACATACCGGCTGCCGCTTTATTGACATAAATGATGTTACGGTCATTGTCGGCAATCATTACGCCGGTACTGACGTTATCCAATGCAATCTTAATGCGCAGATGCTCATCGGCAATGCGCTTGGCTTCCGCGACATCAAAGCCGAGCTTGATCTGCATCGCCTTGAGCGCCGCCGTCACCTTGCCAACCTCGTCCATACTGCCTATTTCAATCGGGTGATTGTAATTACCCTGGGCTATTTGTCCAAAATGCCTGATCGTAGCGTTCAGCGGGCTGGCGATGGAACGCAGCAAAGAGAAACTTAGCCACAACGCCAGCAAAATACCCGAAGCGATCAAGATACCGGCGCTGTCGCGGGTACTGTAATAACGAGACAAACTCGCCTCGAATTCATTCTTGGTATCGTCTATCTGTAATTGCAATAAATTCTGAGCTTCCTCATTGACCGATTCGTAAAGCGGAGCGACCTTATCCTCGATAATCTTACTGGCAAGTGCGACGTTATTACTGCGCAATGCTGAAATAGCCGGTTGCAAACCTTCGGTCACAAAACGACTTTCGTCATTTTTGAATTGATTCGCCTGGTTTTTTTCACTCGCATTAAGCGGGCTTTCAAGGTATGCCTCCAAAATCTTGGCGATAACGGCGATGTTGCGTTCGACTTCGGCGGTATTTTTCTGAATCGATTCGGGAGCCGGGTTGAACAGACTGGAGGAAATACTCAGCCGGTTAATCAACATCAATTTCTGTATCTGGGAAATCCGGTTCAAAGGCAACATATGATGGTCATGAACGTTAAGCAATCCTTCGCTGTCCTTGCTCATACCGAAAAGCCCCAGGGCGCCGACAATGCACAGCAGGATTGACATGATAGCGATAACCATCAATAAACGAGCTTTGATGCTGATGTTTTCCAGCGACGGAAATCTTCCCCGCAATGTCTTTTTGACGATTTTTCCATGCTGTATTTGGGTATTGCCCGCCTTGCCTTCGCGAAACTTCCGGTAAGCCTCGACGGCCTCTGCAACCTGCTTTGGGCTGGGTTTGCTGCGTACTGACATATAACCGGCCAGCTTATCATTCTCATAGTAGGGCGTAACATTGGCCTGAACCCAGTAAAAGTCGCCGTTTTTGCAACGATTCTTGATCACGCCGGTCCATGGACGGCCCGATTTCATCGACTGCCACAAATCGGCAAAGACTTCTACCGGCATGTCAGGATGACGGATTATATTGTGCGGGACGCCAATCAGCTCTTCTCTAGTAAACCCGCAAATCCGAATAAAATCTTCATTTGCGTAGGTAATCATCCCCTCTAAGTCGGTCTTGGTAACAATGGAATCAGTCTCTGTAAGCGCGCGCTCCACATTGGTGATCGGCAAGTTAATTTTCATGGGGTGTTTTTTCTTGGAAGTTGGATAATTTAAATACTTTTTGATGTTGCAAAACGAATTTTGAACGTCGCTATTTTTCTTGTTCCCACTCGCTGAGCATTAATGCCCTTAAGTTAAGGAAGCGCTGTTAAAAACAATGTGTTTTCTATTGTGAAAGTTGAACAACGTTCCCGTTGCTGTAGGGTGCGCCGGCGCGCGCTTTTCCCGATGGTTGAAAAAAACCGCCATCCCTTGGCTCGCACGACGCACCCGACTCGATTAACATTTTGTTTTTTACATTCTAAGCAAAAACTCAGAACATACCTCCCAAATAAAATCACCTCGTTAATGCGTTCTCACGTAGGAGAGCGTGAAATAATTGATTGAGTAAGGAGCACAAACCTGGTTTGTACTCCTTAACTCGTCCATATCCTCGAGAGTATGGGAACGAAGCCAACCGGCAACCGGATTAACGGTCGCCCACTTTAAAGAACGCCATAACCTGTTGCAGCTGCATGGCTTGGCCGCTCAGCTCTTCCGCCGTGGCGGCAAGCTGTTCCGAACCCGATGCGTTTTGTTGCGCCGCTTTATCCAGCTGACCGACCGCATCGCTGATCTGGCCTATGCCTTGCGCCTGCTCTTCCGAAGACGCGGTAATTTCTTCGACTAGATCGGCGGTCTTCTGAATATTAGGCACCATTTTTTCCAGCAGGATGCCTGCGTCCTCGGCAATCTTGACGCTGTTTTTTGCCAAGCTGTTGATTTCCTGGGCGGTTACCCGGCTGTTTTCCGCCAGCTTCCTGACTTCGGCGGCGACGACGGTAAAGCCTTTGCCGTGTTCGCCGGCACGCGCCGCTTCAATCGCGGCATTGAGTGACAATAGATTGGTTTTGTAAGCAATATCTTCAATCAATCCGATTTTATCGGCGATTTCTTTCATCGCCTCTACGGTACGTTTCACCGCCTGCCCGCCATTGGCGGCCTCTTCCGCAGCCGTTGTCGCCATACTGTTGGTCACTTTGGCGTTATCGGCATTCTGTTTAACCGACGCACTCAACTCTTCGATAGAAGCAGTGGTCTCTTCAACGCCCGATGCCTGCTCGGTGGCGCTTTGACTGATGGATTGGGCGGTCGCGCTGATTTCCTGCGAGGCGCTGCCCAAGGCGTCGGAATTGGTGCGCACTTGCTGTACAACACTGCTGAGCTGGTCGCGCATGGTTTGCAGCGCATTGGCCAGAACGCCGATCTCGTCTTTCTGGTCAATATCGATCTGTGCGGTCAAATCCCCTTCCGACAGGGACTCGGCGAATTTAACCCCCAGAATAATCGGTTTGGTGATCATCGAAGCCAAAAACAACGCAATGATAACGCCCAACACTATCGCCAGAATGATCGTGCCGATGATGATTTTGTTGGCGTCACTGACCAATTGCTCGGCTTCTGTACGCGCATTGCCCAACTGGGCGTAACCGGCGGCTTCGGCGTCTTGCGCCTGCTTGATCACATTACTGCCCAGACTTGCCATATCGGCCAAAATAGCTTTCAGTTTATTGTCGTTTTCTATCCAGCTTTTGGCTGATTCGGTGTAATTCCGCGTTCCGTTACGGGCGTCTGTAATCAATTTGATTTCGTCTTCTTTCACGACAATTTTTTGCAGATCGTCGTATAAGTCCATTAGCTCCGGCAATAAAACTTCCATTTTTTTCCAGGCCACGCGATCCTTGTAATTAACTTCTTCCTTTTCAGCGCGCATGATTTGCATCGCTTTGATATAGATATTGGTCGTGATGATATAACGCTGGACGAACTGATCAAGCTCCTGTGCGCTTAATCCTTTTTTCATCGCTTCGCTATAATTGTTTACCTGCTTTTTAAGCATGATATCGGCCGCATTCGCTACGGAATTGCCGTTTTCCACCATCTCGGCAACGGATTGTTTGTTCGCTTTCAGTGCGGCAACTCCCGCCCGGTATTTATCGGCGTATTGCGCAGTGCCTTCCCTTGCCGTTTTCGACTGCTCCAACAGCTCAGTGTTCTTGTATTGCTTAGCTACGGTATCCACTTTATCCAGGAAACCCATCAGTTCCTTGACGTTCTGTTCGGCGCGCTGGTGAACTTCGTCCTTTTCCTGCAACAAATAGTTTTTTTCTTCCATAATGGTCGACAGCGCCATCCGTTCGACCCCGGTTGCGTATTCAACCGCCTTGCCGTTGTTATCGGTAATGCCGAACAGCGAATCGGACACTTTGCCAATATAGAGCTTTGACAGCATTCCGAATCCGCAGGTAATCAATACCAACAGCAACGCACCGGTTAATATCTTGGTTTTTATACTTAAGTCTTTTATGTTCATAAAAATGAGTCCTTGTGTGGATTATCAGTTCAGTGCGGTGAAGCTGGTTTCTTTGTTTGTGTTGCCGCCTTCGTATTCGGCAACTTGTTTGAGCTGAGATAATTCTTTTATCGAAAGCACGCGGTTAATATTCAGCAAAATAATAAATTCGTCACCCACCCGTCCCATCGACTGAATAAAATCGGTTCGAATATCGGCGCCAAAATCGGGCGGCGGCATGATATTCGCCTCGGGTATTTCCAGAATTTCATCGACGGCGTCGACCAACATCCCCAGTAACTGGGCATCCTCGTTGTATTCAACCTGCACCAGCACGATACAGCTGCGTTTGGTTATTTCGCTGCTTTGCCGACCCAGGCGCGCCGACAAATCGATGACCGGAACGACGTTACCGCGCAGATTAATGACGCCGCGTATATACTCGGGCGTCATCGGCACGTCGGTAATCGTGTTGATTTCGATAATTTCTTTGACATCCAAAATGCTGATAGCCAGATTTTCATTGCCTGCCCGAAAAGTCAGGTACTGGCGTAGTTGATCCTGAGCCGCTAACTCGGTTTTGTTTTCTTGCTTATGTATTAACTGGTTCATGGTTCATCTACCTGTCAAAATCGTTCAAAATCATGCTCATTAAATTCAGGTTTGGTTCCTCCCGCCTTGCTGACCGGCATGGGCGCCGGTGTTACCGGAGAAGATCCGGCCGAAGTAAAATGAGGAGCGGTTTTTTTGTTGGCGCCCGTCTGTTTGCCGGGAAGGATGGGTTGTCTCGTTTGGCCTTTAGCGGTGCGGCTTTGGTTCGCATCCACTTTAAAGAACGCCATAACCTGTTGCAGCTGCATGGCTTGGCCGCTCAACTCTTCCGCCGTGGCGGCAAGCTGTTCCGAACCCGATGCGTTTTGTTGCGCCGCTTTATCCAACTGGCCGACCGCATCGCTGATCTGGCCTATGCCTTGCGCCTGCTCTTCTGAAGACGCGGTAATTTCTTCGACCAGATCGGCTGTTTTCTGAATATTGGGTACCATTTGCGCTAACAGGTTACCCGCATCTTCGGCAATCTTGACGCTGTTTTTGGCCAGCGTATTGATTTCTTGCGCGGTTATCCGGCTGTTTTCCGCCAGCTTCCTGACTTCGGCTGCGACAACGGTAAAACCTTTGCCGTGTTCGCCGGCCAAGGCTGCTTCAATCGCGGCATTAAGCGACAACAGATTGGTTTTATAGGCGATGTCCTCAATCAGGCTGATTTTTTCAGCGATTTCCTTCATCGCGTCTACGGTGCGTTTCACCGCCTGCCCGCCATTGGCGGCCTCTTCCGCAGCCGTTGTCGCCATGCCGTTGGTTAATTTAGCGTTATCGGCGTTTTGTTTAACCGATGCGCTCAACTCTTCGATGGAAGCCGTGGTCTCCTCAACGCCCGCTGCCTGTTCGGTAGCGCTTTGACTGATGGATTGGGCGGTCGCGCTGATTTCCTGCGAGGCGCTGCCCAAGGCGTCGGAATTGGTGCGCACTTGCTGCACAACGCTGCTGAGCTGGTCACGCATACTTGTCATTGATTTAGCCAACATGCCGATTTCGTCATTTTGTTCAAGGTCGATACGAACGGTCAGGTCGCCTTGGGCTAAAGACTCGGAAAACTGTTGCATCGCAAATAAAGAGCGTGAAATACCTCGAATCAACATAAAACCGATGAATACCGACAATAACAAACCCACTGTCAGAAGAACGATCGAAATAAAACGGCTTTCTTCATAACGGGTTTGAGCCAGATCGTATTCTTGTTTGGCGACATCCAGCTGTAATTGCATCAACGCATTGATACCTTCTGCAACAGGTACGAATAATGGGCGCACTGACTCCCTGACGGTCTTCTCCACAGCTTCGGCATTGCCGGCAAGCAGGTATTCCATGATGGGATTTAAGCCTTCAACCACAAATCGCTTACGATCGATTGCAAATTTATCGGCCAGTTTTTTCTCTTCCACCGTTAGATAGGTTGACATGTACTGATCCCATATCTTGTTAATATCGATAATATTCTGTCTGACGAGATCGATATTTTTTTGACTTTCTTCCTTGAACACCAAGGTATTGGTAATTGCCAGCCGATTAGCCAGTAATTTTGCATTAATTTCGCCCAACTGCCCCATAGGCACAGTACGGTCGACATAAACGGTTAGCAAACCTTGATTGGCTTTTTTCATCCCGTTCAAACCGAGAGCCCCTAACGCAATAGCAAGCACTGACATTAGTCCTACAACCAAAATCAGCCGGGCTTTGATAGTGAGGTTCTTCAGCATGGCAAGACTCCCGTGTATATGCATATTTTCATTATTAAGTCGTTACTATTCATAGAGTACCTGGCCTGTTTTTAGATTGAAGCTCAATTTGGGAACCCCAATATTGATAATTGGATTGTCGTTCTGTTAAAAATTCAGCCACAGCCTGCTGCGCTGGCTTTTTAAACACCCGACAACAACGCCAAAGCAGGATTCGCCCGCTTTTTTGCGTGATGAATAAGCCCTTGCACGTCGAGAATTAATGCCACATCACCACTACCCAGCACAGTTGCTCCGCCAATACCGTCGAGATTCTCAAACAGCTTGCCGAGCGGTTTGATTACGGTTTGATTTTCGCCATGCAACTCATCGACAACAAAACCCGCCTTGGCCTCGCCGAAACGCACGACAACCAAGCTTTCCCGTTGAGTGCGCGTGTGTTTTTTATTGTTGTGGAAGAAATCGCCCAAACGCAAATACGGCAAAACCTGCCCGCGCAGATTGACGTAATGTTGAACGTCGTCAATTTGCCATTCGTCGCTGTTCATCTCGACGCATTCTTCGACCATACTCAACGGTATGATATAGCGTTCCTGTTGCGCTTCCACCATAAACCCATCGATAATCGCCAGCGTTAGCGGCAAATGGATTGTTACCGAAGTGCCTTGCCCCAACTCGCTGTCTACGGAAACACTGCCGCGCAATGCCTCGATATTGCGCTTGACCACATCCATACCGACGCCGCGACCGGACAGGTTGCTCGCCTCCTCTTTAGTGCTCAAGCCGGGTTCAAAAATAAGGCTGTAAATTTCACTCTTGCTGAGGACTTGATCCGGCTTAATCAGCCCTTTGGCTATCGCTTTGGCGACGATTCTTTCCGGGTCCAGGCCTTTGCCGTCGTCACTGATCTGGATCACGATGCGTCCCGAGTCATGATAGGCGTTCAACTGTATAGTGCCTTTTTCGGGTTTTCCCGCCCGCACGCGCACTTCGGGGGATTCAATGCCATGATCAAGCGAATTGCGCACCAGGTGGGTCAGCGGATCGTTGATTTTTTCCACTACGGTTTTATCCAGTTCGGATTCGCCGCCGGTTATTTGCAATTGAATTTGCTTGCCCAATTCCTTGCTGACGTCATGCACGACTCTCTGGAAGCGCGTAAACGTTTCGCCGATCTGCACCATGCGTAATTGCAATGCGGTATCGCGTATATCTTCCACCAGATGACTCATGGTCGAGGCGACGTCGTCGACATCGGACAAGCCGTGCTTATCGACCATCAGCCGCATCGCGGCGCCCGAAATAACCAATTCCCCGACCAGATTGATAAGATAACCCAGCTTGGCGGCGTCTACCCGGATGTAATTGGACTCCTTGTTAATCTTTTGTTTGACTGCTTCCTGCTTTTTAAGCGCCTGCTCTATGACCGGTTGCTGCAATATATTTTTTTCCACCAGCCTTTCGCCGAGCGGTTTCGCCTCGGCATCATCATCTTCGCGCTGCTCGTGAAGCGTGTTTGCAACTTCTTTTTCAGTCAAGGCGCCGATCTCGACCAGCATTTCGCCTAAGCGCTTGACTTGATCTTCCGGTAAATTCGCCAGCAACTGCACGTAGTGTTCCTGCCTGGAATTCGGCGGCAAGATATGAATATCGCAATCGTCCTCGGCAAACTCGAACACGTCTTCTATCGTTTTTTTATCGGCGCTGCTGTTAAAAGCTATTTTAAAATTGAGGTAACAATCCTCGGGAACCATATCCTCAATGCGCGGAAGCGCCGGCATGGTAATAATCACTTCGATTATTTTTCCAAGCGTTTGCAGATAACGGATAAACGACAGCGGATCCATGCCGTTTCGGAGGGCGTCCTTTTTAAAAGCCAGGCTGATAACCCAATTATCGCTGCTGTTAGACGTATTGGGATCGACTTCAAAATGATCGGCTTTTTCCTCTTGGGTCGAGGGCATGCCTCCGGCGGCGGGTGCTCCGGTTAACCGGACAATCAGCGCCTGATTTTGCTGCTGCAACGCTTCCGGCAGCGGTTCGCCCTCATTGAAAAGAACGTGCTGAATCAGCTGCGCCGTGTGGTCTTTACAGGCCAGCAAAACCGAGATGAGTTCTGCATCAATCAAACGCTCGCCGTTTCTAACCCGGTCCAACACGGTTTCGGCCTCATGGGTGAAAGCGACAACATCGTCGAACCCAAACAATCCCGAAGACCCTTTAATGGTGTGCATCGCGCGAAAAATACTGTTGATGCAATCAGCGTCGTCGGGCGCGCCTTCCAAGCCTAACAAGGCTTCTTCCATTGCCGTCAGTAATTCGTCGACTTCCTGGGAAAAGGTTTCTAAGGCGGGGTTCATATCGCTCATGATTTTTTCCAATTAGCGGGGATAACAATGGGATCGCCAAAATACATACCGAGTTTGAGCAGCTCAAAAACCTCAATCACCGCTTCGCTGTGCCGCAACAATCGCAGCGTAAACCCTCGTTTTTGCGCTTCGGCCTTCAGTAACAACAGCAATTGCAAACCCGCGCTGTCTATTTCAGTGACGGCCGACAAATCAAGCTGCAACTCCCTTGTACCCGGATGAAAATACCCCAACAAGGTTTCCTTGAGCGATTCGGCATTGTAGATAGTCATGTCATCCTTAATGGCCAATTGAACTGTCCCGTCATTTTTCTTAGCTTTTGCAGTCATGGCATCTCTCGGATAAGGTTACGGCAGCACTAATTTGGCAATGGCTGCGAGCAGGATAGGCGGTTGGAAAGGTTTGGTCACCCAGGCTTTAGCACCGGCCTCTTTGGCGGCCCGTTTCTTATCGTCTTCCATTTCAGTAGTCAGCATAATGATGGGGGTGAATTTGTAATGGTCGAGTTGTTTAACGGCTTTAACAAAGGTAATGCCGTCCATAACCGGCATATTAATATCGCTGACGATAAGATGGATTTTCACCCCTGTCAGTTTGCTTAACGCGTCTTTGCCGTCGCACGCTTCGATCACCTCATAACCCGCACCTTTTAGGGCAATGCTGACAACCTGCCGCATTGAGGCCGAGTCGTCCACGATCATAATTGTTTTTGCCATAAGTTAAAGCCCAGTGTTGAATTAAAAAATACGTTCTTGATTCGCATCAAAAAAAAGTTAAATCATCGTCTGAGTCGTCCGGCGAATGCTTAGCCCGGGAACTGACCGACTTGTAGTTTTCTTCTATATGCTCTACGGCTTTATCGACTTCAAGCATATCGCCGTCGCGATTACTGCCCTGCTGTTGAATTCTTTCGATGGTTTTTTGTAGATTCAGCAAGTTGTTTTCGACTTGCGTTAATATCTGGCTGACGCGATCCTGAAACTGCAAGGCCACCAGGACATTATTGATCTCGCCGCGAATTTGCTCGGCATGGTTTCTAAGCGCGCAGGCATCATCGCGGTAATGGCCCAGAACTTGGCTCAAAAGGGCTAATGTCTGGTTGATATTGGCTTCGGCCTGGGACAAGACTGCGTCATCAACGGCTTTTTGCTCTGCCTGACGAAGCTGTCCGAGCAAATCCAGAATCGGTTGCAGCAAATCGCGACAGGCATCGATTACGCTGTCCAGGTGGTTGCTTTGCCGCCCGCCAAAGGCATTATCGGTGCTGTCTACAATCAGTTGGAGTTCGTTGACCATGCAGGAAAAACGGCTCGATAGCGAAGTAATTTCCTGCTCGGTATGCTCGCGCGAAACCATTACGTGCTGGGAAAGTATAGGACTGATGGTCAGCAGCAGCCGCTCCAACTCGCCGGTATAGGTCGAAACCGCCGCTATCTTGCTGTTTTCGTCCTGAGCCCAGCGGAAATTGGTTTGCGCCAATTCGTTATCATGGCGGCGCCACAAAAACAAACCGCTTCCAATCCCGAAAAACACCAGCAGCACACTGAACAACACATTATATAAGGTAGCGCCGTATTGCCACCCCACGACCATACCACCCAATATTACCGGCAATGCAGAAAGTGAAATGTACAAAAATTTACCGTCGGCATTGTTCTGGATCTGCTGCATTAAAATCCCCGTTGTTCTTGCGAAGGACATAGTTTAGTATGTAATCATACTTATATCCATTCAAAACTGTACGGAATATACGGCAATAACATTTTAATTATATTGACTTTTACAAAGAATCTATAATCAATTGCTTACGAGCTTTATTTTCGCATAGCGCCTTAAGCCATCCTCCTCCCTATAGACCATACGGTTTTATATAGGCGCGATTACGGCCGAGATGACATATTAAGATCACTTAAAGCAGGAATTTATTATCAGCTTAGAACCCATAAGCGCCGAAGAGTTTTCCCATTTCAGGCGCGTTATTTACGATCACGCAGGCATTGCGCTCACCCCGGAAAAAAAAATCATGGTGGCCAGTCGCTTAGCCAAGCGCTTACTGCATTATGGTTTGCAAACCTACGGGCAATACTACCAATTGCTGAATACAGGACAACATCCCCAGGAATTTCAATTGATGGTTAATATTCTGACCACCAATGAAACTTATTTTTTCCGTGAACCCAAGCATTTTGATTTCCTTCAGGAACAGATTGTTAAAACCTGGCGCGGCGATAATTTCCGCCTGTGGAGCGCCGCAAGCTCGACAGGCGAAGAAAGTTACTCCATCGGCATGACATTGGCCGAGACTCTGGGCATGAGAAAATGGGAAGTATTCGGCTCGGATCTCAATACCGAAGTGCTGGACACCGCGCGTCAAGGCGTTTATTTAATGGATAGACTGGATAATATGGATAAGCGTTTCCTGGATAAATATTGCCTGAAAGGCGTGCGTTCGCAAGAAGGCTATTTTCGCGTCGATGAAAAAATAAGAAAACGCGTCAGTTTCGGCCAGATCAACCTTAAAACCCCGCTTCCCAAAAGCCTTGGGCAATTTGATGTTATTTTTTTGCGCAATGTGCTGATCTACTTTGATACCGAAACCAAGCAAGATATAGTCCAGCGCGTCATTTCGGCGTTAAAACCGGGCGGCTATTTTTTTATCAGCCATTCCGAAACGTTGCACAACATTAAAACCGGATTATCCGTAGTGGCGCCTTCCATTTATCAAAAACCATGCAAATAGGGCAATATCAGGGACTGCCGCGCATCATCATCGATCCCGGCGAAAGTTATGTCACTAAAAAAGATGAAATAATTTCCACCCTGCTGGGTTCTTGCGTGGCGGCATGTTTGTATGATCCGGTAAATCATGTGATCGGCATGAATCATTTCCTGCTGGCTCAGCAGCATGCAGCCCATAATGCGGCCTTATTGGGCTCGGAAGGCGGACGCTACGGCATCCATGCGATGGAGCTGCTGATCAATCAAATGTTGAAACAGGGCGCGCAACGCATCCATTTAAAAGCCAAAGCCTTTGGCGGCGGCGATGTGCTGAAATTGGGCAATGAATTACGCGGCGGGCAATCCATAGGCGCGGTCAATTGCGAATTTATTAAAACTTTTTTGCGTACCGAGTGCATCCCATTAATAGCATCCGCCTTGGGCGGCCCTATAGGCCGCAATATTTTTTTCCTGGCCAGCGATTTCTCCGTTTATGTCAAAACCATTGAAAGAAGCGAAGAACAAGCCGTTATTAAACAGGAAAAACGTTTCCTGGAAAAAAACACCACTGCACAGACACCGCAGCCGCCGAATCAGGCCGATTTCTGGTAACCGCACTCAATAATTAAACAACATGCCAACTGAAATTAAAGTATTGATTGTCGACGACTCCGCCGTGGTGCGACAGGTATTAACCGGCTTACTGGACGGCGTATCGGGATTAAAAGTCATCGGCGTAGCGCCCGACCCTATTTTCGCGATGAAACGCATGGAAACCGAATGGCCTGATGTCATAGTGTTGGACATTGAAATGCCGCGCATGGACGGCGTGACTTTCCTTAAAAAACTGATGAGCGAGCGCCCCACTCCGGTGGTCATTTGCTCCACCTTAACGGAAAAAGGCGCGGAAGTGACTATGCAGGCGATGAGTGCCGGAGCGGTCGATATTATTACCAAGCCGAAAGTAAACTTGCGCGGTTTCCTGCAAGAATCCAAAACCGCCATTGTCGACGTTGTCAAAGCCGCCGCAGGCTCCCGCCCCAGCGCCATCAAGTCCGCCTCAACCTCGCCCAGCCGCGCCCCGGCAAACACCCTCAGTGCGTGCATCCCAAAGCCGATGGTGCAAACGACCGACCGGGTCATTGTGATCGGCACCTCGACCGGCGGCACCCAGGCCTTGGAATACCTGTTCACCCAACTGCCGCGTACCGCCCCGCCTATTGTCGTGGTGCAACACATGCCGGAACATTTTACCGCCGCATTTGCCAAAAGGCTGGACGGCATTTGCCAGGTGACGGTAAAAGAAGCCGCGCAAAATGACCGCGCCTTGCCCGGCTTGGTGTTGATCGCTCCCGGCGGCAAGCACATGCTGCTGCAACGCAGCGGCGCGCAGTATCAGGTTGAGGTCAAAGACGGCCCGCTGGTCAGTAGACACCGCCCATCGGTTGACGTACTATTCCGCTCCAGCGCTCAATCTGCCGGGGCTAACGCCGTGGGCATCATCCTGACCGGCATGGGCGATGACGGCGCGCACGGCATGAAGGAGATGCACGATGCCGGAGCGCTGACCATAGCGCAAGATGAAGCCAGTTGCGTGGTCTACGGCATGCCCAAAGAAGCCGTCAAACTCGGCGCCGTCGATGGCATTCTGCCGCTGTCGTCCATCCCGCAACTGATCATGCAGGCTCCTACCCGGGCGCTGTTTAAAAGAACCTAACCGTTACGCCCCCCTTATTGAGATTGCATTCGGAGTTGAATCCACCTTATGAATAAAAGCCAATATGATAGTTTAATTGAGGCAATTTACGATGCCGCCGTCATGCCGGAGTTATGGTCAATTTTCTTGGAACAGTTGTCAGATACCTTCAAAAGCAGGGGTACAGCGCTTCATCTGGTGGATTTTGCCAGTCTCAACTCCACTTGCCGTAGCGATGAATCTTCCTTTATTCAAACCGTCCGCACCGACCCTGAAACCGTCGTGTCTTACGAGCGGTATTATTCCAAGGTCAATGTCTGGCTTGAAAACTCCAAAAATTTACCTGAAGGCGAACTGATAACATCTGATCGCTTGTTTCCCGTGCAGGAATTTGTCAAGACTGAATGGTATAACGATTGGCTTAAACCGCAGGATTATTTTCATGCCATGATCGGTCATCTTCTCAAGCAGGATACGCTGACGGTGCGTCTGTCGATTTTCAGATCCAAACAACAACCCTTTTCTGCCGACGAAACAGCGCTGTTCGCGCGTTTGGTGCCGCATTTACGCCGCTCTTGCATGATCCACAAAAAATTTTCCGAAGTTAAAAGTGTACTGAACACAGACACTGAGCTGCTGAACCGCTTGCCGGTCGGGTTGGTCTTGTTCGATAAATGCGGCCAAGCCGTATTTGTCAATCACAGAGCGGAATCTTTAATCCGCTGTTCAGACGGCTTTCGTCTCAATACCTCTGGCCGCTGCCAAGCGGATAACGCCAATGAAACCCGTGCCTTGCGTCAGTTAATCAGCAATGCCATAGAACTGGGGCACGGCAATGCGATGAACTTGCACCGAGGCAACTCAAGCCGTCCTTTATCGGCAATAGTGGTATCGCTACAAAACCAACCGTTACCTTTCATCGGCTCGGTGCCGAGCGTTGCGTTATTTCTTTGCGATCCCGATCTGCCGCTTAACTTGGACGATAGCCTATTGACTCAATGCTACGGTCTATCCCCGGCCGAAGCCAAACTTGCGGTCGCTTTGCTGCGGGGACAAACGGTTAGCGATTATGCCCAAACACGAGGCATCAGCAACAACACGGTAAAAACCCAACTAAAACAGGTGCTGGAGAAAACCCAAACGCATCGTCAATCCGAACTCATACAATTGCTGACTACAGGTTTCGGCATGCTTGCAGCCCCAGCTAAGACGGTTATAACAAAAATCTGATCCGCACCTGCTTATTATTCGCCTAAAGCAATACCAATCTCAATAAGTTCACATGCATCCTTTCTACAACGGAAATAATGCCGTTAAGTTAGACGATTTTTTAGCTCACATAAAAAATAGTGATCGCTGGAGTGCAAGCTTCGCCTAAAGCGCCCACTTTGGGTGCTTGCATTAGCAGGCGGAGCCTGCACTCCAAATACAGAAGACTTTCATTAACTTAACGGCATTATTCAACGGAAAAAGGTTAGGTTGATGGGGGCAAACTGCGTGTTTTTATAGCGCCCGGAATCCAGTACCCACTAGGGCGGATAGTTGAAAATTATTTTCCTTTTTCACCCGAACGGGTGACGCGCTGTTCAATCGCTTAGTTTAAATTGTATCGCAACAGAACATTACCACACCGCGCAATCTGTTTCGAACGCGCACCGTTGGACGTATCCAATGTTCTCATTACGTGTGTAACTACATTAACTGGAGAGCAGATGAATTCCCCCAATTCTCGCTGTAGAGGTCGCTTACCTTTGCTATTCAAAAATACCCCTATCAACCATTTGATAACGGTATTACTTTTGACATTAGTTGGATGTACGCATCGCAACCAAGAGCAGCCCTCTGTTCGCCCCGTCAATATTGTTCGCATAACGAGCCAAGAGACACTGAACGACAGGCCGTTTTCGGGCGAGGTTAGAGCGCGTTTTGAGACGACTTTATCATTCCGGGTGGCGGGAAAACTAACCGGCCGCTTAGTCGATATAGGCGAGCAAGTGCATAAAGGGCAGTTGCTGGCAAGGCTTGATCCCGGCGATTTCCGGCTTGCCGCGCTGAATATTAAGGCTCAGCTTATATCCGCTAAAGCCGACAGCGAATACAGCAAAGACGACTTAAGCCGATACCGGGAATTGTTCGATCAGAACATCATCAGCAAACCTGAGTTAGATCGCCGCCAAACGCTTTACATTACCGCGCGGCAAAAGGTTGCGGCGCTCGAAGCCCAACTCGGTCAGGCCGACAACCAACTGACTTACACCGATTTGCGGGCCGACCGCGACGGCGTGGTGACCGCGCTGGAAATCGAAACCGGGCAAGTCGTCTCCTCCGGTCAGCCGGTTATCAGGCTGGCCCAACTCGATGAAAAGGAAATCCATATCGACATTCCCGAGCACCGCGTAGCCGAACTCAAACAGCGCCAAGACGTCATGGTTACCTTGTGGGCCGACAGCGACAAACAAATCAAGGCGCGTATCCGCGAAATCGCGGCGGCAGCCGATCCGGTCAGCCGTACCTATCGGGTCAAAGCAACTCTTCTGGAAGGCCGGGATGATGCGCGGCTTGGTATGACCGCAATGGTTTGGATACCTTCAATCACGCCTTCCCGCCTCGCCGTTCCCCTCTCGGCTATTTTTACGCCCCAGAATAAGCCGGAACAAACCCGTGTCTGGCTGGTTGACGAACGCACGTCTACAGTCAAAGCCACGCCGATACAAATCGGCGCAGCACTGCCCGGCGAGCGGGTTGCAGTGACAGGATTGAGTTCCGGGCAACTGATTGTCAGCGCCGGCGTAAACCGCCTGCGCGAAGCCCAACCCGTGCGTTTGCCGCAACAATTTATCCTGGCGTTAACGCAGGCAAAGAATTCCAGTCATGAATAACTTCAATCTAAGCGCCTGGGTGTTAAAACACCGCGCTTTCACCGGTTTTATCATGGTGCTGTTGCTGTTGGGTGGGCTATTCGCCTATTTCCGCCTCGGACAACGGGAAGACCCGGAATTTACCTTCCGGGTGATGGTGGTCAAAACCCTCTATCCGGGCGCAACGGCTTTAGAAGTCGAACAACAACTGACCGACCGGCTGGAAAAGAAAATCCAGGAATTGCCCGATCTGGATATTTTGCGCAGTTACTCCAAGCCGGGGGAGTCGGTCATTTTCGTGACTCCGCGTGAAGATACGCCGCCCAAGGAAATCCCCAACCTCTGGTATCTGGTGCGCAAAAAGGTTGACGACATCCGCATGACGCTGCCGCCCGGCAGCGTCGGACCGTTTTTCAACGACGAATTCGGCGATACTTACAGCCTGATCTATGCCTTTTCGGGCGAAGGCTTTAGTTACGCCGAGCTGAAAAAAGCCGCCGATTTAGTCCGCCAACAACTGCTGCGGGTCAAAGATGTCGAAAAAATCGACCTGCTCGGCGTACAGGACGAAAAAATTTATATCGAATTTTCCGACAAAAGACTGGCCGAACTGGAGCTTGACGCCAACGTGGTCGCGGAAGCCTTGCAGGCGCAAAACAGTATGCTGTCGGCAGGAATTGTGTACACCACCCAGCGTAATTTGCCGATCCGCATCACTGGTCAGTTCGATTCGGTGGACAGCATCGCCGGCCTGCCGGTGCATATTGAAGGCCGCAGCTTGCGCGTTGACGACTTCGCCCACGTTAAGCGCGGCTACATTGACCCGCCGGAACTTAAAATGCGCGTCAACGGCAAGGAAGCCGTCGGCCTCGGCATCACCATGAACAAACGCGGCGATGTACTGGCGCTGGGCAAGGCGCTGGAAGCCGCCAAGGCCGAAATAGAAGCCGAACTCCCAATAGGTATTGATCTCGAGCAAGTCGCCGATCAACCGCGCGTCGTCAACACCGCTATCGGCGAATTCCTGTCCACCTTCTTTGAAGCGTTGGCCGCGGTACTGCTGGTCAGTTTTTTAAGCCTGGGTTTTCGCACCGGCTCGGTGGTCGCGCTGACGGTGCCGCTGGTATTGGCCGGAACGCTGCTGTGCATGTTGCTGTTCGGCATGGAAATTCACCGTATTTCATTAGGCGCGTTGATTTTGGCGCTCGGCTTATTGGTAGACGACGCGATGATCGCCATCGAGATGATGGCGCGCAAACTGGAAGAAGGTATGGACAGAATGACTGCTGCGACCTATGCCTACAGCGCCACCGCCTTCCCGATGTTGACCGGCACCTTAATCACCATCGTCGGCTTCCTGCCGGTCGGTTTGGCCAAATCGCAAGCCGGCGAATACACCGTTTCGATATTTCAGGTGATGGGCATCTCGCTGTTGCTGTCGTGGATCGGCGCGGTCGTTTTTACGCCCTATTTGGGTTTCCTGTTGCTCAAGATCCAGCCGCATAGCGCGCACCATCACGACCTGTTCGACACGCCGTTTTACAATCGCCTGCGCTATTGGGTGACTTGGTGCGTGGATCATCGCAAAAAAGTCATCGTCGCTACCGCCGCCCTATTTTGTGTCGGCTTGGCGACGCTGAGCCAAGTTCCCGAACAATTTTTTCCGCTGTCGAATCGCCCCGAGGTCATCATTGACCTGTGGCAGCCCGAGGGCAGTTCCTTTGCGCATAGCGAAGCGACCGCCAAGCATATGGAAGCGATTTTGAGCAAAGATGAAGACGTGGTGAATTACACCGCCTATATCGGCAGCGGCACCCCACGCTTCTTCCTGCTGATCGTACAGCAGTTGGCCAATACCAATCTCTCCGAGTTTGTAGTGATGACCAAAGACAATGCGGCCCGCGAACGGGTCATGCAACGCATTCGGCTGGCTTTTGCCACCGATTTCCCGGAACTGCGCGGACGCGTCATGCGCCTTAACGTCGGTCCACCGATGGATTATCCGTTGGTGTTCAGAGTGTTTGGCGAAGATCCCAGAACGGTTCGGAGCATTGCCGACGAAGTGGCCGAGGTGATGCGCGACCATCCCGGCACCGTGGATGTGAACGACGACTGGCATGACCGGATTCCGTCGCTACGCTTGGTGCTCGACCAGGACAAGGCCCGTGCGCTCGGCGTTTCTACGGCAAGCCTGTCGCAAGCCTTGCAAGCCCACTACACCGGGATTCCCGCAGGACAATTCCGGGAGGATGACAAGCTGATCGACATCGTCTGGCGGGCGCAAGACAACTTGCGCACCGCCGCCGACCGGTTGCCCGATGTGACCGTGCGCACCGGCAACGGTCGATCGGCACCGCTGTCGCAGTTCGTCACGTTCGAAACCGCATTCGAGGACGGCGTCCGTTGGCGGCGCAACCGCTTCCCCGCCATTTCGGTGCGCGCCGACGTGGTCGACGGAAAGATGGCTCCCGACGTGGCGGCCGAGATCATCCCGAAACTTAAGCCTATCCAGGAACAGCTACCGCCCGGCTATTTCATCGAAACCGGCGGCTCCAAAGAGGACGCCTGGACTTCCCAGAAATCAATATTCGTCTGGATTCCATTGGTTTTGGTCATTACGCTGATCCTGCTGATGATGCAATTGCAAAGCCTGTCCCGAACCTTTCTGGTGTTCATCACCGCACCGTTGGGTGTCATCGGCGCGGCGTTCGCCCTGCTGCTGTTCGGCGCGCCTTTCGGCTTCGTGGCGCTGCTCGGCATCATTGCCCTGTCCGGCATGATTATGCGCAACTCGGTGATCCTGGTAGACCAGATCGAACAGGATCAAAAAGCCGGGCTCGATGCCTGGACCGCCATCATCGAATCGACTGTACGCCGCTTTAGGCCGATCCTGCTGACGGCGGCGGCGGCCATCCTGGCGATGATCCCGTTATCGCGCAACGATTTTTTCGGCCCGCAGGCTATCGCGATTATGGGCGGACTCACTATCGCCACCTTCCTGACGGTTTTCTTTTTGCCTGCGCTCTATGCGGCGTGGTTCAGGGTGGAACGCTCGCCGCTAAATGCAGAGGCATTCGTGATTTTGCCGTCCGGCAACGGAGCTTCCCAATGAACCTAAAAAAATTGCATCTGTTCAATGTGCCGGATAGCCCCTTCTCCCTTGAGGGAGAAGGTTGGGATGAGGGGGATATAAAGGGTTGTTTTTATTCTCCTCACTCCAACCCTCTCGGCAACTGCTCCATGCGTTGCTCTACCTCCTGCATCCATGCAGTCGTCCAGCAGGAGAGGGAGTTGTTCTCGTTCCCACGCGCTACGTGGGAACGAGGGATGAACATGTCGCATTGGCTACCGATCCCCATTCTGGCGGCGTTGCTTAACTTGAGCGCCTGCACCCCAACCCGTGTCGACAATCCAATGAACTTGATAACACCCCCCAAAGATTGGCATCACGCCCCCGATGCCCAAACACGTTCTAACCCGGCCGATCTTAAAGAATGGTGGAAAGGGTTCCAGGATCCGAAACTGAACGCCCTGCTTAGCCAAGCATTGGCGAACAATCACGATCTCAGGAGCGCCATAGCGCGTGTTCGTGAAGCCAAAGCCATGACCACCGTCGCCGACTCGATGCTCTATCCAAGCATCGACCTGTACTCCGGCGGCGGTCGGGAAAAAAAGATCGACCGGATCATCGGCGTACCGAGCGATCAAGGCATCCGGCTATTCACACCCACTGCCGATATTATCAGCGGCGGGTTGTCCGCCCGCTGGGAAATCGACCTGTTCGGCACCCGACAGTTGGAAGCGGAAGCTGCCGCCGCTCAGGCGGAAGGGGCCGAACAGGCCCTGCATGCCGCCCAAGTGGGACTGCTGGCCCAAGTAGCGACCCACTATTTAGAGCTGCGCGGGATACAAAAACGCACAGCCATCTTGCGGAAAAACATCGCCATCCAGCAGGAACGCCTGAGAGTGTTAAAGGTATTCAACCGCACAGGCTTGACCAACCAATGGGACATCGCCCGTCAGGAAACCTTGGTGAACACCACTGCCGGTGCGCTTCCTACGCTCAAGAGCGCCGGCTCAAACCTGATTCATCGTCTTGCCGTGTTACTGGGCGAGCCGCCGGAAAAAATGCAAATCCGCTTGGCTCATGCCGAGCCATTGCCTACAAATTCGCCGGACATCCCCCGTCTTCTGCCCTCGGACTTACTGGAACAAAGACCTGATCTGCGCTTGGCGCAGACCGAAGTCGCTACAATGGCCGCCCGTCTCGGCGCGGCGCGGGCCGATTTGCTGCCCAAGCTGGTGCTGTCCGCTAGCGGCGGTTTCGGCGCGTTGGCTTCGAGCGGGTTTTCAAGTATTGCCGAGAGTGTTTATACGCTCGGTTCGGGCCTTACCGCGCCGATATTCAATGCCGGACGCATCCAGGCCCACATTACCGCCGCCGACGCCAGGCTGGATCAAGTCGCGGCGAACTACGAGAAGACTTTTCTGCTCGCACTGGAAGACGTGGAAAACGCCTATGTCGCGCACGTCTCCTCGCTGGAGCGCCGCAACCGAATGACCGAAGCCGAAACCGCTGCTGAAGAAGCCTACCGGCTCGTCAATGGCTTATATCAGCATGGCGCCAGCGATTATCTCTCCGTACTGGACGCCCAGCGCACCAAACTTGCCGTCGCCGATGAGCGAGCCAAGGCCGAGACTGAGGTGTACGTTGCCCTGGTTTCAATTTACCGGGCTTTTGGCGGCGGGTGGGTAGCCGAAGTCTCTCACCAATAATTTATGTCTTACCTACGCAGCTGTTTCGCACAGCAAAAGGAGACGGAACAAGGATTGTAGAGAAGATCAGCGAGACAAAACAACTCACTTAAGAATTAAAGCACAACCGGGACAGCGCCATTCCACTGCGTAAAACAGGCCGTCTTAGGCTCAATGCTTATTGTCTGAACTAAGAGCAATCTACAGCCAAAACCGAAGTTTTCAACGAACCGTTCAAAACCCGGCTAAGCCTCAAATGAAAGAAACAACAAAACTTACCATTAATATAACCAGGAGTTACACCACGATGTCATTTTTCACAATTCCCTATCAAATCCATTTCGAAGACACAATGGCTTACGGATCACACCATTATCTGACCAATTTTCGTTTTCAATGCGCAGCGAGAGAAGCGTTTTACTTTGGGCCGGGATTGGACGGCAAAAACCGCTGGCGGGATGACTTGGCGAATCTTGTCATGCTGACCTACGAAGGTTACAGCCGCAACCTTGCCCCAGTCAGGTTGGGCGACAAGCTGGCCCTGCTGCTGACCTATGGCGAAGTCACCCGCTCCTCCTTGCAACTGTGCGTCAGGGCGGTGAAAGAAGACGGAACGCCGGTCACCGTCGGCTTTCAGCGAATTCTCTGCGTGGAGAAAGATACCAAAGAGTTTTTGGTGGTGCCCGAATCGCTCTCCCAGTATTACGGGATCATTGACGAGCCGCTGACTGGAGCCGGTTTCGCAGCGGCAGCTCTGGAAGGCGGCAGCGCTCTGAAAAAACTGTTCACCGATGAGGTCTGCGCTTTAGGAAAACGGGTGACCGCAGGCAAAAATCACGGAGCTGCATTTATCAACCTCGCCGGCGAAACGATCTTCGATTTTGACAATGTCCAGCCAACGACGGCCTTAGATTTCGGCAATATCCAAACCGAGAAGTCCACCGCCAAACCGCTTATGAAGACGTCGAGCCCTCGTACCGCCTTAGTGCTGCCCGGCCAAGGCTCTTATCAACGCGACACTATACGGTCGCTTTACGAGGCCTACCCTGAATTTCACGCGACCTTTGCAGACGCAGATCGTCTGGCCCTGAAATATTTCGGCTACGCCTTCCTGCCGTTGGTCATGGCAAAAACCGATGCCGAGCATGACAACCTGCTCAATCAGTGTCCGAACCTCGACCAGATCGGCATTTACCTATCCGGCGTCTTAACGGCTCAAGCGGTGCTAAATTCCGGACTCCAAGTTGACGGCGTCCTAGGCCATAGCGTTGGTGAGATTGGCGCTTTGACGGTTTCCGGAGCGATTTCAATGGACGCCGGTCTGGAAATCATTTGCCGGCGGATCATCGCGCTTCGCGACCTGAAGGGTTGTGGAATTATGGCTGCGATCCCCAAATCACGCCAAGAGGTGAGCTTGGCATTAGCCGAACTGGGGTCTTCCAGTTTGGAAATTGCCGTGGTTAACCATGCCCGTCAAACCGTCGTGTCGGGAAATGCGGCGGATGCCGACCGTTTTGGCCGACATTTGGCGACACAGGGGATTGGTTTTACGCCATTGCGCAGCCATTATCCGTTTCATTCCTCTTTGCTGAGTCCGGCCGTCGGAGCGTTTGCTGCCAGCCTAGGCCACATCACTGCCCGGGCCACTACAATCGATCTTTTTTCCCCGATGGACGGTCATTGGCATAGTCATGGCCGCGATATTTTAGAGCAACTGCCCTCGCACTTAATTACCCCGTTGGATTTCCAAACTGCGTTAACCCAGTTGTACGACGAGGGCGTCCGAACCTTCATTCACTGCGGACAGGGCAACTCGATCGCCACGATCATTGCCAAAGCGCTTGGCGAACCGGCCGATTTACGGGCATTGCCCGCCCTAGTCGAAGATACCTCTGCATCGGTCAGCATCGACCGTTTGAAAATAACCGATCAGGTCAGTTCCCCGGTCCCATCCACGCCTATAGCCGCTCAAGCTGTGCGCCAGACCGAGGCGATTGCGTCAGTCAATCCCGAGATTCCACACTCCGATCAGGCTGCGATGGAAACACCTATCGCCATCGTCGGCCTGGGCGGAGTCTTCCCAGGAGCTAAAGACGTCGCCGGCTTTTGGCGTCATGTTGTGGAAGGCGTGAGCGGCATCGTCGATCTCGGCGAACTTGACCCTGACATGCGCGATGATTTTCTTAGCCCGGAGGGGGTACAACCGGACAAAGCCTATTCCCTACTGATTGGACAGGCTCCCGAGCTGGATCACGCCGATCATCCGGGCTTACGCTACAGCCGGGCCGAATTCCTTGCCCTGCCGAAAGTCCAACAATACTTGGCCGTTGCTTTGGCAGAAGCACTCGGCGAGTCAGCCGCGGCTCTCTCGAATATCGCCGCAGAACGAATTCGATGTCTGGTCGGCGCTACAGCCGATGGTTCCATCGATCATGATATGGCCCAATTTTCCGCCTGTATTGCCGACATGTTGCAACCGGCTGCGGACTCAGCCGAAGAGCGATTCATCGGCGCGCTGGACGCTGCCCTCGGCGTTTCAGCCGAGACGATCCGCTCACTGGCCCAATCCGATATGTATGAAGCGGTAGTCGACCGTCAGGTGGGCCAGGGGATATTCGGTTACGTCGTGGACACGGCCTGCTCCTCGTCGCTCTATACGGCGGCGCTCGGAATCCATGCCTTGCGCGACGGCGAATGCGATGTGGCCTTGGCGGGCGGCGTCTATGAAGCCAATATGGCAAACAGTTGCCTGTTTTCACAATTCAAAGGTTTGTCATCCAGCGGTAGCCGGCCTTTGGACGCCAGTGCGGACGGCGTGGTGTTCGGAAGCGGAGCCGCTATTTTAGTTCTCAAACGTTTACCTGACGCCGTTGCCGCAGGCGATAAAATATGGGGTGTCATCCGCTCCATCGGCCTTTCCAGCGACGGCAAAAGCCCCTCGGTCAACGTACCCCAAGCTGAAGGCCAGCTTCTTTCAATGCACCGGGCCTACGAAAACAGCGGCATTGACCCCGCCACCGTGCAAGTCGTCGAAGCCCACGCCACTGCCACGCCAGTCGGCGATGCCACTGAATTCAAGGCATTGAGCCAAATGTTCGGGCATCTTAGCGGCCGTCATCCCGCCATTATCCTCGGCAGCGTTAAGGCAACCGTAGGCCATACCGGCTGGCTGGCGGGCGCCGCATCGGTCATCAAACTATGCAAATCCATGGAACAAAGCCTGATTCCTGCCCAGCATCTTTGGACCCATACTAGCGACAAGATCGATCTGGCTAACTCGCCATTCAGCATAAGCGCCACAGCACAACCCTGGTTGCCCAATACCGACGGTCAACCGCGCCGCGCCGGGGTTGACGGCTTCGGCTTCGGCGGAACCAACGCCCATTTGGTCGTGGATCAATATCTCCCCGCTTACCATGATCGATTGCCGGTGCTTCCCGTAAACCCGCCAACGACAACCACGCTGGCTATCGTCGGAGTCAGCGGCCTGTTTCCCAATGCCTTGGGCGGTGTTACCGGACAGTCGGCATCGGGCGGCGTCCCGTATCGTTTTGCCAAATCGGCATTGGGCTTGCCGACCGGCAAGCCTTTGCTGCCGGATGCGGTCGATCAAATGGACACCGCCCAACTGTTGGCTTTACTCGCCAGCGAGCAAGCTCTGCAAGGCCTTAAGGATTGGCAGTCCATCGCCGAAGACATCGCTGTCGTTGTTGGAATTGAGGGCAAGACAACGCTCGGCATCAGCGCTAACGAAATGATCTTCAAAGACCGTTTGTTCCGCCAGTTACGCAACCGACGCAACGAGTTCCCGGTTAACGACAGCGAATGGTCGGCCCTGTTGGAACAGCTCGATACCGCGATACAGACCCGCAACCGTCCGTCGGGTTCTTACACCTTGCCCGGCTGCATGCCGAATGTCGCCGCCGGCCGGGTAGCCAATTACTTCAATCTTAAAGGTCCGAATATGGTGATCGACAAAGGTGCCGAGTCGTTAGCGCAAACCTTTGAAGTCGCCACCCAGTTGCTGCGCCACGGCGACTGTAAATTGGCCTTGGTGGGCGCGATCAACGCTCATGGCGGCAATCTGGCCGCCCAGTCCAGTCCGCGTCAGTCGGCAGACGGCGCAAAACCGGTCGGCGAAGCGGCGCTGATGCTGGCCGTCACAACCCTGGGCGAAGCGGCAGAGCAAGGCTGGCCGGTGCTAGGCACGGTGCAGGTCGAAACCGCCGCAAACCAATCCAACGGCATCAGTCAAGCAGTCGGCGCTACGGCGTGGGACTACCGTGGAGCCGAAGGCGTCGTTGAATTGATGGCTGCGCTGGATCGCGTCCAATCGGGCCAGGCAACGACCTTGCGTTGGGGCGCCACTGCCAAACGGCAAATACGCCTGCTGCCCAACGGTGCAACAAGTCCTGCGGAAACCCAGCACAACGGTTTCGTAACAGGAACCCCGATCGTCAATTACACGCCGACCCTGGTGCCTGAGTCGCTGAGCCTGGAACGCCCCGCCCTGTCGCTGGCAAACCGGCGCATTCTGTTCCTGACCGACGATCCGCAAGGCTTCCAGGCCATGGCGGCTGACGGCGCACTGGCCGGCCTCAACTACCGGATCGTCAGCCCCATTGCTCTGCCGGGTTCTACCGCCTTGACCATCGACACCACATCCGAATCGAGCATTGCCGACTCGCTACGCGCCTTGGCCGATTTTCCTTTCGATACGCTCATCGCCGTCCGTGATTTGAGCCGTCAAACCGGAAAAGCCTTGCTGGAACAACCTTGGGATAGCCGTTTCGTCGAGTTGATTTTTGCTGTTGCACAACACGCCTACGAAAACCTGAGTTCCGGCCAAGTGGTGCTGGGCGCTCTATGTTTGGGCGGAACCAATGCGGACGGCCTGCTTGATCCTGAAACAGGCCTGGTTGCCGGTTTTCTCAAATCGCTGACCCGTGAACTGCCTACGGCAACCTGCCGCATAGTCCAGACCACCGCCCTTGACCTAAAAACCGGTTTGCAGGAGCTGTCTGCCGAACTCGGGGATGGCAGCACCGGAGGTTTGCCGGTCGAGACCTGCTATCTTGCCGGCCGGCGTCACGTCTTAATGTTGTCCGAAAGGCCGACCTATGCAGCGCCGGGGCAAGCGCTGCTCAATGCGTCGTCAGTCGTGGTAGCCACCGGCGGCGGTCGGGGCGTGACCGCCGTCCTGGTCGAATCGATACTGGAAAGCATCGGCTGTACCGTAGTATTGCTTGGACGAACCGACCTGTCGGCAATACCCGCAACCGTGCTGGCAATGGATGATCAAACGTTCCGGGATTACGAGACACTTTTTTACCGCGAACAGATGGCCTTGCAACCGGGTGCCCGACTGTCGGAAAGCAAACAGCGTTATCAAGCTTTAGCAGCGGCCCGAGAATTACAGGCGATTTTAAATCAATTGGGCAAGCTTCGCGGAACCGTCATCTATCGTGCCGTTGACATTACCAACCAGAAAACGGTCGATGGCGTCATCGCCGATGTCGCCAAGGAATTGGGCCGGATCGACCTGGTTGTCCACGGCGCAGGCATTCAAACCTCGCGGCGTTTGCCCAAGAAAACCTTGTATGAGATCCGCAGCACTATCGCTACCAAGGTGTCCGGTTTGCATCACATTTATGGGGCTTGCCGGCGCCACCTGCCGAACCGGACGGTGCATTATCACTTGCTCACCTCGGCTTTCAGCGTAATGGGCAATGACGGCCAACCGGATTACGGCGCCGCCAATGAGGCCTTGAACCGGATTGCCGCGCGAATGGCCGCAGACGGAGGTACCGGAAGAACTTGGTCGACAATCGCTTGGTTGGGTTGGGACAGCATCGGTATGACCCGAGGCTCGGAATTTGCCGCATTGGGTAGTGAGCGGCAGATTCGCGGGGTCACGGCGGAGGAAGGCAAGGCGCTGTTCCAATCGCTGTTGGCAGGGCCGCCGGCACAACCGATCAATGTTTTGCTGACTGCCGGCGAACTTGAGTTTTATCAAGTCCCGCTAGCCGACAGCGCCCCGACACAGCCCGCCCCGCTCGCATGGTCGCTGTCTTTGACGGACATTCCTTTCGCGATCGGCCATCAAGTCAACGGCAAACCGACCATACCCGGCGCTTACGAGCTGGAGCTGGCGGCCCAAGCGGCAAAAGCGGCGCTGCCGGAGTTGCCGGTCATCGGTTTCGACCATTGCCGGTTCCTGCGTTTCGTCAAGTTAAGCGGCAACGCGCCGACCAATCTACGCAGCCAAATTCGGATTCTGGAGCGCACAGCTCGGCAGGTACGCGTGGAAGTCGTGTTGCTGTCGGACTTTGTGCATGCCTCAGGCGTCGTTCTTGAAGCCGATGTGCGCCATCTGGAATGCGAGGTGGTTTTGGGCGAATTACCGAGCGGGGCGTTGCAACCCAGAAGCCAAGGCGATCAACCGGTCTCCGGCATGACCGTCATGGATCCGTACAACGCTGACGGCGCTGCGGTTTATCACGGCGGAGTTTTTCATCACTTGCACTGGATCACCTTAGGGACGAGTGCTCACCAAGCCAATTTCCGGTTTGTCGACCACCAATACGAAGCGCTGCTGGCAAGGTACATTACGCCGTTCTTAGCCATTGACGCTGCGCTCACCTTATCGATCCTCACCTGGAATTCGGACGGTTCCATGCCGGTCTGCGTCGCGGCTGAAATCGGTTCAATCCGCTGGGATGCGCCGTTGAATGACAACGCGCTGAATCGCGCACCGCAACCGGTGACGATCACCACCAGCGCTTCCCGGCACGTCAATGGCCGAATACTCGGCGACTGGATGGAGGTTCGCACTGCCGACGGCAAGTTGGCGATGACCATAACCGGCACGGTTGCCCAGCCTTATGGCGTGGTCGACTCGGTAACCTTGTTGACTGCCGCCGCTCCAAGCAATCTGGAGGAGGTTCTGTGAAGAGGTCGAACCGCGCCCCCAACGTCGCCTTAATCGATATGGAGGGCTGCGAACATGTGTTGGCGGCTCCGGCTTGTCTCTCAGCCCGTGAAACACAGTGTTGGCGGCAATTCCGGCACCACCGGCGTCAGCGCGAGTGGCTGGCCGGGCGTCTGGCCGCTAAAGCCCTTTTTTGGCAACGCTTGGAACGGTCAGGCGCTGCCGACTCGTCAGAATCCCATCAAGTACAACAGCTGACGCCATCGACATTGGCGGCGTTGCCCATGAAGGAACTACATCAAATCGAGATTTTGGCACCCGAGCGGGGCAAAGCGCCGCAATTGTTTTGGAAGGGATCGCCGGTGAAAGGCGGTCTTTCCGTCGCTCATGCCGGCGGGCTGGTCTGCGTCGGCATAAACCCGACCGGCGAAATAGGTATTGACGTCGAAACCTGTGAGCTTCGGGAGGCGGCCTATTACCGCAGTTCATTCGCCGAATCCGAACACCGATGGGCGCAACAACTGGGGGGAAGCGACCAAAACCGGAAAATTTTCGGCTACACCCTGCTTTGGGCGTTTAAAGAGTCGTTGTTCAAGACCGGCCAGCTGCCACAGCCAAGCATAGGCGCCGCAGACACGATCATTGTCGATCTACCCGATCTCATCAACGATCAACACTCGGATTGGTCACAGCCCAACACCGTGACCCTGCTGCCTGTTCAACTCCGTTCCAGTTCGTTGCCACGGCATCGCCATGTGCGTGCGGCTTATTGTTTCAATGGGCAGTGCGTAATTACCATTATCTATCTTTGCGTTTAATCAACTTCTGAAAATCCATGAAAGGACTTTATTTATGACGACTAACAGCACCACCTTAGACACCATTCAGCGCCTCTTTGCCGAGGTAACCCGCTATCCACGTGAGCTACTCACCCCTAATGCCGACCTGGAAGAGGACTTGGGCATTGACTCGGTAAAACTGGGCGAGATTTTGGCCGTTCTGCGCGAGCATTTTGGCCTGGAAAGCCGCCTGACCGACGACATCAGGGAAATCCGTACCATTGCGACTATCGCCGCTTTGCTTGACGACCGGCTAGGCCGACCTCAGGCAATGCCGGCGGCGGCACCGCCAGTCGCCGCCAGCCAAGTGCCTGCGGTAAACAATCAGCAGGATTTGCAGACTCAGGTAACCAACGTGGTAGCCGAAGTAACCCGCTACCCTATCGAACTACTGGCGCCTAATGCCGAGCTGGAAGAGGACTTGGGCATCGACTCGGTAAAACTGGGCGAGATTTTGGCCGTTCTGCGCGAGCATTTTGGCCTGGAAAGCCGCCTGACCGACGACATCAGGGAAATCCGCACTATTACGACTATCGCCGCTTTGCTTGAAGACCGTCTGGACCGGCCTCAGGCAATGCCCGCGGCGGCACCGGCGATCATCGTCAGCCAATTGCCTGCGGCAAACAATCAGCAGGATTTGCTGGCGCAGGTAACCAGCGTGGTAGCCGAAGTGACCCGTTACCCTATTGAACTACTGGCCCCCAATGCCGATCTGGAAGAGGACTTGGGCATCGACTCGGTAAAACTGGGCGAGATTTTGGCTGTTCTGCGCGAACATTTTGGCCTGGAAAGCCGCCTGACCGACGACATCAGGGAAATCCGCACCATTGCGACTATCGCCGCTTTGCTCAGCGCTCGATGCGAGCAATCGCAGGCAGTCGTACAGGCTGCGTAAACGCTCCATTGAGTACCTGTTCAAGTGAATCAGGCGGCAACAGTGGCGAAAGAGGCGCCAGCTACAAAGTGTAGGCCAACTAAAGTCTCCCCACATCAGCAATCATTTTGTCTAACCCGCTTAACTTAATGGCCGTGACGCGTTGCCTGAGAATGCAGTGTCAACGCGTTGCGCCGAGTAGAGCGGAAAACGCATGTTGCTGTAACGTAGCGACACGCAATATCAGGTTTCGGCATTATCCTGACCGGCATGGGCGATGACGGGGGCCCATGACATGAAAGAAATGCACGATGCCGGCGCCTTGACTATCACACAAGATGAAACCAGTTGCGTGGTCTACGGCATGCCCAAAGAAGCCTTTAAGTTCGGCGGCGTCGATAGCATTCTGCCGTTGTCGGCTATCCCTCAACTGATCACGCAAGCGCCGACTCGGGGCTGTTTAAAAAGACCTGAACTTGAATTGACCTAACGCAACATTACGCCGCATCAAACTCATCATTCACTTGATCATGCTTAAGATGATGTTTTTCATCGACCGCCTTGATGCCCAGATTGCAAAAAAATCCCAGCACTAAAATGCCGGCCATGATCTGCATGGTCATGTTATAGGCATCGGCTTTGGGTACCCCCTGATCGATCTGGCTTTGCCTGAGATAATTGACCAGCACCGGCCCCGCAACCCCCGCCGTGGCCCAGGCGGTCAACAATCGGCCATGAATCGCGCCGACGTATTGGGTGCCGAAAATATCGGCCAGATAGGCAGGTATGGTCGAGAAGCCGCCGCCGTACATACTCATAATCACCGCGTAGCAGCCGACAAACAGCCAGACATTGTTCATCCGTCCGGTATAAGGCACTATCGAATAAAGCACGCAGCCCAGCATGAAGAAGGTGAAATACGTGCTTTTCCTGCCCAGGTAATCGGACAGCGTAGACCAGAAAAAACGCCCGCCCATGTTGAAGAAACTGAGCATACCGACAAACGCGGCGGCTTTTTCCGGCGTGATTTGATCCTTGAACATCTCCTGGCTCATCGCCGAGGCTTGGCCCAGCACGCCGATTCCGGCGGTCACATTCAGGCATAACACCAGCCACAACAGATAAAACTGCGGCGTTTTAAGCACCTGCTCGACATGCACGTGCTTGTCCGTTATCAACTTATTTTTCCGGGTGTCCGGCTGAAAATTCACCGGCAACCAGCCCTCTTCCGGCAAGCGGATAGTGAAAGCGCCGATCATCATAAACACCAGGTAAATACCGCCCATGGTCATGAAAGTCTCGGCAACGCCGACCGATGTCGCCGACGCAAAATGCTTCATCAACAACACGCCCAACGGCGCGCCGATCATTGCGCCGCCGCCGAAACCCATGATGGCGAGGCCTGTCGCCATGCCCCGCCGGTCGGGAAACCATTTAATCAAAGTCGAAACCGGAGACACATAACCCAGCCCCAAACCGATGCCGCCCAACACGCCGTAACCCAAGTAAAGCAGCCAGATTGCATGCAGCTCTATTCCAGCCGCGGCAATGAAAAAACCGCCGCTAAAGCAAAGCGCCGAGCAGAACATCGTCACGCGCGGCCCGACTTGCTCCAGCCATTTTCCGGCAAAGGCAGCCGAGAGCCCTAAAAACATAATAGCCAGACTGAAGATCCAGCCCAATTCGGTCAACTTCCAATCTTCCGGCAACGACCCGGTCACGCCCAATACCTTGGTCAACGGCAAATTAAAAACGCTGAAGGCGTAAACTTGGCCGATGCACAGATGCACCGCCAATGCGGCGGGAGCCACCAACCAGCGGTTAAAACCCGGTTTGGCGACAATTCGGTCTTTTGATAAAAAAGACGAGGCTAACCATGTGGACATAAAATATCGTTCCTGTTGTTGATTATTATACGGGCGGGGCAAAGCGGCTATTATCGCCTAATAATCTTCCGAATTGAATTCAGCGCTTGAAAATCCGGCCGGAAACCGCAACGGTTGCTTGCACGCACCAAGCGGCGTTCCGATTCGTCATCCAATCCAGCCCTACAAACAGTTTGTAAACTGCGAACCCGATATTTGTGATTAAATTACCCATCCCAACCTAAACTTGCAGATGGATCCCATGAAACACCCCGAATTCCCGCTGACCGACGAATTGATTTACCTCAACCACGCCGCCGTAGCCCCCTGGCCTAAAAGAACCGGCGACGCGGTGATCAAGTTTGCCGAACAAAACACCCGTTTCGGCTCGCATTTCTACCTGGACTGGCTGAACAAGGAAGCCGAGTTGCACACGCAATTGCAGACTTTGTTAAACGCCCCTTCCGCCGACGATATCGCCCTGGTTAAAAACACGTCGGAAGCCTTGTCCTTTGTCGCCTACGGCCTGACCTGGCAACCCGGCGACAACATCGTGTCCAGCAACGAAGAGTTCCCCTCCAACCGGTTGCCGTGGGAATCCCTGGCCGATCAGGGCGTGGAATTCCGCCAAGCCGATTTACACGGCGCGGATGCGCCCGAGGATGCTTTGTTTGCGCTGGTGGACGGTAACACGCGCTTATTGACCATCAGCTCCATACAATTCGCCTCGGGGCTGCGCATGGACTTGGAAAGGATCGGAGAATTCTGCAAGCGGCGCGGCATCTTGTTTTGCATCGACGCGATCCAGAGCCTGGGCGCAGTACAGTTCGATGTGCAGGCTTATCAGGCGGATTTTGTAATGGCCGACGGCCATAAATGGATGTTCGGTCCCGAAGGTTTGGGCGTTTTTTACACCACGCCCGAAGCCAGGAACAAACTGAAACTGACCCAGTACGGCTGGCACATGATGAAAGATATTCATAATTACGAAAACCAGCCGTGGGAAGCCCACCCCTCCGCCCGCCGCTTTGAATGCGGCAGCCCCAACATGCTGGGTATCCATGCCTATTCCGCCAGCTTGTCGTTGTTGCTGGAAACCGGTATGCCCGCTATCGAAGCGCAAGTTTTAGAAAAATCCGGCTATTTAACGGATGCGATTGATAAAAACGGGCAATTGGTTTTACTGTCGGCGAAGCAAAACCGGCTCAAATCCGGCATTGTCGTCTTTAAGCACCGGACGGTTGCAAACGAGGTGCTATACCAGCATTTACAGAAAAACGGCGTGGTTTGCGCCTTGCGCGGCGGCGGTATACGTTTTTCGCCGCATTTTTACAATACGTTTGAGGAACTTGACCGGGCGCTGAAATTGGCCGCATTGCTGGAATAATTAGTATGTCGATTCCGTTCGTGGTGGGTCCTGCCGAACCATCAACGAAAGCAATTTGTTAAGGACAACCGCTTTTTCCTTGCCCAATATCTTAGTCTTTAGTGACGAATGACCACGGACAAATCCGAAATCTGCCGCATATCGAATCATCGTAATATCGGTATTCAATCTGCAGGACCGGCTATCGAAAACAGGCAAGATACTGATTATCGGGATAATACCGATGCTGTTCAGACAATACTTTTGCTGATAGAATCGAATCGACCTTAAACAATAATAAATTAAAACTAGAAGGTAACGCTCATGTCCGAATATATTTCCGAAGCCATCGATATCGCCAATCAAGAAGCCGACCGCGCCAGACAGGCGGCAAACCGTTGTGAAGATTTCTCTCAATACGCTGAACAATCCCAACGCGCCGCTGAACTACAGGCACAAACCGCAGCCCAAGCGGCCATTAAAGCCGAGAACGAAGCACAACAAGCCGCTGAATTTGCCAGTCAGGCCCAAGCATCCGCCTATGCCGCCGATCAGGCGGCGGGTCAATCTCAAGAACACGCCCAGACATCAGCCGGCAATGCCGAGCAAGCCAAAGCCATCGCCGACAATGCGAACAGCGCCGGGCAAAAAGCCCGCGCTTACGCCGAGTCGGCCGCACAGGCCGCAGCCGAGAGCGGGACTCATGCGCGGACGGCGCAAGATTGTGCCGAACAGGCCCAACAACAGGCTGAAAATGCCGGTAACTCGGCCCAGGATGCAAACGGCAGCGCCCAAACCGCAGCCCAGGCAGCAAGTCAGGCAGAGAACGAAGCGCAACAAGCCGCTCAGTTTGCCGGTCAAGCTCAAGCATCCGCCGATACCGCCGGTCAGGCAGCGGCTCAATCTCAGGAACACACCTCCCAATCGGCCCAATTTAGCGAACAGTCGGCCAGTCGAGCTCAAGAAATTGGACAACGGCTCAGCGAAGCGCGAACTTCCACGGATAGAATACGGGGGCTCCATCGCCAGGCCGAGTTCGTATTATCACAGCTGCAACAAGCGCTTGCGGAAACTCAGGGTATCCAGCGCCAGGCTGAACAAGCGCGCGATGACGCCCAGAGACTGCGTGACGAGGCACAGTCGTTACGGGATCAGGCGCGAGAGGCTTCGGCTCGCACCCTGGAACACGCCCGTAGCGCCGAACAAGCCGAAGCCGAAGCCAAGCGCGGCGTCGAAGATACGAAAAATTCAATGTTCGAGGCGCGAGCCGTGTTGTCGCGTGCTTTCGCTGCGGTTAAGTGGTAAAGCGGCCCAGAGCGTAGGTTGGGCAACAGCTTTTCGTTGCCCAACATTTTGACACCAGTGACAGGAATGACCGTAATCAAATCCCAAATCAGCCGTCATATTTAAACATCGTAATGTTGGGCATAAAAAGCATGTCCAACCTACAAGACTAACACTTACGCATCGGCAAATTGAGGATAGCTCGTCCCATCCAGCATCGCCGGCACTGAATAATTCACACCGGGCAATTGATCCCAACTGGCCTCGCCTTCTTTTGTTTGCATCATATTAGCCCAATGCAAGGTTTGGTTGCCGCTGGACGATGTGCTCATTTGCATTTGAAACACCCATTGTTCGCCGATTTTACTCATATGACCAAAGCCGGTGATGATTTCATCTTCCCGGCGGCCGCTACGAATAAAGGTAATTTGCACCTGCCCCTCGGCGGTCACCGTACCCAATAAGCTCCATTGCCGGGGAGAACCTGAATGTTTGCTGTTATTTTCCCCCTGATCAAACAAAAGAGCGGAGGATACGCCCCAAAAATAGCCGTTTTTATAGCCGGAAATGTGCCATACGGTTTGATCGCCTTTCCAGGTCAACACATTATCATCGGGCGAAAATTGAAGAGCGGGCAGATCCGGGTAAGTCACATACCAGTATGTGTCGGCCAGAAAATCCCAAGTGGTGCGGTTAGTTTCAGACATGAGCGGCTCCGTTTTTTAGAGTGGTAATAGGCGTATTTCATAATCAAACAATCAGTCTTGTACCTTAGGCAAGGCTCGGTGAGCATGGGTGCGCCGGGTAAAAGAGAGGACAAGCATGATACCCGACTATTCCTAGCATTTAAAATTATCTGCCTGCGCGTCTTTTCGCCTATTCGTGCAGGTTGCCCCGTCCATAATGTTTTGCGTTGGTTAACTGTAGTCACTTAACTCAAACACTGTAAAAACGTTAGGGCCGGGGTTACAAACCCAGGCCCGCTTGGGGTAGGTTGGGCAACATCTTTTCGTTGCCCAACATTTTAGTATCCGTTAGCGGAATGATCGTGGTCAAATCTGAGATCCGCCGCTATGAAACATCGTAATGTTGGGCATAAAAAGCATGCCCAACATACAGCGCTACCACCGGGCTTGTCCAACAACCGGTTCAGATTGTGGCTCGCTATCGCTCACACAATCTAACCTTATTCGTTAGGCAGTTTATTGCAACCATATAAACCAAACCCAAAGGACGAGTGATGAACATAGCGAAAGATAAAAAGCTTTTTCGATATATCTCATATACCAAGGCAAGGTATAAAAGGATGGTACGCTGGCTGCGGCTTCATGGTTTCCCCGTAACTTATGCGTTTCTTTATCGCACAAATTGCGAACAATTCCTTTCACAAGCATTGATTCACCGGATACGGCGATTGCACCAAATAGGATACCAACTGCATTTGCTGTGAGTGCTGCCTTTAGAACAAGAAGCGGAAGCTCAGCATACGATTTTTCAAAAAGAACATTTGCCGTCAGTGAAAATGCTCCAGTCGCGATCAGCATCAGCCAGCGAAAGTAGGCATGACCCTTTTCGGTTCTTTGTTCTGAATACTTATCGAGTTGATCTAGTGCCATGTCTGCCTAACGTTTTGAGTTGAGCGTCGCGATGCGCGCTTTTTGCGCATCGTGTACGCTCTAACGACGCGTTAGCCGATATTTATACTGCACAGTTGTTAATCGTTGGGACGAAAGTGGGGGTGTGTTGACTT
>Ga0265297_10001457_pt1 | contig 55396 bp, 44 predicted proteins | sample Munlanlwell13791_FD_192502 | JGI IMG/M metagenome (GOLD analysis project Ga0265297, IMG submission 192502) | Leachate microbial communities from a municipal landfill in Southern Ontario, Canada - Leachate well 137-91 | ecosystem: Engineered > Solid waste > Landfill > Unclassified | place...
CGCAGGGTAAGGAGTACGCCATCGCCCTGCGGTACCGAGCCTTCCGATACGGCTCGGTGCGGTACGGCACCGTGTCCTTCTGGAAGACGTTGGACACGTGTGCCGGGCCATGGGAGGCGCCGTTCAGGAGGGGTTTATCAGCACCCTGTTAGTGCTCGGGCGGGAAATTGTTCGCGGTCCCGAAGGCATGGAGCACGCCCGCGTCGTCCATGGCGTAGCCCCAGCTCTGGTACCTCACCGTGTTGGTGCAGGGAGGGGCCCCGCTGCAGCGCTTGGCGCACGCCACGTACCTACCGGTCGAGGTCTTCACCGGGTTGCGCGTGCCCAGGCCGCAGGTCTGGGCCGCCGCGGCGACGGCGCGGAACGTGTAGCCCTTGGTCGAGAAGTCCTGCCGGGCGAGGTAGCGGCACTGCATGAGCACGCAGACGGTCGGACTGGGCGGGATGGGACTGGGGCAGTTCCCGGGGCAGGATCCCGTGAAGAGCCCGTTCACGTATTGCTCGTTGTCCAGCTGGAACATGCGGTTGGTCGTCCCGATCATCTTGACGACCGCGGCCGCGTCGTCGGCCTTCGCGTTCTCCAAGGTCTTCGCGTACTGCGGGATGGAGACCGCGGCCAGGATACCGATGATGAGCACGACCACCAGCAGTTCCAGCAGGGTGAAGCCGGAGTCCCGACGCATGCCCCTCATGCTCTAATGATAACAGCGGTCCGACGGACTGTCAACCCTACCCTAGCCCTTCGCTGACGCATCTCCCATATCCGCTCGGCACACGTGTCCACCGTCTTCCAGAGGGACACGGTGCAGTACCTCATCCGCGGCGCAGCCATCCGGGGCCTAGTCCGTGACGATCGTCGGCGTGATGAAGATCACCAGGTCCGTGTTCGACCTCTGGCTGCTCACGCTCGTGAAGAGCCAGCCGATGAGCGGGATGTACCCCAGGAAAGGTACTTTCCGCACAGCCTTGGTCTCCTTGGACTCCAGCAGCCCGCCGAGCACGAGGGTCTGCCCGTTCTTGACCCGCACCAGGGTCTGCGCGGCGCGGGTGGTCGGGTCGAAGACGGGGACCTCCTGCGAGGATATCTTGGACTCGATCACGTTCGTGAAGGACGGCTGCACCAGCATGGTGATGTAGCCCTCCTGGTTCACCTGCGGGACCACGTAGAGGTTCAGACCGGTGGCGAAGCGCTCCGCCTGGGTCCCCGAGGAGGTGATGCCGGTGCCTCCCCCCGAGGTGGTCGACTCCATGGACACCGCCTGGCTCTGCGCGATCTGGATGACCGCGGCGTTGTTGTTGAGCGTCAGGATCTTGGGCTTGCCCAGGAAGCGCGCCTCCGCCCGGCTCACCAGGGCCCGCAGCACGACCTTGAGCATGGTGAGGTCCAGCAGGCCGGTCTGCAGGTTGCTGCGGAACATCATCTGGGTCAGGCCGCTCGAGTCGCCCTCATCGCTCGCCGTCGCCTTGTCGCCCCCGACGGCGCTGATCACGCCGCCGATGGGGTCGAAGAAGTGCGCGGTCTCGAGGCTTTTCGGCACGTTCAGCGGGAACGTGGTGTCGCGCTTGGGCCCGGTATAGGTCGCCAATTCGCCCGTGGAGCCTCCCCACTCCAGGCCGAGGTCCTGCGCCCGGTCCGAGTTGATCTCCACGATCTGGGCCTCGATCATGACCTGGGGCGCCTTGCGGTCGAGCTCCGCGAGGATCTGCTCCACCTGGGGGAAGACCTCGGGGACGTCGGTGATGATGAGGGAGTTGGTCCTTGCGTCCGTCGCGATGTTGCCGTACTCCTTGGTCAGCACCGTCTTCAGGACCTTCAGGACCGAGACCAGCTCCGCCGTCTCTTTCTCGGCGCCGCCGCTGCCCCCGCTCCCTCCGCTGCTGCCGCCGCCGCTGCCCTCGCCCATGCCGGTGATCTTGCCGGGCGTGAAGTCCTTCTTCTGGGAGATCGGGACCAGGGGGATGTAGTTCAGGGTGTAGATGCGCGTGATGCGGTGGGCGATCTTGCTCGTCCGCCGCGAGACGACGTAGGTATTGCTGCGCCCGATGCGCTGGTACGTCAGCCCCTTGATCTCGAGGAGGATCTGCAGGGCCTCGCGCACCGTCACGTTCTGCAGGAAGGCGGTGATGCGCTTCTCCTCCAGACCCTCGGTGATGATGAAGTTGACCTTGGCCTGCGCGGAGATGGTGTCCAGGAAGGTCGCCAGGGGAGCGTTCTTGACGCGCACCACGATCCGCGTGTCGAGAGGGTTCGTGGGCGCGGGCGGCGGCGCCTCTTCCGCCGGGACTGCCCCCACCCGGATCGCCCGCGCGGCGGGGACCGCGCCCAGGCCGGGATCCTGCTGCTCGCTGGCCGCCGGCTCCTCGACCGGGCCGGCGGGAGGGGCCTCGCCGACGGGCCCCCCGCCCGAGCGCTGCTCGTCCTGGAACTGGGGATTGACCTCCGGCTCGGCCCGTCGTCTCTGCGCGAAGGCCGGCGCCGCAGCCGCCGCCAGCATCTCCCAGGCGAAGACGACGGCCCACAGAACGGCGCTCACACGCGGTCCCTTGCTGCCCCGATATGGTGTCATCATGGCACTCCTCCCCACAGCCAGGCCGGACATCCCTACTTCGATACCTCTTTGCTGAAGCTCCTCCCCTCGTACGTGAAAATGACGTATCGCGACGTGATCTTCCGGATCGTCGCCCCGTGCACCTTGTCTCCCTGCCCGCGCACCTCGTCGTTGATGATGGCGGACGTCCCCGAGGGGAGCGCGATGATGCCCTGGACCGTGATGAGCTGGTCGATGGGCTTGGCCGCCTCCTTCTTCTTGACGGCCTTCTTCTTGACGGCGTTGAGCTGCGCCGCCAGCTCCTGCTGCGCCGCAGCCTTAGCCTCCCGCTCCATGGTCAGCTTCTGCTCGTCGAGCATCGAAAGGATGGGGTCGCGAGAGCTCTTCGGGGCGTAATCGATCCTCTCCCGGTCCGTCGGGATGGGTTCCGCGCGCGAGTCATGCGGCCCGGAAGGCTCCTGGCTCTGGCGCGGCAAAGTCGGCGGCATGCCGTCGGGGTCCATGGGACGAGCCGAGGGTTCCTGGACGGGCGCCGCGGGAGGCTGCTCCGCGGCTGGCGGGACGGCCGGGGGCGTCGACGATGGCGGCGGAGCCGCCGGAGCCGTCGTCGCCGCAGGCGCCTGGATGGGGTTGGGCAGGCTCCCTCCGGGCTGGGAGCGGACGTCCCCGAACGCCCCGCCCCCCTCCTGGGCCGGCTTGAGCTTGACCTCGTAGGCAGTGCTCGAGGTCTTCATCTTCACCCACCAATTCCAGAAGAGCACGGCTGGCACGGCCAGCGCACCCAGCAGGATCAGCCACGCCATCAATCTGCCTTTCATAGCCTCACTTGCGCGCCACGCTCGTCACCGTGACGTCCACCGTCGTCGTACCGATGGGCTTGTGTTCCTTGCTCAACCGCAACGTCTGCACGAAGAGCAGGTCCGCGCCGCGCTCGATCCGCGAGATCCACGACGCGGCCTGAAGGAAGCTGGCCTTGCTCTTGACCGAGATCGAGATGAAGCGGAACGTATCGCCCGTCGCTTCCTTGGGAGGCGAGGTGGATTCCGGAACGATGCCCTCCTGCCGGAGGGTGCGCCGGACCGCCCCCAGGAGCCAATCCTCCGCCGCGGTGGTCTCCGGGGGGAGTCGTGCGCTGAGGCCGTCGAGGCGCGCCTTGAGGTTCTTGTACTCGTCGGCGTACTGGGCCGTGGCCTGAGCGGCATCGAGCATCTTCTGCACGCGGTCGAGCCCGGAGCCGGCCCGGGTATAGACGTAGTAGTAGGCGCAGAAGATGACGATGGCGGCCATGCCGATCGGCCTGGCGAAGAACTTGCCTCCCCGCATCCGGAAGGCGTCCCGCAGCACGAGCGCCTCTCCCTGGATGCCCGACAACATCTGCCGGAGGTCCATCTTCGCCGGGGCCATCAGCCCTCCTCCTTCAGACTTCGACAGCGGATGGTGAAGCGGGTGGCGTTGCGCTCCCTCGTGTCGAGGTTCTCGCCCGCGTCCCTCGACTCCGACAAGTCCTGCGACGGGGCCGTCACCTCGGGGTCGCACAGGGGGAACGCCATCTTGAACCTCTCATCCTGCCGCAAGGCCTCCGCGAACTTGTAGGCGATGTCCTGCTCGATCGCCCGGCTGCGGTCCGATACGCAGCCCGCGATGGAAAGCTTCCGGGCCTGTTTGCGCCCGCCGGAGAGCGGGTTCTCGTAGGCGATCTCCGTGACCCAGGCGGAGCGCGGGATGGTGTCCGAAAGCGCCTCGAGCAGGTAGGTGAGCGGGACCTGCGGCGCCGCGATGGCGCCGAAGGAATTCACCTTCGCGCGCATGCTGTCGATCTCCTGCTCCACCTCCGCCGACGTCTTCCCCTGGAACGCCTTGTAGACTTCCGCGTCCGCGCTCATCTTGCCCAGCGTGCGGTTCTGGACCGAGTACTGGAGATAGCGGTAGGCTCCCGCGGCGAGGAAGCCCGCGCCCACCAGGATCCCCAGGAGGAGGATCGCCTTGGCGGAGTGCCGGTCCTCGTCCGTGATGCGGTTGATCCCGCTGAGGTCCAGGGTGATGGGCGTGGGAGTGAGGGGCCGGAGCGCGCTGCCGATGGCTGCGTAGCCCCCCCATTGCCCGGCGCGCAGGCCCAGCTCCTTATCCACGTCGATGTAGGCGATCTGCTTGCCCAGGTCCTCGGCCAGGGCATCGCGCCAGGCCCCCATCTCGCCGATCTTGCCGCTGAGCCTCACGCTCTCCTGCCCGGAGAGCCCGATCTGCTTGCGGGCGAAATCGATGCAGCCTCCCAAGTCGATCTTCCTCCGGTCGAGGACCGTGGCGTCGCTCGGCAGGAACACCTCGCGGAAGAACACCGGCAGCCCTCCGTCGGAGATGAGGATGCGGATGTGCCCGCCGTCGAAATGCACCTGCGCGTAAGGCGCCGGGGACGGCTGGGGATTCACGCAATCCCAGAGCCGCTCCACCGAGCACGGGGCGAGCTCCGTGCCGACCGGGGTCAACCCCACCTTCTCCATGAGCGCGCGTATGTTCTGGGCGTTCTTGGCGTGCGTGACGCCGAACAAAGCGCCCATCCTCGGCTTTCGATCCGGTCCGGGCGCCAGCAGCCGGACCTGGTAGTCGTGGGCCAGGGAACCGAACGGGATGGGGACGAATTTCTTCGCCTCCGCCGGGACCGCGGTCTTCCAGAACCTCCGGTCGATGGCCGGCATCGCGAAGTACCGAAGGAGTCCGAACTGCGGAGCGAAGGTGATCATGACGTGCTTCGAGCCCCAGGCGATATCGGAGAGCGCCTTCTTGAGGAGCCCGACCAGCTTCTCCTGATCCTCGAGCAGGTCCGTGTTGAGCGTGCCGACGGTCCGGGTCTTGCTCGCCGTCAGCGCGGCCTCGGCTCCGGGGACGGGGAGACGGACCAGATGCACGACCTGGGGCCGGCCGCCGCTCAGCTTGACCTCCGCCAGGAAGACGGCCTCCGGGCTCAGGTGGAGGCCCAGGCAGGACTCCAGCCGCGGCATCGTCCGGCCGAAGGACAGCTGCTCCACCATCTGATCGATGTCCATGCGCTATTGCCCAGTCGATAAGATATAGATGCTTACCTTATAGAGCTCCTGATCCACCACCTGCGCCTCGGATTTTATGCGCTCACGCTTCATGCCGTGCCGTTCGACGAGGAGTTTCGTGACCAACTCCAGGCGCTGAGAAGCGAGCTGCTGCGGGTTGGTCTCGCCCGTATAAGCATAGCCGAGAAGGTTGACGTTATCAAGCGGGTAGTAGTGCATGGTGTCCGCCACGGTCCCCAGGACGCTTTCCCCGTCCGGGGTGATGTTCGCGGTGTTCTTGACGAAGAGCACCTGATAGTTCACCACGTCGGGCTTCGTCCCCTCCGGCCTCTTGGCCCCGCTCTCCGTCGTGCCCGGCTCGTCCGTCGTGGGGACGGATCCCGGGGGCGCCGCTTCTTCCGGGGCCGGATCCTTCTTCGCCTTCTTGAGGGCGCTCTTGCGGGCCCTCGCGCGCTGGGCGGCGGTCGGAGACCGGCGCTTGCCGACGGTCTTCTTCCGAAGGCCGAGGTCCTCCCTCTTTATGGAAGTCCTGGCCGAGGGGAGCTCCGCCGGCGGGGGCTCCTTGGCAGCGGCTTCAAGGTCGGGGGACGCCGTCCCGGGGGAGGCCTGAGCGACCAGCGCGGGCGCCTCCGGTTTGACGCCCAGCACGGTGACCCACGCGTAGCGCTTGTGGGACCTGTTCTTCATGTCCGTGGCGGAGAGCACGCATTCGTACCGCCCCGGGGCGAGAGCCGGGCCGAAATACTTGCTCCGCCCGTTCCAGTAGACCTGATGGAAGACGGGCGCGGACCCCTTGACCTCCTGAAGCACCGTGAGGTCGCCGCCGGCCTTGGCCCCTGGTCCCAGGAGCTGGAAGCGCCACGACATGATGCCGGCGGGCGGCTCCATGACCGAGAACTCCACGATCGAGCCCTCCCCCTTGGACGGGTCGATGGCGTCCGGGGAGACCCCCAGGGAGATGGGGGGCCCGGATTCGGTCCCGATCGAGCTCTCCGTCGTCAACGTGAGGGGTTGATTATAGACGAAGAGGACGAGCATCCCCTGGAAATCCCTGAGCTCCTGGGGCACGTCGACCTGGGACACCAGGAGGTTGACGCGCACCCTGGCGGGAGCCACTCCGCTCTTGAGGAAGAACGAGCTGATGCCCATGGCGCGGCGCATGTCCAGGATCTTCGCGTCCCCGATGACGGCTCGCTCCGGCAGGAGCACCACTTGAGTGGCCCCGAGGCTGAACGCCAGGTGGGTCAGCAGCTCCAGCACGGGGGCGGACTCCGGCTTGAATTCGATCCCGGAGCTGTAGAGGAGCCCCGTCGGTATCCCCACGGCGCGAGGCAGCCTCGGGTTGGCCATGACGACCCGCAGGTCCATGTACTTCTTGAGCTGGTCGAGGAGGACGCGCTTGCGGTTGAGGATCTTCGCGTCGATCTCCCGCTTCATGAGCTCCTTGTCGGAGCTGGACAACCGCTCCTCGTCCGGCCGCTCGGGCTCCCGTTCCGCCGGGGACTTGCGGCGCTCGGGCTCGGGCTCCCCCACGCGCTTCTCCTGCACGATGGGCTTCGGGGCGACCTCCTCGAGGACGGCCGGCCCTCCCGGGGTGGGCGGGAGCTTCTCCAGCTTGCCGCCGAGGGCCATGCGCTGCGTGATGAGGTTCAGGTACTGGTTGGCCTTGGGCCTTTCGGAGGGATTGCCTTTGACCATGACCTCCATGAACCGGTCCATGGCGTCGAGGTCCTGGCCCCTCTCGTAGAGGTCCATGGCCATGCGCATCTGCCTGCTCATCCCGGAGTTGTCGCGGGGCTGCTGGGCCGAGGCGAATGGAAGCGCCGCAGCGCACGACAGAAGGAGTGCCGCCACCGTTCGGCTGATAGGAGCCATGCTAGGAAACACCCAACATACTGTTAACTTATCGGAATGATTTAATCATTTCAGGATTGTTAACAGATTGTTGCAAGGCCCCAGCCAGCCGCCATGGCGGCTGTGGCTGGGGCCTCGTGGCCGACCGCTGGATGCGCGGCGGCGCCTAATTCAGGTCCGTATCGCAGTTCCCGCAGCTCACGAACGAGATATCGCCCGTGCACCGGCTGAGCTGCATCGTATACGAGCCGTAGCGCGGCGATACGCCCGAGTTGTTGGTGATGCGCTGCACGTCGAGCGTGTAGCCGGGGTCCGAGGTCCCCGGGCACGTGGCGACCGGAGCCATGTTCGCCACCTTGAAGTTCTTCATCCCGTAGTTCGGGGACGACCCTGGGAAGCTCACGTCCAGCGCGGCGATGTTCCCCATGGCCGTGACGTACACCCCGGTCCGCGCCAGGTACCGCTCGTTCGAGTTCTTCACGTTCGAAAGGAACGCCTGGGCCTCCGCGGTCTTCGCGCGCTCCACGACCTTGAAGTACTGCGGGATGGCGATCGAGGCCAGGATGCCGATGATCAGCACCACGACCAGGAGTTCGATGAGGGTGAAGCCGGCTTCTCTTAAAGCGAACTTCTTCATGATGCCTCCCGACTATCTGGATATCCGACTTGTCTTGAGTTTATCCGATATCTGAAACTAAAATCCAGTGCGAAATGTGAATGTCTTGTGAACTCTAACGCGGCCGGTGAACGACGATCCCCCCGGACGCGAACGCCACAGGCAGACTCAGCCCGGCCTCGGCCGGAGCCACGATGTAGCTCGCCCCGGTCTCCCGGGCCAGACGCGCCAGACGCGGGCCGTCCCGCGCGGACCAAGCCGGGATGCCCCCGGCCGGAAGTACCGGGACGCGGCGGAGCAGCCCGCGGGTCCACGCGCGCCATTCCTCGGCGCGTGCGTCCGGCAGAGTCTCCCAATCCACCCCGAGCCGGGTCATGCGCTCTTTCCAGCTCCGGGCCGCCTCCGGGTCCCAGAGGGCGATGCTGAAGTCCCCCCACTCCGCGTAGACCGGCCTTCGGGCGTGGAGCCTGAATCCGGAGCAGTCCGGGGGCACGATGAAAAGAGTGTCCGGCGGAGTAGTCCGGGCCCAGTCCTCGATAGGGCCGGGGCGCCTCGTCTCCGACAGGGCCGGGCGCAGAGCGACCGCGTGCAGGATGGGGAAGACCAGCATCAGGCTCGGGAGTCCGGCCGCGAGATGCCGCGCGAACGGAGCCCGCAGCAGGTCCGTCCAACCCGCGACGGCCAGAAAGCCCCCGATAACGGCGACCCCCAGCGCGACCGTGGGACCCAGGTGGAACAGACTGCCGGGCGGAAGGAATAGGGCCCCGCATCCCCAAACCAGCGCAGCGAACCCCAGCGCGGGGCTGACGCGCCTGTGTCCGTCGGCGAGGACCAGGCAGGCGGCATAGGCGGTCAGGGTCATGCTGCCGAACGCCGAACCCATGGCCCAGAATGCCGCCAGGGCGCAGAGGCTGCGGCAGGCTCCCGGTCCCTGGAACCTCTCCAGAAGCAGAGGCCCGGACGCGCATAAAGCGACCCAGACGAGAGCCACGTCCAGGCGCGAGAGCTGGGCCGTCGCGAACCATCGGGGCCCCGCGATGGCCACCCCCCAGAGCAACGCGGCCGAACCCAGCAGCGGGAACAGGGAGGCTCGGCGAGGGTGCCCGTGGAACACCGCTGCGCACAGAGCCATGGCCACCGCCAGGTGCAGCCAACGTTCCCACGGCCATCGGAGGGCCGAATAGATCCCCGGGATGCAGGCCTCCATGATCTCCATATCCGGCGCGCTCCGCGACGCCAGCAAGCGGAACGCGAGCGGAGCGACGCATACGGCGAACGGGGCCAGCGCGGACAGCGTGCGCGGGACGGAGCGCCTTTCGAGGAGGTCGGCGAGACCCAGCCACGCGGCCAAAATGAGCCCGAGCATGGGGTTGAGGTAGGAGAGGAGTCCCAGACCGGCCGCGGCGAGAGCGCGGCGGCCCGACAGCCATAAGGCCACGGCCAGAAGGCCGAAGGGCCAGCAGAAGGAACTCGCGTCCAAGAACGACCTCAGCATGGGATCTCCGGCGATGGGGGAGGCGATGAACACCTCGGCGGAAAGCAGGACCAGCGCTGCGGAGAACGCGGCTCCGAGCATCCCGCCGCCGAGCGCGATGGCCGCGGCGAAGGACGCCAGGAAGGCCGCGACCCGGCTCCCCATCCAGAGCCACCAGCACGTCCCTTCGAGCCCGAAGAAAGCCGAGAGCCGGGCGACCCCGCCCCAGAAGCAGGTCGGGGCCCGGCCCAGCGCCGGGAGGACAGGGTCGTTCGGGAAGAGCGCGGGGTCCAGCTCGGCGAGCACCCACGGCAGGTAGAGGCCGTGCTGGACGCTGGAGCCGAAGGTGTAGCCGTAGAGGGCCCACGCAGCGACGGCGACTGCGGCGGCGGCCGCAAGAGCGAGAAGAAGGCGGCGGGTCATTTCCCGAGCGGCCCCAGGGAACGGAGCCAGCGCCTCGCGTCCAGCACGATGTCGGAGCCCTCCCCCATGATCGAGGCGAGCCGGTCGACCTCGGCCGACACTTCGGAGAGGCCCGCAGTTCCCCCCCGGGCATGGGCCGCGGCCGCGTCGAGGTCGTCCGGCCGGAAATGACGGAACTCGCGCTCCCGGATCCACGGCTCCGGGAAAGCCGACCGCCGCACGAAGGCGTACCCCTTCCGGTCCCAATACACGAGGCTCCAGCGCCGAGGCGGGAAGAGCTGCAGATAGAAAGGCCGGGCGCCTAAGTCATCCACCGTGAATCGCCTGTCGTAAGCCACCGCCGCGATGTCTATGGAGTAGCGGTCGAGCAGCGCGGCGAATCTCTCCGGATCCCCGCGGGCCGCGCGAGACGGGCCGAGCAGGGGATGGAAGATGTACCGTCCGTCCATGAACACCCTGAGGTCCGGGTAGAGGTGGAATCCGAGGTAGCCTCCCCAATGCCACGTATTGAAGACGCGATGGCCGGCCAGCTGCGCGCGCTCTTGGACGAGATAGCGCGTCAGCCCATCCGGGAGGTAGGCGGGGTTATAGAATCCCGGACGGGGAAAGCCCGCCGACAGAGTCCAGACGAGAGCCCCCCACACCGCGGCGAAGCCGGACACGAGGAACGCCCGCCGCACGCGGGGGGACCGCTCGCGCGACCCCGGACCGCTGAGCGCGGCCGCCGCGATGGGGAGCGCGATGGAGCAGAAATAGGCGGCCAGGCGCCGATGCCTCGAGGCGGCCAGGCCGAACGCGAGCAGCGCGGCCACATGCTCTGCCGGGGAATCGCGGAGGAAGCCCCGCCGGAGAAGCACAGCCGAGAAAGATGTCAGGAGTATCCCCCAGAACGGCCAGTCCGAGGGGATCACGACGCTCGGCGCCTCCCATTCGCGCAGATAGGAACTGAGCTCGACGCCGCTCCGCCAGTGCTGCCACGCCACCGAGTATATCCGGAACCCGTACGGATTGAGCAGGGCCGCCGCACAGCAGAGCAGCAGGACCCGTCCGAGGTCCGACTTCCGGCCGCGGAGCGCATCCCCGGCCCAATAGATCCCGAGCAGCGCCAGCCCGTAGAGGAACCCGAGATGCAGGTTCGACCACAGGGCGAAGAGCGCGACGACCCCGACGGAGACGCGCCAAGGGCATCCGTCCGAGCTGCGCAGGCGCCGGGACTCGAGCCAGGCCCAAAGCCCCAGGAAGAAAAGGATCGAGAAATTGTCCGCCATGATGTCGAACCGGGTCTGCAGCGCGAGCGCCCAGGCCAGCACGGCGATGCCTTTCCCGATGATGGAGGGACGGCCCGCCCCCCCATGCATGCCGAGGCAATGCCACAGGAGCGCTGCGGCGGCCGAGCAGCAGAGGCTCTTGAGCAGCCAGAGGCCCTTCATCCCCAGGGGCTGGTAGACGAGGTGCCATAGGAGTTCGGCCAGCCATTCGAAGTCGGTCCACGGCTGGCCCGAGAGCGTATGCGACAGCCAATCCGCCCGTGGGAACGCCAGGTTCTCCAGCATCCAGCGGGCCGCGTTGAGATGCCAGAAGATGTCGGGGTTCATGACCGGGCGTAGAAGCAGCGGCGCCGCGCCGATGACGCAGAGCGCGGCGAGGAGCCCGGCGGGGTCGAGGGTGGTCTTATCGCGCAAGGGTAGGAGTCTACAAAATGTGAATTGATATAATGCGGCGATGCCCCTGGTGCTCGTTGTGGACGACGACCCCAAGATCGTCGAAGCCGTGGGGAAGACGGTCACGCTCGCGGACGGCTTCCGCGTGGAATCCGTATCGAAGCCCGCCCAGGCCCTGGCCGCGGCGGTCAAACTCAAGCCCGACATCATCATCCTGGACATCCGCCTGCCCGGCGGGGACGGGCGCCACATCCTCAAGAGCCTCAAGTCGCACGCCGCCACCCTGTCCATCCCCGTCATCTTCCTGACCGGCATGGGGAGCGAGGGAGACCGCGTCCTGGGCCTCGATCTCGGCGCGGACGACTACGTGGTCAAGCCCTTCAGCGCCATGGAGCTCCTGGCGCGCATCCGCTCAGTCCTGCGGCGCACGCGGCCGGGCGGAGCCTCGGGCGAGGCCCTCGAGTTGTCCGGGCTGCGCATCGACCCCTCGACCCGCGAGGCGAGCCTGGACGGCAGGCCCCTGGAACTCCGGCCGAGGGAATTCGAGCTGCTCACGCTCCTGATCTCCCATCCGGGCCGGGCCCTGCCCCGCCATTTCCTCATCGAGAGCACCTCCACCTACGGCTTGCCCCTGGAGACGCGCAGCCTGGACACGCACATCAAGAACCTCCGCAAGCGGCTGGGGAGCAAGGCCTGGCTCATCGAGACCGTGCACAAATTCGGCTACAGGCTGCGGCCCGACAAGGATGTTTAAGCGCCGCGGCGTCTACTTCGCGTTCCAGGGGCTGCTCATGGCGGTCCTGCTGCTGCTGTTCATCTTCCAGGGCCACAGCGTCGAGCACTGGCCTCTCCGCTTCGGGACCCTGTGCTCCCTGTTCACGGCCTCGCTCGTCCTCATCCAGTGGATCCCGGACCGCGTCCTGCAGGCGTGGTGGCTGCAGATGGGTCTCTTCGTGGCCGACGCGTCCCTCGCTTCCGCGGCTCTGCATTGGATCGAGCCGCCCGCAGACCTCTTCGCGCTCTATCTCCTCGTCCTGTTCGGCACCGCGCTCACCCGGAGCATGCTCCTGAGCATCGTGGTCGCGGCCGTCACCTCCGTGCTCTACGGGGTCTCCGCCTGGCGCCCGAACATGGGCTTGGTGCAGACCACCGAGTTCTGGCTGCGGATGCACTTCCTATGGATCAGCACGTTCCTGCTGGCCCTATTGGCACGCGACGCGAAGCAGGCCCAACAGGAGCAGGAACAGTCCTTCCAGGCCCGCACCATCCAGCTGGAGAGCCTCGCGACCCTGGGCCGGGTGGCCGGAGAGGTGGCGCACCGCATCAAAAGCCCGCTCACCACGATCCGCGTCAACGCGGAGGTGCTCTCCCACCGACTCTCGGGCAGGGCGGACGCCCTCAAGGAGCTCGCCGAGATCCAGGAGGAGGTCGAACGGTGCAAAACCATCCTCAAGGACCTCTTGAACCTGGGCCGCATCGAGGAGATCGACCTCGAACGTCTGGACCTGCGAAAGCCCCTGCGTTCTGCCCTGGACGCGATCGCGCCTCAGACGCGTCAGCGGGGCATCACCCTCAAGGCCCCGGTGCTGCGCCGCGCGCTGCCCGTCCAGGGAGACCAGTCCATGCTCCACGAGGCGCTGCTCGCCCTGCTCCAGAACGCGGTTGAGGCGTCATCGGCGGGAGGCGTCATCGAGGTCGCGGTGCGCACCTCCGGCGACAGGACCCGCTGGTGGAGACTTTCGGATCGGGGGGCGCACATCGTCACCGTGCTCGACCACGGGATCGGGATCGCGCGCCAAGACCTCGGTCGGCTCTTCCGGCCCTTCTTCACGACCAAGAAGATGGACGGCAGCGGGCTCGGCCTGGCCGCGGCCCTGCGCATCGCGCAGAAGCACGGAGGCACCGTCGAAGCCGAGAGCGGCGGTCCCGGGCACGGGGCGACGTTCACGTTCAGAGTGCCTGCGGCTTAGGCCTACCCGCCGCCGATCTTCGAGAGCTGGAAGATGGGCATGAAGATCGAGAGCACGATGACGCCCACGATGCCCCCGATGAAGACCACCATGATGGGGTCGATGATGGACGTGAATCGGCGGATGAACTGGTCGATCTGCTGCCGGTAGAAGTTCGAGAGCGTGCCCAGGATGTCGGGGAGTTTCCCGGATTCCTCGCCCATCCACATCATCTCCGTCACGAGCGGAGGGAAGACCCCGGCCTTCTTGAACGCGGCCGATATGGACTTGCCCCCGGCCACGTCGTTCTTCACGTCCTTGAGGGCCTTCAGGAATATCTTGTTCTCCAGGAACACCCCCTCGAGCACGGTGATGGCGTTGAGGATGCTCACGCCGCTCTCGATGAGCGTGCAAAGGGTCGTGAGCAGGCGCTCGGTCTGGATGTTCTTGACGAAGCTCCCGAAGAAGGGCAATGAGAAGAGGAACTTCGCCTTGCTGTACTGCCCCGCCTCCGTCGCCAGGTACCCCTTCAGGAGGAACGCCCCTCCCGCGACGCCCAGGATGAGGCCCCAGAGGTTGTGGACGAAGAGGTTCGAGACCATGATGACGGCCTGGGTGATGGCGGGGAGCTCCAGGTCGAAGCTCTTGAAGATGTCCGCGAAGGTCGGGACGATCTTCACGATGAAGAAGATGAGGACCCCGACCGATATCATGAAGAGCACCGCGGGGTAGGCCATGGCCGTGATGACCTTCCCTTTGAGCTCCTCCTGAGACTCGAGGTACGAGGCGATCTGCTTCAGGGCCTTGGGGAGCTGTCCGCCCATCTCGCCGGCCTGGATGAGGGAGATCCAGAGCGTGTCGAAGACCTTCGGATGGCGCTCCAGGGACTTGTGCAGCGAGGATCCGCTCGCCACGTCCTTGGTCACCTGGTTGAGCGCGCCGCGCAGGGCGGGGCTCTCCGAATGTTCGCCCAGAAGCGACAGGGCGCGCACCAGGGGGACGCCTCCGTTGAGCAGGGTCGCGAGCTGCTCGCCGAAGAAAACAAGGTCCCGGCCGCTCACGTTCCCGCCGCCGAAGCCCCCCGGGATGACGCCTTTGGCCGCGGCCTTCTCCGCCTGGATCGAGAGGATGAAGAAACCCTTGGTCTGGAGGGCGCTGATCGCCTCGTTCTCGTCGGAGGCGTCGAGCGTCCCGCTGGAGGTGTCCCCGCGGCTGTCCTGGACCGTGTAGACGAATTTGCCCATGCCCTACTCCGCGACCGTCGCCTCGAGTATCTCGTCGACCGTGGTGACGCCCTCGATCACCTTGTGCCAGCCGCTCGAGCGCATGTTGTACATGCCCTCATCGAGAGCGATCTGACGCAGGTACTCCATGTCCTCGTGCTTCTTGTAGATGCCGTTGCGGAGGTTCTTGGTGATGTAATAGACCTCGTAGACGGCCTTCCGCCCCGAATACCCCGTCTTGTGGCATCGGTCGCAGCCCACGGCCTTGTAGAAGGTGAACTGCCTCGGGTCCGGCAGGGGCTTGAGCGCGCACTCCTTCAGGCAATGGTCGATCTCCTGCTGGGGGGGCCGGTAGGCCTGCCGACAATGCGGGCAGACGGTCCGCACCAGGCGCTGCGCGGCCAAGAGGCGCGCGCTGGAGGCCAGCATGAAGGGCTCGATGCCCATGTCCACCAGGCGCACCACCGCCTCCAGGGCGCTGTTCGTGTGCAGGGTGGAGAGCACCAAGTGCCCCGTCAGGGCCGCGCGCAGGCAGGTCTCGGCCGTCTCTTTGTCGCGGACCTCGCCGACGAGGATGACGTCCGGGTCCTGGCGCAGGAACGAACGCAGGGCCGAGGCGAAGGTCAGGCCGATGCTGGAGCGCACCTGCACCTGGTTGATGCCCTCGAGCTTGAACTCCACCGGGTCCTCGATGGTCATGAAATTGAGCTCGGAGGTCTTGATGGTGTTGAGCACCGTGTAGAGCGTGGTGGTCTTACCGGAGCCCGTAGGACCGGTGAGGAAGATGAGGCCGTGCGGGGACTCGGCGGCCTTCAGGAAGTCCTCCTGCTGCTTGGGCTCCAAGCCCAGTCCCCCGATGTTGAGCTCCACCGCCCCCTTGTCCAGGATACGCATGACCACTTTCTCGCCGAACACGGTGGGGCAGATGGAGACGCGGATGTCGATGGTGCGGTTCTGGACCTTGAGCGAGAAAGCCCCGTCCTGGGGGAGGCGCCTCTCCGCGATGTCGAGTTTGGACAGGATCTTGACGCGGCTGATGACCGCGTTGAACGCCTCCTTGGAAGGCGGCGTGCGCTCGTAGAGCGTGCCGTGGATGCGGAAGCGCAGGGTGACCCGCTCGTCGTAGCGCTCGATATGGATGTCCGAGGCCTTCTCGCTGATGGCCTGCTTGAGGATCGCGTTGACGACCGCGACGACCTGGGCGCCGCTCGCCTGGGCCACCATCTTGTCAAGGTCGAGCTTCTGATCGCCGGTGATGTCGATGTCCCCCATCCCGCCTTCGCCCGACTCGCCCCCCTCGACCTTCTCCATGACTTTATCGATCAAGGAGCCGCTCGAGCCGTAGAACTCGTCGATGACCTTCAGGATCTGGGCCTTGGTGGCGATGAACGGCTGTATCTCCATGCCCGTCATCACCTTCATGTTCTCGACGAGGAGCATGTCGCTGGGCTCCGCCATGGCCACCGCCAGGACCCCGTCCTCCTGGAACAGAGGCAGCACGGAGTGCTCCCGGGCGAAGCGCTCCTCGACGACCTCGTGGAGCCTCTGGTCCTTCTCCGGCCGGAGTATCTTGTTCTCCCGTGAAGCGTACGGGACGCCCACGAGCTTGGAGACGGCCAGGGCGATGGCCTCCTCGGTCGCGAAACCGAGCTTGACCACGGCCTCGCCGACGCGAAGATTCTCCTGGGCCGCCAGCTTCGCGGAGCGGTCCAGCTGATCCGCGTTGATCACTCCTCCGCGCACGAGGATCTCTCCAAGCTTGCTCGGCTGCATCATGTCAGAGCCTCACGGGCATAAGTATAACGGAAATTCGCCGCAGGCGCCATATCAGCGCGCGACGCCCATCTTCCGGAGCTCCTCTCGGGCGAAGGCGTTGTTCGGGTCCGCCGCGAGCGCCGCCCGATACTGACGCGCCGCCTCCCCCTGCCGCCCCTGCCGCGCGAGCATCTGGGCGTAGTTGATCATCGCGGGGACATGCCTCGGGTCCTCGGCGAGCACCTGGAGCAGCATCTTCTCGGCGAGGGCGACGTCCCCGCGCACGAGCTCCATGCTCGCCCGGTAGAACCTCGCCTGAGCCGAACGGGGGAAGCTTTCCGACGCGAGCCGCGCGAGCCTGAGGCTCTCCTCGTCGTAGAGCTTGGCCGCGAGACGGGCCTCGAGCTTGCGGAACTCCATCACCCGCCCCAGCACCTCGGGTTCGGCGTGACGCGACTGCATGAGCGAGGTGCGCAGGTTCCGTTCCGCGACAGCCATGTCCGGACGCAAGGAAAGGACCTTGGCGTAGGTCGACTCCGCCTTCCCGTACTCCCGCCCGAGGCTGTAGAGGTAGCCGAGGTTGTTGAGGAAAGTCACGTCGTCCGGGTAGAAGACGGACGCCCCCTCGAGCACCGGCAGCAGGCGCTCCCGCTCGCGCTGGGGGTCTCCCTCGAGCAGGATCTGCGTCAGCGACACGTAGAGCGGATGCGACAGGGGGTTGATCGCCCAGGAAACCAGGTAGTTCGTGATCGCCTCGTCCCGCTTGCCCAGGGCCTTGAGCACCGTGGCCAGGTTGAAGTAGATCTCGTCGTACCCCGCGTTCGCGTGGAGGGCTTCCCGGTAGGCCCAGGCGGCCTTCTCCAGCTGCTCGGAGCGGGCGTACGCGTTGCCGAGTTCGTAGTTGTTGTTCACTTCCCGCGGGTGCCATTCGTACGCGCGCGTGAGCGCGCTGATCGCCCGGCGCATGTCGTTGTGCCGCATGTACTTGAAGCCGACGAAGTAGTACACCTCGCGGTTCCAGACGCGCACGGATTGCCAGCACCCCGCCAGCGCCATGGCCCCGGCCACGCCGGCCAGGGCCCAGGCCGCCGCACGTCCCCTCAGGCGCAAGGCAGGGCGCCAGGGCAGAGTCCTGGAGGCCAGCCCCGTGGCCGCTCCCACCTGCCACCAGAACAAGAACGCGGGCACGGCGAAATGCAGGGAGACGTTGAGCAGGTTGTCCGCGAGCATGCCGAGGACCCCGGCGGCCGAGGCCAGGATCCACACGTTCTCCCCCTCGCCGGCATCCCGTTCCTTCGGGGGCTTCCCCTTGGGCGGCTTCGCGAGGGGCTGCGCCGGCGCCGCTGTGCGGAGCGCCGAGGACCAGGAACTGCGGAAGAATACGACCCAGGTCCATAGGAACACGCCCAGCCCGGCGATGCCGGTCTGGGCGAATATCTCCAGCAGCTCGTTATGCGCGTTGTTCGCGTGGGTCCGCAGCGTCCTGAACATCTCGAAGTGGTCCAGGAAGTGCCCTTGGTAGAAGGGGTAGAACAGCTCGAAATGGCCCCACCCCTTGCCGAGCACGGGGTTCTCGGAGCCCATGGCCCAGGCGCAGGACCAGATGAGGACGCGCTGATACCACGGGCTGTAGACGCCTTCGCCCTTATGGAAGACGTCGGCGACCTCGGTCATGCGGCCGAGCACGGTGGCCTTGTAGCCCACCACGTTGCTCTGCGGCCAGAACAGCGCCATCCCCACGACGAGGCACGCGACGAGGCCGTGGAACCGCAAGTCCTGCCTGGCCAGGCGGCGCAGCCTGCGCGAAAGGGCGAGCGGGGCCAGAGCAGCGGCCGCGCCGACCCAGGAGGAGCGGGTCAGACTGCAGAGCAGGCCCGCTTCCAGGGCGAGGACGACGACCGCGTAGATCGTCCGGTGGGAGCGCTGCGCGGCGCACAGGTAGTAGGTCACGGCCAGGGGCAGGAGCATGACCAGGTACGAGGACATGAAGTTCGGGTTCCCGAACGTGGAGACGGACCGCCCGCCGTAAGGGTCCAGGACCTTGGGCCAGATGAACTCATGGCTGAAATACTGAGCGATGCCGTAGCCCGCCGCCAGGAACCCCACGCTCAGGGCCAGGTGCCAGTAGTCGTGCACGGTCCCGGAGCGGCCCAGCCAGAGGACCGCGGCGAGCCCGGCCAGCCACAAGAAGGCGCCGTAGCCGCTCCACAGATGCTGCCACACCGCCTCCGGAGCGCCCGCAGAGCCGCGCGCCTGCGGGAGGAAGAACCAGAGCGTCCCCCAGACCAGGCAGAAGCAGGCCCACCCCCCCACCGGAGCCGACGGCTCGGCCTCGCCGGAAGAGCCCCGGCGCGCGGCCAGCAGGTACGCCAGGACCGCGTTCACGACCGTGAAGAAGAACACCCGGGAGCCTTCGGCCTTCATGGGCTCCCGGAAGTACTCCGCGTGCCCCAGATACGCCACGACCCAGCTCGCCCCGCAGACCGCGAGCCAGGCCCCGACCGGCAGGTCCAGGGGATTGAGCGCCAGGCTCAGGCCGTCCTCGTCCGAGCCGAAGGAGACCGCCAGGGCCGCGGCGAGCAGCAGCCCCATGTGGAGGAGGGCGATCTGCGTGATGTAAGGGTTGCGCGTCAGGTCCGTGAAGAAGAGCAGGGGACAGACGAAGTGGAGCGCGAGGAGGATGCAGCGTACGGCGGTCACTTGGGAGGCGGCGCCTGGAACAGGGGCAGTTGCCGCCCCGTTTCCACCTCGCCGGCGGGTTGGGTCACGGGCGGCTGCGGCAGCGCGGGCAGCTTGAGCAAGCCCATCTTCTGGGCGCGGTTGTAGAGGACCTGGAGGTTCTGGCGCGCATGCGGGCTGTCGGGGTTCAGACGCAAGGCCTCCCGGTACGCCTTCTCGGCGTCGCTCAAGCGGTTGGCCATGAGATAGGCGTTGCCCAAGTGCACGTAGCCGTCCACGAACTGGCCCTCCTGATGCTGATGCTTCCAAACCCCGTCAGGCTGCGCGTACCATTCATGGTAGGCCAGGATCGTCTTGCGCAGCCAGGGCTTGGCCGCCAGCTTCGGGTCCACCTCGCAGGCCTTGGCGTCGATCATGCTCCGGTAGGTCGCGATGGCTTTGTCGAAATAGGACTGGGCCTCGCGTTCCTGACGCTCCGCCTCGTCGTTCCTGCCAGACACGGCCAAGCGCTCGGCGCGCTCCCTGGCCCACTGCGCCCGCATCATGTGGACCTGGCCGATGCGGTAGTAGTTCCCGGAGAAGACGGGGTCGTGAGCCATGTTGAGCTTGAACCACTCGATGGCCTGGTCGAGGTAGGCCTGGGACTCCTTCTCGCGCCTGACGGCTTCCTCGGTGTTCCCCTTCTGACCCGCCTGGGCGGCCTGATCGCGCTCCCATTGGCCCCGCTTGAGGTGCAGGACTCCCATCTGGTGATGCATCTGGACGTAATTGGGGGCCTTCGAGCGGACCTCCGCGTAGGCGGCCAGAGCCCTCTCGAAATCGTCGCGCGGCTTGTCTCCGGCATCCCCCCATTTCGGGTTATAGACCTTCTCCATGTTGAACCGGTCGTTGAACACGTTCCCCTTGAAATAGGACGCCATGACGAACGCCGGGTTGAGCTCTCCGACGATGAGGTAGTTCTTGAGCGCCAGCTCCCAGTTCTGCTGCTTGGAGAAGTAGATCGCGATGTTGTGGTGCACGTCCGCCCGGAAGAAGCCCCAGGTGAGCTTCAACGGGAACACCATGAGCACGATCACCAGGGGGACCAGGGCGTTGCGCGTCATATAGGCGATCCGGGCGAAGATGAAGACCTGCGAGGCCGCGCAGAAGACGAAGCAGCCCCAGGAGATCCACCACTGCAGGACCTCCCCGCCCATCATCATCCTCGAGAGCGGACCCTGCAGCGCCGCGAACCCCTCCCCCACGCTCTTGACGTCCCCGAGGTGGAGGCAGATCTTGTACACGGCGAACGCGAGAGCGCACCATGCCCCGAGCCGGGCCGGCCAGAGCAGGAAATCGGAGAGCGCGGCCCAAACACTCGGCTCTTCCGTCCCGCCGGGGCCGGGCTCGGAGCGATGGAGCTCCGTCAAGGAAGACCCGCGGGAGAGGTTGATGACGGTCCCGGAGAGGAGCCCGAGGTAGATGCCGGAGGAGACGAAGCGCATGCTCACGTCGAAGGAATTATGCGCCAGCATGCCCTGCAGGGCCACGAGATATCCCAGAAGGTCGTAGGCGCGTGGCGGAGCCCGCTGCCCTTTCTTGAGGCTGCCCGTCATCTGTCCCAGCGAGCGGTACGCGACCACGAAGGTGCTCAGGGCCAGCCAGACGAATATCCCGAACCCGAAGATCCCCTCGTCGTAAAGCACCTCGAGGTATTCGTTCTCGGAATGGTCCGTCTCCGTGTTGTGCTTGTTCTCGATATGGAAGATGGGCGGCCGGCGGAAGGCGGGGTAGATGACCCAGAACGAGCCGATCCCCGTGCCGACGAGCGGCTGGGTCATGGTCATCTCCCAGGTCCCCTCCCAGGTGAAGAACCGGAAGTTCACCGAGGTCCAGCGCGAGGTGCTGAGCTTGTAGACCACCCCGGAGAGGATGATGAGCCCCAAGACGAACACGCCGGCCAGGACCCCCTTCCAGATCCGCGCCAGCCTCTCGCGGTCGAAGAAGAACAGGGCGGTGACCGTCAGCAGGGTCAGCGAGACGCCGAACCCGATCCACGCGCCCTTCGTCTGCGTCGCGATGAGGTCCCAGAGGAGCATCACGACGAGCACGACGTACTTGAACTCGCGCGTCTTGAGGTACTGGCACACCAGGACCGGGAAGATGATGACCAGGAAGTCAGCGAAGAAGTTGGGGTTGCCGAAGGTGGAGAAGACGCGCTCGCCGAACGCCTGGCGCCAGATGAACGGGTCCGGTCCGTTGCCGATGCCCGGCTTGAAGAAGGAGATGTCGAACCACTGCAGGAAACCGTAGCCCACGGTGAGCCAAGTGGCCCAGACGAGGATGCGGGTCAGCCGGGAGATGCCCGGCTCGTTGAATTCCCGGATCACGATGAGCGGCACCGTCATGTAGAAGACCCTGCGCAGGAAGAAGTCCAAAGACGAGAACGTGTACGGCGCGTGCAGGAACGAGAATATCCCGTAGGCGAAGTACGCCAGGAACGGGGCCAGGGTCACGATGTCGGTCTTGGTGAAGGCCCCCCGTCCCTCGTCGAGCAGGCGGCAGATCCAGAGCGAGAAGAGGCACACCCCCCCCATCTGCACCAGGGTGATCTTGACCTGCGCGGAATCGTAGGTGCGCAGGTAGAAGGCGTCCGAGATGAGCAGGTAGAGGATCGGGAGCCACCACACGATGGCCTTCTGCGCGAAAAGGGAGGACTGCGGCGCCCGGTCTTCGCCGGGACGGGGCTTCGGGTCCTTGGGCTTGGCCATGGAAAGTCAGCCGGGGATGGGATTCGAACCCACAACCTATCGCTTACGAAGCGATTGCTCTACCGTTGAGCTACCCCGGCGTGACGGCGATTATATGTATATTCGAAGGAATTTTCAAAGTTGAAGTTCTCACTCTTTAGGAATAAAGTCCTACCCCGGCCTAGGTCTCTCACCCCTGAACCGGACCGCCCGAAGGGCTCATCCTAGCGGTATGAGCTTCCGGGTCGTCCTCGCGTCCATCGTCTTTGCCGCCCCGGCGAGCAGCCAGGAATTCCACATCCCCGAGCGGGATATCGACGTCCCCGCGATCGGTGAGGGAGCCCCCATCCATGTCCCGACCGAGTTCTGGGAATCCGGACAGCACGGGCTGGGCGCCCTGACCCTTACCGGGAACGTGGTCCGCATCGAAGGCCCCATGGCCGCGGACTCGGACGGAGCCCCGGCCGGCGCGGCGGGGGACAAGTCCACGCACCAGAGCCAGACGTCGCTCACCCTCAAGGACGGCTCCCCGGTCAACGCCGACGAGGTCAACTACGTCGTGCTCCCGCTCAAGAAGGGCTGGAAGCACTACGAGGAGCTCAAGGGCGTGAAGCTCGGAGATTTCTGCAAGGTGACCTACAACGGCAAGACCCTGGTCGCCATCGCCGCGGACAAAGGGCCCGGCGACAGGAGCAAGTTCGGGGAAGGGTCCCTGGCCCTGCTGCGCAGCCTCGGGGTGAAGACGAACGGCAACACGGGCATCGACAGCGGAGTGATCTACGAGTTCTATCCCGGCTCCGGCTCCGGAGCCCCGGCGGATCAGACGGCCGCGCTCGCGGCCTTGAACCAGTTCGCCTCGAACATCGGCGTCACGCCGCCGGAGACCGCGGCTTCGCGGTAGGCCGCGGCCTGTAGAGGTGCGAGCAGGTCCCGTAGAACATCGCGGCTGATTCCATCACGGTCTCGGACAGCGTCGGGTGAGGGTGGATGCACCATTCCAAGTCCGAGGCCTTGGCCCCCATCTCGATGGCCAGGGCGCCCTCGCTGATGAGGTCTCCGGCCCCGTGGCCCGCGATCCCCATGCCCAGGACCTTGCCGGTCTCCGGCTCCAGGATAAGCTTCGTCACTCCGTCGGTACGGTCCAGGGCCGCGGCCCTGCCGCAGGCGGCCCAGGGGAAGCGGACCGTCTCCACCGTCACCCCCCGCGCCTCGGCCTGCGTCTGGTTCAACCCGCACCAGGCGAGCTCCGGGTCCGTGAAGGCCACGGCCGGGATAGCCTTGGGCTCGAACGTGCGGGGACGGCCCAGGACCGCCTCCACCGCCACCCGTCCCTCAGCGCTGGCCTTGTGGGCCAGCATGGGCTCTCCGGCCACGTCCCCGATGGCGAAGACCGAAGGCTCCGCGGTCCTGCGCTGGGAGTCGGTCCGGATGAAGCCGCGCTCATCGGCCAGCGCCCGCGTGTGCTCCAGCCCCAGGTCCGCGGAGTTCGGCCTGCGGCCGATGGACACCAGGACCGCGTCGTAGACCCGCTCCCGGCCTTCGGCGCTCGCGCCGTCGAACACGACGCGCACCCCGTCCGCCTCCTCGGACACGGCAACGACCTTGACCCCGAGCAGGATCTCCTGGAACCGGCTCTGCAGACGCCGCGCCACGACCGCGACCAAGTCCCTGTCCGCCCCGGGCATCAGGCCCGGGAGCATCTCGGCCACGCTCACCTTCACCCCGAGCGCCGCGTAGGCCGTCCCCATCTCCAGGCCGATGTAGCTCCCGCCGATGACCAGCAGGCTCTTGGGCACGCGCTTGAGCGCCAGGGCCGCGGTCGAATCCCACACGCGTTCGGAGAGCTTGGGCAAAAAGCCCGGCCAGACCCCGCTCGAGCCCGTGGCGATGACGGCGTTCTCGAAGCCCAAGGTCTGGCTCGAGCCGTCCTCGCCCCGGACCTCCAGGGAGCGCGCGTCGAGCAAACGCGCCCGGCCGCGGATGTAGCGGATCTTCCGCTGCCTCGTCAGCGCGCCGAGGCCTTCGGTGAGCTTCTTGACCACGCCCTCTTTCCAGCCGCGAAGCTTAGCTAGGTCCACCTCCGGCTCGCCGAAGTGAAGGCCGATGGATGCCGCGTGCTGGGCTCCGTCCAGGATCCCCGCCGCGTGCAGCAAGGCCTTCGACGGGATGCAGCCGCGGTGCAGGCAGACCCCTCCCGGGGTCGCCTCCAGGTCGATGAGAGCGGTCCCGATGCCCTGGTCCGCAGCGTAGAACGCCGCCGCATAGCCTCCCGGACCTGCGCCGACCACGGCAAGCTTCACGGTGTCCATGCTATCTCCTCCATAGAAACGCCTAACCTTGAAATATAGAAACGCCTAACCTTGAAATATAGAAACGCCTAACCTTGAAACCTCACCTATGACGGATCGAGTCGAAGTCCGCTCCGGGTCTCACGCCTACGGCCTCCAGGACGCGGACCATGCGGTCGAAGGAACTCCTGGCCGCCACCGCGGCGAAGAACCCCCTGGGTGAAAAGGCGAGCAGGGCCGGATAGCTGAAGCTCGGCAAGGGGTAGTCCGTGCCGAAGAGGAGCCTGTCGAAGAGCTCCGGATGCCGCTTGAGCATGAGCAGAGCCAGGACCCGGTTGGGCAGGCTCAAGGCCGAGGTGTCGACATAGAGGTTCGGGAACCTGCGCGCCAGGTCCAGCATCGCGCCGAAGTGCCTCTCGTAGACCACGCCGGAGGAGCAGCCGTGCGCTGCGATCACCGTCACCCCTTCCTCGAGCGCGGGCAGGAGCCTCTCCGGGTTCCCCACGGACTGGTCGCTCCCGATGAGACTGAACTCGAAGCCGATGTGGCTCAAGAGCGGCAGGCCGAGCCTGGCCAGGGCCCGGTAGAAGCCCCTCCAGCGCGGATCGGCCGGGTCGAAAGCCTGGGCGTTCGGCAGCCATTTCACGAGCGCCGCCCCATGAGCGAAGCAGCGCTCGAGCTCGTCGAGCGCGTCCTTCCTCCCGGGGTGCACCGAGACCCCGGGCAGGAGCTGGGGATGGGCGGCGGCGACCTGGAACACGTAATCGTTGGAGATGAGGACGTCCGTACGCCCTTCGTCGAGCTCCCCGGCCCCGTCGTAGACCCCGTCCATGGCCAGGACCACCGCGCCCGAGACGAGCTCCGAGGAACCCAGCCGGCGCAGGAGCTGCTCCACGTAGCGCCTGTTCGTCGTCTCGGGGTCGCTCAAGGGCAGGCCGTCCCTCAAGGCCACCCCCAGGACGGCCGGGCTGCGCCTCATGCGGCGCGACATCCGGCAGCCGTTCGTCGGCGTGGGAAGGGCCATGAGGTGGACGTGGACGTCGATCATCGGCTCAATCGCGGGGTTCCAGCTCTTTGGCCATGGCCTTCACGCGCTGCATGTCGAGCTTGCCCGAGCCCAGCATCGGGAACTCGGTCACCCGGTGGAACCCGCCCCGGTCCGGGACCCAGAGTTTGGGCAGCGCCTCGCCCAGCCCCTTGCAGAGGCCCTCCACGTCATGGTCTCCCTTATATAGGACGACCAGGCGCTCGCCCCTGCCGGGGTCCTCGACAGCGCTCACCACGAAACAGTGGTCCACGGAGCCCGAGAGCTCGTGCAGCTTCTCCTCGACTTTGATGTGCGGCACCATCTCCCCGCCCACCTTGCTGAAGCGGCTCAGCCGGTCCGTGAGGGTGACGAAGCCGTCCTCGTCGATGGAGGCCACGTCCCCGGTGACGTAGTAGCCCTCGCGCAGGACCTCCGCGGTCTTCTGCGCGTCCGCGAGGTAGCCCTTCATGACATTGGGCCCCTTCACGAGGAGGAGTCCCGCCTGGCCCGGGGGGAGCGTCTCGCCGGTCTCGGGATGGACGATCTTCATGAGGACGCCCGGCAAGGGGTGCCCGATGGTGCCCGGCTTCATGCCCCTCTGCCGCATGCCGTCCGACTCGAAATCCGGGATGTTCACGGCGGCGACCGGGGAGAGCTCGGTGCACCCGTAGCCCTCCAGGGGGAGCTTCCCGAACCTCTCCCGGAACGCCTGCGCCACGGATTCGCGCAGTTTCTCCGCGCCGACGATCACGGCCCGCAGGCTGCGCAGCTGCTCAGGGCCTATCCTGCGCATGTAGGCGAGCAGGAAGGTCGGCGTCCCCAGGAGCAGCGTGACCCCATGCCGTTCGACGAGTTCCCCGATGCGCTTCGCCTCCAGCGGGTTGTGATGGTACACGACGCCGAAGCCGCCCAGGGGAGGGAACCACAGGGAGCCCGTGAAGCCGAAGGAATGGAAGAACGGCAGGACTCCCAGCATGCGGTCGCGCCGCGTCGGCTCGAAGAGCTGTCCCATGGCCTCGATGTTCGAGAGGATGTTCGCGTGCGTGAGCTTGACGCCCTTGGGGACCCCGGTCGAGCCGCTGGTGAACATGACGGTCGCCAGGCTCTCCAAAGGCCGGAGACCGCGCCGGCCGAAGAACCTCTCCACGAGGAAGCAGGGCAGTCCCAGCATGCAGGCCGCGGTCAAAGCGGCTTCAAACCCGCCGATGCGCGCGGCCGCGTCCTCCACGAAGACCATCTCCGCGGACGCCTGCCAGCCGAGCTTCTCGAGGAACTTGCGGGAGGTCACGATGGCCGAAGCCCCCGCTCTTGCGGCGCACTGCCGGACCAGGTCCGGCGAGGAGGTGTAGTTCAGGTTCACGGGGACCTTGCCCATCAAGGATAGCCCGTAGTTGGCCAACGCTGCGGCGGCCGTGGGCGGGAGAAGCACCCCGACGGCGGAGCCGTCGGGGAGGTCGTCGTCCGTGCTGTTGTTCCCCTTCTCGGGGATCATCCTTAGAAGGTGCCTGCCCAATAGGTAGCTCTTCACCAGAGCTCCCCCCCACGTCATGTCCGCTCCGGTCGAATCCGTGATCGCGTGCCGCGAGGGATGCCGCTTCGCCTCGCGCAGGAACGCGATGGGCAGGGCCCGCCCTTCGTCCAGACGATGCCGGAAAGCCTCGGCCCCGAGGCCGAGGATGGCCTGCCGCACCTCGTGCGTGGTGCAGCCCGCCCGAAGGGGGACGCCGAAGCTGACCGTGACCGGGTACGGCAGACGCCTCGGCCACTTGAAGAAGAACCGGCCCCGCGCGAAGCTGAAGATGCTCCCCCAGACGCGGTCGAGATGCACGGGCAGGACCGGAGCCTCGAGCCCCCGCACGATGCGCTCCAAGCCCTTCTTGAACCGGAGCATCTGCCCGAGCCGGGTGATCTCGCCTTCCGCGAAGATGCAGACCAGCTCCCCCCGCGCCAGCGAGGTCCTCGCATCTACGATGGAGCGGACCATCTCGCGAGGGCTATCGCTCCCGGAGATGGGGATGCAGCCCATGACGCGGAAGAAATAGCCGACCACGGGCGCGTCGTAGAACTGACGCAGCATCAGGAAGCGCACCGGACGCTGAGACGCGGCGAAGATGATGGCGGCATCCGCGTAGGAGACGTGGTTCGCGACCAGAAGGGCCGGCCCCTTCAGGGGGATGCGGTCCGCGCCCTCCACCCGGATGGAGTAGACCATGTGCGCGAGAGGATAGAACACGAGGCGGATGAGGGCGTCCGGGAGCGTCCGGATGATGTACGCCGCCACCACGGCCGTCATGAGGGAGAACACGAGGAACACCTGCGCGGCGTGCAGCCTGAACACCGACGTGAAAGCCCACAGGAAGAGCGACGAGAGCAGCACGCCGACGAAGGAGAGCACGTTCCCGGTGGCGATGACCTTGCCGCGCTCCGCCTCAGGCGAGCGCTGCTGGACGAAGGCCTGCAAGGGCACCACGAAGCAGCCCCCGCTCGCGCCGAGCAGGAACAGGTCCGCCAGGGTGCGCCACTCGCAGCGGAACGAGAACGCCAGGTCAAGGGAGAAGACGACGAGGCCGAGGGCGCCGGCGGGGACGAGCCCGAGTTCGACGCGCCCCGCGGAGAGGCATCCGGCGGCGAAGCTGCCGGATGCGATGCCGACGGCGACCGCGGCCTGCAGAGCGCTCAGCCACCCCTCCCCGACTCCCATCATCTCCTTGCCGTAGACGAGGATGTTCATCTGGAAGGCCGCGCCCAGGAACCAGAAGTAGGCGCTCCCCACCAGGGCCAGATACACGCCGCGGGAACGGCGGATCTCGAGCAGGTTGCCCCAGGTCTGCGCGAGAAAGTTGAGCCGGAAAGGCTCCCGGCTCCCGGCAGGGGGCAGCTTCGGGACGAGCAGGCTGGCGGCCAGCCCGGCGCCCGCGGCGGCCACGAAGGTCACGGCCGCCCATCGGGGATGCCCGACCAGCAGCCCGGCGGCCATGGTGCCGAGCAGGATGCCGGCGAACGACGCCGTCTGCACGAGGCCGTTCGCGTGCGAGAGTCCGGAGTCCTCGATCATCTCCGGGAGTATGGCGAGCTTCACCGGGCTCAAGAGCGCGCTGTGGATGCCGAGCAGGGCCAGCAGGCCCAGGAGGACCGGGACGTTGAAGTACAGCAGGGCCGGGAAGGTGAAGGCCATCAGGACAACCTCGATCGCCTTGTAGAAGAGGATGAGATCCCTCTTGCCGTAGCGGTCCGTGAGGGCCCCGGCGAGACTGGAGAAGAGGATGAACGGGAGGATGAAGAGAGCCCCCGCCGCGGCGATGAGCCGGCTCGCCCGATCCGGGGGCATCGCGGCCACCGCGGCCAGGGCGAGCAGGGTCTTGAACGCGTTGTCGTTGAAGACGCCGAGGGCCTGGGACAGCAGCAGCCCGCGGAACCCGGCATCGGAAGTCCGCAGCTTGCCCGGCATCAAGGCATACCACACATGGCACGTTTAATATATCATTTAGGTCCGAATGGGCAAACCGCGCGTCATCCTCGTGACTTCGGACAAGGCTCTCGCGGAATCCCTGGGAAGATCCTGCGGGCAACGGGGGGTCGAGCTCTGTCAGGTCGCCTTCGCCAAAGAGTCCGCCGCGCACTGGAAGGCGAAGGATTCCCCCCTGGCCGGAGTGCTCGCCGATTCCCTGTCCCTGCGCGAGAAGGAGCGCCGCCACCTGCTGAGCATCCACTGCCAGCCCGGGGCCCCCAAGCTCGTGTTCCTCGACCCTCCGCAGGCGACGTACCCGACCGCGGACAAGGAGCCCGTCGTGCGCCTGCAGTGGCCGCTGGACCCGGCCTTCCTGGACATGCTCCAGCTCCTGGACAACGCGCCGGCGGTGTTCCTCGCGGATCTGACCCTCCATCTGACCGGCATGTTCCATTCCCGGCTCAAGGACGCCGGGATCGACGCCATGACCGTCGATTCCCCGGAGGCGCTCTCCCAGATCCTGAGCAACCCTACGGAAGGCGCAAGCCGCTGTCTCATCGCCCCCTGGTCCGGGGACATCTTCGAGGTCGAGACCGCGGTCACGGCGGTCCGGCAGGCGGACCCCACCGCCAGGCTGTTCATGGTGGACAGCCGCAGCCCGATCCATGCAGCGGAGCACGCCCTGCGCTACTCCAGGCCCGCCTTCCTCCCCAGACGGCTCGTCGAGATCGCCCTCGACCTGCTGCTCGGCAGGCCGACGATGGACCCGACCTGCCTGGGGCGCATCCTGCTGATGGAGGACAGCAAGGAATCCCTCGCCGAGCTCAGCGGGGACCTCATGCAGGAAGGCTACGAGGTCTGCGCCTGCGCGGACACCAAGACGACTCTCGACCGGGCCGCCCGGGACGTATTCCACCTGGCCGTGCTCAGCACGACGGTGGCCAAGAGCGGACAGGCCGCCATCGAGCTCGCGCAGAAGCTCCGCGAGATAGACCCGGAGATGCGCATCATCCTCATGGTCGAGCGCCGGCCGGAGGGCGGGGACCTGGCCTCGGTCAGCCAGGCCGTCGAAGTGGGCTTAGACGACTGCCTCCTCAAGCCCGTCGAACCCTCCCGCCTGCGCTTCTCCATACTGCGCGCCCTGGATCGCAGGCACCTCCAGATCGAGAACGCGCGTCTCCTGCGCGAGCTCAAGGCCACCCACTTCGAGCTCGAGCGCCGCTCCTCGTTCCAGACGAAGTTCTTCACCATGGTGGCCCACGACGTCAAGAACCCCCTCACGGCGGTCCGGGGCTACGCGGACATGCTCAGCATGAAGGTCAAGGAGAAGGGCCTGCTCGCGATGGTGTCCAACATCCACTCGGCCGCCGACACCCTCAACGCCCTCATCTCCGACCTCGTCGATTTCGCGGCCATCGAATCCGGCAAGCTGCGCATGAACTTCCAGGAGCTCGACCTCTCGCGCGTCCTCGGGGAAGTCATCGCGCGGGTGCAAGTGACGGCGGGCGAACGAGGCGTGCGCCTGCACGCGACGGTGCCCGAGGGCCTGCCCAAACTGCGCGGGGACGCCCTCCGGATCAGCCAGGTCATCCAGAACCTCTCCACGAACGCGATCCAGTACACGCCGAAAGGCGGCTCGGTGTTCATCCAGGCCGCGATCATGTCGGGTTCCGTCCTGATCAGCGTCCGGGACACCGGCATCGGCATCTCCAAGCAGGACCTGCCGCGCATCTTCGAGCGCTTCTTCCAGGCCCAGAACGCCCAGACCATGCGGCGCGCCGGCTTCGGCCTGGGCCTGAAGATCGCGCACGAGATCGTCCGCGCCCACGGCGGAAGCATCGGCGTGGACTCGGAGCTCGGGAAGGGCTCCACATTCCAGTTCTCCCTGCCGACGGGCTAATTTGCTATCCTCCCCCCAATGAACGCGGGCCTGTTGCTCACGGCCTGGCTGGTCTTGCCCTGCCATTCGGCGCCCAAACGGACTCCGAGGCAAAGCGCGCCTGCCGCCGCGCCGGTCGAGGAGGCGGAGCCGGCGGTCTCCCCGGACCTGAAGATGATCCAGGACCTGCAGGAGGAGATCCGCCAGGAGGCCATCAAGCTCGACGCCGCCACGGCTGAGGTGCGCAAGCTCTCGGAGTCCTACGCGGGCACTCCCGACCCGCGGACGCTCGACGCGAAGCGCAACCCCCTGCGCAGCGACATGAACGAGCGGCTCCTGGGCCTGCGGGAGATGCTGGACCGCTTCAAAGACCTGCGCAAGGGCTACCAGTTCAAGCGCGGCACCATGATCATCTCCAAGTTCCTGAGCGGGAACCAGGAGCCGGAGGTCGAGAGCGACCTCAAGGAAGTCCTGGCCCTGGACCGCTTCCCGGACGAGATCGAACGCTCGGTGAACGCGGCCCAGGCGGCGTTGAACCAGGACGCCAACGCCTACGCGGCCTCCCTGCTGAAGGTCAAGGCCGCGACCCAGAGGAAGATGCTGGTCGCCGGAGTGGCCGGCGGGGTGCTCCTCCTGGGCGCTCTCATCTTCTGGGCCGTCCGGCGCAAGCCCCCGCGGGCGCAGACCGTGGTGGGGGTCCCGGTCAAGCTCGCCACGGACACGCCGCCCGTCCCCCAACTCGGCAACCCGGCCCAGTCCCCGTCCATAACCGCCACCCCGGTCCCGACCCCCGTCCTCGGCATGAACGCGACCCCTCTTCCCCAGCCCCTGCAGGCCGGCCAGCTGCTCGGCGGAGCCTACCGGGTCGTACGAGAGCTCGCCAAGGGGACGCTCGGCAACGCCTATGAGGCGACCGAGGCTTCCGGCAACCGCAAAGTGGTGGTCAAGCGCATCCGGGACGAGTTCCACCGGAGCGAGAAGGACCTCGAGAGGTTCCTGGCCCAGGCGCGGCTGGTGGCGGGGCTCAAGCACCCCAATCTGGCGGAGGTGTATTCCGTTTTCGTGGAGAACGAGCGCGTCCACATCGCCGTCGAATTCGTCGCGGGCCCGGCCCTGAATCAGTTCCTGGAGGCCGGCAACAGGATCGCCCTGCCGTCCGTCAAGCGCGTGCTCCGGCAGGTGCTGGGAGCCCTGCAGTACGCCCACGACAAGAAAGCCATCCACGGCGACCTGACCCCGTCCAACATCCTGATCACCCGCGAGGGCGTCGTGAAGGTGACGGATTTCGGCATCGGCCTGGAGGCGCGCAAGATCGCCGCCCGCCTGTCCTGGACCGAACCCATCGGCTCGCCGGCCTACATGGCTCCGGAGCAGGAGCTGGGCAGCGTGTTCAAGGAATCCGACCTCTACTCCCTGGGCATCGTCTTCTACGAGATGATCACCGGTCGCCTGCCCTTCGAGGGCCCGAATTTCCTGGCCCAGAAGCGCGAGATGCGCTATCAGCCGCCGTCGAGGCTCGCGGCGGACATCCCGAAGGACGTGGACCTCATCATCCAGAAGGTCCTCCAACCCGAGCCCCAACGGCGCTACCACACGGCCCAGGAGTTCTGCGCCGCCATGGAGACCCTGCCCGAACCGGGAGGCCCGGCGCCGGGGTCGTCGCCGTCGCAGACTTCGCCGGGCTCTCCGGGCCCCGGGCCGCGCCCGACCGGGCATGCCTAGGACGCGGATGCGTCCTGGTCCTGAGCGGATATTGGAGATGCGTCAGCGAAGGGCTAGGCCGCGGAGCGGCCTGGTGCCGCACCGCGGATGCGGTACGGCACCGTGTCCCTCTGGAAGACGCTGGGCGCGTGTGCCGAGCGGATATGGGAGATGCGTCAGCGAGTGCGCTAGATGCGCGGCTCTCTGCCTGCTCCTGGCGTCGTGCGCCGCTCCCCGCATCCGCCCCGTGCTCGACGGCGGCGAGCCCCTGGTATCGAGCGCGCGCAGCCAGATCGGGAGGGCCTACAAGTTCGGCGGCCGCTCCCCCGCGGACGGCTTCGACTGTTCCGGGCTGGCGTGGTGGGCGCACCGAGAGCACGACATCGATATCCCTCGGAGCTCGGAGCTCCAGTACAACGGCGGATTGGAGGTGGCGCGCGAGTCCATCGCTCCCGGAGACCTCCTCTTCTTCGACATCGACAACCAGGGCCCCACGCACGTCGGCATCTACACCGGCCGAGGCACGTTCATCCACGCCCCCTCCGGGGGCCGGCGCGTGCGCGAGAGCCGGCTGGAGGACCCCTATTGGAAAGAACGTTATTTAGGGGCCAGAAGATTCCGCTAGCCGGCCTTCCTCTTTTGTTATAATAGCCGTTCCTGCATGGTTCGAAGACTCGTTTCCGAATGGCTGGCCCCTTTCGGCCGCCCCCGGTTCAAGAAGCCCCCGCAATGGGCGGAGAACCTCAAGCCGCCGCCCACGAACCTCCCGGACGTCCTGCAGGAGGAGGTGCGCCGCGGCCAGGACGCGCTCCTGAAGAAGCAGCACGCCGAAGGATACTGGTGCGCCAAGCTCCGGGCCGACACGACCCTGGAGTCGGACACCATCATGCTCCTCAATTTCCTGGGGAACGGGGACTCCCCAAAGGTCCCGAAGCTCGCCCGCTTCATCCTGGAGCATCAGGACGCCGACGGAGGCTGGCCCATCTACAAGAACGGCCCTTCCGAGCTCTCGGCCACGGTCAAGGCGTACTGGGCGCTGAAGTTCGCCCGCTACCCCGTCGGTCATCCGGCGCTCGAGAAGGCCCGCGCCTGCATCGAGCGGCTGGGCGGCATCCATCGGGTGAACACCTATTCCAAGTTCTACATGGCCGTCTTCGGGCTCTACGACTGGAGGGGCGTCCCGTCGATTCCTCCGGAGATCATGCTCTTCCCGACATGGTTCTACTTCAACATCTACGAGATGTCCTCTTGGACCCGGGCCATCGTCATCCCCCTATCGATCATCTGGGCCCATCGACCGAAGATCGTCTGCCCGGAGCACGCGCGCCTCGACGAGCTGTTCCCGGACTCCCGCCGCCACATCCCGCTCAAGGACGCCATGGCTCCCCACGGCTTCATCTCCTGGACCACCTTCTTCCTGTACTGGGACAAGGGGCTCCGGGGCATGGAAGGCCGCGGCCCCCACTGGGTCCGCACGTGGGCGCTGCGCCTCGCCGAGACCTGGGTCCTGACCCGCCTGCGCAACTCCGACGGGCTCGGCGCCATCTACCCCGGCATCGTCAACACCATCATGGCCATGCGCAGCCTGGGCTACTCGGACTCGGACCCCAGGCTCCGGGAGCAGATCCGCCAGCTCGAGCGCCTCGAGTACGACCACGGCGACAGCCTCGAGCTCGAGCCCTGCCACTCCCCGGTCTGGGACACGGCCATCGCCATGATCGCCCTCGCGGAGTCGGGGCTCGACCGCCGACACCCCGCCCTGGTGCGCGCGACCGAGTGGATCCTATCCAAGGAGATCCGCCAGCCCGGCGACTGGCGCATCAAGAACACCGCCGGTCCGGTCGGGGGCTGGGCGTTCGAGTTCAGCAACCCCTTCTACCCCGACATCGACGACACCGCCATGGTGATGCTGGCCCTGCGCCACGCGGAGCTCGGCGAACGGCTCACGCTCGCGCGCGAGAAGGCCTGCCTGCGCGGGCTCCACTGGCTGCTCTCCATGCAGTCGCGCAACGGGGGCTGGGCCGCCTTCGACAAGGACAACATGCGGTTCATCTTCACGAAGATCCCGTTCGCGGACCACAACGCCATGATCGACCCGCCGACCGCGGACGTCACCGGCCGCGTCCTGGAGTTCCTCGGCTACATCGGCTACGACGCGAGCTACGAATGCGTCCGCTCCGCGGTGGCGTTCCTGCGCAAGGAGCAGGAGGCGGACGGCTCCTGGTTCGGCCGGTGGTGCGTCAACTATATCTACGGGACCTGGCAGGTGCTGCGCGGGCTGCGCGCCGTGGGCGTGGACATGTCCGAGCCCTGGGTACAGAAGGCCGCCGATTGGCTCTCCGCCGCGGAGTTGCCCGACGGAGGCTGGGGCGAGACCTGCGCGACCTACCACGACCCGGCGCTCAAGGGCAAGGGCCCGGCGACCCCGTCGCAGACGGCCTGGGCGATCATGGGGCTGATGGCCGCGGACCGCTTCGACGATTCCGTGGAGCGCGGGATCGAGCATCTGCTCTCCACGCAGCGGGAGGACGGCACCTGGGACGAGGCCGAGTTCACGGGGACGGGATTCCCCAAGGTGTTCTACCTGGAGTACACCCTCTACCGGGACTACTTCCCGCTCATCGCCCTGGGCCTCTACCAGAACGAGCTGGCGAAGAAGATGCGGGGAGCCCCCCGGGAAGCCACGACGGTGAGCTGACCCATGCCTCTCTCCGCCCGGACCCAGCTCGACGTCTTCTCCTACATCCTGAGCCGCAGGCTGAGCGGCAACGGCCGCTACCCGCTCGTCATGATGCTCGAGCCCCTGTTCGCCTGCAACCTCGAGTGCGCCGGGTGCGGGAAGGTGCAGCAGCCCCCCGACGTCCTGCAAAAGCGCCTCTCCCCGGACGAATGCTTCGCCGCGGCCGAGGAATGCGGAGCCCCGATCGTCGCCATCGCCGGCGGCGAGCCGCTGATGCACCCGCAGATGCCGGAGATCGTCTCGGGATTCGTCTCCCGGGGCAAGAACGTCTACCTCTGCACGAACGCGATCCTGCTCGAGCGCGAGCTCGGGCGTTACTCCCCTTCCCCCAGGCTCGTCCTCAGCATCCATCTCGACGGGCCGGAAAAGGTGCATGACCGCATCGTGGGCCGGCCCGGGGTCTTCCGGACGGCGATGGCGGCCATCCGGAAGGCCAAGGCCGCGGGGTTGCGCGTGATGACGAACACCACCGTCTACCAGGGAGAGTCCTCCGAGGAGTTCCGGGCGTTCTTCGACGAGCTCGTGGCCGCCGGCATCGACGGCATGATGATCTCGCCCGGCTACCCCTACGAGGCCGCCGCGAAGCAGGACCTCTTCCTGCAGCGGGGACAGACCCAGGCCTGGTTCCGCGAGACCCTCCGGGGCTGGAGGAAGAAGGGCTGGCCCCTCAACCACAGCCCGTTCTACCTCGACTTCCTGAGGGGCGCCAGGGACTATGACTGCACGCCTTGGGGCAATCCGGTGCGGAGCATCTTCGGCTGGCAGCGTCCCTGCTATCTTCTGTCGGAAGGCGCCTACGCCGCGACCTACAAGGAGCTCCTGGAGACGACCGACTGGGGCCGCTACGGGAGGAAGTCCGGCCATCCCAAGTGCGCCCACTGCATGCTGCACTGCGGCTACGAGCCCTCCGCCGTCATCGACATGTTCTCGACGCCGGCCAAGTTCATGGAGATGCTCCTGGAACTCGCCGGCCGGGAGCCGAAGCCCTGACATGGACCTCGCCCTGGTCACGGGTGCTTCCGGCTTCGTCGGGGCGAATGTGGCCCGCGCGCTGCTGGCCAAGGGGCTGAAGGTCCGGGCGCTGATGCGTTCGACCAGCGACCAGAGGAACATCGCGGACCTGGACGTCGAGACCGCGCCCGGAGACCTGCGGGACCCGGCGTCCCTCGCGGCCGCGGCGAAGGGCTGCCGATACGTCTTCCACGTCGCGGCGGACTACCGCATCTGGGTCCCGGACCCGGAGAGCATGATCGCGTCCAACGTCCAGGGCACGGTCAACATCCTCACCGCCGCGGCCAAAGGCGGGGCCGAGCGCATCGTGTACTGCTCGAGCGTCGCCGCTATCCGCCCCGTGGACGGCGGCGTGGCGGACGAAGGCTCGCGCTACGACCGCCCGGACGACATCCCCGGAGTGTACAAGCGCTCCAAGTGGCTCGCGGAACAGGAAGCCCTCCGTCTGGCGCGCGAAGGGCTTCCGATCGTGGTGGTGAACCCGTCGGCTCCCATCGGCCCGTTCGACGTCAAGCCGACGCCGACCGGGAAGATCATCGCGGACTTCCTCAACCGGCGCATGCCCTCCTACGTGGACACGGGCCTGAACGTGGTCCATGTGGCGGATGTGGCCGAGGGCCACTGGCTCGCCGCGCTCAAGGGCCGGATCGGCGAGCGCTACATCCTCGGAGGGGAGAACCTGACGCTCAAGCAGATCCTCGACGCCCTCGCCGAGGAGACCGGGCTGCCGGCGCCGCGCTTTAAGACGCCTTTCGCCCTGGCCTTCGCCGTGGGCCTGCTCGACACGGCGCGCCTGAGGCTCTTCGGCGGCGAGCCCGTGGCTCCCCTGGACGCCGTCCGCATGGCCCGCCACCGGATGTTCTATTCGCCGCAAAAGGCCGTCCGGGAGCTGGGCCTGCCCAGGACGCCGGCGCGGACAGCTCTCCGCGACGCGGTACGCTGGTTCTGCGAGAACGGGTATGCCCCGCGGCATCCGCGCTGGCAGGAGGGCGCTTGCCTCCGCACGTCCTGATCGCCACCGCGACCCCTTGGGAATCCCGGCCGCTCGCCGCCGCTCTGGGTCTGGAGGAGGCCTCGCGTGCGCCCCACGCCGATCCCGACGGGGCGCAGCACCTCGGCGCCTCCGCGCCGAGGCCGAACGGCGTCCGGCTCTGGAAGGGCCGCTTCGCCGGGAAGGACATCTTCCTGGTCGAGACCGGCATGGGCCCCGCAGCCGCGGCCGGCACCCTGGCCACGTTCGAGGAGGACATCCGCCCTGGGATGGTCCTGAGCGCGGGCTTCGCCGGGGCGCTCCAGCGGGGTCTCTCCACCGGGCTCATCGTGGCGGACCTGCACGCCGCCGGCCATCGCCACGCGCGCGCCCTGAGGCTGGCGGAGGAGTCCTGCGCCGCCACGCTGCGGGTCGGGCGCGTGGCCACGAGCGACTCCGTGCTCTGCGACCCGGCCGAGAAAAGCCGCCTGGGAGCCGAGACGGGCGCGCTCGCGGTGGACATGGAGAGCGCGACCGTGGGGACCTGGGCCGGGGAGAAGGGCTCCTCCTTCGTGGCCGTGCGGGCCATCCTGGACCGGATCGACCAACGCCTGCCGCGGAGCGCTCCGGCGAGCGCCTCGGCCGCGGACCTCGCGCGCTACGCCCTCTCGCACCTGCGGGACATCCCCTTGCTCATCCGCCTCGCCTTCGCCCAGCGCACGGCCATGCGCGAGCTGACCGATTTCCTGCGCAGCTTCCTGGAGGAGTCCCCATGAGAACCGGCCTCGCCGCATACATCTTTGAGCGGGCGCTCATGGTGGAGCGCGAGCTCCGGCGCCTCCTGGAGCGGCGCGGCCCCGCGGCCATCTCGTTTTTGGCGCCGGTCCCCGCGCCCCTGCGCAAGGCCATGCGCTATTCCCTGCTCGCGGGCGGCAAACGCCTGCGGCCCATCCTGACCATGGCGGCGGCGGAATGCTGCGGCCTGAGCGGCCTCAAGGCTCTCAGGGCCGGGTGCGCCCTGGAGATGATCCACACCTACTCCCTGATCCACGACGACCTGCCGGCCATGGACGACGACGACCTCCGCAGGGGACGTCCCACCAGCCACAAGGTGTTCGGCGAAGCCATGGCCATCCTCGCGGGAGACGGCCTGCTCACCCTCGCTTTCGAGCTCGCCGCCGAGAACGCTTCCGGACTCCGCCTGCCGGGGAAGGCGACGGCCGAGCTCATCCGAGTCATCGCGGAGGGAGCGGGGTGGCGCGGCATGGTGGGAGGCCAGGTCGCGGATCTTTCGGCCCAGGGGGCCCCGTTCGCGAACGGCCGCAAGGCCCGCGCGGCCAAGCTCCTGGAATACGTCCACATCCACAAGACCTCGGCCCTCATCACGGCCAGCCTGGAGGCCGGGGCCGTCCTGGCCCAGGCCTCGAGCGCGCAGCGACGGGCCCTGCGGGAGTACGGCCGGGGCCTCGGCCTCGCGTTCCAGATCGCGGACGACGTCCTGGACCGGGTCGGCGACAAGAAGAAGCTGGGCAAGCGGGGCTCGGACCTGGACAACCAGAAGCTGACCTACCCCGAGCTCTACGGCGTCGAGGGCGCGCGCGAACGCGCCCGCCGCACGGCAGAGGCCGCCCGGTCCCGGCTCAAGGCGTTCGGGGGCTCGGCTTGGCCCCTGCGGGAGCTGGCCTCCTACGTGGTCGAACGCGACCGATAAATAGGTATACTACGCGCCATGCAACAAGGGAAATGGCTGACCCCGCGCCATCCGAACCGGGAGGTCTTCGAAAAGGACTATCCGAAGATCGACATGGACGCGCTCGAGGTCTACTGCCCCGGATGCAAGGCTGTGGTGAGGCTCGGACGGAAATCCCTCGGCGGGAGGATCGGCGGATGGTGCGTCAAGTGCAACCGGGCGGTGGCCCCGTAGACCGCCTGGACCTCTGATGGCGACCCTGGCCCGTTGGACCGCCCTCTTCAAGAGACTGGGAGCCCGGGGTTCCCCCGAGAGCGTTTACGCCCAGCTGGCCGGGGCCTACGGGGCCCCCGAACGCGTCTACCACACGTTCTGGCACGTGGGCCACTGCCTCGACGAGTTCGACAAGGCCCGTTCCCTGGCCGCCCGTCCCGACGAAGTCGACCTCGCGCTCTGGTACCACGACTTCATCTGCGATCCCCGGGAGAAGGACGCGATCAACGTGGAGCGCAGCGCGGACGCCGCGGCGCAGGCGGCGCGCTCCATGGGGCTGGCGGACGGCTTGGCCGAACGCGTCCGGGGTCTCGTGCTCGTGACCAAGCACACCGGGTCCGCGCCCGACCCCGACTCTGGCCTGGTGGCGGACTCCGACATGGCCCTTCTGGGCTGGTCCGAGGAGACCTTCGCGGACTCCTATGCGCGGGTGCGCGCGGAGCGCCGCTGGCTGGAGGAGAAGCTCTTCCTCGAGAGCCACAAGCGCTTCTGCAAGAACCTCCTCGCCCGTCCCGCCATCTACCTCACGGAGTTCTTCCGCCAGCGCTACGAGGCCAAGGCCCGGGAGAACCTCGAGCGCGAGCTCAGGCGCCTCGCCTAGGCCGGATCGCCTCGTAGAGCACGATCCCCGCAGTGGTGGAGAGATTCAGCGACCGTATCTTGTCCGAGTGCGGGACCCTGTAGAGCCTGTCCGCGTAACGCCGCCGCAGTTCCTGCGGCAGCCCTACGGACTCCCTGCCGAAGACCAGGTAGGAATCCGGCGTGAACGGGGCGTCCCAGAAGAGCCTCCCGGCTTCGGCCGAGAAGAAGAGCAGGCGCGGCTCGCCCGGGCAGGACGCGAGGAAGGAGTCGAAATCCGCGTGCACGCGCAGGTCCAGCAGGGGCCAGTAGTCCAGACCGGAACGACGGATCTGCGCGCAGTCCAAAGAGAAGCCGAGCTTGCCCACCAGGTGAAGGGTGGTCCCGGTGCCCACGCAAGTCCGGCCGATGTTGCCGGTGTTGAAGTGGATCTCCGGCTCGATGAGGACGACGTTCATCGCAGCGGGACGCAGCGGTAGATGTAGAGGTGCTGCGCTCCCCCCTCGAAGTGCATGAAGCCCGGCACCGCCCCGGGCGCGCACCAGCGGGTCTGCACGAACTCCCGCATCTCGGGGAAATCCCACAGGCTGGAGTAGTTCCCGATGTGGTGGAAGATCATGAAGGCGGGGCGCGCGCGGCCCAGGGCTTGGGTCAGCTCGCGGATGTCCGTGAACCCGGACTGGAACCGGTTCGGGTTCGTGTCCGCCATGTCGAGCGCGACCCTTCTGCCGCTCAAGAGCGCGATGAGCGGAGTGGAGTAATCGTCGCCGAAGAGCGTGTCCTCCGGCTTGGAGGAGGCGGTGATGAACGAGACGGCGTTGTCGATCCGGCGCACCTCATACGCGGCCACGCTGTCCTTGTACTCGCGGTAGTGGGAGAAGATGGAAAGGATCACCGCGAACGACAGGAAAGCGGCCTTCCGGAGACGCCCCATGTCCTTGGCCGAATCCATGAGCGCGCACGCGGCCATGGCCGAGAGCGCGGGCATGAGCATCATGAGGTAGTAGTTGAACACCCCTTTCGTGCACAGCAGGAACGCCAGGTAGACCCCGGACAGCGCGGCGGGCAGAGCCAGCCTCCTGCGCTCGGATGAGAACAGGGAGCCGACCGCGAAGAAAAGCGGCAGGATGTCGTGCTTCGCCGCTTCGCTCAGCACCGCCAGCTTCCGGGCCCAGGCGTCGCTGATGCCGCGCAGGCGCGCGTGGTAGGCGAAGACATCGGCGTAGAACGCCCCTCCGGCGGAGGCGAGGAGCGCCAGCTCCCCCGCCCCGAACATCAGGGTGGTCCCGAGAGCGAAGCGCAGTCCCGTCCGCCGGTCCCGCCGGAGGAGGAAGGCGCCCAGCGCCAGGACCAGGATCGCGGGGTGCAGCCGGGTCAGCAAGGACAGGCCCATGACCAGCCCCGCCGCGAAGGGGCGTCCCCGCTGCAGCAGCAGGCACGAGAACGCGAAGAGGCACAGGCAGAGCTCCAGGCCCAGGTTGTAGGTGCTCACGTGCAGGATGTTGTGGGAGAAGAGGAAGAGCGCGCTCGCGAGCACCCCGTGCGCGGGCCGGAACTCCTTCTTCATGGAGAGGAACAGGGACAGGGCGGTGAGCGAGGCGCAGGCCGCGGAGACCCACTTGAGCACGAGGAACCGGAAGCCGAAGAGCTTGAACAGGAGCGCGTAGACGTAGAGCTGCAGGGGCTGATGCGCGAAGAAGAAATCCCGGTAAGGCAGCTTCCCCTCCGACACGAGCTTCCCGTAGTAGAAATACAGGTTCTCATCCCCGCTGCAGAACACCATGTCCGTGCGCTTGATGAGCAGGAAGCACGCCAGGCAGACGCCGAAGCCCGCCCATGGGGCCAGGGAGCGCCGATCCAGATTCATCGGATGGGGGGCTAGGGAGCCCTGGGCGCCGGAGCGCCCCAGACCTCGCTCTTGAGGATCCAGCCGGAGGCCTCGCTCAGGTCCGAGACCTCAAGCCACTCGTCCTTCTCCGCGAACACGCGCAGGGAGTAGCCGCGCTCCAGGATCCACTCGGTCTTGCCGCCCGGGGCCTTGCGCAGCGGGGCCCCTTTCCGGGGAGAGACCATCACGGTGGGGACGCTGCCGAGCGTCTCCTTGGCCATCCAGCCCTCGTCGCCGTCGAGGTCGCGGACCTTGACCCAGCGGCCCTGATACGCCACGACCTCCACGGGCATGAGCTTCCATACGTACCACAGGATGGGGGCTTTTTTGTCCGGGCTCTCGCGCACGTTCGCCCGCGGGGTCTTGACGCTGAGGAACTCCGGACCCGCCACGAGAGGCCCGGCGGATGCGGGGAGAGCCGCGAAGAACGCGGCGAGGAGCGCGAGTCTCATCTGCATCATCATAGTTTTTGCGGCCGATGACTTTCAACTCTGGCCGACATGTGGACGCTCGCAGCAGGGTCGTTTGCGGCTGTCGATAGGCTGCCGCCCCAGGTCTTGCAATCCCGGCGTGCGTGACTTATAATTCATGTAATGAATAATAGTCATTCATGCGAGGAATCATCTTTTCTCCCCCGCTGGCTTGCGCCGGCGTTGGGTCGGGCCGTCGCCGACCATCCGGTCGTGGCGCTCACCGGGGCTCGCCAAGTCGGCAAGAGCACCCTCTTGGAGCACGCGGAACCGACCAAGCATTGGAAGTACGTCACCTTCGACAATTCGGATGCCATGAAGCAGGGAGAACGAGACCCTGCGGGCCTGTGGGCCGGGACGGACCGCGTTATCTTGGACGAGGTGCAGCGGTTGCCCGGCATCCTTTCCGCGGTCAAGCAGTCCATTGACGAACACCCGCGCAAGATGCATTTCGTTCTTTCAGGCTCAGCCAACCTTCTCTTGATGCGGCAGGTTTCCGAAAGTCTCGCCGGAAGGGCGGTCTGTCTCACGCTCCTGCCCATGACACTCGGGGAGATGCACAAGAAGCCTCTTCCGGGCTTGCTTGAGGCCGTCTTGGAGGGGCACTTCCCGAAGGAAGAACGACTAGCGGCCGCGGCCGACGATCCTATTTCCGCGATCTCCAAGGGATTCATGCCCGGACTTCTCGCTCTCCCCTCGGCGGAGAGCCGGACCCGCTGGTGGGAAGGGTATGCCGCGACCTATCTTGAGCGCGACCTTAGACGACTCTCCCAGGTGGAGTCACTGTCCGACTATCGCACCGTCATGGAGGTGCTGGCCCTGCGTGCCGGGCAGGTGGTCAACCAGACCGAGGTAGCCCGGGACTCCCACGTCTCCCAGCCGACGGTGCACCGCTACCTCAACCTATTGGAAACGACTTGCCTCATCGACAGGCTCCCGGCTTTCGCCCGCAACCGGACCAAGCGCTTGATCAAAGCACCCAAGCTCCACTGGGTGGACCCGGCCCTGGCTGCCTATCTCGGGGGTCTGCACGACGAGGCCTCCATCAAGGCCGCGCGGGAGGCCGGGGCGCTATTCGAGAACCTCGTCTTCCATCACTTGAAGGTGCTGGCCGGGATGTTCACTCCCAAGCTGCGTCTTTATTATTGGCGCACGATGAAGGGCAAAGAGGTGGACTTCGTGCTGGAGCGGGGCCGGAAAATCATCGCCGTTGAGGTCAAGCTGAGCAGTTCCCCCCGGTACGCGGACTGCGAAGGATTGGAAGCTTTCCTTAAGGATCATCCCGAAGCCAGCGGCGGGATCCTCATACACACAGGCAAGGATATCGTGCGGATGGGAACAAAAACCATCGCCCTGCCATGGACGACCATCGCTGGGGCTAGGCCTTAGGTACTATCCGCGCTGGGCCCTCCGTCCTTCGTCCCGACAGGCCTTCTTTCCCTCGCGGGAGCGGTGCTTGCGGCCCATACTCATGGTAACCCGGAGGTGGTGGCGATGCGGGACTTCGCATCGATGGTCTTTATCTTGACGCTCTCTGCTTCACTCGCCCACGCGGCGGGCCCCGTCGCCCGCCAGCTCTGGCTGGCTTCGGGCGCTGACCCGATCCCGGCCGCGGGCGCCCCGGTCGCCGGGAGCGAGACCCCGGCGCAGCAGGACCCGAACGCGGTCCTGGGACTGTTCCAGGGCGCCGACGACACCCTTTTCTGGTTCATGAAGGACGCGGGGCTCAACTCCAGGTCCGTGTCCCAGCAGCTGGCCCAGGGCAAGCAGGGGCAGCGCAACGTGGGGACCATGCTGCGCGACATCCAGGGAGGCTGGCTCATCCTGCGCGACCCCATCAAGGACGTCCCTCACTACACCTTCCTCGACCCCAAGGACAAGAAGGTGTACTACATCCCGCTGGAGTCCGTCGCCGTTGGGGACAAGACCCTCAGACTCAACGCCCTGGGCAAGGATTCCGTGCAGAGCGACCAGCTCTTCGTATCCTACGGGGATGCCAAGGACGGGCCCCTCGTGTTCCAGCAGCTCCAGCCGGACGTGAAGGCCGTGGACAAGACCCTGGCCGTGTTCGACCATAAGGGGGGCAAGCTCACGGAAGGCATCCTTTTCGACGCGGAGTTCCTCAAGAAGGAAGGCCCCCGGGTGTTCGAGCCCGTCAAGGCCGCGCTCACCAAGAAGGAGGGAGATTCCCCCTCCGCGCTGGAGAAGATGGAGAAGTTCCTCAAGGAGAAGCCGGACCGCTCCATCCTGGTATCTCCCGCCGGAGCCGACGGCTTTCTCTTCAAGCAGCGCGAGGGAGAGAAGGAGACGCTCTACGTGTACGTGAAAGGGGACTCGGTCAAGGAATTTCCAGTGCGCTGAACCCCTCCATCCGAAAAAGCCGGCGCACGCAAGCTCCCCCGGTCGAAAGGCCGGGGGACTTGTTTGGCTCGGGAGGGCTTATTGCTTCCTGCAGACCAAGAGCTGGATGTACGGGGCGTTGGTGCTGGTGCCTGTGCCCGCGTTGTTGATGGAGAGGGCGGGCATGTAGCCGCCCTGGGGGTCCCCGGACGTGGAACAGGTCGGGATGCCGCCGGAGTCCGGGTCGACGTCGCCGGTAGGGGTGTGGGCGCCGCCGTCGGAGAGCGTGCAGGACGGGGTCCCCATGGAGACCGAATTGAGGCCGACCGTGCCGGAGATATCGTGAGCACCTCCGCTAGCCACGGTGACTCCCGAGATGGTTGGCGAACTATAAACGGCGGTGGTATTTGATCCACGAGCTTGCGTAGGAGAAGCCGTATAGTTGTATGCATACGGCGGAGACCCATCCATGACAACCCCGTGTGTATGACTATCGTTCGCGATACCATGCGCATGTGTGCCGCCGCTGTCGCACGTGAACGAGTGGCCATGGTTGGCGGAGCAGCTCAAGGGATGGGTATGCGTCCCCATCGCGTTCCCCGTGAAGGTGTGGCCGTGCGTCGGACTGTTCAGCTCGCTGCAGCCCACGGGGTGCGTATGGTCCGCCACGGAAGCGCCGTTATAGGTGTGGTTGTGGATGCCCAGGAGCCTGTCCTCCCCGTCGGTCAAGGCTATCCCCTGCTGAAGCCCAGGCGAGCCGGCGATCAGGCCCATGATGTAGCGGCCGTCGGCGCCGCTGAACGCCTCCCACCCGTCCGGGCACACGGTCCCGGAAGTGAACGAGATGGCGCCCGCGGGGATGAGGTCGCTCCCCCCCTCCTGGAGCTTGCCGCTCGCGCTGAGGTCGCCGACGACGTCCACTGTCGTCGCCGGAGCGTTGGTGCCGATGCCCACCCTATTGTTCCAGTGGTCCACATAGAACGTATGATCATCCGCATCGAAATCGATGTAGTTCCCCCCATTCGGCGACGCGACAGTCCAGGGGCCGCCCAGCGCGTTGTCGTTATCGTATACGTAGGACCCCAGCACGCCCTCATCACCCAGGCTCATGCCCGCAGCGGCGTCTTCGCAGAACTGCGCCGCGAGGTACACGTCGAATCCTCTGGGGAACAAAGTCCCGGCCAACGCGCAGTCAGCCCCGTCCTTGTCGAGGTAATCGGCAGCCTCCGCGCTCCCGGACACATTGATGGGCCACTCATCCGTCGGATGAACGAACACGTTGGTGCCGTCCCTGTTCACGGCCTCGAAATTGTCCCTGGCGCCGTCCGCCGTGCCCGCCCCAGTCCCGCCCTGATCGATGGCGAGAGGGTTGTTCGGCAGGAGCATGGCGCCGGCCTGCATGTCTCCCTGCACGTCGAGAGCCTGGAGCGGGTTCTTGTTCACCCCTACCCAAGCGGACGTTTCGTGCACCCGCAGGATGTCCGCCCCCTGGGCTCCCAGGTGGAGCTGGTGCGCGCCGAAAGTCCCCACCGTGCCCACACTGCCCACGGCCCGCGCGAACAGGACGTCCGCGTTGGCGGCCTGCAGACGCAGCTCCGGGGTCGAGGCATGGCTCAACGACAAGGGGGCGCCCACGATGTGGAGGGGATAGGCCGGGGTCGTCGTGCTGATCCCGACCCTGCCTTCGCTGAGCGCGGTGAGCCATCCCTCCCCCACCTTGAATATCTGCGTCGGGATCGCGGTGGTGGCCACGCTGACCACGGTGAACGAGCTCTGCCCGCCGGTCTGGAAGATCGAGCCGTTCACCCTGGTGTTCCCTTCCACGAAGAGGTCCGGGGCCGCGCTGCCCGCGGTCACGCCCGCGCCGAGCTGGACGTCTCCCGGCGTGACCTTCAGGGTCATGCCCGCGGGGTCCGTGGTCCCTATCCCCATCCGGCCGTTCGAGTCCACGCGAAGGCTCTCCCCCCCGTCGGTGGTCATCGCCAGGCTGTCCGCGGCCGGGGCGAAGAACCCGGTATCGGCATCTTCGCCGAAGAACAGGGACGGCGAGCCGGCGCTGCCCGCGGCCATGGTCTCGATCCTGGACGCGCGCAGGACGCCGATCAGGTGCAGGGGGACCAGGGGGTTCGATGTCCTGATCCCCGTGTCGCCGTTGGCCAGGATGCGTACGCGCTCGACCTCGTTCGGGGCCAGGATCAGGGGTGAGGTGATCTGAGTGCCCACGCGTCCCACCGAGGGTCCATACCCCAAGAGCATCACGTTCCCGCCGCGCCTGAGCATCATCTGAGGCTGCGACGCGTGGCTCACGACGACTAAGGGCGCCAGGGTCCCGGACGACACATGCAGCCTGGCTTCGGGAGCGGACGTGCCGATGCCCACGTCCCCGGCCTGGGTGATGCGCACGCGCTCGCCCAAGGCGCCGACGGAGCGCGTGTGCAGGGTCATATAGGTCCCGGGGAAGGGGGCGGGATCCGTATTCCGCACCTCCAAGGCCGCGTAGCTCCCGGGATCGTTGTCCGCCTCGAAATCGAACAGGACGCGCATGCCCGCGCCCGCGGCGTCCGTGGGATTGAAGAGCTCCATCGCCCCGGCCGACACCGAGGATGAGACCGTCAGCCTGGAATAGGAGCCCTGCGTGCCGATGCCCACGTTGCCCGTGGCCGAGGAGGCGTATAAGGCCATCAGGCCAGACGAAGTCTTGACAGTCAACCCCCCGTCCATGATGTCCAGCGTGCCCTCCACGGTCTCGGCCACCCTGGCGTAGGGGACCGCGCGCAAGGGATCCCTCGGGCTTAAAGCCACGTATTCCACCGAGACCTCGAGGTACCTCTGGCCCGCGCCCCTGAGCGCGGAGTACGGGATGTCCAGGATGGTGCCGAAGACGCCCTTCTTCACGTCCAGGACCATCTCCCCGCTGTCCCAGTAGAGCGTCTCGTCCGGGTCGGGGCGGGGGGTGTCGTAGAGCTTGAAGCGCAGCAGGCGCTGGCCGTTGACCACGGCGCCCTGCTCCTCGAGGCGGCCCTGGTAGTTGACGCCGGAGGGGACGGAGCTGGAGATCCAGGTGGCCGGGGCGTACTGCGCCGCAGCCGGAGCGGCGAGCAGCCCCAGGAGGCATGCGGCCCCCAGGACCACGGAGTTGCCTCGCCCCTTCAGTTCTTCTGGCATACGATCAGCTGGATGTACGGCGCGTTCGTGCCCGCCACAGAGCCGTAGTCGGAGATGCTCCCTCCTGGGGTATGGCTCCCGGCCCCGGTCGTGCTGCAGGAAGGCGTCCCTGCGCTGGCATTGCCGATCGTCCCGGTCGGAGTGTGGTCACCGCCGCCGGTCGTGCTGCAGCTGGGGTTGGGGATCGTACTGCCGACGGTCCCCGTGTGCGTATGATCGGAACCGGTGGTCGTGATGGAGATGCCCGTCGCAGCCGCGGCTGACCAGGCGGTGGTCCCTGGGCCTGTCGGGAAGTAGTCGTTCCCGCCTTCGACGACCTGCCCGCCGCCGATGCCGTGGGAATGCGTCGGGTCGTTCACCCCGTGGGTATGGTCGCTTCCCGTCGTATCCCCCGTGAAGGCGTGCGTATGATCCGGCAGGGCGGAGCAGTTGATGCTGTGGCCGTGGGTGCCGGCCGGGTCCCCGGAGAATGTATGCGCGTGGCCCGAGAGTTCGGTGCAGGAGACGGCGTGGGTATGGTCGGGCACGGCCGTGCCTGTGAAGGAATGGCTGTGCTGTCCGGTGGCCCGGCTCTCGCCGTCGCTGGTGAAGGCGCTGCCCACGACCACTCCCGTGGACGCCACACGGCCCACGATGTACCTCCCCTTGGCCGGGGTGAACTCGCTCCACCCCGCCGGACAGGACCCCAGGTTGAAGAACATCACCATCCCCGTGGGGACGATGTCGGCCCCCCCCTGCTTCAATTTCCCGCTCGCGTTCACGCTCCCCTGCACCGTGAGCTCGGCCGTGGGGCTGGTGTTGCCGACGCCGACCTTGTTCGCAGTCACGTCGATGAAGAAGGTGCCGGCGTCGAAGTCGATGTTGCTCGCCGCCGAGGTCACGGTCCACGGGGACCCCAAGGCGTTGTCGTTGTCGTAGATCGCCTGCTCCACGCTGCCCTCCACGTTGTCCACGGGGTTCAGGCAGTCCACGGCGTTCCCATATTGGTCCACCCCTTTCGGGAAAAGCCCCGAGGCGCAGACCGTCGGAGCGACGGCCAGGCGCGTGGCCACGTCCACGCTGCCCGAGATGTTGATGGGCCAGGTCGTGCCGGGCGTCACCTCCAGCCCGTACCTGTCCGCGAGGTCCAGCGCGTTGCGCGCCCCCAACGCCGTATCCGCGCTCGTGCCCCCATTGGCCACGCTCAACTTCGTCGTGAGGGTCAGACTCCCGTCCACCTGCGCGCTCCCGTTCACGTGCAGCGGGGCCTGCGGGTCCGTGGTGCCGATGCCGACCCTGTTCGTGGCGGCGGTGATCCGCACCCTTTCCGTGTCGTTCGTGGCGAGCACCAGGTCGCCGGCGCCGGCCGCTGTCCCGATCTTCCCCGCCGAGCTCGCATATTGGAGAGCCAGACGGTCCGTGGAGCCGACCCGGAGCATGATCTGCGGGTTGGCGGCATGGTCGAGGGACAAGCCCGGCACCACCGCGGCCTGGATGTCCAGGGGGAAGGCCGGGTTCGTGGTGCCGATGCCCACCCTGCCGCTCTCCAGCACCGTGAGCGTGCCAGCGCCCACCTTGAAGAGCTGGTCCAAGATGGTCTGAGTGGAGACGCCCAGCCGCTCGAAGCTGCTCGCCCCGATGTTGATGGTGTCGCCGCCGATGACCAGATTGCCCTGTACGAACAGGTCCGGGTCGAGGGTCGTCTGTTCGGCGGGCACGACCATCCCCCCGACCATCACGTCCCCGCCCGTCACCCTCAGGCGCATGCCGTTGGCGTTCAAGTCGGTGCCGATGGCGACCTGCCCCGAGGCGTCGATGCGCACGCGCTCGGCCCCGGCCGTCACGATGCCGATCTGGTTGTCGTTGGGGTGATAGAACCCGGTGTTCATGTCCGCGTCCGCGGCGCCGCCCAGCACGATGGCCGGGCCTCCGACGGTCCCGCCGGCCGTTGTCTCGATGACGTCGGTGTTCCTGAAGGCGCCGGCCACGTGCAGGCTCGTCTGCGGGTCCGAGGTCCCGATGCCCACGTTGCCGTTGGACTTCACGCGCAGGCGTTCGGTCCATTCGGTCTCGAGCACCAGGTCCGTGGAGTTCCCCGTGGTGATGCGGCCCGCCGTCGCGTCGTGCTCGACCACGAGCATGGACGAGCCCGCCACCTGGAACTGGAGCCGGGGGTTGTTGGAGTGGCTCAAGACCATGCCCGGCACCCCCCCCGCGTCCGGGGCCTTCACCTCGAGCGAAGCCGACGGGTCCGTGGTCCCGATGCCCACGTTCCCGCCGCCCGCGACCCGCATCCGCTCCGTCGGCGGGTCCCACGACGGGTTCGCCGAGGAGCGCGTGTAGAGCGCGAGGTGCGTGGTCCCGGTCCCGTCCGTCCGGGCCGCTTCAAGGGCGGCGTGCTGGTACGCATTCCCGCCGGGGTCGAAGTTGAAGACGAGCCTCTGCCCCGTGCCGGCCGCGGCGTTGGGGTTGGCGAGTTCCAGGCCCGACGCGATCCCGCTCGGCACCGAGGAGGAGACGCTCAGCGTCGCGTTGGGGGCGGTGGTGCCGATGCCCACGCGCGCCGTGATGGAGGAGACGTGCAGGACGACACCGCCCGCGTTCTGGATGATGAGCCCGCCCGTGGAGATGTCGATGGTCCCCTCCACGGTCTGCGCCACCTTGGCGTACGGGACGCTCAGCAGCGGATCCCTGGGCACCAAGACCACGTCCTCCACCATGACCTCCAGGAACTTCCGGCTCGAGCCCACCAGCGCGCGCAAGGGGATATCCAGGGAGACCCCGAAGATGCCTTGCGTGAAAGTCACGTTCCTCTTCCCGTCGTCGCTGTCCCCGTCCAACGGCCAGAGGAGCGCCCCTCCCGTGCGGGCGTTGTAGAGCTTGAACCTCATGTTCTTCGTGCCGATGACCGGGACTCCGTTCAACTCGAGCCGGCCCTGGTAGCCGACCCCGCCCGGGACGGTCCCGGGCTGCGCCGTCTCCTGGAGGGTGTACTGCGCCCAGAGCGGGCCTCCGGCGCACATGCAGAGGGCCCACGCGCCCAGGAACATGAGTCTCAATGAAGGGTTCATGACTCTCCTCCGCCCGCTCATCGTATCAAATCATAGATGTACGGCGTCTCGGCCTCCGCCCGCTTGCCTCCGCCGAAGGACAGCGTGAAGCCGAAGCGATGGGACTGCTCGAGCTTGCCCAGGTCCACGAAAGAGTAATCGATGGAGATCTCCGGCCACCATTCGGCCGTGAACCCCCTGCTCAGGGACGTGAAGCCCACTCCCGCCGTGAGGCCCATGCCCGTGTCCTGGTCCTGCCGGTAGCCGACGCGCACCCCGAACTCGCGGACGATCTTGAGCTCCACTCCCAGCAGGGCGTACGGCATGTCGTCGTTGGGAAGGACGGCGTCGAGCGCCGCGTTCAGGCGCATGTCCTCGAACGGGTGCGGCAAAGGGGAGTTCCGGGAAACGCCGACGTTCAGGCTCTGGGGCAGGGGGAACGCCTCATCGATGAACTTCATGTTCTGCCCGGCGTTGCGGACCGCGGCGCCCAGCCGGTACTCGGTCTCGTACTCCATCTGGCGGCCGAAGCGCGCGAGCACCCCCCCGTCGAACGCGATCGCGGTGGCGCTGTAGGCGTCCAGCGTGGACCGGATGTACTTGACCGCGACGCCGGCCGAAAGCCCGCGCTTCTTGCCCACCTCTTTGGAGTAGGCGAAGGTCACGCACTCGTCCTGGGCCTTCACGTCTCCGATGACGGCGTCGGTCTCATCATACGCCTGGAAAGGGGAGACCACCAGCATGTTGACGCTGGCCGCGAACGTGCCCAGCTTCTCCGTGGGCAGGGCATAGCCCGCCCATTCCTGGCGGACCCCGGTGTAGAGGGCATGGTGCATGAACGCCAGCTGCTGCCGCTGCAGCGTGCCCAGACCGGCGGGGTTGTAGTGGATGGCGAAGAGATCGTCCGCCAAGCCCGTGAACGCGCCCGCCATGGCCGCGGGCCGGGGTCCCACCCCCACCTTGAGGAAATTCGCCGTGGAGCTTCCGGGCGCGCGCTTAGCCAGGGCGGCGGGAGGCGCCCAGAGCAAGGACACGACGACGAGAACGGCGGCGAAGCGGCTCATCCGGCAATAAGCCTATTTTATGACCATGAACTTCCCCGTCTTCGACTGCCCCTCCGACGATTCGATGGTCCAGAGGTAGACGCCGCTCGCCAGCGGCTGCCCCCCCAGATTCTCCACGGGAGACCAGGGCATCTTGTCCGTGGCATCGTCTTTCACGAGTTCCTTCACCATCTCGCCCGAAAGGGTGTACACCCGGATCGTGCATTGGGACGTCAACTGCGTGAAAGTGGCTTTCGTGTGGCCGCGCGAGGGGACGAACGGGTTCGGATAGATGTGCGCCTTCTCCAGGTCCGAGGTCGGGGTCGGCCCGGAGCCCACGATCCCCGGACCCAGGACGTAGCCGGCGCCCTCCATCTTGGACGCGCTGCTCGTCCCGAGGGAATCCACCACGCTCTTCCCGCTCCCCTCGAGAGCGTACTCGCCTCCCCCGGCCGTGAAGGCGGAGTTGGGGATGGTCCAAGACTCGCCCACCATGACCGCGTCCCCGACCGGCGGCTCGAAAGAAGCCGGGGACTGGACGCCATCGGGGATGGAATATCCTTCGCTCGCTAAAAGCGCCCAGGAACGCGCGGGCGCGCACACGAAGATAAATATAAATGCGACGGAAGTCCATCTCCTGGACACAGGTCCCCCCCGGGAAACGTCTACCGACTCGTGATAGAATGGGCCAAGTAGATGGAAAATTCAAGTACACTATTGTTACAACATTACGACTAAATCATGACGAAGATTTGTTATAATCTATCAGGCTTTATTACCTAAGGAAGCGCCATGACCACAAAAACGAAGACCACTGCGGATGAACTCCTCGCTGAGGTGCTGCAGGACAAGCCCTCGAAAGAGGGATCCGAAAAAGAGGACATCGACCTGAACCGGATGACCCGGCGGGCCCCCCCATCCCGCGGCCTTTGCCGCCGCTGCGGGCAGAACAAGCCGATCAACCGCCTCATGCTCTGCTATCCCTGCTGGGTCAAGACCAACCTCGAGGAGCACGGCTGGCGCGAGGGCATGCCCCACCCCGAATGGTGCCAGTGCGAAGGGGTCGGCGGCCACCCCGAACGCCGCAGCGCCGGTAATTGAAGCGCCGTCCCCTCGCCCTATTCGCGTTCTCACTCCTGCTCGCAGGACTCACGACCCTTGCCGGGGCGCGGGCCGTCGGCTGGTGGCTCGATTTCTCAGAGGAGCCCCGGAGCTCCGACATGATCGTCGTGGCCTGCGGCGAGTTCTCCCGCCCGTTCTTCGCCGCGGACCTCTACAAGCAGGGCATGGCTCCCGAGGTGTGGCACGCCCGGCCGCGCCGGAGCCCGGGAGAGGAGCGCGTCCTGTCCGAGGGGCTGCCCCTCCAGTCCGAAGAGGAGATCGTGCGCGCCGTCCTCGTCAAGCGAGGGGTCCCGCCTGAGCGCATCCACGCTTACGGGAGCGCGGTCTTGAGCACCTTCGAGGAAGCCAGGGCGTTCCAGGAGGCGGCCCGCCCCCGGGGCAAGAAGGTCCTGGTCGTGACCTCCCGCTGGCACGCCCGCCGCGCAGGCCTCATCTTCAGGAAGGCCCTGGCCGGAGCCGAGGTCCGGGTCGTGTCGACCCCGTATGAGCCGTTCACGCGGCGCTGGTGGACGCAGCAGGACATGGCGCGCAACGCGGTGCTGGAGGCCTCCAAGACGCTCTTCTACCTGCTGGGCGGAAGGTTCAAGACCTGACCCTGCCGGAAGTACCGCTTCCGGTACTCGGCCAGTTCCTGGATGGAATCGCGGATGTCCTCGAGCGCGAGATGGGTCTGGCGCTTCGAGAAGCCGGGCTCGCTCGGATACCAGCGCTGGACCAGCTCCTTGACCGTGCTGACGTCGATGATGCGGTAGTGGCAGTACTCGTTGAGCCTCGGCATGTAGCGCGCGAGGAAGCGGCGGTCCTGATGGACCGAGTTGCCGCAGAGCGGGGCGCGCCCCTCCGGGCAGTACCGGCGGACGAAATCCAGGGTCAGGGTCTCGGCCTGGGACACGGTGAACCGGGACTCCACGCAGCGCTTGGCCAGGCCGGAGGACGCGTGGTGGCTCACGCACCAGGGGTCCATCCGCTCGAGCTCTTCGAGGGAGTGGTGGATCTCGATCACGGGTCCCTCGGCCACGACAGCGAGGCCGCTGTCCGTGATGACGGTGGCGATCTCGAGGATGGTGTCCGTCTCCGGGTCGAGTCCGGTCATCTCCAAGTCGATCCAAACGAGATTCCGCGCGTCCTGCACAGCGCCATTGTGTCATGTTTGACGTGGAGTTATCAACAATATGTAGAATTGGAGCGCCATGCCCAGACCCTGGATGGACCGGCTCGAGCGGCGTTTCGGCGCCTGGGCCGTCCCGAACCTCCCGCTTCTCATCGTGGCCCTCAACGCGGTCATCTACGTGCTGAGCGCCCTCAAGCCCGAGTTCCCGCTCGCCCTCACTCTCGAGCCCGCGCTCCTCATGCGCGGCGAAGTCTGGCGCGCGTTCACCTTCCTGTTCATCCCCCCCTCGGCCGGGCCCCTGGCCATGTTCTTCTGGCTCTACCTCCTCTACCTCTACGCGCGCGCCTTGGAGGAGGTCTGGGGCGAGTTCCGCTTCAACCTGTTCTACGCCGTCGGAGCGGCCGTGACCGTGGCCGCGGCGCTGGCCATGGGCCGCGGGCTCTCGAACGTCCCCCTCAACGCCTCCCTCTTCCTCGCCTTCTCGGCCGTGCACCCGGACCTGAGCATCCTCCTCTTCTTCGTCCTCCCGGTCAAGGTGAAGTGGCTCGCCGCCTTCGTCTGGGCGGGCATCGTCTGGGGCCTCCTCTTCGGCTCCTGGCCCTCCCGCGTCGCCCTGCTCGCGGGGCTCGCCAACTACGCGCTGTTCTTCGGACCGCGGCACCTGGCGGAACTCAGGGGCAGATTCCGATGACCTGCGCGGACGAGACCGTGTATTCGACGGACCCCGGGTTCTGCAGCGCGTGCGGCGCCTCGCCGTGCGTGTGCGCGGACCGCAAGAAGCGCCGCCAGCCCCAACCGGTGCGTCTCTCCTTCCAACGCGCCTGCAAAGGCTCGGGCATGACGCTCATCGAGGGGATCATCCTCCACCCGCGCCTGAAGGAGGAGCTGCTGCGCAGGTTCAAAAAGCGCCTAGGCTGCGGCGGCACGATCAAGGACGGCGCCCTGGAGCTGCAGGGAGACCGCCGCGACTTCGTGCGAAAAGAGCTCGAAGCGGAAGGCTACCAGGTCAAGCGCGTCGGGGGGTAGGCCGCCGCCGCTCAGGGTTTTCCCGCGGGCCCCTTCTCGCAGTCCGCGTAGATGAATTTGAACGAGCCTTCGGGGATCGTGATCGGAGGCTGGCTCGAGCGGAGATCCTCCTCGTTGAAGACGACGCGCGAGGTCTCGCCGTTCATGTGGGCATAGACGGGCAACCCGTTCAGCGTCACCATGCTGCCTACGTATACGCCGCCGGGGCCGCACCGCGACGCGATGATCTGCAGCCTGGTCCCGGCGGGGTCCCCGAATACCTTCGACCTTATCTCGACGTCGCTGCAGCCGCCCCCGGGGATCTCCGGAGTCCGTTCGAGTCGCGCGGGATCGACATAGAAATCGCCTTCCAGGATGTCCGCATACTCGACGGCCTCCTGGTTCAATGGGCCGTGGATGGCGCATTTCACGATAAAGGGCCTTTCCGTGGCGCAGGCCGCGGATAGAACGCATAAACCCGCGAGGAGACACGCCCTCGGCATGGGATGAATATAGCCCCTGCCGTGGGATTTATCAAGGGCTAGATTAAATAGACGAGCCAGTCGCCTGCGTTATATCGTGGGTTGCTTCCCCGAGAGGAAGCCTATCCACAAACGGAGGTTTGACTGGCTCTATGCGTGATTATAGCACGACGGTCGTAGGCC